>Ga0307930_1004169_pt1 | contig 10183 bp, 11 predicted proteins | sample OrgLakmetageno46_FD_203161 | JGI IMG/M metagenome (GOLD analysis project Ga0307930, IMG submission 203161) | Saline water microbial communities from Organic Lake, Antarctica - #46 | ecosystem: Environmental > Aquatic > Non-marine Saline and Alkaline > Saline | place: Antarctica: Organic Lake... | reverse complement strand
TGGGGGATTTCGACCACGTCTCAGCCATGACCAAGAGTGGGGTTTTGTGCAAGGTGTACACCCCTCCTGGGAGGGGGGAAACCGGTAAATTTGCCCTGGACGTGGCAGTGAAGTGCCTGGAGCTTTACGACGACTTTTTCCGGGTAATGTAGGGTATGAGTGAATTGAGGGTGTGTGTTGTGAAAACGCATGTCAGTGTGAATTGAATGATTTTAAACATGTTCATGGCGAGACTAGATGGAGTGGCTTCTTTTCTTCTGCATGGAATTTGAAATGGATGACAGTGACATATTCAATTGGTGCCTTTTTTTCTCGCGCCATAACTTTCATGTATCCATGTTCTGTTCTTGCTTCTTCTTTTTTTGCCATCATATCACTAGGTGCCGTACCCCTTACCCAAGTTGGATATGATTGCCATCATGGATTTCGCGATGGGCGCCATGGAAAACTGGGGCCTGGTAAGACGACGAGGTTGCTGAGGATGCTCGAATATCGAATATAATATATTTGCACATATATCATACATAAACTGTGGTGGCGGCTGTGTGCTATTTCGCTCTCTTTGACCCACGAACACTGCCCCACAAAACTCGCCAAGTGTTTCACCAGCGTCTGTACCAATCAGAAAAGAAAAAGTGCTGCGCAAGTGGTCATTCAGCCAAAAAAAAGTCGAAGGGGCAAGGCATCTACAGTACCTTGTATACCCACTATTCACCACCACCACCATTTGATACAACCTGCGCTTGCCTCTTCTTCCTCATCTTGATCAATCTCAGGTCACCTACCGGGAGGTGGATCTGTTGATTGACGAAGCGAAAGCGTCGTCGCAGCAGCGGCAGCGGGTAGCCTCGGTGGTGGCTCACGAACTGGCGCATCAATGGTTTGGGAATCTGGTAAGGGAATGTGAAGGGATTGACTAGGCATAGTACGCATTGAAACCAATAGTATATCTTTGCAAGATTTGAAGGAAAAGAAAGATGATGGTTAGGAAAAAAAAAGAGCACTGCAGCGCTGAGTCGCACTTCTTTCCATCTCGCGTGTGCGGCGTGTGCGTTGCGTTTGTGCATACATTTTTGCATGTGCGCGCGTTTGCTCATATTTTCTACTTTTGCCACATTAGGTCACCATGGCGTGGTGGGACGATTTGTGGCTCAACGAAGGCTTCGCGTCTTGGACCCAGTCCTTTGCTTTGGACGCGCTGTTTCCTGATTGGGGCACTTGGACCCAGTTCATCGCCGACGACCAGGTTGAGTTCATTGCAGCAGATTTGAAGGGTATCAAGGAGAGGGGGTGAAGAGTTGACTTCACTTTCGAAAATTGAATAGCGCTCATTGCGAATTCACAAATCCTTTGGGTAAATACGTATCTCCCCTTCTTTCTTGTTCTCACCGCACCACCACTGCCACTGCTGCTGTTATCATATTATCACAATATCAAATTAGGCCACGGCGATGAAGCTCGACGCGCTGCGCACCAGCCACCCCATCCAGGTAAATTATTTGCTGATTATATCACACTAGGGAAGATGGTTATTGTGAAGAAAAATTGCAATCTTCGTTTGTCAAATTCGTGTATGAATGCATGCATGCAACCAGAGAATGCTGTGTTGTCATTCATCACTTGTGTGCGTGGATTAGGATGTGCGTGTCTGAGTTTGCGTTTCCCTGATACATACTTTACTTTTTTATCACCACATGTGCATTTCCAGGTTCCGATTGGGCGGGCCGAAGAAGTCGAAGAAGTGTTTGACGCTATTTCTTACTGCAAGGGCGCGAGCGTGGTGAGTGCGAACAAAGGAGCTATGGGTGGATGGGTTGAGACGGTGGCGGTTGAGGGATGGGCATCATTATTATTGCAACCTGGGAAGTCTTGCTCAGCATCGGCATTTATCTCTTTCCTTTTTGGCCTGGCGTTTATATTTCATTTTCTTGCCCCCCCCCCCCCTGGAAGCCCTGCCCTGTTGGCTTTGACCGCACAATCACTCACACCTTCTTCAACACACACACACACTACAACCCCTGTGCCACCTGCCATCAGGTCCGCATGCTCCACTGCGTGTTGGGCAAAGAAGCGTTTCAGCAAGGCCTGCAGCTCTACATGGAGCGCCACCAGTACGGCAACACTGAGACTTTTCACCTGTGGCGCGCCTGGGAAGAAGTCTCCGGCAAGCCCATTTCCCAGGTGCTTGACTTGACTTAATGCTTCTAGGGTACTGTTCCAATGCATGAGTACAAGGAATGGAGACATGAGTGTAAGGTGTCAACAGAGGTTGGCATCGGTGGGCGAGAGATCAGAGTTGAGAATTGCTGCACATGTCGATGTACCAGCGTCTTTCAAGGATGGATATGTTGAGAACAAATAAAGGGAAATTGCACACTTTTCACGTTTCACGTCCCCCCCTCTCTAATATAACAACAATACCATAGGTGATGGAGGGCTGGACTACCCAAATGGGCTTTCCGCTGGTGGAAGTGGTGACCCGCTCGACCAACGGCGACGGGAGCGTTGTGCTCAACCTCAAGCAGTCCTGGTGAGCGAGTTGAGTGGGCAAAGAGCAAGGGGGGAAAGAGGGAGAAATGAGCCAAGGCTGCAATAAGGGCCAATGAGGAAGGTCGAAAGGAATCCGCGTGATACAAAGAAAACTGTGTCTTTTCTTCTTCTTCTTCTTCAATTACGCTTTTGTCTTCTTCTTTCTTCTTCTCCCTTCTGACCCTAATCTCATCCGTTCACCATCTCACCCATTTCCCTCCTTTGCGTCCAGGTTTCTCGCGGACGGCTCGCGTGGCGACAGCCGCCTGTGGACTATTCCTCTGAACTGGGCTAATCCTGACTCCATCAACAAAGGAGTAGGCGCCGCAGAGCTCTTTGCGACCGAGACCTTCACCGTGACGGTGCCCAAATCGGTGCGTGTCTGTATGTTATGATGGTGGTAGTGGTAGTAGCAGTTGTTCTGTAGTGTAGTACTACGTGTGACTTTGTCCGAAGAAACATCGATTGAAAATTCTCCACGAAATTTGCGTGCTGGGTAGACTTCTCATGTTGACGCTGTGACTGTAGTATCGTAGCCTCCTTTCGTCCTTGTGCCATCATGTTTGAATTCCGCTGCTTCTGTCGTGATAAAAATGCGAATACCAAATCCCAATAATATCAATAATTAATTTCCGTTTCCTGACTTTTTCAGGAGGCGGCTGCCAGCAACTGGATCAAACTGAACGCGGGGCAGCACGTGCCACTGCGGGTGGTCTACGACAAGGAGGGCTACCAGCAGCTCATTGCAGCCGTCAGCTCGGGCAGCCTGGCTGCCGAAGACCGGGTCGGGCTGCTGCTGGACGCCTATTCGCTGTGTAAGGCCGGCCACCCAGCGATGGACGTGGGGCAGCTCTTGGCGCTGGTGGAGGCGTACAAGAACGAAGACGACGCCACGGTACGCATGTTTATGATGGCCGAATGTGAATTTCTGACTGTTTTTTTCTTTCTACAAGGCGTTGCATATTTGAAGCGTGCAGAATAAGCCTGAAACACAACGAACCTCGGTCTGTTTTTCGTTCCGAGTATGACCGTTCCGCTTTGCTCCATCGTGTTTTTTGTTTCAAGCATGTGCCTACAAATTCGCTGTAATATCTTTCTTCCTGAAAAAAAAGGCCTTTTTGTTCTCACTCGTTTGTCTATCTGTCGTCAATTCATCCATCCCCTACTTTTCAGGTGTGGGAAGCCCTCGAAACAGTGCTCTGCGCGCTCGACAAGCTCTTGCTCGCTGCGGAAGGTTCTGCGACCGCTGCGGCTCCCGCTGGCCTCCGCTCCAAGTTCGTGGCGTTTGCAGCCAAGCTGGTGCTCCCTGCCGCCGCGAAGGTGAGTAGTGATGGTGATGGAAGAGAGATGGAAGGGGATTAGCAGTAGTAGAGCAGTCTTCTCATGCAAATGCTATTTGTGTCTCCCAAGGGTTTTCCTGAGATTTTTGATTTACGATATGTCTCTTCTCATTGTCGGTGTGGTTGTGTATTCTCATCTCCGTTTCTCTCATTTTCTCCCTTTTTCGTCCTTTTCTCCCATTCTTTTGTACTCCCCCCTAAAAGGTGGGCTGGGTGTCCAAACCTCAAGACGGCCATTTGGGCAAACTCAAGCGCGCGTCGCTGGTCCGTTTGCAAGCCCATTTCGCGTCCAAAGACGCTGAAGTGGTCAAGACGGCGCGCGACCTGTGGCACCAATTTTTCAACGGCGACGCCAGCGTGCTGCCGGCCGATTTCAAGGTAAAACTTGTGTGCTCGGTGTGCGTGTGTGTGTGTGTTCGTGATCGTTGGTGTGCATGGGATCGAATTGGTAACTGCTTTTCGACATTCTGTGTAACCACGAGAACATTCCTGATTTCTTTATGATGTGTTGCTCTCGATGTTAGAGGCTTCAAACGATCCCTCGATACCTTGTGATGTCTTATCATTTCCTTACGTGTACTACTCTCCTCTTTTGTGTCCCCCCCCCCCCACGTGTGGTTATCACAGGTGCCCGTGTTCAAAATTGTGCTGGCCAACGCTACGACTTCCGCGGAATTCGACCAGCTCATGAACTCCCTGCCTACCATTCAGTCCAACGCCGAGAAGAAGCACGTGTACCTTGCCTTGGGCGCCACTCCGAACATGGCGCTCAAGAAGAAGGTGCTGGAATGGGCGGTCAGCGGGGCCATCAAGCTGCAGGATTTTTTCTACCCCATTGGGTCCGTTTCGCAGTCGTCGCCGGAGGGCCTGCAACTGGCGTGGCAGTTTTACCAGGACCACTTTGACACGATCAAGGGCATGGTGGTGCGTGTGTGCACATTTGGGCGTGCTTGTTGAATGTCTGCTCGTGTATTTGCTTGTGTGTTTTGCGAGTGTGTTGTTTGGTTGAATGGTTGCCGTTGCTTCACGTTTTTTTTTGTTTCTCCTAGTTTGCCTCCGTTGTTGTTCTTTTTTTCGTTCTGGTTGGCAAATATATACCTTTGCAACCTGATTTATTTTGTCATGTTTCGCATCACATTAGGGCAACGCCTCGGCCTCGCTGATGGACGCGGCCATCGTGTACTCGGTGGCAGGCTTTGCCACGGAAGCAGCGGCTCTGGAGATTGAAGCGTACTTCAAGGACCCAGTGACCGGTAAAAGAGTGCAATAGCGAGAAGGATGTGTTTGAATGAGAGGTGTCTTCGAAAATTGAATTTGGATGGAGAATTGTGAGACATCTTATCCTTGAAAGTCAGTTAACATTGAAGATGTTTTGAGATGAATAGAGAGGAATGCAGAAGTCTGCGCTAGTTTTTGTAGTGATATATTTTTCTATTCACCTCGTGCCCTTATGCCTGTGATGTACACACAGGTGGGCCCAAGTTGCCTCAAAACAACCGCAAGATTTCCCAGACCGTGGAAGGCATTCGTGGCTCGGCCAAGTTCCTCAACCGCGTGCTTGCCAGCGACCTCTCCATCCTGGGTTAAACAGAGAAAAGGGCATGATGGGCGGCTGTTTCAAAAAAGAAAAGAAAGAGAGCTCCCTGCTCAATGCCCACGCCCTCCTCGCTTCTTTCTTCTTAAACAGATGTTTCATTGAAGTGCGGGACGCGCAAGCGAAGTGGCATGGGGTTTATGTATGTTACAAAGAAGAAACATTTCCCATCTTACAACCGCTTTGGCCACTAATCCATGTCTAGAGATGGCAACTAAAACAGGTAGAGTTAGAGTTAGAGAGGTGGAGCTTATAGCAATGAATTTTGGCACTGAAAGCTGAAACACATACCAATCATAAGTCATAAGACATCGCGCGCGCGAAAAGCGCATGCGATATTTTATCACATCCAGATGGCTTCGTCTCTTGTTTTTAGATATATCTTAACGAAGCCTCCTTGGGATACGCTAAAACTTCCTCCCACCTCCCTATGCCTATGTCTTAAAGATTTCCCGGAGCTCTGAGCTCTGGGCTTCCTGAAATCAGATAGAAATCGATTGATCGCTGAATTCCTTTAGCAGGAGTTTAAATAATGCCCCCCTCTTTGCCCGCACCTCACTTGAAGTGTAATAGCGAAAGAATAAAACGGCGTTTGTTTATTATGACACAGCGTGTCTCTCGTCCCTTCGAAAGTAATACAGCAGCTCGTCAATGACTTTGTAAGCGTGCATCAATATCCTGCCATGCTTTGATGGCATTTTCCATCTGGGCCTTCGTTGGTTCGTGGTGCAATTTGCGGCAGCAATTCCAGCTACTTTGGATGTCAACACCGCGTAAAATGGTCACCATTTCAAGGGCACTTGGTCGTTCATTCGGCTCCAAACGAAGGCAACAGCGAATGACTTCCCGCATTGGAGCAAAGCAGCGATAGAAATGAGGGCGTGACCCAGCGATCAGAGCGCGAAAATGCACATCCTTGGATGTCCCTCCCGTTACAGTCGGAGCGAAACCTTCCCAGATGAAGTACATTATCATTCCCATGCTAAACAGGTCGACCTTGGTGGTATAAGGTGTGGAGCTGTCGTTGCTGAAGACTTCTGGAGCCATCCAACGTGCCGTTCCTGTATTCGAAGTATGATCCAAGCAAGTTATGGCTGTGTCAACTGCCTCTGTGCTGGTCTCACTGTCAGCATTTTCTTCTTCATCTATCGGAGGAAGGGACAATATCCGAGCGTCTTCGACGTATCGCGACACAGGACGAGGCATGAACTGGCGTCGCCCTCTCCAAAGTTTCTTTCGTGTGCGAGGGTTCGGTGAGATCAACTGCTGCTTGTTAGACGCCTTCATGCGATCCGATTCGAAGGTACTGATTCCAAAGTCTCCCAGTTTAACTCGCAAACTCAATGTCAATAGACAGTTCGAAGGTTTAACATCACGATGGATAACCCCCGAAACGTGCAAAAAATGCAAGGCTTGTGCTATTTGATCACACCATTCGAGGCGAAGCCTTCTAGTTATTCTGTGATAATTCTTTTCTACATAGTCTTCCAGATTGCCAACAGCAAAGAACTCCATCACGATCAACATTTCGCCTTGCCATCGCTGGCTCCACCCGAAGAATTGCACGCAGCAAGGATGGTGAAGAAGCGCCATAGTCTCGATTTCCTTTTGAAAAAGCGATACTTGTTCTGACGTCCTATCAGAAGCAGCTGTGGACTCCTCAGGATTATTGATCTCTTCGGAGCCGTTGTTAATCTTGGGTGATGTGATAGACTTGGTTACTACTTGAGTAGTTTTGTTCCAAGTTGTAAGGCGGACATCTCCAAATTCTCCTCGCCTAAAGACGGGTCCTAGACTCAAATCCGAAGGTGGGATCCACCATGTGCTTCCAGTGACTTCGAGAGGGCTCAAATCGTTATCGCCCATTCTTATAATATTCAGTGCACACGCAGTAATTTTCTCCTATTTTTAGGAGCAACAGCTAAAGGTCAATGTAAACAAGTCCTTGATCTCAAATCCTTCAAATCTGACGTTTGGGTCAATTTCTATCACTTTTACATGTTCAAAGTAAGATTCAAAGTAATGAAAGTGATCTACAGTAGAATTTCATTGAGAAACAAAACGACATGGCATCGAATGAACCAGCATGGCTAAACCTTACGGTAAGATTGGTGTTCTGTTTTACTGATTATGAAGAAGTCATAAACATTTTACTTATTCGGAGCTGGCTGCTGCTGTTGTCTGTATAGGATGATAACAACGTTCAGACTGGAGTTCCAGCAACGGCAGAGCCAGCTTGGGTAAGACTATAGTATTGGAATGAAGAAATAGCGTGATCTCATTCATGTTTGGTGATCCCGTGGGGGAACTCTATGTGTGGTGTAGTTAGCTGATGCACCTTCAACGTACGCAGTGCCGGTAGCTGCTGCTGCAGTAGTCGAGAGTTCTACTTCAAACCCGCAACAACAGCCTAGGACTCTTGAACAGGCAGGGAACCAAGTTGCCATCAATGTGGCACAACAAGAAGCAAATACCCGAGTAGCGAAGGCCAAAAAGGACCTCGGAAACATGCCAAAGCCGTGGCTTGTGATGCGTGTCGTCAATCCTGTGATTGCGGTAAGCACATGACCACGAATATTTTTTTTCAAATGTTTCACCTTATCTTTGTTGCAATTTGGCAGGGCCTCTTAATCATTGCCGTAATCTCAGCTCTAATCCAGTCTGATTTCTTCGAAGATTTCGATTCAGTGATTATAGCTCTTTACCTAATTGTGTTTGCCTTAATCATAATATGTTTCGAGTGCTGCTCTTCTCTTTGTGCATTTGCACTCGCAACAAATTTCGGTTTCATGTAAGTTTTTGCGATACTTTGACATTGGTGCATATCTCATAGAAGAGACGCTTATTAGATGTCTTTGTATTCACATTTCAGGTATACAATTCCTGGGCGCCTATTATTCATGATTATGGCCGGTATCCTAGCAGTATCATTGGGAACCGACTTTGGATACGTAATGTGCGCCGTCACAATTACGGCAGCCGTTTACAATGCGGTTGTAATGAGTTGTTATCCTGACTGGACAGCAAAGGTGCGCTTAAGCAATCAAATACATTCATATTACAAGCTGCTCAGTCCATATTTTCATTTCGTTTTTTTGTGCTTGCATGCCAGATGGACGAAGCCCATAAGAAATCCGTAGAAACGGCAGTTACTCAGAGAGATGGACCAGCACAAGCATAAGATAACAAGAGAAAGAACAGGCTACCTTAGACGGCAATTATCGCCTTCATGGCCGCGTATTCAGCTTTTAACGTTAAATCAATTAAACCTGACTTATGAAAGCAATGTGATTTCATGTGTTGCTTCTGTTTGTTAATTTGCCCTCTGAGTTTAGGCCCCTCGGGCCCTCCCAAGACTCCCAAGGGTCTGTCTTAATGCCGCAATGGCCAATGGCAATGGCAGGAGGCGATCTCGTTGAAACCCGGATCTCCTAAATGATAGCAAAGTCGCGCAACTAGACTTCTGAATCCTCTGCTTGACATCTACCATTTCGTAATTCAAATGCGATAATAACAGATCTTCGACAAAGATTACGAATTGCGCCGCTACGCGCTACTTCTGCGTACTGCTACGACTTACCAACTACTAGGCGAACTTCTCTTTGTTGGCGAAAACCCCCCACCCTAAGTAGGAAAGTAGGGGCATAGCTTCTCGTGGTAAGAAGTTTGCTCGAGCTCGACTTTTATTCGACCTACCCGAGACCACGGTGCATAATTAATAAGACGTACACGCACCAATAATAGTAAAGTGCAACTAGCAGTAGGCACATCAAGAATACTTCTATGCTAGAATATTCAAGCAGTTCTAATTCATCTGAATACGTTAAAAAATCCAATGGGAATAACCCAATAGCTATCGTTTATCATCTTTGCTTTGTTGCAGTAGCTCCGTCCCCGTAGAGCTTTAGTCTCGTTTGCTCTTTGTTTCGGGAGTAAATAAAAGTGCTCGTGATGAGTATTTTTGCTCCGACCACCATGCACAACGCTCCTTTCATACGAGGGTCCTTTGGCAAATTAATCTGTATAAGAAGAAAGTTGGTTGACAAAAATTGGTGAATGAATAGAGGCATATGCAAATGGGTTGGGTTTGTCCATTTGCTACTGGCCATCAATCACGAGGAAACGAGAGCATAGCATGACTTAAGATTTCAGTGACCCGCTAGTAATTTCACATAAACATAATATTGATCTACTTAGCACATCGTGCATTTTGCTATTGGGTGCCATTGCATTTATCCGCAGCTAGTCTGGTTATCATCTATGCACGCAGACCTCCTCTTCATGACATCTTGACATCATTTTGAGAACTTTCAACTCACTTTGAGGCCCATGCTCCAAAAGTTGAGCTCGGAGAGACCCTTGTTAGAAAATTTCCTGTAGTATTATTTCTAGATCCTACGCAAAGCTAATCTGTTGCCGTATGTTTACACCGGCTAGCTAGAAAGACAATACTGCTGGCATATGTATGCATGCACCCTTTGTTGCTTATTGCGTCTTCATGGAAGTCGTGAAGTCATGAAGGATGCAGTCGTCGTCCGTCGCCTCATCCGCATCCACCCTCCTCTGTAATAAAGATCAGGGTTCACGACTCACGACTAGGGTCGAAGTCGAAACACAGGGAAATGGAAACATAGGAAACAAACCCGGATTTTTCGCGTGTTTCGTTTCCAAGAAACAATAGAAGTACCGCCCTGGGCGTTTCTGGTTTCTAGAAACGAAA
>Ga0307930_1004168_pt1 | contig 10185 bp, 8 predicted proteins | sample OrgLakmetageno46_FD_203161 | JGI IMG/M metagenome (GOLD analysis project Ga0307930, IMG submission 203161) | Saline water microbial communities from Organic Lake, Antarctica - #46 | ecosystem: Environmental > Aquatic > Non-marine Saline and Alkaline > Saline | place: Antarctica: Organic Lake... | reverse complement strand
CTCCACCGGCTGGCCGTTGCGGCTGATGCGGTGGTCACCGAGGTCCACTTCAAGGTCGCCAACACGCACCAGAGGATTCGGGTTGCCGCGATAACGGCGCGCCACGGCGGCCACCCGGGCAGACAGCTCTGACAAATCAAAGGGTTTCACCAGATAATCGTCGGCACCGGCATTCAGCCCTGCAATGCGGTCTGACACCTGGTCTCTTGCGGTCAGAATGATCACGGGGGTTGTGTCACCGGTTGCCCTCAGTTTTTTCAAAAAACCAAAACCGTGGCCGTCCGGCAGCATCAGGTCGAGCAAAATCAGATTATAAGGCGTGGTTTTCACGCTCGTATCAGCGAAAGCGAGGCTCTGAACCCAATCCACGGCATGGCCATCTTCGCTGATCTGATCCCGCACGGCCTCACCCAACCCGGTTGTATCTTCAACCAACAGTACCCGCATATCTCACCCTTCCCGTGATCACCAACAGAACATACTACAGCCATTACCTGACAGCCGTCTGAAACCGCATTATTACTGCTCCGTTCCTCCACCAGATTCTTCCCTTGCCTGTTGGGCATTTACTAGCCGGGTGTTTACTAGCTGGGTGTTTACTAGGCGAGGCGTTTACCTGCACCTCATTCAGGCCAGTGTCAGGTAGCAACCTTAAGATTGCTTCAACGGACTCAACGGGAGACACGCCATGAATATAAAACCCCTTGTTATCACCTTTTCGTTGCTGCTCATGAGCGGCAGCGCCTTGGCCGACGATGATTGCGATGACCCGATTGCCGGATGGCAACCCCGGGAGAACCTGCGACAGAAGCTTGAAGCGGAAGGTTGGAAGGTGTTCCGCATCAAGGTGGATGACGGCTGTTACGAGGTTAAAGGAAGGGATCCAAACGGTCATCGTGTGGAGGCCGAGTACTCGCCAGCGACCTTTGAGCTGAGGGAAATGGAGCGCGAAGATGACGATGACGACGACGACGATCACGATGATGACCGTCATGGCAAGTCACGAAACGACAACGCATCGACCAATGAAGACCCGGTTTCGCCTAAGGGAATCGTCAAAGGTCGCCCCACCGTGACTGTTGAGTAATTAAAGGAGAGTAGATCATGAAAAAGATTCTGTTTGCGCTAGGCCTTGCGGCTGTGATGGCAGTACCGGGCTACTTACAGGCACAGGCACAGGCACAGGCACAGGCCAGAGAAGTCACCTTCAGCACACAACTGAGCAATTACGGCGGCGATGGAGCTTATCTTGCGCTCTACCTCACTGATGCCGATGGCCAATATCAAGAGACCCTCTGGATATCCGGTGAGAAAAGCAAATATTACAAGCATCTACGTGACTGGGCCCGTGGCAGTGGAATGAACCAGGCTGAATACGATGGCCTGACCGGCGCCAGTGTGACCAGCGGGCGCACACTGAACGTGACCCTGGAACTTGATGACGCATTGATCGACTCCGGTTACCAGGTTCGGGTTGATACCGCCGTTGAAGATATGCGCGACAACCGCTCGGATGTGGTGGTCCCGCTAACCACGGAAGGCTCTGGGAAGTCGGTTGCTGGCCGTGGCTACGTCCAGTCTTTTGTCTATAACCTCAAGTAACTGACGGGAGCCAGCTTCATGCTACGCAAGCTTCATGGTTGGCCTGGATTGGTCGCCGCATTGCTGCTTTTGGTGCTGGCGACCACGGGCGTTGTTTTGTCCGTTGTACCCGCCATTGAACGGGCGGGCGCAACCATCCCGCCGACCGGTGAACTCAGCGTTGCTGACCTGTCTGAGCGTGTAGTGGCGCATTATCCGGGCACCGAGCAGATACAACGCTCTCTTTCAGGCGAAGTTGTCGTCTATTACAGCCGTGACCGTCAGCCAGGTGCCGATCTGGTTAACCCGCTGACCGGTGAGGGTATTGCCCCCTATCAGCCATCGGCTTTTTTGCGCTGGGTAAAGAACCTGCACCGCTCATTTCTATTGGATGATGCAGGCCGAATGCTAGCAGGCGGCTTGGCGGTAATGATGCTACTGCTCTGTCTGTCCGGCATGTTTCTGCTGGCGCGACGCATGGGAGGCTGGAAGGCCATCTTAAAGCCCATCGCTGGTTCCGGTAGCCCGCGGATTCACGCCGAGCTGGCACGGTTTGCGGTGATTGGTTTGTTGCTGTCGGCACTGACGGGCAGCTACATGTCTGCCGTTCGGTTTGGTCTGCTGCCGGAGGCTGCTGCTGCGGAGCCATCCTTTCCGGCGGAGGTTTCAGGCGGCACGCCGGCACCGGTGAGCTCTCTGATCGCGCTAAAAAACGTAGACGCTAACGAACTGCGTGAGCTGGTATTCCCTTACCCAAATGACCCCAGCGACGTCTATTCCCTGAGCACGACCCAGGGTTCCGGGTTCGTTGATCAGGCAACCGGGGAACTGCTGCAGTACCAGCCTCGCTCTGCGGGTAATCAGTTCCAGCACTGGATGATTCGCCTGCACACAGGTGAAGGCCTGTGGTGGTTGGGTTTGATTCTCGGGATGGCTGCGCTGACCGTTCCGGCACTGTCGTTTACCGGCCTACAAGTCTGGCGGCAGCGGCGTTCATCGTCCGTCGGTCTGGGTGAAGGTGCCGGTATCGAGGTGGCGGATGCGGTTATTCTGGTGGGTTCAGAAGGCAATACCACCTGGGGTTTTGCCAGGGATCTTCAAAAAAAGCTCAATCAGGCCGGCAAAAAAGTACATTGCGCGCCGATGAATGACTTGGCAAAACGCTACCCGCAGGCCTCGGTGCTTTTTGTTCTGACATCCACCTACGGTGACGGTGACGCGCCCTCCTCCGCCAGTCAGTTCATGACTCGACTTGAACGCTTTCAGGCGGATGACGGATTAGGGTTTGTCGTTCTGGGGTTTGGTGACCAACAGTTTCCGAAATTCTGCCAGTATGCGCTGGATGTAGACGCTGCCCTCAACAGCAAAGGCCTGCAGCAAATGGACCTTGTTACACGAATCGATCGCGGCTGCGCCATGCAGTTTCGTGAATGGGGCGAGGCTATCGGCGAGCACATGGGCATCTCATTGGCGCTGACCCATAATCCCGCGCCAGCCGCCACTGCGGAATTCGAGCTTGTTGAGCGCGTGGACTATGGCGTTGCGGTAAACGCGCCTACCAGCATATTGCGTTTCAGGCCGGTACAAAGGCGCAGGAATGTATGGCAGGTGTTGTCTTTCAGAAGCCGGTCAAATATGCCGAGTTTCGATGCGGGTGACTTGTTTGGCGTTGCGCCACCCGGAGATAACACGGCCCGCTTGTACTCGCTGGCGTCTTCGGCCTCGGATGGGCAGTTGGAAATCTGCGTCCGGAAACAGACCAATGGCCTGTGTTCAGGGTATCTGCACAACCTCAAACCGGGAGATCGTATTACCGGGTTTATCCAGCAAAACCCGGGCTTTCGTCCGGCGGGCGGTGCAACGCCCATTATTCTGGTGGGCGCCGGCGCAGGAATAGGCCCACTGGCCGGCTTTATCCGAAAGAATACTGACCTTAGTCCGATGTACCTATACTGGGGCGGACGCAATCCACAATCGGATTTTCTCTATCAGCCCGAACTTGGTGGTTATCTGGATGACCACCGCCTTACCGGACTGAACACGGCATTTTCACGATCAGCAGAAAAAGCCTATGTTCAAGATGCCATCATGGCTGATGAAACCGCGTTGCGGCAATTGATTGAGAAAGGCGCCCAGGTGTTGGTTTGCGGTGGCCGGGATATGGCATCTGGAGTGCGCCAGGTGTTTGACTCCATCCTCAAACCCTTGCACATGAATGTCGATGAGTTGAGAGCCGAAGGGCGCTACCTGGAAGATGTTTACTGACATGGAATGCAAAAGTGGTTGTAGCGCCGTTATGCCGTAGCTTTGAACACCATATCAATAGCTTAACGCCGAATCTGTTACGCCACCGGAAAGTGGCCGCGGGTGGCGTTGGCAAAACGCACCAGAGCCAGCATAACGGGCACCTCTACCAATACACCGACCACCGTTACCAGCGCCGCGCCGGACTGCAATCCAAACAGCGCAATCGCAACCGCCACGGCCAGCTCGAAAAAATTACTGGCGCCGATCATACCAGCAGGCGCCGCAACGCAATGGGGCACCTTCCAGGCCTTCGCCCAGCCGTAAGCGATGAAGAAGATCAGTACAGTCTGCAGAATCAGCGGGATAGCAATCAGCACAATATGTAACGGATTAGCGATAATCACGTCGCCCTGAAAAGCGAACAGCAACATCAGAGTGATGATCAATCCAATGGGTGTGATGGGAGCCAGACGTTTCATAAAAACGTTACTGAACCAGTCTATGCCGCGTCGCTTGATAACCGCCTGACGAGTCAGATAGCCAGCGCCCAGCGGGATGACAATATACAAGACCACTGACAGGATGACCGTATCCCAGGGCACCTGAATGTTTGACACGCCCAGTAGCAAAACAACGATGGGCGCGAAGGCGAAGAGCATGATTAAATCATTGAGCGCCACTTGAACCAGAGTGTAAGCCGCGTCGCCCCGCGTCAGATAGCTCCACACGAAAACCATGGCGGTACAGGGCGCAGCACCCAGCAATATAGCGCCAGCCAGGTATTCATTGGCCCGATCCGCGGGTATCAGAGGCGCGAACACCACGGTAAAAAAGAACCAGGCAATAGCAAACATGGTGAAGGGCTTGATCAGCCAGTTCACCGTCGTGGTGATAATCAGTCCCTTGGGCTGACGGCGAACGCCGAGAACCGACGTGAAGTCGACCTGCACCATCATGGGAAAGATCATCGCCCAAATCAACACCGCGACGGGAATTGAAACCTGTGCAACCTCAAAGCGTGACAAGGTCTCGGGGATGGCGGGAGCGAACTGCCCTATCAGCACACCCGCTACAATAGCCAGGGCTACCCAGAGCGTAAGAAAACGTTCGAACAGTCCCATACCTTCAGACGTGCTGGGGGACTGTGGGCTTTCAGGTGTTGTCATGCCTCGTTTCCTTTGATCATTGTGAGCGTTGCGTTGCGTTCCGTCAGCGGCTGTCGAGCTTCTGGCGTCAGATGGCGCGCTGATTAACGCGATTTGACAGCGAATCGGCGCTCTCTTTGCGCTCCGAGTAACGATCGGTCAGCGCAGTGTTGCGGTCGCGTACCAGCCAGGTGAACTTCACCAACTCCTCCATAACATCGACGATGCGGTCGTAAAAGGGCGACGGTTTCATGCGGTCGTTTTCGTCGAACTCCATGAAAGCCCTGGGCACTGACGACTGGTTTGGGATCGTCAGCATGCGCATCCAGCGCCCTAACACGCGCAGTTGATTCACACTGTTGAATGACTGCGAGCCACCGCAGACCTGCATCACGGCCAGAGTCTTGCCCTGGGTTGGGCGCACGGCCCCCAGTGTCAGCGGAATCCAGTCAATTTGTGCTTTCATAATGCCCGTCATAGCGCCATGGCGTTCCGGTGAACACCACACCATGCCCTCAGACCATTCGGCGAGTTCGCGCAACTCCGCAACCTTGGGGTGAGACGCGTCCTCAGCGTCGGGGAGCGGCAGCCCGGTAGGGTCGAAGGTACGAACTTCACAGCCAAACCAACTCAGCAGCCTTCCCGCTTCTTCCGAAACCAGCCGAGAAAAAGACCGCTCTCGCAGCGAGCCGTAGAGCAGCAGAATACGGGGGGCATGCTGAGACGCGCCAGGGCCGACCAACGCCTCAATATCGATAGCGTGAAGTTTGTCAGAATCGATATTGGGCAGGTCATGCAACAGGGTTATCCGGTTCATTGTGTGGCTCTTGTAAGGTGATTCATTCCAAAAGACTTTATGGCTTGTCTGATTGGGTGGAGCAGGCGATTAACGAAGATGTGAGCGGCTCACAGACCTGTGGATGACCTGCACAGCAGTCATTAACCAGGAATTTGATTGTCGCCTGCACACTATTCAAATTCGCTCGATAAATAATGGAGCGACTCTGGCGCCGGGAGAGAACAAGCTCTGCACGGGCAAGCACCGACAAATGTGCGGACATGGTGTTGTGCGGTACGCCCAGTTGTCTTGCGATCTCACCAGCGGGAAGCCCTTCTGGCTCGTGACGAACCAAAAGCCGAAATGCCTCCAATCGAGTTTCTTGAGAGAGCGCGCCAAAGATTGCTGTTGCTTCGGAAGTTTCCATATGTCCAAGAATACGGACGCAATGAAGGTTAGTCAATGTTCACAGCGCAAAGGTAAGCTGCCTTCGAGAAACTTATAGACATGCCCTTGGAACAAAACAACCAGGCATGAGTGACGCCTTATTTCAGGAGAGATGATGAAAAACGGAACTTCAAGCCGTCCCCGGGGACTGGCCCGCATTAAAAGGTGGGCTACACGAATGATCTACTCCCGACACGCTTTCTGGGGGTTAGGTATTGCGTCTTTTCTTGAATCCATTCTTATCCCCATCCCGTTGGAAGCAATTCTTGTTCCCCTGATGCAGGCCCGCCGCAATCAGATATTCCTCCTCAGCACTATAGCCCTGCTCGGCTGTCTGGCAGGCGCGGCGGTTGGCTACTTCGTCGGCTATTATGTGTTTGATGCCATCGGGCCGCGGCTCGTGGAGGTGGTCTCGACGCCTGAACAGTTCGAGCATGTGCGCGTGCGGATGGAGCAGGACGGGTTCTGGTTTATTGTCAGCGTAGGGGTTATTCCGATTCCGTTTCAGATTGCCATGCTGGCGGCCGGCACCACCAGCTATTCCTTCTTCCTGTTTATGCTCGCATCTGCCTTGTCCCGGGCCCTCAGATACTATGGCCTGGGGCTGCTGGTGCTTATTGCAGGTAACCGTGCCCAGGCGATTTTTGAACGCCACAAGGTACCTGCTGCCATGGTGATTACCCTAGTGGTACTTGTGATCTGGGGCGGCGCTTTATTAGGCGGGTGACAAAAAAATCTGTCCCGATTAGCCCGCGGCCTCCCTGAAAGAAACCAGTTTCCGCTTGTTCTCGTCCCAGAGCGCCAGGCGCACTAACTTGATGCTTTCACGCAACGTAACCCGGTTGTATGTTTGAAGTTCCGGGTAGTCCTTCAACACCTCGGGCAGGCGGTAGCAAGGAATGCGACTCGCTAAATGATGAACATGGTGCACGCCGATGTTGGCGCTGAACCAGCGCAGGATACCCGGCAGTACATAGTAGGAGCTGCCCTGCAGCGCAGAGTCATGGGCGTTCCAGTGTTCATCGTGTTCCCAGTAGGTAGCCTCGAACTGATGCTGGACGTAGAACAGCCAAACCCCCATGGTAGTAGCAAGCAGCGTGATTGGAATTTGGACCAGCAGGAAGGGTCCCACCCCGACAAACCAGATGACGCCAGTTGCCAGAACCGCAATGGCCACGTTGGTGCCCAGAGTACTTATCCAGGGCATTGTGCCCGCACGCATGAATCCGAAAGGCAGCCGGTAGTCCAGCAGGAACGTGTACATCGGGCCAAAACCGAATAGCACCAGAGGGTGGCGGTAGAGGCGATAGCGCCATTTCTGCCACCGGGGCAAAGCCTGGAACTCGCGCACCGTGAAGGTGTCGAGCCCGCCAATTTGCGGCCGATCCAGATTGCCGGAGTTGGCATGGTGGAGGTTGTGGGAGTGGCGCCAGAAATCGTGAGGCGTGAGGGTAAGCACACCGATTATACGGCCGGTCCAGTCATTGCTGCGCCGCGAATTGAAAAATGACCTATGGCTGCAGTCATGCTGGATCATGAACAGGCGGACCAGGAATCCCGCCGCAGGGACGGCCAGTACCAGGGCCACCGGCCAGTATCCGGCACTGACCGCTAACCACATCAGAGCCCAGATCAACACAAAAGGGAGTGCGGTGATCAGGATCTCTGCAATACTGCGTGCCAGGTGTGGCTTGCAATACGCTCTGAGTGCCTGCCTCAAGGATCTGGGGGCTGTATTAAACTCGGGGGTCGATGCTGGCGGTATGCTCATGGTGCTTTTGCCTCGAATCCGGTGTCTTAGACATCAAGCCTACACCAAGGCCAGTTGAAGTGGGCCAGGTGTTTAGCTCAATCTTAAAGTGATTATACCTAGTCGTAGATGAGTTTAGAACCGAGGCGCGCTAGCCTGCGAGCCCGCTCTCACTTACTTGATAAGGCAACCTCGATATGGCAACTGAAAACCTGGAAAAGTTTCGTATATTGCTATTGGCACAGCGCGATGACCTGCTTTCCACCAGTGAGGTGCGGGATGAATCCAGCGGTACTGTTCACCTGGACCAGCAAAGCGTTGGCCGGCTCTCACGGATGGATGCTCTGCAAAGCCAAGCACTAGCCCAAGCTGGAAAGGTGCGGGCAAACCGCCAGTTACGGTTGATTGAAGCCGCCCTCCTTCGTATCGACAACGATGAATACGGGGACTGCCGGGAATGCGGCGAGCCCATCAACCCAAAGCGCCTGGAGGTCGACCCTACAAGCCTCTACTGCATTCAGTGTGCGAGGGCTTGATGGTGATCAAAGCAAACCCGGAACCTGATATCAGCAGATGCTCATAATGCGGACAGCGCGCCTTCCACAGCGTCCAGAAAACCTTTCATATCCACCACCTGCTCCGAATCGGGGTCAACGGTCTTGCCCTTTAGATCCGCAGTGACAATTCCCCTGTCAACGGTGTCAGTCAGGGCTGCCTTGAGGTTCACCGCGTACTCGGCAAGGGGCGCGTTGCCTTCACGCTCGCCGAGGTATTCCAGGGCGTTGGCGAGTGCAAAAATCAGCGCGGAGGGATTGAAGTGGGCGTCGCGGCCGTCGCTCTCTAAATATTTCAAGTAGAGGTCATGGGCTGTGCCATGGGGCGCCTCGAACAGCATGGTGCCGTCTTTGCTCTCGATGATGGAACTGGCCGTGGCCAGGCTACCGCCGAGAGCCGCGGAGATGTCCGAGAAGATATCGCCATCCAGGTTCTGGGACGGATAGAGCGCATTTCTCGGGGGATCGGTGATCATCTTCTTGAGCTGGCTGGATGGCCGCATGATCATGAAAGATGGCGGTGGCGTGTGCTCTCGTGCCAGTTCCCGCCGCACTTCGGTGATAACGTTGCTGAACACTTCGTCGTATTCCATATACTCGCGTTTAAGGCCGAAGTAGACCTCTTTGTTCTTGCGGGAAGCGTCACGGAACACCTGTGCCACCCAGTCTTTGATGGCTTCATGGTCATTGGACATGAACAGTATGGGGTCGCCGTTACCGACGCGCCGTGCGTGTTTCTCTTCGCCGTCTACAATCACTTTGAGGATGCCATCTTCCTGCGCCGGCATATTGAAGCTGCCGTACTGGTCGCCACCGCCGGCGCTCATGCGGGAAATAGACACATGGGCACTGCGAACGGGAATGCCAACCTCCCGCAGCTGGTTGACCAGCTTTAGGAGTTTGCGCCCGGTGGTGTTATCAGGCACTCCCCAGAGCGCCCGTTTTGGCGGGTTAGAGACGATGCGCGCGGCTTGGGCATCGATGAGCTCGTAGTGGTAGCTCAACCCCAAGGTGTTGATTTTCTGACGGTAGTCGCTTTGATAGATGTCTTCAATCACCGTTCGCATGGCGCCGTCGTAGCCGGGGATAACGGTGTCTTTCAGGCCCAGATAAACGTCCCGTTTCTCGTTAATAGCACGCTGAAAAAAGCGGTGAGCCCAGACTTTTACGTCTTCGACATCGTTCGTGGCCAGCAGCCAGGGATCGCCCTTGCAGAGCTCACGGCGGTGCAGCTCCACTGGGTCGCCGCTGCTGCCCACAAACATCAGCTTGACCACACCCGTGGCTTGGGACAGCTGGTTGAAGCTGTCTTTGATGCCGCCGCATTCCATGGTATCCACTTCAATATCGCGGCCGATCCAGTCCGGACGGCTGATCTTGAGATTGCGGAACTGGATGTCTTCACGGGTTATATTGCCGCTGATACCCTTGCGAATGGCGCCGTTCGGGGATTTGGTGGCCAAAGGGTGAAGGTTGCCAGAGTCCACACCCGGATGCTTGCAAAGCAATTCTTCCAGTTGCTGGCGGTTCACGGTCATACCGGCGTTTTTTACCCCCACACCATGGCGCTTCAGCGCGTCGATGGCATCAATCACCGCCTGGCCGTTGGTTAGCAGACGGTGTTCCGCGGACAGGTCAATTTCTTCAAGCTGGATATTCAGACGCGCAGTCACGAATTTATTG
>Ga0307930_1004167_pt1 | contig 10187 bp, 11 predicted proteins | sample OrgLakmetageno46_FD_203161 | JGI IMG/M metagenome (GOLD analysis project Ga0307930, IMG submission 203161) | Saline water microbial communities from Organic Lake, Antarctica - #46 | ecosystem: Environmental > Aquatic > Non-marine Saline and Alkaline > Saline | place: Antarctica: Organic Lake... | reverse complement strand
AGACGACGACGACGACGACGAAGAAGGTGAAGAAGAAGACGACGATGCTCCAGGTCTGCCGCCTTCTGCTTCTCCTGCTCCATCTCCTTTTTCTTGCTCCACTTCTTCGGCTGGCGTTAAGACACCGGTGGTGGCCAAGCCCGCCAGAAATCGAGCTTGGCGATTGGACGAGCCGACTCGGCATTTTCGGCACTGCAACCACGCTTTCAAAGTGGCCCTGGCCCTCTTTTCGAGTAAGGGCATGGTTTTGTTCCAGTAAAAAGAATAATCCCACGCCGCACCGAAAGTTTCAGGCCCAAATTGCGCCACTAAACCTGTTCGTGTGAGGGGCGATGCATAGAAAGTAGCCGTGTGAACGCGCGCAATTTTGGGTTAACGGAAGGGAAGGTGCGCACATGTGCATATTGACATATTGACAATTTGAGCATGGGCATAAGAGTATAGCATGTTGCGCACATGTATACTACTAACGACTTGAAACAAGATGTGTACGCAAAAAGAGTGGCTCATAAGTGCGCATACATCCTTATTCCTTACCTCATGCCTTACACGTCATGCGATTGGCTGTAGTTTGATGCAATACAAACTAGAATTAGTATACATGCCCCTCTTCGTTACACTCCCGCTCACCTTCAGTGACGTGGCTGTATTCCGAGAGGGCTCGCGCGATGGGCTCCCGGAGAAAAGTGATGAATTTCACCTTGGTAGAAAAAGCAAGGGTGATTAGTGTGGTAGCGTGTCGGTTGTTTAGAAAGAGAAAGGAGCATGAAAAATTACATGGGGGGATTTGAGGACACGTGCAAGGACAAGAAGGGGAAGATAAAGCAAAAATGGGAGGAAATAGGGAATGCAGAAGAAGCAACAAAACCATAGAGGACGCATGTTAAGTTGAAGACGGACAAGAACGACTACATGTAGTATCAACTCGAATAATCTATAACCTAGTACCGTGTGCAGGGGCACCAGGGCCGCTTTTAGACCTTCCCTGTAGTCGAACACGTTGATGTGGCCCCGAAACAGAAACTTGCACGCTCCGCCACTGCCTTCTCGACCTCTACTCCCTCCTCCTTGCTGCCTCAAAATGTCCTTGGCGTCCTTGTAGACCACGTCCTCGCAGGTGTTGCCCTAATATGATAATAGTATTGTTAAAGGTACGACAAGAAAACAACAACAAGACTTCATCTTCGCAGAGAAGAAATACAGTAGAGAAAAAAAAGAAGAGAGAGCACCATTCCGAAAAAATGAACGCTGTCTATTCTTTGGTGCCAAGGACTCTTGACAGCAACAAAAATCCACTTTGAATAACTAGAAAAATACAAGTTCAAAACAACGGCCCACCTTGTTGCCTTTGCCACCGCAAAAATTACGTTCAGGGCACTGCGAGCTTCCACCACCTCGCCAAATGTCAGCGCGGAATTCCTTCTGCAAAGTCGACCAAAAAGTTTGGCTGCCCGTCTTTTGAATCCGCAAGTAAATCAGCCACTCGTTGGGCGCAATGCGCGTGGGCACAAACACCCCTCCTCCGCCTCCTCCTCCGCCTCCGTGGCCTAATCCTCCTTGATTGGCGGTGCTGCCGCTACTCCTGCTCAACGTTGAACTGCTGCGAGGCAAGCCCATTGCAGCTCCAGAAGAGGATGGCGAAGGATCGATCATGGCATTGCCCCGAATTGCGGCGACAGCTGCGGCAAATGGTGACGACGACGAAACGTCTCCCTCCTTCTCGTCGGGTTGACTGTCGGAAGCCTCCTCTTTCTCTTTCACTAATGCTGGTGCTGGTGCTGGTGCTGCTGGCGGTGGGAAGGGCGGTGGTGGTGGCTGGAATGAAGAAGCCCCCTCGTGGCTCGTAACAGGAGTGCTTTGGCCTATTTTTGCTCTTTCCTGAGGTTGCCCTGAGCTGCTGCTGCTGGTGGTGGTGCTGCTGCGTGCAGAGAGCAAATCTCCGATTTCGCGCCTCAAAAGCGCAATCGTTTCTTGATAAAGGAGAGGGTATAAGGGTAAGAGAGAAAGGGTGCAGGCAGAAAGAAAGGAGGTTTAATAGCGAAGCAACTAGATCGCACATGTAAGAAGGCATTCTCTGAACCGCCCAATCTCATTCTGAGCTATATCCATGGGCTAATTTACTCTCGAAAAAAGAAGAAGCTGTTTCTTGCCTGCTAGCTAGGCCAGATCATCATTACATCAATATCACCATTGGAAAAACATAAATCTATGATGCCTTGCCAAATAGTGTCCAATAAACATCCTAGCAGCGTGGCAATCCATTCATTGTTTACCATTCTGTTGTGCAGCTACAGAGTACAGCTGCATTCTCGGAGACTGCGTCTGCGCTGCAGCATCTGCACCTCGCGTTCTATCCACCAAGCTGCTATATGCATTTGTTTCAACATATGAAGGTGTGCCGCTAGATCTCGTTGCTTCGAATGCAGCCTTGTAATGGAGCACTAACCATCCGCAGCTAGCTAAGAGCAACACGATGAGAACAAGAGCCAATCCACTCCTCTTACTCTTTTTACGTGAGGCACCACTCATGATCGACTTCACTGCCAATATGAATAGCTCTTGGCAAGCTCTTTTAGGGGGCTCGAGCCGCCCTTTGTTACTCAGAAGCTAGAATGTTAGATCGAGTTCCTTCAGACGTTACTTTTGTCCTAACTGTTTCTCAGATCAAAGCAAGTTGGGAACAGGCAAACTGGCTAAGCGGTAGCTTTCGACAGACTTAAACTCTTCAATCTCCTGAAGAGTACTGAGGAGTTGCTGTACCCGCGAACTGGACTAGCACCAAGCAACCATAGAGGCATCTAAACAGCCCGTAGCCCAGAGCCAGAGCCCATGGTGCGAACAACAGACAAAATGACCAGATCTTATTATGCACAGCACCACATTAGAACAGCCCCAAAGAGTTGTTTCCCTAAATTCAAAGTCAGCGTTAAAACTGCCTCAACCAAAAAAAATAGACGGGCAACGCTAGTAGTAGCCCGAGTTGATCGAGGTACTGTTCATAGAGGAGCGGCGGCATCATGGTTTTAGGGCAATCAGAAGTCGAAGGTGAATGAGCTCTTATAAGTCGCCGCCTCTACATGCCCCTAAGATCTCCAAAACTTAAAGAGCTAAGGGACGGAAGAAATAATTATGAAGCGTCATTAGCAACGCTCACAGATGGTTTTCGGGCATTGCTCGCAATCATACCTTAGCTGCTACTGCTAGATTAGATACCTTTATATTTCGCAGCATTTTATTTAGCCTCTCGGCGGTTATCGTCAACTCGTTGATGACCCTTCTCTCCCCTTCGTTCAGTACATACGAGAGTTGATTTTATTACTTGTGTCCTAGACAAGAACAATCCGCCTATCCATCATACGACGAACTCGCTACATTTTAGCCATTTAAGACATGAAACACCTATGAAGCGTTTCGTTTTCGCTATCCATCTCGTTTTCCTCACCGTTTTTATCTTTTTCTTTCCGTGTGTCTCTGTTGCGCCTTCTTTTTGTCTGTTAGCTTGCCGCGAGGCATTCAATGCGTTTGACACGAATGAGTCAGGAGAAATTGACGCTTGGGAGCTGAGAGATATTCTCAAGGGCCTCGGGCGGAATCCTACTGATGAGGTTAGCCTAATTCCGCTCTCATTTTACTTGCGAGGATGGGTGTTAAAGGAGCTCCAAAAGTGAAGGAAGTAAACATACTGGCACTGGGGGCAATGCCGTTGTGTTGTATGTTCGATTGTGTGACGGTGGTTGTTGGCTAGAACATGGAGCAAATTTACAATAGAATAGACGATGGAAGATGCTCTCAACGTGCAACGAGCCATCTTATCTAATCTTCTCGTTCACTCTATCACCTCATATTACTACCGTGCTGGCTTTTTTTTCTTCTGTCAACTTTTTCTTTTTTGTTTTGTCATTGACCACAGGAGCTGTTTGAGTTGATCAGCATTGTGGACACCAATATGAGTGGCACGATCGATTTCGCGGAGTTCTTGCAAGTAATCGACTACCAAAAGATGACCTCGGCCAAAGACGACGGTTCGTCCGAGATCGTGCACGCCTTCACCGCTTGTGGGGGGAACCCGGACAAATCGGGGTTCGTGAAATGCGACCGGGTAAGAAAGGAGCACACTCAATGAACGAACAAATCGAAGTGAAGATGTTATGCTAGGCTCGTGCTGGTAGCGCTTGACCTTCATGTTCTTTTCAAAAGCAGTGGAGCACAGTTTCTTTCGGCCTGGGTATTTGCTTTCATTCATTAAACGCTTAGTTTTTTTTCGCTGGCATTATTGCCTTCTATTTCTTCCTCAAACACGAGTCTGCTTTCGTGCTCTCTACCCTTCACAAGAAGGTCTAAGTTCCCTTTTCGTATTCCTCTTTACCTGCACCTTTTTAAAATTTGCCCGCAGGTGGTGCATGTAGTGAAAGAGATTTTCAAGTTACACTTCGACATCAAAACGTTGATGGATTCACTTGATGACGAAGAAGAAGGCCAAATCGATTACGAGAAGTTTCGCTCCATCTTTAACTAAGATACTTAGCTAAGCCGAGGCTTTATACCCCCCCCTCCCATCCCCCAAATCCACCCTTTTTTTGTGGCTCGTTGCTGTGAAAGAATTAATACAACTGATATTTATGTCTTTGGGAAGAGGAAGAGAAGCCCGCTAGAACACACAGTATATTATTCCTGAAAGAATCTCAATCGGACATTACACCATTGCGCTGGAGATAAAAGAAGTATATATTTTTGGGATTTGGTCTAGGATTTGAAATAAAGCTTTCATCGGCGAGACATAAAGCAAAAAAAGGCGAAGCAATATGCGCAAAGCCCCCATTTGTGTCCCCGTCTTTGTGAAGTTTTTGTATAAATATTAAGGCGATATCCTACTAGTTCGAAATAGGGCCTTTGATCTGCGGCTGATAAGTATATTAAGCCAAAGGGCCAAAAAGCAAATAATGAAGGGGGATATCCTCCAACGTGCATGCTTAGAGCTCAAAGGCCTTGGCAGGCACCGACGACCTTAGGCGCCTCAACGGATAATCGTCATCACCACCTTCACCTCCATCAGACCGCAGCGAGCTCTTTGCCAGTGGCAGTGATAAGCCTTCCCACGGCGTCGCGTACATGTGCAATTGGTAGCCTGCACCCCATCCATTGTTGTTGGTGGTGCTGTGGTAACTGCTGCTGCTGTTTTGGTTGTGCTGGTCGATGTTCCTATCGTTGCTTCTAGCCGTGGCCTCTCTTTGAAAATTAGCATTCTCATCCTCGCTAGTAGCAGTAAGCTGCAGCACAATTGCCGAACCATACGGCGGCCACCACCACTGCGGCGGCAACTGCTGAAGAGAAGAAGCAGGAGGAGGTTGAGGCTTTTGGTCGTCGTCGCAAGTGCTAGTGCTCTTGAGGTGGCGGTCGTGTCCGAGGCTGAGAGCGTGGTGAAGCGCTAAAATGGTCACATCATGGGTGAGAAGAATTTCGGTGGTCACATGAGAAGTCTGAGACAACCTCTGACGTTCACTTTCTCTTTCTCCTGCACCAGAAGCACTGACGTTTTTTCTTTGCTTCTCATTCGTGTCATTTGCAGCAGCCTCTTTCAAGCGATTTGCGAGATGTCTCAAGAGAGGTCCCGCCATGTAAAGAAGCACTTCTGGGTGGGCGTACCAGTGGTGAAAGCGCCATCCTACATGTTGCGCCACTGCCCTGCTAACCTCTGCAAACACACCGAGAGCAGGCACGCGTACATTCAGCGTAAAGAAAGTAGGCACACAGGCACATGAATGGTGCAAACGGGCAGCTGTGCGCTTGGAAGTGACACACATGAAAGATTTCAGTATTGGATATAGCGCAGATTTCTTTTTGTGCTCCCCCGAAAAAAAGCCACAAACATGTAATATGTCTCTTCAACGCAATCTTTTGTTCAGTGGGATTCTATCATTTAAAAAGCTTAGGAAAATGATTCGCTCTCTATACCTGAACTTACGAGTACCTCCATGTTGATCTAAGTCTACATGTGCGAGCGCATCTCCGTGTTCTTGGGCACACACGAAATGGTCCATAGCCTATGCAGTGAAAAAGAGATGCATACATGTGCACGAACGCAAGGACTCATGCAGGACAAACAGCACAAAACACGCACACACACACACATATACAAGCACAGCATTAAATGAACAAGCACCCCTTTCCTCCCACACTCCCCTTTCTCATTTCCACATACCTTGATCCACTGTATTTTGGCGTTGATATCATCGGCTCTGGTACTACTATCAGACATATTGCTGCTGTTGTTCAAGCCAGGGAGATGTCGAAACAAGAGGGCCTGTGCAGAAAAAAAGATAGAGAGTGACGAGGATGGGAACAGAGGCACTCATAAAACATAGGTGTTCACGATTCAGACAAAATTGCAACATGGAAGCAGACAGAAAGAGACAAAAAAAAAGAGAGTAAGGACGACATGCGGAGAAGGAAAAGAATGGAAAAGAACGTGAAGGAAGAGAAATACTACATTGCAGCTGATAGAGGCGAAGATGCATACACATGTATATGCAACCAACTTGCTAATTGCGTTTAAATGCATCTATCGGTTTGCTTATCTGTGAATGTAATTCTCGCTTACTTTAATCGACTGCATTTCCTTTTCTCGCTCTAGGAAAGGTAATGTTTGTGATAGTCGATTGCAATGAGCCCATAAATCAGCGCTCTTATCACCTACACATGTTTGCACGCCCACATTCAGAGTACACCCACATTCAAAGCACAGCAGAAAAATAGAGGACAGACATGTATAGACAATAAGATCCATACCCAGACACGCATACAGCACATGCTACACAGTTAAGAAAAAGAATACGGACACAAAAGGGAAAGATTCGACTATAAGCCGACAGACCCGACACTACAGTACTTTCATAGCTACGCAGAGATAGCCTATGACAAGAAAAAGATGAGAGTGAAAAGAAGTGACCTACTTTGCGTTCACAACGAGGGCTTTTACCTGTCTCGAAAGGGTTGAGAAAGTTGCCCTCGGGCACATGTATTGGCGCCGTCCCTGGATTGCTGTCGTCGGCATTTTTGAAGTCGTTGAAATTGAAATTGATCGTGCTGTTTGGTGATTGGCCCATGGAGGATTCGCTGCTGCCAATGCCCAAGAGGCCCTTCAACAAAAATTGGCAGCTTTGAATGGTGCGGTGATAGTTGGTAGATTGCGCGAGCACCTTAGGAAGGAAGTGGGGGAGAGAAGAGAAGAAAAAGATGCGCGAGGCACGAGAAAAAGGCACGAAAATAAGCGCGTTCGAAAACACAAACCAGAATTACGGTACTTCAAAATCATTCGTTTTTTTTTTCATTTCATACAAGTGCGCCTTCTCTCCAGCCTTTCAGTCAGGTACCCAGCCAACTCATACTGTATTGAGGCGCTCACCTCATGGTGAGCTACGGTTTGGCCTGCAGTGCTTTTCAGCCAATCACGCAGCAATACGCCGAGGGCCGCCATTTCAGCGCCGCCTAAAAGTAGTGGATATGAAACTTACCACCTTCAAGATAAAAAAGGAAACATCTTGGCGATGGAGGAACAAAATGAACAGCTCAACTTCAGCAAAGCAAAGCAAAAAGGAAATACACGAAACTCAAACATCCATTTATCTTGGCAGTATAATCTTCTTTGCCTCTCCTAAAAATACCTTTCGCTGTGAGGGCGCCGAAAGGATAAGCCGCTGCGTCTTTCGGTAACTCACTACATGTACTAGCTGCTTGTTCTGGTACCGTAGGAAACGCTCGTTCAAGCGCCTGTATACATGAGAGGGTACAGTATTGACACTGTAGATATCGTTTATAGTTTGCCACACATATACAGACAAGGAAACAGCTGACTAGCCATTAAAAGTAATAAATTTAAGAATCCTTTCCTATCAAATATTCATTTGTAGGATTGTTTGCTCCTTCCTCCGCTTCCTCCTTCATCTAGCACTCTCTTTCATCTTCTTCCCGAGCGTTTGAACTTCATTTATCAAACACTTCAACGAAAATCTTGAGCTACTACCTCGAGAGTTTCCGGATTCGGAAGGCGAGCTTTCCATCGTACTGCATCGCTCTTTGCATCCACCAGAGCTACAGCGGGGGCGCGGTCGCCGTGCCGGGCAATCACCTGAATGTATCAAGTAGTCGTGAAAAAATAACTGTGTGTTTCAAGTGAGACATATTCAAGCGCCAAGAATGAAAGGATAAAATAAAAGGCAGCAGCTCGCTAATGAACCTGAGTGAACACAACGCGGGGTGCCTTTCGCATTCCGTTGAATAGAAAGAAAGCTCTCTCTCTCTCTCTCTCTCTACACTTTAGAGGTCCTTCGGAGCTTCTGCGTAACAAACCAGGCCTACTGTGCTACAGGTAGCTTGTCCTAGTCGTAACAATCTATGACAGAAATTTCTATCCTACTAGCTAGTGGTATTTTCACGAAGAAGATTGTGCAAAGAATCTCTCCAGGAACGGCCTAATCGCAAGCACTTGAAAGCAGGGACCCATTCGATAGAGCACAATCTTTAGCTCAGCTTCACTGGCAAATGCTATCAAACTACAGTATACATACTCTGAGTGTCGTCTGTAAACATTTTTTTGAGATGAGTATCTTTCTTGTTCTTCTCCCCTGTACTTAGCAACAGAAAACATGGTCACGAACTCTTTGCGCAGCCTCTCTACTCTTGTTGCTCTAAAATAAATCTTTGCTCCTTCACTAAGGACCTCTTTTGCGCTTTCTGCCGTGGCGTTCGAGCTCGACTCACCTGGGCGAGAGAGCGGGGAAGATTCAACAAAGCCTTGTGGTGTTCAAGGTGTTGTAGGTCCCGGTTCTCGTGCTCAGATCCGATTGGCTGCGGAGAAAACAGAATGTCCACTTAAACGGACAACAACGCAAATAAATCTTACGGTCATATTATAGATGTGAAGTACAAGGACAGTGGTCGCTCTGCGTTCTGTACGGGAGAGCACACCCCAGTCGCGCTTAAATTCAAATTAGCGAATTTAGACAAAAATAAACACGAGCCCTTACCCTGCCCTGCAAACCCGATCTAAACCAAAATTAGTTCGGCTGGGATGTAGTATGAGAGGCACTAGGTACTACAGAAGTACAGAAGTAGTAGTACTTGGCTGGTGAATAAAAAAAATGTAATAGGACTGCACTACGCCATGCTATGATGTGCTTTCTCCTCGGCCAAATTGCAGAGATATTATGGGCGTTTGATACACTACGGCGTGATCGTGTTGTTCTGTCTTGTCCTGCACCTGAACTCTAGACAAATGCTCAGAAAGCTCGACAAAGGTAAGTAGCGACACGCCGCCTGCTTTGGGAACCGTGCTTTCTTTCTACCTTTTAACCTTCTAATCAAGAGAGCCAAATGTAGATGAAATGCGCGATGTCTAAACGAAAAAATATAAATATAAAAAACAGCACCTATTTACCCGGCAAGCTCAGTCTAGAGCGCGCATGAGAGATTCCTAGCGCACCTGTGGCCTTGAAGTTACGAAGAGAAAAACAATTTTCTTCGTCAATGCTTGAATATTCGATTGCCAGCTCTCTCGTGTGTTCTGCAGGGCCGTTAAATCCCCGAGATGGCGCGGTGAACTCCTGGGCATCGTCGGAATCCTCATTGGATATCCTACAGCAGCTCCAAAATGGTCGTTTCATGGGTTCTTCATTGTGAGGCTGTGTCGTCCAGCACAGCACCGCAACATGGAAAGAGTAACGCGTAACCGCCCGGATTTCCTCTTTGCTCCTTGGATTCGAATTCTTAAAGTTCATTTTTTTTTCTATTGAAAACCAGTGGAAGGGTTGAGAAAGATGCCCTCGAGGCATATGTACCGGCGCTGATCTGTTTACCGTCGGGATTTTCAATGCCGCAAGTACTGGAGCCAGCCGTGGTGTTTGGAAATTTGTCATATAGAGATAACTGCTATGAGTCCTCTTAAATAGAAGCCCTTTCAATGAGAACTAGCAGCTTCATGTGGTACGATATTAAAGTCCGTCGTCTGTTGACTGCTCGAGCACTTCAAGAAGTTTACGAGGAGAGTGCGTAAAGTATGAAGTAGTGAGAGAGAGAGCATCGAATCCAGCACAGTTCGAAAAATACTGGAAGACACCAAGAGATAAAGCAAGGGTTTCTTCTCGCTGCGCAATTTATCTCCTTTTCAGCGCGGAGCGAGTACCTGGGAAATG
>Ga0307930_1004166_pt1 | contig 10191 bp, 8 predicted proteins | sample OrgLakmetageno46_FD_203161 | JGI IMG/M metagenome (GOLD analysis project Ga0307930, IMG submission 203161) | Saline water microbial communities from Organic Lake, Antarctica - #46 | ecosystem: Environmental > Aquatic > Non-marine Saline and Alkaline > Saline | place: Antarctica: Organic Lake... | reverse complement strand
CCCCCCCCCCAAAAAAAAAGCTGCACCTCTGAAGTATTGAATAATAGTGAACAAGAAGGAGACCAAGTGAAACAAACTCACGAGTCGAGGAGGCTGAGGCGCTCGGGCACCGGGTCGTCGCCGTAGAAAAACACCCGGCTGTTGGAGGGGTGATAAAACTCGCCGTGGAACGCCTTGAAACCTGTGAGTGTTGTTTTGAATTTGACATTCTAATGGGCACGTGTAAAGTGGGGTGTTGGTGTGGGTGAGACTGCAATGTGTGTATATTTTGGTTTTGGGGGGAAGACTTCAATGGGAAACACATGATTTCAGAAGCGGTCCTAGAAAGAGGCGCCTTCGAAAAAATAAAATAGAACGCCATCTTTTTCCCGAGGCTATGCGGAACGGATAAAAAGACTGCTTCAAACAAATCATTTGACAAAGTAAGGAAAATCATCTCCCCTATTCTTCTTGTATTCTTCATATAACTCATATCATTTCATCCTCTTGATCTCACCGTCAAAAGTCAGGTCGGGAATCCGCAGCGGATCCCCGCCGCTGTCCACGCCGTAAGTGTTGCTCGGGAACAAGGCTTGCTGAGTGGCGCGCGCCATCAAAGAGTCGGGGGAAGAGTAGACGCCCTAATATAGTATGAAAGAGTTAGAAAGGTTGAAATGTGAGGTTACAGAAGTCGGGTTACGAGTAGACGTCCTAATGTGATGTACAAGGAGAGATTAGTGATAAGGTCAAGGTGAGGATGAGGATAACGGCGATGACGAGCAGAGGAGAGGAGATGAAGGAGAGAAACATGGGACAGGAAAAAGCAAACATGTGGACAGGAATTCCCCCAATTTGAGCAAAAAAACTCCGAAAAACAAACACACGACGACGAAAATGATGATGATAATGACAATGCGATTCCGCCATACCTTCATTTCGTTGTACACCACCCCTTTAAAAGTGAGGGGCTCGTCGGGGTTTTCAATCTCGTAGTGCCACCCTTCTTGCCGGAGCACCATCTCGTCCTAATATAAAAGGAAACCACATAAGAGACACAAGATGTTGAAGCAACGAAGACGACGACGACGAGACAGAAAATAAAGTGAGCACCTCATTCAAAATCCACATCATTGCTGTCTCTGACTCTTCAAACCACACTATACCCATACGTCTCCTTCACCCACCCACCTACACAATCTTACCTTAATGGCCCGCGGGTGAAACACCGCGTCCAAGTACACGTTGGCCAAGTTGTAGAAGTCCTTCAAGTTGCACGACGCCACGGGGTAGCAGGTCCGGTCGGGGTAGGTGAACGCGTTCAGGAAAGTCTGGAGAGAGCCCTTCAGAAGCTCCACAAAGGGCTCCTTGGAGGTGTACTTGCGCGAGCCGCAGAGCACCTTGCGTTTTGAAGTGGAGGGAAGTGAAGTGAGAGCGAGGAAAGTGAGATCGGTGAAATAGTGGGTGAGTGAATAAAGTCAAGCGAGACGAGCGGATACAGGGCTCAAGAGAGTTTGGTAGGTAGGCTGGGTTAGATTAATTCAAATCAAGGACGTCGCACCTATCGTATGTATCATCGTATTGCTTTTCTTACCGAATGCTCCAGAATGTGAGGCACACCGGTGGAATCTTTGGGCGGGGTGCGGAAGTTGACGCCAAACACTTTGTTTTCGTCGGGCGCAATCACCGAGAGCACTTCGGCGCCCGACTTGTCGTGCTTGTACATGGTCGCACGCACGCCGTACTCGTCCACCTTTACGGGGGGGGTAGACAAAGAAGGAAGATCAGAAGGTGAAGTGGGCAGGAGGTTATGTTAGAATTCAATCTCGATGTAGTAATAGAAGATTGTCGAATAAACAGATAGAACCAGCACGGTACGGACATTCTGTGCAACACCACAGATATCACTGAAGTATGATATGAAACTCAAGCGAATCAAATGTACCATTTCGTCGCGAAGCACCGTAAAACCCGGGTGTTCGGCGGGCGGCACCGAGAGGTCGGGCACCACCAGAGGCTGTGCCGTCGCCGCAGAGACAGCCGGGGCAGAGGCTAGGGTGGCGGCCAGAGCAGTGAAGCTTCGGAGGTCACCACCACCGCTGCCAACGATGCCGCGGCTCATCTTGCCAGAGGTAGTTTGCATTGGGCGGAGGGCACGCGCGCCTTGAGAAAGAAGGTTTCGGGAGAGGCAGGAAGAGGTGAGTGGTGAGTGTTACAGAAGTAGATGGCATAGGCGAAAATATGACACAACAATCCTATGGGATATAAAACGAGTATAGAACCAATTGAAGGCTTGATTTGATTGAAAGACAGAATATACTTATTTACGATGGGTTCAGAAATAGCAAGACAACAAGACAAGAGAACTCAAGGTGAGACTAACAGTCCAACCCATGCAACAAATGCTCACCCTAATGCAAACAAGCAACTCCTCTGGAAAATAAAACTAGGTTGATAAAACTGCAGTAGGCTGGGTAATGGAAATTCAAATCAAAGTGGTTGAAATCCGAGGAGTTTCTCGCATCAGTTAATCGATGATTCTTCCTAGACTTGACCTTATGTCTTGCAATCGAGTCCATGAGAGGACAAAAAGACGTGACATGAAGCAAAAGCAGTCACGTACCAGCTAGGGTAAAGCTAGATGCCCCACGCATGAGCATGGTCGCAGTAAGAAGCAAATCAGCGCTGCGCATGGACAAGGGGTGTAGGAACGAACAGATGTTCGTAAGGGCAACAACACGACGTCAAGATGACGGTGGTGCTGCTCTGACGCAGGAGTGCGTGGTGTCGAGAGTTCGTGGTGCTTTCGAGTTGATCGTTGGTTGGAAGTTGGAAGAAGACGAGGAAGAAGAAAGAAAAGAAGAGAAGGCAACGGCGGGATTCCCGTACAGGGAAGAATGTAATTATTTGCATGTACATATGGCCGAATGCCGAACTGCTGAAGGCTACTCTATACATCCTGTATTATCTAATGAAATTACTGCGGTTGCTGCCTCGTTCCTCGTTCGTTGCTTCCGTGGCTTTTCTCTTATCTCCCTGTTCCTTTGGGGCCTCAAGAAATTGCCCGGGTTATAATCGTTAGTAATCCTAAATCAAATCGCCAGCGGTGATGATTATCTTCTCTCTTATGCCGTAAATGGCCGTCTAATCACCATCTTGCTGGAGAAAGACTGTATAGTGCGGCTCTGAAAAGGAAGCCCTTTGCACCCCCATGAGGAATTACAGTAAACGTCCACTTCCCGGTGGTGAAAGGAGTTGCAACTGAAGGTCGCGAAATCGTTGGATCTCAGCGGATTTCGCCGGATTGCCGAAACAGCCGTCGGCTACCGAAACGTTCGGGCCAGGATCGCAGGGAAGGTTATAGGTGACCACCTGCAAGGAAACATAGAAAGCGGGTTCAACAAAGGAACTTAATCCAAGAGAAAAGAACATGAAGAAAAATGAGGCGCGTTTGAAATCTCAATGTTTTACGGCAGAAATGATCTGGAGGTGAAACGGCGCGCTTTATAGGGCAGAAACGAGTAATTAATTGATCAAAGCAAAATCGGCGAAAGCGATGTACAATTAGGGATCAACTATGCCCACTCACCATTCTCGGTGCAACTCCAAGGGCGAAATTACCCGCAAAAGAGGGGTAGGAAGAAGGGAGACCCTGGACAGTTCAGATGTGCAAACGGTGAGAAGTCAGAAAAGAAGTACATGCAATAAAAAGAAAGTTGAAACCATCCAAAATAAAGACTATCACGATTTGTCTTGATATGGAAGAAATTTAGCGAGGAAAAGAATCGAACACAGAACACTGGTCAATCACAAAAAATATTGCTTTATGAAGCCCCACTCTGGGTAGCCTTTTCAAATCCTATCTTTCTTTCTCCCTGAATAATTCTCACCGGTGCTCGTTGCTTCATTGCTCTTTGCATGTTCGACGCAAGGCACTAATATGATGAGAGAAGAAATACAAACAAAATTAATGGAGGCATCCTTTACACACTAAGCAGGCAAGTTAGATACAGAGAGTACAGGCTTGTAGCAGAGTACTGAGCTCCATGATGCGTACTATCATCTCTTAACATGCGTACCTGGTGAAATGCAACGTGCTCGCAATCGTTGAATTCGCCTATAACGTGAAAGAAGGTTGAATGAATAGGCATAAAATATATATTAGACGAGAGAGAAAAAGCGTGTGTGAGAAAGAGAGAGAGAGAGAAGCAGTGCACAACCAAATAGTACTTGTTTTGGATTGCAACAAAGCAGGAAGCAAATGATCTTTTACACGCCCAAACAGTAAACAGCTCTAAAGGCGAAACCTGAAGTTACTTTCTTCTACAACAAAAGTTCCCATATGCACATCTCTCCTCTTTTATCAGCGACCCCCCCCCCCCCTCCCCCCTCCTCTTAAGTTTTCCATTTCACGAACAAATGTGCATACCCTACCGGAGTCATAGCGGCAGCCACGAATCGCGTCTCTTCTGTAGATGGCGAGCCCGCTGAAGGCAGAGTCTATACCAAAAGGTGAAGATTGCAGGGGGTGGTAAGGCACCTGAGACGAGCAAGAAAAGGAAAAGGAAAAGAATGAGGGAGAAGAAAAGAAAAAGAAGACGAAGACAGCAGTGAAAATTCCGTAAGCAAACATCGTGCGCAAGAGTAAAACAATACCATGGTCACGTATATTCGATGGAGAGAAATGAAAAAAGATAAACACAAACAGAAAGAGAGTGTGTGCGTTTGTTTGAATCAAAAGTTCAACAACATGAAGATACGGAAAAACGAGGTTATATAAATCGTTTAAGTACTGACTGTGCTGTCAACCTGGTTGGCACGAATGAGGTCTCGGCCAATCGGATCTTGGAACAAAACCCCCCTCGACGGGGGCCACTCCAAGAATGGTCGAGTCATCGATGAACCCTCAGCAGTTGATTTGCGCGCCCGGAGAGCAAAAATGTCAAAATACCGACCGTCCTGTCATACGAGAAAAGAAGGAATGGGCAGAAGCAATCAAAGAAATCATAGGGGTACGAAAGTTGGCAAAATTCGCTTTGATCTGGAGGAAGATTCACTCCATCTCAATCAACGGATGAATACCAACTGAATGCCTCTCCCCCCCCCCTCTCTCTCTATTCTACCCTAATATAATACCTGAGTAACCCCATTGGCGGCGATCCCACCCCACCCTTTAGCTTCCCGTGGAAATTGCAGCGACGGTACATAAGACGAAGATGAAGATGCCGAGCTTAAACTTCTTGTTCTACCGTCATTTGCAATTTCTTGCCAGTTAGTGACGCTATGTCTACTGTTGTCACTACCACTGCTGCTACCAGTGGTGCCAGGAATGCCACTGCTGCCACTTGTGCTGCTGCTATCTTCTGAGTCATCAGCCACAGCTCTTAGCCACGCAAGCACGCTCAGTCGTAAACCTTCGGTATCAATTGCCAGTAAATCCATGTCAACCACCTGACTCAATGATGGCAAATAAGAATTAGAGAGCAAAAGTAATTGTTTTCACTGAATTGTACGACGTAGACACCATTAACAGCAAGGGGGGGTAAAAACGATTTTCACATCATTGCACCTCACCCACACACATGTATAGGTGGATACATGGGTACACAAGCATCTTCACGTGTATACACAGGCATATGTATGTAATACAACTACATGTGTATTCACGCTTTATGTACTACCAACACAAGTTCGCAATCACTCAGCGCGGGGCTTCCTTCTCCACTGCTTCCACTAGAAGTCGTAGAAGGAGCGTTTCGAACGCAGCTGCCGTGGTTACAGCCGCCGTGCCACCAGCCGTTCGGAGGACCCCTGTAGGTGCCTAGGAGAGTGCCGCACATCCCAACAAACACCGGTACACAATTACAACTTCAAAAAAGAAGCATATTCAGAAGGCAAATGCAACACAAGCGACCGACGACCAATGACCAAAATATAGATGTAAGCACATGTGTAAGCGTAAGCACAAAGTTTTGACACACACGTGTGTGCACACGAAATGAGTACCTTACAAAAAAACTACACTTAACAAAAAACAATGCTAAAAACGCTAAAAAGGAAATTTAAGAAAGAATCACAACTTCTACTCTTTGGTAGAACATTACCTTGTAATTTATCATTAGTCCTCCTTCTTCTTCTTTGATTAGTGTGCCGTAACTTCGTAGCAACACCATCACCAGATCTTGCGGTGTCTCCTATTAAAGGATCACTGTGGTTGTGTACGTTTGGTCTCCTCCTCGAACTTGCGCCTGATTTCTGGGCATTCTTAGCTTTTCCCATTATCAGATCCAAATACCTGTTCCTCCTTAATTCATGAATACATCAAGTTAAAGAGAAAAAAAAATGACGCAGGAACAGTTGAGGTATAAAAATATGGCAGCATAATATTGTGTGGTTCTAGGGAATGGTGTAGATTCTAGCAACAAACAAAGATGAATGCCTCTGGCTGCACAAGTGTATGAATTTAAATGCACGCAGTGAAGATTGGAAAACTTCCCTCCTAATAACCTGCTGGCAAGAAATCCATGAGAAGGGCGCTTCATTTGGGCTTTAAACGAATGCGTGTCTGCGACCACCTGAGATTGATTATAATTTCAATCACAAAGGCAATATATTGCAACATCAGTAGATAAAAAAGAGGCGGACAAACATGAATAAGGAAGGATGGCCAACAACTGTTAACTCCATGTACCCGTCGATTGCGTTTCGCCCACGCGTGCAGCAGGTGGCTCGTTCCGTCGCAAGAGTCGTTCTCGACAATCACCACACTAATTGGAAGGTTCAGGGGTTTGCCGAAAAATCAAAGAGATGAATGCTTGTGAGCGAGCAAGAAACGAATAGAGAGAGAGAGAGAGAAAGAGAGATACACAGTGATAAGAACGCAAGTAAATATCCAACTTCAAGGGTAGCTGTAGGTACTAGTCGAACATTTCAGTGCCGTGAAATTCAAATATCACCGGTATTCAAGGAAAAGCGCCCCAATTTCTTCGACCAACGCCATCATTCGAGGCAAACTTGCGGCGTCATCCCGCACGATACCTATACGTGGACGACGAAAAATAGCCACATGAGTCATGGGTATCAATCGTAAAAATGAAGAAGGGTGGGTTTGAAGACGACACGTAGGTACATGGATACATTGGATGGAACATTAGCAATGGAAACGTAGCAGCAAAATACAGTGAATAAGACCAACCTGCGATGGCTACACGGAAAGGAATAGTGGTGAGCCCCCTCTTATGCGGAGGTAGACGATGCGGAGGCAATTCCGCGATGGCTCTTGTTGCCATGGCGACTAAAGCAGCTTCTTTCGCTGCTGCACCTTTCAATGGGCCCCTGTGCATGTATGGCACAGCATATAGCAAGAAATGTCAACGCCAATGTTAGTAAAAAATAACACCTATCAATGGAGGCCGGCATGCATGCACATGTAATTATAAATACAAAACGTGTCAAAAAGGCTATTGCGCGACCTATGCTACTGCAGCATAGCACTATAATCGATGAAGGTAAACGAAATAACACGAAGAGATAACTTGAGGAGCCAAGCTAGCCTAAATAGTTTGCGTTTTCACGCTAACCGCACGGCGTGAACGATCGCGGGTACCATAGCCCCCGCTGCTAGCACGAAGAGTACTACGAGAACATTCAACAAGCGACGATTTGAGCTGCTTCTGAGAGCTCCAACGGTTGAATTCTCGTGTGAGCTAGCGTTCTGCCAATGGCGCTGGCGTGTCCACCACCATGCTATCGACGACGGCCGAGGATGCTCTTTGTTCGAGCGCAGATTTCCAGACGCCAGACCACCATTCACCAAGGGGTCATCCATTCAAGTCTAGCCTAAGATGTCAGAAGCTAATGAGCAACGGAGCGAGCCATGGTTTGTCACAACAATGCCAGGTTTCGAGGTTTAGTTCGAGTTCGAGGACCCTAATGTAGTACATGGGTAAAATAGTTGATCGATTTCAGAGAAAGTACAAAAATGGCTCGCCGAAGTTCCGTCTCTAGCTAGCAGCCTAAATTCATTCTACATTAGCCTAATAAGCTATGGTAAAGAAAGGCAAAGGCCCTGCAGATCCAGCCAAGCTTCAAGCTATCGCGATTCTCATGAGCGGCGAAGCGGCTTCGGTAGTCTAGCGTTTACTAGCCCAAATGATCCGTCGCCTTTTCGCTGAAAAGATGTGTTTAAGACATTTCACGACTTCCTCGCATAATCTAGGATCTCTAATCTATTGCACACCTAACTTTAACTAGATACTGTATAATGTTCCTAATACTTCCCTCGTGGCGCTGTATTCATTTCATTAGGTTGCTGCGTCACCTGCTGGAGATGCTAGCGACGGCAAAAGCAGCTCTGCAGAAACTAGCAGCACCAGCAAGGGTAAACCGGGTAGCAAAAGCAAAAGCAGTGCCAAAGGTAGTCGCAGGTCTGCAGCAGGACTGTCACCAAGTTCTCTTGGCGGTGACGGCAGCAGCGCTAGCTTAAGCAGCGCCGGTGGTGGCGCAACCGTAGACGATGGCTACCGCCGTAGTTTAGCTGACGCCTTTGCTGACGACGGCGACATCAGCGGTGTTGGCAACACCACTGCTAGCAGTAGCAGACGTGAGGATAGTAGCAGGGCGGGCACAAGCTCAAAGGGCGGCGTTTTAAAGGCACATTGGGCATCAGTGCGCCTCTATCCACCATCTTCCTCGAACAACAACAGCAATGGGCGGAGCAGCAGCACAACACCGCAAGTGCTCATGGCGGCGGCTGACATGCGTGCAAATGGCTTGCGCAGTGGCCAATCCGTGGTGTTGTTGGCGGCTGCAAGCAGTCCTAACGCTTCTACGCAGTCTTTGCTGAACCAACAAGAAACGTCGGAGACGTCTTCCGGAAAAGACCAACCTCCGGCGAGGGCTACGTTCGCTATCGCTCCTTCCCTAGATGAATATGGAATAACCGAAGGCAGCCGCGCCATATATTTCTCTGTGAGGAGAGGCAAGGTGGCGATTGGGGTGGCTACAGTGTGGCCTTCAGCAGATTGCAAAGCCGGGTAATACCATCATGTTTTTCTTGGCTTATTATTTGATTAGAGCAGAGTCAAACACTTGCTTCTATCTCGTCGCCCTTTCTTTCCTGTCGTATTTTATTTCTTGCATTGCTATCGATTGCTAGGTCGGCTTTTCTGACCGGCTCTTCGGCAGCGCCATTGTACGAAGCACTAACAGCAGCAGGCTCAGGCGCCGCTGCTCAAGGAAGCAGTAGCCAAGTTGAACTTCCTTCGCCGACTGTCACGTCACCAGAACTCTCGCCTCGATCACCTCAGGTGCAGGTGACTCCGCCAGGCACCTTGGTAGCTAACTCGCCATCTTCTGAGGGCGGTCTTTCAGGAAGCAGCTCCCGTTTTGTGTTCTCGCGACCTCCAACTACGCCACCATCGTCTTCATCGAACCACATTGGAGGCGTTAGCCGCAGTGGCGGCAACGGAAGCAGCAGCAAATCGAAGTCTGGTGGCAGTCACAGTAATCCGTTGGTACTTGTGTCGTCTTTTGAGTATGGCGCGATGGCAGCAGCTCATCTTGAAGAAGGTTTTACTTCGGCTAATCCTTCAAAAGCCCCAGGAGCCGCTCTTGTTTCGTCTCCTTCGGAATCAGTAAGCCCTTCCATAGAATCTCTGCCAGTTCCATGGGCAGTCCATGTGCGCAATGCCACAGCGGTGGTGCTCACTCCTTTGAAAAAGTTGCTACGGCCGTTGCCACAGGACAATCGTAGCAATGGTCTTGATGCAGAATCTAACGACCAGGCAGCTCCATGGTTAGGAGCTGATGTAAGTTCACCTTTGCTTTTGAGAAACGCGTTGCGTGGAGCAGTGGTGGTTGCTTGTAGCAGCAACAGGAACATTAGCAGGGACAGCACGAGCGATGTGGAGCTTCATGGCTGCGTGTGGTTAGTGGTGTGTGGTCGCAAAGCGCCTTACGTGGCTGCCTTTCGTGAACATGGGTTCACTGGTGGCGACCATCTTCGCGCAGTCGTGCTGTACCACGTCACAGCTTCGACCACCGTTGACGTCTCAAACCAATTACCACCACGTTTAGAGGCTGGTGCTGACGAGGAGGATAACACAGCAATCCCAATGATGGTTGAACCTGAGCGTGAGTTAGTGAACAATGATGACCTTGGAGATGAAACATGTACCAATAACGGCGGCAGCAGCAGCAGCAACAGCAACAACC
>Ga0307930_1004162_pt1 | contig 10199 bp, 12 predicted proteins | sample OrgLakmetageno46_FD_203161 | JGI IMG/M metagenome (GOLD analysis project Ga0307930, IMG submission 203161) | Saline water microbial communities from Organic Lake, Antarctica - #46 | ecosystem: Environmental > Aquatic > Non-marine Saline and Alkaline > Saline | place: Antarctica: Organic Lake... | reverse complement strand
TGGCCAATGCCCCTCTCCCTCCTGAATCATTCCGCACTTGCTTTGTTTGCGCAACGCACGCGCATTCCCACTTCTGCCCGCAGCATTGGCTTCTGTGCCATTTGGGTTTGTATTAGTTCGAGTTCTCTTTACGAATATGACTTGCGCGCAACGCACGCGCATACACCTCTGCCCGCAGCACTGGCTTCTGTGTCATTTGGGTTTGTATTCGTTCGAGTTCGATGTTCGAATCAACCACTCCTCATTATTATTCGTAAACCTAAGTACGTCTCAGGATCCGAACCGAAGGATCCTGAGACGTAGGTTTACGAATAATTAGGAGTGACCAATCACAGCACGGCACCTCATATGAGGTGGAGCAAAAAAATCAGACAGCCAGAAAGAGAGAACCACACAACATTCCGGATCCCAGCATCAAAATTTGTGTTTGGTCCTTCGCTAAACTTTACACCATGGTGAGTGTGCCCTTACCGAGGCCGATAGACGCTGCCGCGTTGCGATTATTACAACGGATATCATTGAATAGCTTAAGTGGCGCGCGCGGGGTTTGACCGCCATTCATTTCCGCCCCGCTAATGGGCATAATGCCGTTATGTTGACGCGATCCTCTTTTTGCCTTTCCCGCGCTCTGCCTCCGCAGGGAAACATCTTTAGCGCAGTATGGGCAAAGCTCGTGTCCAAGAAGGACATGCGTATTTTGATGGTGGGCCTTGACGCGGCGGGCAAGACCACCATTTTGTACAAGCTGAAGCTGGGCGAAGTAGTGACCACCATCCCCACCATCGGTTTTAACGTCGAAACGGTGGGTTTGAGAAGCCTTTTTATGCAGACTTCGCACCGAGCGCACCAGGAATATATGATATGGTGATTACGCACTAGTCCTATGCACGCTATGATACGTACTGTGACGAGGATGTATTCCGGACATGTTTTTGTTAAGATTACGTTTGAGTGTACTTATTACGAAACTACGAGGACCTGACTATGTGGCACTAATCATTCCAACGAGGCTGCCTTGAACAACACGCTAACTAACACACGGACCTTTACGGTGCTTACCTGATAATAGGTCGAATACAAAAACATTTCCTTTACAGTGTGGGACGTGGGAGGCCAGGACAAAATTCGGCCGCTGTGGCGCCACTACTACACCAACACCCAGGGTCTGATTTTCGTAGTGGACTCCAACGATCGCGACCGCATTGACGCGGCCCGGGACGAAATGCACCGCATGCTCAACGAAGACGAGCTCCGGGAGTCGGTGCTGCTGGTGTTTGCCAACAAGCAAGACTTGCCGAACGCCATGTCGGCGGCGGAGATGACGGACAAGCTGGGCCTCCACCAAATGCGCGGCCGCCAATGGTACATCCAGGCCTGCTGCGCCACCACCGGCGACGGCCTCTACGAAGGCCTCGACTGGTTATCGGCCACTCTTTCCAAGAAGTAAACTTTACTAGAGAACCACGTTGTCTCTGTGGCGCAGCTGTAGAGGTGATAGCAGTCAGTCCACGAGATGAACTGCTCTCCACTTCTGCATGCCTCCTCCTCCTCGGTGCCTCATTGTTTTTTTGTTCCATTGAAGCAAGGACTGCAGCGCCACAGCCAGAAAAAAGTCAACAGGCAGGCCAAATTGGGTGTTGGCCTCGGTAGCCCCACATGTGTGCTTGTTTGCTCAAAGAGTTTTCTTCTTGATTATGTATAATTCACGGGAAATGTTTTACTTCGACCCTGGCCAAATAACAAATTTTAAACATTCAATACAACCCTTGTACGCATAGTACCAATAGAGATTGGAGAAAGGAGGAAGGCCAGGGACTTTTTAACTAGCGGTATTGCTGCATATTTTATTCCTGTATTGCTGTTTCTTGTCCCCCCCCCCCCCTCCCCCGCGCTCGCGCCCCGCGCCCAAGCCCCGCGCCTCCCTGCGGCAGTAGGCTACAGCCCTGCGAGCTGCGAGTCAGCACCGGCATACTAGCGACGAGGCCAATGCAAGCTTATTTTATCAAAATCCACCCTCTTTTTTTCTTTTTTTTAAGTGCGCATTTGCATAGCAGGCTGGGGGAATAGGAAGGCAAGTCACCTATATCCATCGGAGATTTACTCTTCAACTTCCCCGGTGCTCCCTCTGCTCTCGCGACTCTTCCTTAACTTTTTCTCTTCGCGTTTCGCCTGCTTCGCTGCTTCTTTTTCGGCTTTTTTAGCGGCCTCCTTTTCCGCTTTTGCCGCCGCCTTGGCGGCAGCTTTTTCGGCTTTTTCTGCGATTTTCGCCGCTTCTTTTTCGGCTTTTTCTACAATTTTCGCCGCTTCTTTTTCCCTCTTTTTTGCTTCTTTCAACTCTTTCTTGGACGGGCTGTCGCCGTTGGCGGCACTGTCTTCGTCCTTGGCCTCGTCGTCTGCGCCATCTTCCGGCGCGCTCAAGTGGGTCGCGGCCTCTAGCAACTTCGCAGCTGCGGTCACCGCCGCCGCACCTCCAATGGCATCCAGCGCGCCTTGCTTCTGAAGGGCTTCCATTTCAGCGAGTTTGGCGGCGATGGTTAGCTTGTTGTTGCCGACCAGAGCCTTCACTGTGGCCTTGGCAGCGGCTGCTGCCTCGCTCTCTTCTACAGTCGCGTAGTTCTGGCTGTTTCGACTGGTTCGACTGCTCGACTCTTTGCCGATGGACTCCACGGATGCACGGCTGTTGTTGACATTGTTGTTGTTAGGGCTACTGGGGTTTGACCCTGCACTCGCATTCACGCTGGCACCCTCTTTGGCTACCTCCACTTCGTCTTCGCCTTCTTCTGGAATGTCCGGCGCCCCATAGTCCACCCCAAGACGCCTGCTCATGCTGGCTCGCCGCTCCAGGAGTACCGACTCGCAGGACGCATCGTTGAATTCCTCGGGCGACGCTAGCTCGGTGCCAGGCTTGTTGTTTTCAAACTTGGCCTCGTCATCGGCCTCGAAATCCACGTAGTCAATGTCGTAGGCCAACCCTGATATCATGAAAATGAATTAATCCGTGTAAGGCGAGAAAATTTTGAAAACGAAAAAATGAAGAAGAGGAAAACAAAATAGAAGCGAGACATATTTTCTACTTACCGTTCCTCGCATTTGCTTTCTTCAGTATCTTCACCTCGTACCTGTACATAAAGTTGAGAAACGATAGGGGTGACAATGAAAAGGAAAGAAACCTCGACTTGATTGATAGGAGCGCAAAAACGAAAGATTTAAGAGAACGCGTGGGGGTTTTAAACTTGCCATTCGCCGTTTTCTGGAAAGCACGCGTAGAGCATGTCTCCGACAGCAAATTCTCGCGGTGGTGGTGGCCCATCAGCAGCTGCTGGAGTTGCAGGTTCGGAATCAGGCGGCGGCGTATCTGCCTTGCCAGAAGAAGGTGAATCTGGCGCAGCAGACTTCGAGCTCCTACTTTTCGAGTCTTTGCTAGCAGCTGCACTGCCAGCTTTCTTCGTCTTATCTACACTCGTTAAAGCACTCTCTTTCTTGCTGGGTGGTGTCACAGCTTTCTTCGGGTCTTTCTTGAGCGGCTCCTTTCTTCCTATCGGTACTTTTTTTGCTGCCGGATCTTTTTTCGGCACCTCTTTTTTCGCTACTGGCTCCTTTTTCGGCACTTCTTTCTTCACAGGTGGCTCTTTTTTTGGTGGCGTCGTTACTTTCTTTGGATTCAATGGTTTCTTTACTTCCTTTTTCGGCGACTCCTTCAGCGCAGGCCCCTTTTTGTCCGCTGGACTTTTCTTTGACATCGCCGCTTTCTTTGCGCCAGGCTTCGGCGATGCCGCCTTGACCTCAACTTTTTTATCTTCAACTCCTTCATTTATGCCCACTTTTTCATCTACTGCCTCTTCGTTCTTTGCTTTATCGTCTTTGCCTTCTTCTTCAACGTCTGCTTCTGTGGTGCCAGTGCCAGACCCGGCGATTTCTTCATCAGCGGCAGCAGTTTCAGTGGTCGAGTCCTCAGCGGCTATTTCGCTCTTCTCAATAACGTCTCCTTCTTCTGGTACCTCTTCTTTTTTACTGGCCACTGCTCCCCCGACTTTTTCTTTGTTCTCTTCTTTGTCGTCTGTTGGGCCTGCCTTCGCGGGTCCATCATCACCAGCAATTGTGTCAACTGCCTCAGCGCTATCGCCACCAGCAGTGCTATCATCAGCAGCAGTGTCATGAGTTTCAGCAGCTGACTGCAACAGTGCAGGAATAACAACACTATCGCCACCGCCATTTCCATCTTTATCCGTGCTGACTGCCTCGAGAGAATCAGCAACAGCTGCATCCACATCAGATGCTAATTCAGGAGCAGGAGCTATGGTACTATCAGCAGTTTTAGCATCAGTGGTATTGGCATCGGCTGCATTTGCATCAGGCGCAGAAACAGTTGTTGCATCGGAAGGACTTCCAACCTCACCAGCCTCACCTGCAGCTGCAGCAGCAGCAGCACCAGCACCAGTCTCAACTCCACCACCATCACCACCTGTAGCTTCATCCGCAGCCTTCTGTTCGGCCATCAGTGCTTCGTCTCGAGCGTCTTCGTCTGCTTGTTGCTTCAACTCGGCTGCCTTTTGAGCTGCTTGCTCGTCATTAGACGCTTTGGTACGCAAGGCTTGCGACTTGCCGAGCACTCCCCTTGCTCGCTTTTGAATCACCTGGAAAAGGAGAAGGAGAAGAGGTGGTCGCATAAGTACAACAAACCCACCAATACCTCCGAAAAAGACAGTGTTTGTACTCCCTGATCGTGCATCAAGATGATTAATACAGCATCAGGAAGGTACAAATAAGCAAATAAGCAACGCGCTTCGAACTCAAAAGAACAAGAATGACATTTTCTCTCTTTTTTTCTCTTAATTCTGTACCGTGGCGTGTTGTCCAAGCCGTTCCTCTTCTGCTTTCTCATTGGCTGCTTTCTCGGCTGCCACACGCTCTGCTTCTAGTTTTTCTTGTTCTAAAGCGACACGGGCTGCTTCTGCTTGCTCTTCGGCTTCTTTTTCAGCTTTTGCCTTGGCCTCACGCGCTACTTCTTGTGCCCTCTGCTCCGCTGACATGGCTAATTCCGCTTGCTTCTTTGGCAATTCTTCGTTGCGGTAGGCCTATTGCATGGCAAAAAAGAAAGGTGAAAAAAATGTCAAAAAAGCAACAAAAAAAAAGAAAGAGAGACAGCAATCAACGCACATCGCAAATTCAATCGTTTTTTAAAATACGCCACACCACAATAGCATGCGTATGTGTATCAATGCATTCACGCACCATAGTATCACACACAACCACCACCATCCACCACTAACAACAACTTAGCCCTCACCTCCAGTGTCCGAAGCTTGTTCTTCGCGGCTACCACTGTCGTAAAGCTGGACTTGCTTGTCGCGCCTTGAGCTTCCTTGAGGGCCACTAGCAAGTGTTGAATCTGAACTTCGACAGCGTCAAGCTGCGCCCACTTCTTGTTGAAGGCATCTGAGGAATTCACAATTCACGCGTAGTTTTACAAGAATAAGTGAAACACACAATGAGGAGATGGAGTTTGGAGGTCGCTCGAAGAATTCAGTCATATGCACCGGAGTGATATAGAATGGTTGCGACATAAGAAGTCTTAAAAAAAAGATATAGACGGTGATGACGCTAATGGCATGCAAGCACCATAGAATCGAGAAGAGCACAGTACCTTCTTCTGCTGTGGCAGTGTTAGTCGAAGACGGAGCCTCATCTAAATCCCCCTCCTTCTCGTCCTTGTTCTCCTCAGGAAGAAGAGCAGCTGCCAACACATCCAGAGAAGCCAGCTCGCGCAAGCGCGCCTGAACGAAAAGAAAGGGTATCACGTTGGAGAGAGAGAGCGAGAAATTGAGCATTTAAGGCAAACAAAGTAGAGGCAGTGACGAAGGAAAAAATTTGAGCTGGATTTTTTTCATATAAATGGCCTTCTGCATGCTCATCACATGAGATGAAATGCTTCTTTGCCCCCCCCCCCCCTTGCCACACGCCCATTCACACACCGTGATTCGCGTCTGCGTGTTGAGAAGGTCTTGGAGTAAAGCGTCGCCCTTTTTGAGAATGGCTGCGTCTGCTGGTGTAAGCACTGCTTGAGGCTGTGAGAAGCAATAATTTTGGATAAAGAAGAGGAGATCAAGGAGATCGAGCAAAAATTAGAGTAGAGGCAATCAAAATCAGGTCAAGTTATAGGAAGCATACTTCAAAGGGCTACCTCTTCAACTTTCCCTTCAAGAAAGGTATTCCTTATGCAAATCCGTTGATACTCTAATATTTATTTTGAAAAAAATCAACGAACCTGGCTCGCTGCATCAGTTTCCTCGTCCTCGTCAAGGAGCCCCAAAGCTTGTTTGCTGCGCACGCTCCTGGCAGCTTTTAACACCGGCTGCAGAGCGTTCAACTAGCGAAGAGAAGAGCCAGTTGAGAGAATATTAGCAACCAACGGGCAAACAGCAGAGAAAAACAGCGCAGAATATTGGTAAGAAGCAAATCACGATGTTTTAAGATTCCAATACGCCATTGATCGTATGGGATCAGATGTTATGTATCATAGTTTGAAAAACAAACAAGAAAAATGACCGAAACAAGCACGATCACACACCCGCTCCAAGAGGGGCTTTCCCTCTTGACTCCACTGGGCATCCAACTTCAGCACTTTTTCCAGGCGCAAAATCGAAGTGTTTTGCCGCGCTTTCCGTACTCGAAACACCCGCTGCACGATTTCAGCCTTTGGCGTGAATTCCTGGACGCGCTTTTGATCCTGCGCCACCTAATTTAGTACAACATTAAGCCAATAAGTTCAAATAACCATGCACCAAATATAGGAAAAACTGCAACATGAAAAGGTTAGAAAAAGAGAAGGAATAACAGCAAAAGCTCTTCAATTTCTTCAAGGCATCCTTTGAGTCATTGGTAAATACAAAATAAAGTATGTGGTACTATTATATCCGTACACCATAATCTGATGTACCCCCTCCCCCCCCCCCACACACCCATTGTACCCACCTTGGTGCGCCCTAGTTTCCCGCGAATGGACGACTGGATTTTGGTGGCCACTCCGCCGAGGTAAGCCACTTCTCGCTCTTTCTTGTCCCTCTCGAAAGTCGTGTTCAATTCCACCTGCACCTCTTTGTTGCCTTTCACTTTCTCGTGCATTTTCAGCAGCCTCGCTTTCTTGGCCTGATCTTCCGCCGCTTTCTTGGCCGCTTGCGCGCGCAGCAACTTCTGGCCCGGACTGTTGTAGAAATCTTCCGCGGCCTTTGCAGCGGCTGCGGCCTCCTGGGCTTTGCATTCGGGGGACGCTCGCCACGCGGCCTCTTTCGCAGCGGCTGCTGCTGCCTCGATTCTCTGCTTTTCAGCCTCCGCCGCTGCTTCTTCGGCTTTTCGCTTTTCGCGCTTTTCCGTCAAGGCAGCCGCCGCGGCAGCTTGCTGGTTGGCTGCTGCTTCGACTGACGCTGCTGCTTTTAAGCGCGCCTGCCCAATAAAAAGGTGCACAGGATGAAAAAGAAGAAGGCCGGGTTAAAGTTATAGTGGTTGGTGTCACATTTTCAATCGCCTTCACTTTATCTCGATTGAGTTAGAAAAAATAAGAAAGATATAGGTTTTTAAGACACGAGACATACATTGCGCGTTACAACGGACACGGGGAATGCACAACGGCTCTGTTTCATACATGCGCCAAGTTCTAACGTCATCGCACCTTTTCGTGTGCTTTGGGGGAGTTTGGGTTCCGAGCGTTGGTCATCAGGTCAATGAGTTGTTTCGCGTCGTACAGGGACAGGTTGAGCTCAGGCCCGCGAAGCTTTCGAATCGCATCGTCTACATGTGCAGATAGGTACATGTGTACACAGCACATAGACAAGGAGTAAGTGCATTTGAGTACAAATACGCAAAGAATTACACGACAACGTCAAAACGAAAGCACACAACGAGCACCGCACGGAAGTCTCATAGAAAGCCGGCGTGCACAAAGGAAAATGCATACAGGCTTCAATGGTATAAGCCAATCACAACTGCCTTTACCTTCTTCACAGAGTTCCGTCAAAGCAGGAATGGTGTAGCACTCGAGGTCCAGGAGGCCGTTGGCATAAGTGCCGATTTTGTTGCTCAACAGGAAGCGCTTCAAAGACGGGTCGAGGACGTTGGTACCCTGTAAGAAGAGAGAGATTGCACACAAAATAGAGAAAACTCCAACGATGGAAATAAAATACAGATGAGACAATGACTTTTACGATAGGATATGAATAAAACTAAATTTAGAAATATTTCACCACAATTCAGCCAACTCATTCACTAGATACCCACTCTTCCCGACTCCCAAAAAGAAATAGTTTCCTAGTGCACACTTCAAACCTTGGGAGAAGTGGGACTTTTCGGGGACGCCGTGGTGTACTGGTGAGAATACCGGGCCGTCTGAGCATGGGCAGGAACAACAAAAGAGAAAGAAAAAACGTAAACAAACATGCATCATTAGGCAAGGGCTCCTAGAGCTGTAGACACCGAGCCGTTAGGCCGAGATTTGTACCTATGCCAGAGCTAGACACTGATTTCTATTTTTGTTTGTTTGATAATTCATCGAGAGTTGGCGCAACCTTCTTACCCGGGGTGAAAGGCTCGAATTTCCGCCTTCACTGTCGCCAAGGAACGATGACGCGGAGTGGCGGCTGTTGCGGGGGCTCCTGGGGTGAGACGGGTTGTTCATAAGGTCCAACAAGCTCCGCGCCTGCGTATGAGCACAAAAAAGAAAAAGAAAAAAAGAAGGATGGGTTTAATGACACGAAAACAAATGCTAGCGCGTGCTCACATGTGTGTTGTGTCGCGCGCACTGTGAATGCCAAAGATAGCTACATGAGGGGATTATTATTTTTTCAAAAAAGAAAATAGCTAGGCCATCAAAACAATCATAATTCTATCCCATCCAAAATTTCAATTTGGAGCAAATTTCTGGGCACGTCAATACAAGTCCTACTATGGCTACATATCAACCACGACAACTGCACCTGAAGTGGTTTCATGCCCAGCTCATTCGCGAGCTCCGTTGTGTCGGCTGAGTCACAAAACTTTGCTAAGCTCGCCATATCTGCCGGGTACACGAGTATTTGAACATTGAGTGCATGCAGGAGATCTTGACGTGAGGCACAGAAGAATTGCACGTGTGCTCACGACTAGCAAATCAGCAGGGCTCCTTGCTTTCAAGCAATGCCCGAAACTCCGGTCACGGAGCGAATATGCGACTGTGAACACAGCATCAAACATGAACAAGATACCTGACACGCCAGCAACTGTTGCTAGTTTGTCGGCGAACATGCCCAGCCGGTTGGCGACTAGGAATCGCCGCACGTTGGGCAGCACTTCTGGTGTGGGCGTTGACATACTGCAGAAACTAGCTACGGCGACTTAGAAGGGGTAGTGTGCGACACGACAATCTAATGGACACTTGGACGACCTATCTATGACTATTCAAAGAGCTATTAAAAGGTAGTGTGATGCCGCTTGATACGAGGCAAGATGCGCACTGTTTCAATACTGCGAGGTCATCTTCTTCCTACAGCTTCTCACGCCCCCAATTATTTTGAGCTGTATGCACGAATAGCAGGAGTTGATCAGCTGATCACAAGATCACGCCGTTCATCCAATCAGCCAATCAGAGATCGAAGTGAGTACAAGTACAAAGAAAGGACCGGATTTTGTTTTCCGGCAACGCCGGCACATCAAGGGATACCCCTGTGGTCACATGGTGGGCACGCGGCCAATGACTAGAGAATCCACATGAGGCAGAAGACTTCGGACGTGCGCGCGCGCGTTGTTATAGTAGGAATTTGCCAAGTCTAGTTGATATTCCCCAAATACAAAGAAACACCGCTGTAACATCTAGCAACAGAAAATTTCAACCTTCAGAACAAGTCTGACTGGGCTGGGTGTCCTTTTACGTGCGGCATGTGTAATCACTGTGGTGTTCTTGTTTATGCTACCAACTCTTCATCAATCCCCTTCTGCCTTCTTCTTCCGGGTTTCCGGCCCTCGGAGCCTGCATAAAAAATGGCCACTCGGCCATGGGTCCGTAAGTGAAGTGGTTTCGACCTACTAGGCCAGGCAAATCGCGCTGGACGGCGCGCTCTCTTCAATGCAGAAACAGACGCAGAAACGACTTAAGTCCGGTTTCAAAATTATTTCATGAACAGTTTCCACTTTAGAAGGGGGTGGAAGTATTATGCTTCCTGCCCTCTACACAC
>Ga0307930_1004161_pt1 | contig 10199 bp, 7 predicted proteins | sample OrgLakmetageno46_FD_203161 | JGI IMG/M metagenome (GOLD analysis project Ga0307930, IMG submission 203161) | Saline water microbial communities from Organic Lake, Antarctica - #46 | ecosystem: Environmental > Aquatic > Non-marine Saline and Alkaline > Saline | place: Antarctica: Organic Lake... | reverse complement strand
TGCCCCCAAATACCCAAACTTAGGTAGTAGGTAGTTAGGTAGAAGCGGTTATTGGCAGATGGTTATGTAGGCATCTAGTAGTTGATTAACTGATGTACTCTTGCCTCCTAAGTGACCGACCTACTTGTGCAGCTGAAGGCGCACGCACAAGGCGGGAGGAAAGGGCGCGAAGAGAGAAAGGGAGAATAATGAGAAAGGCAAGCGCACCACACACGAAACTTGAAGACACGACGACCCCCCACCACCAAAAAGAACACCGAATCCCCCGTATTTACCGTATATTTGAGGATGTTGCCGTATATATACCGCACGTGATTCCCAAGTAAATACCGCGGAAATACCGCGTGAAGTGAATTTTTAAGACCTCGCGCGTGATTCCCGCAGGTACGTGAATCGCAACCTTGGCCCTAAAAGAGGTATAAGTTTGATTCTCTTGGCTTTTATGAACTAGTAGCAAGGAACAATAACAAACAGCGCAAAGCCGCATGCTGATTTAACTTTGGGATAAACTAATTCAGCTTCCTTGATAATTATTAAAGTAGACGGAAAGGCCTATATTGATGATCTGGGAGGTTCACCAAAGCCTCCGCCAAAATCACTGCTGCTTTGAAGTGCGGCATTTACAGGCATGGGCACAAACCACGCACCCCAGGTGTCTTGAAACTGCACCGCATGCGCTGCTGCTGCAGGTGCACTACTGTGATGTGGGACGCCCTCAGTGGTCAAATCCAAACCAAATCCTCCGTATCCCTCTTCAATATCCAATCTGTCCATCGTTGGCTGTGCCGGAGCCCTATTCCACGCAGCTGGCAACAATGCAGCACTCTCCATGTATGGTGGATCCTCCTCCGTGTTCGCATTAGTTACTGTAAGAGCCTCAGATTGAGGCTGTGATGTCACTACTGCAACATCTGCCAATGCAAAAGGCTTGTCACCTCTCATCATATCTTCACAAGCAGCATCAAGCGTTGCTGAAGTAGTAGCAGCAACCGACGGCTCCTGATGCACTGCATTTGTTCCAGTTTGTGGCGCCGGTGGAGTCGACAACAATGAAACAAACGAATTTTCCACGGACTCAAGCCTCGTCGCTGAAGAAGAAGGATCATTCGAAGAGGGTGCTGGCACCACGTCAGGTCTTTCCGACGAGGAGGTTTCTTCTACGTCGTCTTCTTCCTCCTCATCCAAGTGCTGATGAAGGGCTGTTTGTACCATAGACGCCGAAGGGCGCTCCCGCGCTGAAGCACGCCAGCATTTTTCAAGCAACGCGCCAAGTTCAGCTTCAGCTCCTGACACAGCGACCGCAAGCGGCCTGTCTTGACGGGTCCGGGGTGATTCTGCGCCATGAGCTTTTACACGTCGACCGCTGCGATGATGGTATCTCCTTGTTGTCCCTGGTCGGTGAAGCGGTGCATGCTCCAAAGAAGTGAGCGCTGGCGCATCACTGAGACCCAAGGCAACGAGGTCAGGCTGCCAACCGCATGCATCCAGTAAACTTGGCACAACGAGGACTTCCTTATGGTTGTTATCAACGGTTTTTGCCATGTTCGCTGGTGTTTCTCTTGTTTTTGAATGGGGACGTTGAATGCGAGAATCGTGTGTTCGCGAAGGTGGTGGTGATTTCGCTGCACAGCGTGAACTGCGATGGCGATTGTGGCCGCGCCATATGTCAAGCAATGGCATGCTTGCTCGCAGTTCTGCAATAACCATCCCCAGTGCCCACACATCCGCCCCAAGCAACGACAATGGCTCGTTCTCCTCTGCACCTTCTCCATGCTTTTTTCGCCGCACAGGCCCACGCCGCACTACTTCCGGTGCTGCATAAAGCAACGTGCCGCGGCCGTGTGTACTATGCCTGCTGTTGCTGTCGTGGCGTGGTTTGCATTGACTTCCAACGAGCACTTCGTCGTCTTCACTGCCACTACTGGAGCCATCACTGCTGCTGCCACTACCTGTGCAACTACTACTATCACTGGTTGCGGTTACACTCGTGCCACTATCACTGCGGCTGCGGTTTCCGACAACGTTGTCGTAGTTCTCACTATCACTGCTGGCGCTACTGGTAGTCGTGCCAGCAGAGCTACTAGCACTTCTATTGCTGTTCTTGGTATCGCTACTGCCTGTGCTCAATGTTCGCCAATCTTCTTCGTGACTTGGCCGATTAATTCCGTTGCTGAGAACTTCGTGCGCTGTAATACGAGTGTTTTTTTCTCCCGTGAATGCATTTGGTTCAGAATTGCGGTCGTGGTGGCGCCGATGCTGGTGCTCGTACCGATGGTGGTGACGGTTGCTGAATTTTCTTTTGAAGACAAAGCGTGCTTCGCCGAAATCAGCGAGCTTGGCGTGCACGCCGCTTTCTTTTCCACTCACAGCAGTGTATCTATTGTCGGGGAAGAGGAGCACGTTGGCGGCTTTTACGTCGCCGTGCACTAAACCGTGCGCATGGCAGTGGGCTAACGCCGAAGCTACATCGATCGCTACTTGCGCGGCGCACGGCTCCAAGGCCGTGCCCTTTCTACCTGTTTTCGAAGGCGTGTTTCTTTCATCCACCCAATCGTTGAGTCGGCACTCATGGGTTTTGGTTCCGAAGCGAGCACTGCTCTTGTTATCATTGTAGGAAGTAGCCGTGACGAACGGAGGAGTTCCTAAGCGATCTCGCAGGCACCCTAACGGAGCCCACTCCAGCACCAGGCCTGCTCCCCAAAAGGGCGCATTGTCAGAAAACCAATGACTTGCGCTGAGACACTCCGCTGAAGCAGTCGTCGGCTCCACTTGCTTTGTCCCACTGTTATCGGCCCCATCTATTACCACCCCCAAGAGGGAAATTATGCGATGATGCGCGGGCAATCGCGTCAAGGCAGTGACCTCACGCCGCCAACCATGAAGAGCATTGCTTTGATAAGAGTTGCCGCTGCTGCTGCTGTTATCATCACCAGGAAGGTTAACACGTTTCACAGCAACAATTGTGCGCCAAGTCTTAGCATCTTGGCCGTCGTGATCATCTCCATTATGTGTGCTGTTTTCCACCACCTTAATTCCAAAGTGTCCTCCTCGCGATAGAGCAGCCAGCGTGAGGCGGCGGTGGCGGCGTGACTGCGGCTCATAAGTCGCCTCAAACACTGCCGCATGCGCGCCCCGTGCTGACGGTACTGCTCCCATTTCTGCTCCTGACACTCTTCCATTGACTCCTCCTCTTCTATCTGCTCCTACAGCGGTTGCCTCAAGCGATGTCCCTGCTGCTGCTCCTACCGCTGCACTAGGTTTGCAAAAGTTATGGTGACGAGGAACCAGTTCAGCAAGTGTCACTACAGGTGAGCCAATTCCTCGGCCTTCACGCCGCAGTGCGGAGCGTTCTGCGCTCTGAAGTTCTTTGGCCAAGGCTAAGCGTTGCGCAACCACTGCAGTTTTTGCTTTGAAAATTCCTGCTGCTGCTGCTGCACCTGCTGCACCTGCGTCACCATGGAAGTGGTTTTCGCTATTCTCGTGATTTAAAACCGCATTTTTGTTTGCTGCACCCTTCTCGTCGATTGTGAAAGATCGAGACTTGCACCTAGCTCCCCCTCTGTCGAATTCATTCGTATGGCCGCTTACAAAGTTATCGTTTGAGTTCCACGACAGATGCTGCGGCAGATGCAGCCAAGAATTCAGGCCATGCTGTTTACAAGCTCCATCTTCAGGGTGATCTTGGACATATTTGGCTCCTTCTTGAACTTTGCAAGCCTGCCATGCAGCGCTGAGGGCAAAGGAAGCGGCTAACATTACGACAACAACCACCAAGAGGAACTTCCACCCTCTTCCATGCCTTGCAGTATGACCATAGCCATCTCTTGGGCGGTTCATACCTACCCTTTGCGCTTCCAATCCATCCCACTGTGACGCTAAATCATCTTCTAAGAAAGCAGAACCAGGGTCCCAGCTGCTGCTGCTACTGCTAGCATCAACTCTGGAATCGCCCATCGCAAAGTCCGTGCCTACGGGAGCGAAATTGTCAGCAAAAGTAACTCGGCTCAGGGACACGACCGCACGGCCGAGGCCGTAGTCACTCCCGAGCAGCGGAGATGGCAACACTGGCAGTGGCGGTAGCAGCGGCAACGACAGTACCCACCGAGTCCAATTAGATATCCCACGAAAGAAGTTTTGCACGCGCTCTGACAGCCACATCAGACCTAACCCTGTTTCCAATCCATTGCCGGGCTGCTGCTGGTGCTGTTGCCATCCTGCTGCTGCTGCTCCTGTGGAGGAAGGCCCACTGCGAGCAACGAAAATGGCACCGCCTTCGCCGCTGCTGCTGCTGCACCCACTCAGCGTTGAATTTTCCACCAGTAACGAGCCACCTCGCGTGAAAATCGCGCCGCCGTCGCCGCTCGCACTGTGGTTGGTCAACAAGCAACCCTCCAGTGACACGTGGCCACCTTCGTTGCGCAACGCAGCGCCTCGCCCAGTGGTCACTCCGCCGTTCAACTCTATATTAGAGAGCTCCAGTCGCGCGCCGTGGCCCACCTAAAATAATGCCAGCGCAGAATTGTAAACCTCAGTGATCTTGCCAAGTCATAGACTTGTAGAATAATCTGCTCTCATCTCCATGACAGTACAATGTAAGAAGAAAAAAAGCACGATAATTCAATTAGAGAGAAGCCCCCTTCTCACTTCCATACCTCGATGAGGCGAGTGTCTCGTCCGCGGAGTGCAGCACGCCCCGACGGCGAATCTAACAATGCACCCGTAGATGCCAAGCGCACGTCTGCACCTGCTGGTACTACTAGAGGCGCAGACAGCTCAATGGGCTGTGCACTGTTGATCATGATGGTGGTGGCAGCAGAGTATCCCCACGCGTTAGGCACTGGTGCCAGTGCTGCCATTGGTCTGCTTGGGGAAGCCGTGTCTTCGTAGGACATGGCCTCGAAACCAAGGTCGCTCAATTCTAGGGGTGCAGCGAGACGGTGCGGTTGTAACGCTGCGCGCAATTCTTCGGCGTCATTGACGACCACGAGGCGCCGCCGTTGGGGCGTGGGCGTGGGAATCTTTGTTTCCAAAACTGTCACAGTAGGGGACAGTGACGGTGCCGGCGGCCGCGGGGACCCCTGCTTAGGTCGATCAGTCACAGGTGAAGCTTCGCTAGTGATGGATTTGGGTATGAAGGGTGGAGGATCAGCCACTGAGCGCAGATACGCGTGTCTTCGTGTCGCCTCGGCAGAGTCGAAGATCGCGACGGTGGACACAAAGACGCACAAGGCGACAAGGGGCAGCCACGTAGGCCTAATCCTAAGATTGATCATTCGGTTCATTCAGTTCCAATTAAGTTGCGCTAGATAGACCTAAGATTCACCCTCAATTATGTAAAGATAGCACGCCCACAGCCCAAAAAGAAGGCCCGTTCACCCGTCCGGAAATTTCACCACGTCCATTTTCACGGAGAAGTTGCGCCGAACACTCCGAAAGTTCGACCAGTAAACTCACGGTATTTTTTTGAAAATGTTGATGCCTCCTTTTTATCGTTTCCTCTGGGATACAATGAAGATGTTGCACTTTGCAGCAGTCGCCGTTCTCGCTGGGTTATCCGAAGCCTGGGTGCCCTCGATTACTCGAGTAGGCTTTCATACGAGGCCATCCCTTTCGCGCTTATATTCTAATCCACTTTCTGAAAACCTTCTGGGCATTGCGTTAGGCGACGAGGTAAGAAAGAATCGGCGATCTTGCGCAGTCTCGAGTTGTTGACAAATAGCCTTGGATAGTAATGATGAGCACTATTAACTGTACTTGGAATCAAGAGGATATTAAGATTACAAGTTCTACTATCGGTGTAACATCCGACATTCAATCCATCCTCTAGGGATCCATTCTGTCATGTAACGCTCTTCTCGGATCTTTCTTGCACCATATTTCTCGCTGACAGTTTGACGTGAGCATTCCAGCCGACTTTGACATCACCGATGCCAAAAAAGCATGGCCAAAGCGGCGGCGTAGCGCCTCACCACTGCTAGTGCATGTCTCCTTGTCCGAGGAGGCAGCCGTGCTAGGCGAAGGTGGAGGGGGTGTCACTACTCTTCTCCGCGTGGGCAAAGGCGAGTTGGAGAACTTACAGCTCGTCGCGGGCTCCAAACTGCGCGCTTACGTGGCTGAAGTGAAACCAGGTGGTGCTCCTGGCGCTAGCAGCTCGCCTAGCAGCAACGATGACGACGATGAGGAGGCCTCAGGCGCTACTCCTTCTACTCCACCGCCAGCATTGCAGGAAGAAGACCAGACCTCCGCCCAAGCCGCCACGCTCATATTGTCGTGCAGCCGCAGCTACGCCCGCGGGCGCGGCACTGCTCCTAACGCCAAGCCCGCAGCCTCCACTGCTTCAGCAGAAAACAGCGGCAGCAGCAGCAGCAGTACTAGCCGTGGCCGCGGTCCTGCGCCAGAAGGTGCCTTGCTGTTGTCGAGCCTATCCCCGGGAGACGCGCTCGAGCACTGCAAGGTCGTGAAGGTGCTGCCCTCAGGCGCGCTCTTCGCCAGCTGCGGGGTGGTGCGCCCCGGCAAAGGCGGAGCATGGACCCATGTAGATGGCTTCGTGTTTCCGGGGGACCTTGGAGACCGCGCGGTACGAATATATATAACCACACACTGTCTTGAACTGCCTTGCCTTTGGCCTTTTTTTTTCTTTTCGTTTTCATTTTTTTAAACAATAAATTCATTGGTGGGCCCTCAGAGTTTTCATGTTGCGGCATAGATTATTTTCGACTGATGTGAAGCTAAGATCACCTTGGTCACACGTCTCAACGCATCGCAGGTGGCGCCAGGCGCCGACGCGCTAGCATTTGAGCGCACTTTTGGGGCGGGCACCCTCGCGGCTGCGACCAAGCGAGCCAAAGCGAACCGGCAGAGAGCAGTGTCCGACGCGAAAGCTGAAGCTCGTTTACTGGCGGTGGAAGAGGCTCTGAAGCTAGCCAAGGAAAACGGGGAGCTTTCGAGCGACGACGAGGACGACGATGACCTGGAAGAGCTTGAAGATTTGCCCATGCCGCCGCCGCCTTCTGCGTCGTCTTCCTTGTCTTCCCGGAACGATGATTACGACGTCATGGCGCAGTTGCTGAACACGAACTTGCGCGACGCAGACTCTGCGCTGGGGGTCCTCAACGGGCCTTGGCGCAGCGTGATTGACTTGTGGCCGGGGTTTGACTCCACGGGTCTGAAAGGGGCTCGCAACTTGCAGCGCCTGCAGTCGACGTACCGTGGAGGGTCTGTGGAGTACTTTGACCATGTGGTCTCAAACATGCCCAAGGAGGACGTGGTGATCGACGAGGAGTCGGGGGATGCGTGGTTGTCGTTTGGCGATTTGCTGGCGGCTTTGGAGGAAGACTTCCCCGGCGTTCGGGTGCGCGATACTTTGCAGAAATAACATGGAATAGGATACACCCTTGTGTGTTGACGATCAAATATCTGACACTCACTACTTTGTTTTTCGAGCTCTTATTGTACACCCTTACCGGTGCGCTGATGTGTATGGTATTCCTTTTCCTTTTTGTGTTTCAACACATAATATTACAGGTGACTCTGAAAGCGGTTACAGGGGTGATGCGCCGCCGGGCCCCCCTCAAGGGCACCGTGCCGCAAGCGCCACCGGCCAAGCCCCCTCGGCAAGTGACCTTCGGCGGGTTCATCTTGGACAACGAGGATGCCAACGCAGAAGGCAATGATGACGGAGACGAAGAAGATGGAACTGACGTCGTCATGACAAACGACGACGGGGAAGAAATCAGCGACGGCCCCATGTTACTCTTCGAAGAGGCCTCCCTTTTACCTGGAGGCAGCAGTGGCAGCGCTGGTAGCAGCAGCGGTAGCGGCAGAGTCGCCAGTGGTTCCTTGGCCAAACGCCAGCGCGAAGCCACCCTCCTCAGCCCTCGCCCGCAAGCGAGGCGCATGCTGCAGCGTTTTGCGGCTCTGGTGCAAGCGTCTGGCGCGGCGGATTTGGCCGCGGCCAGTGGGGCGAGGGCGAAAGCCGAAGCTTTGGCCGACGACGCAGCTGCGCTGGCGCCTGCAGTCTTAGCCCGGGGAGCCATGCTGCCGGGAGCGCGCGTGAAAAGCTGCAGCAAGCAGTCAGGCAAGCTGGTTCTGGCTCTGGACTCATCTGACGGCAGCAGCGGAAGCAGCAGCAGCAGCGGGGCGAAAAGTGCAAGCCCAAGTGGCAGCAACAAGAACAGCAAAAAGGCAGGGGGGCGTAAAGTGAAAGTGGTCGAAGTAGGGCAGGCCGTCAAGGGCACTGTCACCAAGAGTGGCACCGTGCATTTGGGGCCTAGCCTCGAAGCAGACTTGTGGCTTGATTCCGAAGGAGACGCCCCCAAGGAGGGCTCCGTGGTGGACGTGGTAGTGTGCAGTGCTTCTGCTGCAGCTGCTGGCCAACAAACAGTGCGCGTGGCTCTCGCAGGAAGCGACAACGCCGTGGCCGCTTTGGAACAAGCAGGCAGCAGTGGCACTGTGGGTGGAGCAGCGTCAGATGCGCACGCTGAATTTGACGCCCTCTTGGCGGCTTCAGACGTTTCTGCCAGAGCCAAGTATGAGGGGGGAGACGAGGATGACGAAGAAGATGATAATGACGAGGACGAAGACGACGAGGACGACGACAATGCACCGATGACTGTTGACGACCTCTAAGATATCTATACACGCCCAAGGGCATTAAGGTCGCAGAGGAAGTGTTCATAGCTCAGTTAGGAAATCTCTGATGAAGAAATAATACTGACCGTGCCATTCGGCCTTGGGTGCTTAGGTGCAATTGCAATTAAAATTTTGGATACGAGGCGATGTGATAGAGGGAAGTGTTTTCGAAGTTTTTAACGCCACTTCCATTAGAATTCGAAATGCGTCTAGCGCCGAGTCAACGACGTACGGCGGGGCCTAAGAAATTATTAGTTGTACTTCTCTTTCCTCCTTCCTCCTTGTGTCCTTCGTCATTGTGGTCGGGGTCGGGGGTCTTGGCCTCGATGTTTGAATTTGGATCTCGTATCGCGATTTCGGTTTGCAGTTCGTCGCTTCCTGTCTCTGCTCTCTGCTGTCTCTGTCTCTGTACTATGACTATGCGCATGACCTGCACTTATGACTGCACGGTACTGTGCACTGTGCATCTGTGCACTGTAACAGCCACTGTACACTGTACGCTGCTTGCTGCTTGGTTGTTCTGGTGTTCTGATGACCGCACAACGACATCGATTTCCTTTGACATCCTTTCTATTAAATGGAATTTCGTTCGTGGTTCGTTCGTTCGTTCGTTCGTTCGTTGGTGTCCGCCCTTTCTTTTTTTTGGCAGTGCAGATTTTTTTTTGAAAATTATTTCCACCTTTGAAAGTGCTAAGGTTGATAGTGCTCTCGCACTCCTCCAAGTCGCGCTTTTAAATTTGAGATGCCTCGAACACTATTGCTGCTGTTTGTCGCATTAGATTCCTTTGCCTTTGCACTTTGAATGCCCCGAGGAAAAACGCCTGAGGCTGCAGAGAGAGACCGTGCACGGAAACGTCGGAGGCGTGCCGAACAGTCTGCAGAAGATCTTGCACGTATTAATGAGCAGCGTCGCGAGCGGTATGCTCAGAAAAGGGCTCTGCAAACACCAGCGATACGGGAGCAAAACAAAACGCGTCGCCGCGAGCAATATGCCCATGAGAGTGCTTAACAGCCTCCTGAGCAGCGGGAACAAACCAATACGCGTCGCCGCGAGCAATATGCTCATGAGAGTGCTCAACAGGCTCCTGAGCAGCGGGAACAAACCAATGCCCGTCGCCGCGAGCAATATGCTCATGAGAGTGCTCAACAGGCTCCTGAGCAGCGGGAACAAACCAATGCCCGTCGCCGAGACTTGCGTAATGATGTGAATGCTGAAGAGCACGAAAGAGTGAATACTCTTCGCCGCGACCAGTATGCTCAAGGGAGTGCTCAACAGCCTGCGGAAGAGCGCGCGCAAAATAACCACGGCCGCCGAGAGACCTATGCGGAGCGCCGTGCAAGGAACCTTACTTGGAAAAACTCGCAACAACTTCATTCGAGAACCTGAAGCCTCCCTGGATGACATCAAACTTCACTCTGTGGGGGAATTGTGCCTTACGTGCCGCAAATGTGATGCTCGGCTCTTCAAGGGTGAAAGGACTGCTCCAGGCAACACTTTTTCTTCCTGCTGCGCCCAGGGTCAGGTGCAAATTCCGCGCATACCACGACCACCATGTCCACTCGATGAC
>Ga0307930_1004159_pt1 | contig 10202 bp, 4 predicted proteins | sample OrgLakmetageno46_FD_203161 | JGI IMG/M metagenome (GOLD analysis project Ga0307930, IMG submission 203161) | Saline water microbial communities from Organic Lake, Antarctica - #46 | ecosystem: Environmental > Aquatic > Non-marine Saline and Alkaline > Saline | place: Antarctica: Organic Lake... | reverse complement strand
TTTTGAAAAGAATTGTAGTGGATTTACGGAACTCCCCCCGAGGGGTTCTGGAATGAAGTCCGTTTCGTTTCGGCTTGCTGTACAGAAACATGTTAAATATGTTGCGTTTGTTTCACCTCGAGAAACGAAACGTCCCCAATAATCCCATCTCTTGGTGTGTTTCATTTCGAAACAACTACAAGAACAGAGCCCCTAAAAACCGGGGTTTCGTTTCATCTCACTTTTTTGGTTTCGACTGTTTCCCTAACTCAGGCTAATACCTCCCAAAATTGACCTGATTTTGGGTGGGTTCCGATACCAAAAAGTTAGTAGTCTCGTAGTAGAGGTGTCTAGCTAGCCGACGACAGTAGGTGTGCCTCTTCTCGTTGAACGCTTGGAACTTCGCAAGTTGGAAGGCTGCAGCTGTCATCTATATTAGTCTAGATACAACATCGTGCGTCATGCCGGGAAGATTCTCTAGAGTAGGGTTAGCTTGCAGTCTTCTTGTGGCGGGAACCCCTCGAGTGGTCTCTCTCACTGTGACGGTGCAGCCTGGCAGTTCGGAGTGCTTCGCTTTGCACTTGGAAAAAGGTGCAAGCTTTGCCGGCAATTACGAGGTGCTTACTGAAGACTTTGACCTCAACGCAGTTGACGTGAAAGTCGCTGGACCGCCAACAGCGCCGCATCAAACGACTCTTTTCGCTTCGGTGGGGTTGGAAGAAGGCTCCTTCGCAGTCGAAGCTGCTGACTCGGGCGACCAGTCGCTGTGCCTAACCAATACGGACGCAAGCTCTCCTGTGAACTTAGGGTTTTCCCTGCGCGCTGACGCTGACCTTCTCGTAGCCGATGGTGGAAAGGTCGAAGCTGCCACCGAGGAAAATCTGAAGTCCATGATCGAGGTGATACTTTATGGCGGCATCACAACAATTTGAGGCAGAGTGCTCACGCTCCTCCAATTATGAGGATTATGCATTTTTCTTTAATGTTCTCTCAAATCATAAAGCATCATGTTTGCTATAGTGCTCATTTTGTGCATTTGACCTCTCTCCACTCTCACCTTCTGCCCCTTCCCGCTACACACTCCTTGTGATCTTGGTGTTTTCAGGTGGCCAACGAACTAACGCAAGGGCTCGGCATGCTGGCTGATCACCAAGAGTTCATGCGCGTGCGCGAAGAAGTCCACAAAGCTACGGTCATGGGCACGTCAGACAAAGTCATGTGGTGGTCAGTCGCGGAAGCGGCCTCTCTCTTTGCCATGTCCGTTTGGCAGGTCCTCTACATTCGAACCTTCTTCGAGACCAAGCGGTCCATTTAGAGATGAAAATAGACGAGTACATTGCCTTTGCTTATCAGTGCATTTGGTTTGCATGATATGAATATGATTCGAAATTTTTCTTCCTGTAAAGCTTGGAGCTGGCTAAGTAGCACAAAAATGTTCGAAACTCAAAAACAAATATAAATCGAAATTGACATATATTCAGTAAGTTCATTTATCAGAGTAAGTAGCAGCTGTGATTTAATTGGATTGCTTCTAGGCGCCGGCTTTCTTTATGCATCTAAGCCCACCATAATCTTCTGAATTGGCATTGCCGTTGCTCGTGTTTCTCAAAATTATCTATGGTCAATAAATTACCATTGCCAATATAGTACTTGCAATTGATGACTAGCTCGTTATTAGCATACTGGCAACTAGCGATAACCCGCACTCGCTTTCGAGGGGCTTGTCGTGGCTTCAGGGCGCTCTTCTCGGGCAGGACTTGGTACGGCGCCTTTCATGCGATTATTCTCTCCCCGATGACATGGCTGCGTATCAACGCTTTGTTGGCTCCGGGAGTCATCTTCTTCAAGCTGCGCGTGCACAAGCGCAGCTGCATGTTCAAACCATATGTTTGCTTCGCCACCGTTGGAGTCATCGCCTTCCCTGCCTCCGCCTTGCGCGTAGCACAAACCCATGTGGAAACAGGCTTCCGCATGACCATGCTCGGCAGCTAAGCGAAACCACCGAACAGGATCTTGCTCCTCCCGAGGCAGCGAGTTCCCACGACCTTCACGGCACAAGTGCCCCAGCGAGGCGGCGGCAGCGGCGGCGGCGAGCATCCTTGGGTCTCGCGTAAGCCGAAGCGAGTTGAAAGACTTCAACGAGTTCTGGTCGTCGTTTTCCAGTGGACTTGCTCCGGGCGAAGGTGCACCTTGGGTGGTGGTAAATGCGGTAGCTGCTAGAAGCTGTGCATTCGGTGCAGCAGGAGATGAGGCCAATCCCTGAGGAGGCAGTGTTTTTGTTTGAGAAACTTGGTTCTTTTGAACTTGGCTCAATTTTTCTTTCAAGAGATTCACTTCTGCGCGGCGTTGTACCAACGCGTCCGCTGCCAGAAGCAACGAGTCGCCTGGTAAATCAACGCCGAGTCGTTGCCGCTCTCGGGCGCCTGCTGCTGCAGCCGCAGTTGAAGCAGTAGGAGCAGCTGTAGCAGTGACAGCAGGAGGATCTGTGGCGCCACTGTTTCTTACCGCAGTGCCAGATGCAGCTGCGAGCACATCGTTAGCAGACGGCCACTGAGAGATGGCTCGCGAATTGCTCAACAACGGAAGAGAAGTCGGGCCTGCCGAAGTTGTGGCATCATGTGATGTATGGGCTGTCCTGCTTTTCTGCGTGATTGCCATCTTGTCCGAACTACTAGCTGTCATTGTCAGGACACGGACGGTCGTCATTGCGGTTGTGGTTGAGGTTTCCAAGTGAGCCGCAGCCATTCGCAGCCATTTGACGGCATCCGTATCTCGCTGCACAACGCCACGGCCTTGGAGATACCGCAAACCAAGCTCATGCTGCGAGCACGGATCCCCGCTAAAAGCGAGAGGTTGCTGGTGGCCCTCCGTAGTGAGCTCTGCTAACCGGCGGCAACGAGCGGCGCCTTCAATTGCGGCAGCAGCTGCGATTGCGACATTTACTTCAGCTCGTGAAGCAGCTTCATTCGCAAAGTAACACAACGAAGCTGTCGAAGAAAAAGGATGTGGAGATCTCGACGGTAAGCCAGCATGCCCCAAAGACGAAAACAGTGGCGACGGTGCAGGATCAGCCGCTGCTGCGCGCCGAAACCAAAGCTCAGCGTCCGATTCGCGCTGTTCAACACCCCGGCCTTGCGCGTAGCATAAACCCATGTGGAAACAGGCTTCCGCATGCCCGTGCTCGGCAGCTAACAGAAAGCACCACATTGCGTCTTGGTCTATCATGTGGCTACCAGGTGCATTGCCATTACTATAAGGAAAAGAAGAAACCCGGCAAAGGAAACCGAGCTGCACAGCAGCACCTAAATGGCCCTTGGCCACTGCAGCACGGAACCACCTCACAGAGAGGAAATCAGGCCGCACATGATTGGAGCCTGACGACGACGAAGGCGAGGCAACTCCACTGCTGACGGGGAAGCTAGCAACCCCGCGCGCGTACTCGACCTCGCCATCCGAATTGTCCAGAGAAGGTGCTTGTTTTACTTCCTTGCTCCCGAGCTCTGCACCAAGAGCTTCTCCCGCTTCCGCTGCTGCAGTTTCCGACGCGCTTGTTGCCTCGTTCACAGATGCACCAGCGTTCTCCGCCGGCGGCACAGGCAATCCGTTGCGCTCCCAAGAGTGCACTTTCTCGAGAGCTCGCTCACGCTGGCCTCCTGTGTGAGAAGCGAGTACGGCCTCTTTGCCAAGGTTCACAAGCTTTTGTTTCGTGTAGCTCGCTTGCGTGTGCACGCACACCATGAAGAAAGGGTGGTATGGAGTTGGTCTAGAGGTCATACTTTTGTTATTCTCCTCGAAGGTATTCTGGGCTTTGGCTGACGAAGAAGTGAGCGACATAGTTCCTGTCCTGTCATTCGAAAGGGCATCGAGAAGAGTTTCTACACTGAGACCATCCCTCGTGCCGCCAACCTTTTTCAATAGGGCGTGCGCGAGAGCGATTTGCGCGGTGGATGGTGGCACTGACTCATCTCCGCTTGCTTCTATACTGGGAAATGTCACTGAATCCTTCGTTGAGGCTTCTACTACGCCGGCGCGTACCAGAGACTTGGCAAATGAATGTGGTGTTATCGCGTTGCCTGAAGTGCTGTTGCCCTTGGCACTGTCGCCAGACCTTGAAGAAGTTTCAAGGCCACTGGAGAAGAGTGCTCGTGTTTGCCTACGTCCTTCTTCGCGCACGTAGCGCTGCAGAGCCCGCCAGGCGGAGTCTACTGACTCCATGGAGGGTTCCGTGGAAGTTTCCGCACCGCAACCGTCGCCGGTATTATCGGTGCTATTTGTCTCAGGCTGGTCCAGGGTAAAGGATAACCGCATTAAGCCGTGACCACCACGTACGCCTCCTACTTGATGGCTCGGTATTCTTGCACGCACAATGGACGCTGAGCTCAAATTTTCACTTTCCTTTGCACAATCTTGGCCAATCTGAATACTGGTGCTGCTGCTGCCCGCGGCGGTGTCCTTCATAAACTCGGTTCTCGGAGGCAAGAGTAACACGGCACGAAGCGCCAGCGTAGCCGCAGCATCTCCAGGTTGAGCAATTTGACCTGCCCAACGGTCTTTGTCCCCTAGATCTACAGCAACCTCTGAGTCATTTACCCCAGCTTTGCTACCAGCACTACAGTGCTGCTTCATTTTCAGGGTATGTCTGGTATGCGGCAAAATCACGCTGATTGTGAGCACATCATCCACTTCCTTCGCTGCGGCGGCTAGCAGTGCATCCAAGCTGAAATCGCCGTTGGGGTTATCGCTGCAAGTCGCCTGCTGCAAGCGGCTCGACGCGTCCAATAACCGTTGATGCACTACTTCCAGCGAAAGCAACACGCTGTGCACTTTCACCGCCGGTGGTGCTGCGGTAATAGCTTCTGCTTTGTCATTTGAAGCAGGATCAGCAGGATCAGCAGGATCAGCAGGAGCAGCACCTACTTCGCCATTATTCTCTTTGCCATCTTCGTCTTCATTCTCACCTCCATGCACCACACATGAAGGCCCTAAACCTGCCGCCAAGCACGCCTCTTGCACCCATGCAGTCGCAGCATCGCGTGCTTTCAAGGCACACGTGTACACTTTCTGCGCAGCCAGAGAAAGCACCAAGGGGTTGCAGCGGTGCCGCACGCTGTGCGTCTTTCGGCTCCGGGCGGCATAATCCAGGCCTAGGGCACCGGGTGGTAAGGGCACATGCTGCCCCCTCGCCACTTCTTCTCGCCACAGAACATAGAGTTCTTCTAGTTTGGCTTGAGCAAGAGCAGCATCAACGACATGTTTTATGCTCTCGGGCGAAGGGGGTGTTAATGGTGGTGGCACAGCCTGTAATGCGTCCATTTGTGCTCCGCTCGCTGCTAGCCAAGCCCACGAGGCAGCGGTATGATACTGCACTTCTACTCGCAGGTGCCCTGTTAGACTATTAGCACAAGCCACGAGAAGCACGTCGCGCACCCCACCGCCCATTCTCGCCCCGCTCAACCTCCCAATGCTGCTGCTGCTGCTGCTGCTGCCGTTGACTGTATGCCTGCCGTCTATCCTGGGTAAACCTATAGTTCCATTGCTGTGAACTGTCTTTTGCCGGCAGCTGATGTCCGTTTCTATCGCAATCTCACGCTCGCGCCAAAAATTTCGGCTGGCAGAGGGATCTAAGCCGACACCTGCATGCGTTAACTCTTCGCGCGCTGCTACCACGGCGGCTGCGTACTGGCCCGGTGGCAGCACAACCCTGTATCTCAAGCAACCGTTCAAGCCCCACGCACAGGCTTCTACTGAAGCCGAAGTGCTATGCGTAAGTGGCTCCTCTGATGAAGCAAAGGGGTCATTGAAAGTAACTGCCGAAGAGGCCGTTGTCGCCCAGGCCTCTCGCCGCTTTTGAGCAATGCATTTCGCTATGGCTCCCACAGGCTTCACATTATGCGCTTCGTCCACAAATTCAGCACCCCATCCCCTGTAAGCAACATTGTAAAAGATTAAAGGTAACGTAACCATGAGAGATCTAAATTTATAAAGCTTTGCTGAACCCAAATAGAAGTAGCTTTGTACTAGCAAAGTGCTTGAGCAGGAAGAAATTCAACGCAAAGTCACTAAGAGACTGACTGAAGCGTACCTCATGATCTCGCCAAAAAGCTTAGTGAGTTCAGGTTCTATGCGCTCTGCTTCGTGCTGTAGCTGCACTGCCAGTGCCGTTGCTAGAACGCCGGGACCTTGGCCTTTCAATGCGGCACGAAATTTCTTATGCCGTAATGCCGTCTCTGAGTCTAACGCTTCTGATGAGACCGTAAGAGGTCCGTCATCCGAGACTGCGGGTGACGTCGTTCGCGGCGCCTCAGAACTTGAAATGGGATCTAGAACTACCTTTCGTGGCGTGAAAGAACTTGACGTTGCTAGAGCCTCGTCCAGAGATGAAACAGGCGTCGCTTCTTCAGCTCTTTGTCCGGCCACATCAGCTCCGACTCCTACTGAATCGGCGGACGGTGGCTCCACTGAAGTGGCACCAACGTCTTCAGCAGTCGCTGCAGGTTGCATCGGCGACAATAAGGACTCTCTAGAACGTGCTGATAAAAGTCGAGCCTCATCAAATTCTATTGATGTAGTACTAAAGGTTGAAGCAGCATCAGCAGCTGCAGTAGTGGTGCTTTCATCTACTTGAACAACCGCGTTAGCGTTGTTGCCAATGCTGTCGATCGTGCCTCTGCCTCTGAGTGGTGCCAAACGAGTTGGGCTTTGTAGACTGCCAACACTATAGGTGCGATCGTTCAAACTGGGTGACGCAATCGCTGCGCTACCGGGAGTAGCATGCTCTGAGCTAGTAGCGGCCTCCGAGCCTAATTCGCTCTTGCTTTTAGCCCGGAGCGCTTTAAGAGATTCGTATGCCTGCTTCGCCTCCTCGTATTCGGCAAGTAAGGCACCTACCTCGCTTCGCTTCTCAGCCTTTGTTGGCGACCGTCCATGCTCCTTTTCAAATTCAGAGGTCCACGTAGCAATCGCAGCTTTGCGAGCACGGGCGATCTCTTTCTTGGCTGCGATTGACTCATCGTTCATATTCATTGCTATCGACGTCAGCAACAAAACTACCTCACTCTCTCGACCGATTGACTAATTTGACGCTTTGATACTACAGCAGAATACTTAGTTCAGTAAGCAATCTAGGATGCAAGGACCCGCTTCCTTTATGCTACGCATGCCATGGGCGAACATACAAATATTCTCTTCGTAGCGCTATCCAAATTTCACCGCCATCATGCATGATGAAGGGGTTGAGTTTCAACAAAATTTCCACTCCCGGCGGACAGTGGACATCAGGGAAGCCGAGAACCAATCACCTACCTGCGTAAATATAACCTCCTCCCTTCCTTCGCACTCTCCGCTCTCGCTCCAATGACCCCCTGAGCTGAAATCCGACAAATATGCAGGATCAGTTTCCGGGAAGTAGGTCAGATCCTACTTCCTTCGTACTAAATCGAGCGCCCGTACTTTCGTAAATGGCCCTTAAAGACCATGCCAAGGAAGGAAGACGTTAATTCGAAATAAAACACACCTAACAAAATCATTGAGGTGCCCTGTGGATTGAAAATAGTTCAGATGGAGCTCGGTATTCTGACTGTTGCATGTAAGAGCTGCGTGAGCTGGCATGTCCGGTATTGGAGGCGGCCATCGAATTCACGGGCGAGGTGGAGAAGCACCACGACCTCCACGCCCACCCCGGCCTGCACGGCCAGAAGGGGCACTCGATCCCGTTGTCTCGCTACCTCGCCCACGGCCGCGGCCACGGCCCCCTCCACTGCGGCCTCCTCCACCACCACGGCCGCTAGGAGCGCTCGGAGGAGGACGAGGCGGTGGGTTGCTGGAACTACTCGGCGATTTTTCCGGAGCGGCAGGTCGAGGTGGGGAGCGGGCACGGTTGCTAGGTGTACTTGGGGGACGACGCACCGGACTACTGGACGTAGATTTGGATTCGGGCGCAGTAGGCCGAGGAGGAGAGCGAGCTCGGGTGCTAGGTGTACTTGGGGGTCGAGAGGCTGGACGGCTGCTCGAGCTAGAAGCGCTGGTAGATTGTGTTTCCCGGGCAGGCCGCGGCGGCGAACGAGCACGGCCAGACGGCTTCGTAGGCTTTCCTTGGCGCACAGGGGAGGTAGCCGATGGTGCAGGTGACACAACCGGCGAGCTCACACTTGCTGCTGCCGTTGGTGACATCGCTGCACTTGGGTCTTTCGACGCTGCGTAGATGTTTTTGAGCACCCGGTAGCGCTGCAAATTGGCAGGATTCAACAACTCGCCTGCGTCCTTGAGCGCCTTGAGCTGCCGCAATTCTTGCTTTTCGGCCTTGCTTAGCGCAGGCACTCCGTCATGAGAACCTTCAACAGAGCCTGATAGTGGCGGCGGCGGTGGAGGCGACACTGGAGGTGACTGCGGCAGAGGTGGCGATTGTGGGGCCGGAGCTAGTTTCACCGCAACGGACTGCCGCCGACGCTCCTGAAAGTACAATTCGAGCCGTTGCGCTTTTGCCTCTTCGGATTCTTCAACCGCAGGTGGAGGCGGAGGCGGAGGCGGAGGCGGTGGAGGTGGCTGCTGCTGCTGAAGTTTGGCTTTGGCAACGGCTGCTGCCTGGCCCTCAGCACTAGCGGCAAGAGACGCGCGCCGCCGTGCTTCAAAGTAGGCTTCTTCGCTGCTGAATTGACTCGCAACAATTGCAGCGTTCACAGAGGCAGCAGCAGCAGCGTCGGCAGCAGCGTCGCCGCTGCCCAGCTCACTTGCGCTAACATCTTTTGTGCTGCCTCCAAACATGCGCGCTGCAAAGGATTTCCGTGGCTTTTTGGCCGTGGACGCTGCTGCTGCTGCTGCTGGAACAGGTGCAGGAGGTGGTGGCGGCGGGGGAGGCGGCGGAGGTTGAGATAAAGGTCTAACTGTATCCTCTGGCGTGAACTCCTCTTTAGCCGCACTCCCACTGCCGGTGGAGGTTTTGTTATTTTTGAAGCTCTCGCTTTTGCTGTTGCTTGAAGAGCCAAATAAAGCATCAACGACTGAGAACCGCTTCTTGGGTGTTTTTACAACAGGTGCTGGCTCCACTTCATCCACAGGAGCTGCAGGTGACGAGGACGGTGACGAATCAACCGCAGATGGGTCGACCGCAGCAATGGCGTCGGTGATGAGCTGCGCTTCGAAAGGCGTTGCACCGGCATCCGCCAGAGCCGCCGCGAGCCCGCCCGCGTTGGCGTAAGCATCCGTCCGCTTGGCAGCCGCAAACGCCACGAAGTCAGCTTCGTTAACCACTCCAAGGATGTCCGCAAACGTGTCCGAGAGCTGGGCGTGCCGCATCACCCCTGCGCGCGCCAGAAACGACACCGCTTGCGGTGGTGGGGTGGTAGGCAGCCGTACTGAAGGCCGGCCGCTAGGAGTGGTTGCCTGGGAGCCATCGCCCGCCCCAGAAGGCGCCAATTGTGATGAGGCGTGCACGCCGTGGAGGAGGTCATTATCTTCACCGACATTATCGTCGTCGTTAGTGTCTCCCAACGATTCCAGTTTTGCTTCTAGCGCAGCATCCGCTTCTGCTGCGGCGCCCTTGTGATGAGCTAGCCTTCCGGCTAATCCACCGCCGCCAACCCGTGCATTTTCCATTTGTTTGCTTAATCGAGCATTCAATTCTGTGCCCCGCCGCTGTAAAGCGCCTCCGGCATTTTGCTTGCTCTGCACTTGCTCAAGCGTGGACGGCGCCACGTCTGGTGCTGACCCTCGTCGCCCAGTACTGTTGCGCGATTGAGCGTTCTGAGCGCCGGAGCCTCCTTCGCGTGAACTTCTACGACTGGTGCCAACACCGCTACCGCCGTTGGTGGCCTGATGGTCCACAGCAAAGGTATCAGCATAGCCTTCACCATCATCATTACCACCGTTGTCATCAGTGCCTCCAAAGAGAGCCATCGAGGCGGAGCGATGACCTCTGCCCATGGAAATTTCGGCCACCGGTGCCGAAGCTCTACTAGCCTCCATTGAGGATCGAACGTGGACCATATCATCCATTTCGTTCAGAGCATCGTCTTCATCGTCATCGTACTCCTCGTACTCGGCACCGTCCATAGCTCCAGACAAGACTCGGCCAGTGGAACCGACCTGGTTACCAGGAAGAGATCCAGGAGAAAAGGATGACGATGGCGGCGGCGGCACTGGTGAGGTGGGATCGGTGTTGTTCGCACCCGACTTGCTGGATGGGCGGCGCACCCCAGCACTACTGCCACCGCTACTCGTGAAGCCAA
>Ga0307930_1004157_pt1 | contig 10204 bp, 10 predicted proteins | sample OrgLakmetageno46_FD_203161 | JGI IMG/M metagenome (GOLD analysis project Ga0307930, IMG submission 203161) | Saline water microbial communities from Organic Lake, Antarctica - #46 | ecosystem: Environmental > Aquatic > Non-marine Saline and Alkaline > Saline | place: Antarctica: Organic Lake... | reverse complement strand
TTGTTCTGGACCGCTGAGCGGAGTCCTGGAGTGTCGGAGTCGTGGGCGAAGGGCGCGTTGGGCGTCTTCTCTAGGCGCCGGCGGTCTAGCACGGGGCGTTTTTTTTCCGGATCTAGCTTCCGTAGCTCTCTCTGAGGTGGCTAGCCCACTGTAGTGGTGGTGGTGGGTTGGTCACCGAAAGCCTGCCCAATGCGCCCCCTTGGCCTCCTTGAGTCATGCTAATTACTCCAGAGGCTCACTACAGGTCTAGAGGTCCCAATTGAATGCTCTAGCAGCGATCGGATATGCCGAGACCTAGCTCATTCTGGGCCTGATTCCGATGAGGACCGAACTATGGTGATAATGAGAGAAGTTGCAATTCCCGTCGGTAGACGTCAGAGCGGAGCTTGATGGTGAAAAACTTGCAGTGTTCCTTAATTGAAGTGGGTAGGAAGGCGCGAGGCAGACTTCCACTGTACGTTGGATGTGGCAACTCCATCTAGGTTCTAAATTTGCTCGTATAATCCTAGCCCCCTCGTGGACCAGGGAGTTGCGTTTGTAGATAGGGATACCAGCGAACCCACTTGCCTGCCTCCAGGTCAAGGTTTCTTTTCACGTCCACGCGTGATTCACGTGCGGAGGAAAGGGTGCGATTTACGTCCACGCGTAATTTGCGCGTCTCAGGCTTAATTTTTACTTCACGCGTAATTTAAATGTGTTATACACGCTGCGGAAATCGTTTAAAAGGCAGGTTCTTGGAGTTTATTGGCAGTGCTGCTCCCTTCCCAACTGACTTACTAAGTTAGACTTACCTACTTCCTATTTGACTAGCTCTGCCTAGAGGCCAGAGGGAAGTGAAGTAATGCGCCTCGTCGGCTCGTCGGCATGGGTGCCGTTCTAAAGTGCCTAAGAACAGTGGTTGTGCTGATGAGTTACACCCAGAAGATTCCGGAAGATAACAAAATGGCGTCATTAATGCATTGGCGGGTTTTTGTGACATTATTTACGTCTAATTGGCTAAAATTCCTTCCCCGCGTAATTTACGGCGTAAATCATATCCTAGTATTCACGTATTGTTGATTGCACTAAAAATCGCCTTGCTCTTTACAAACAAGTATTCAGTTTTTGACACAGGCCCCGAAGGGCCTGAATTAGAAGGCTAGCACAAAGGAATACAACAAGTGTGTGCCTTAAGCACCCCTGAGGAGAAAACTCCCACGGCGGCCTTGAGAGCCGTTTCTGACTGTGCTTTCCTTTGTCCATCCCCTTTTCCCTACCAATTCCGACGTGCAGTTCCATAGCCTGTGAATCTACTTCCACTATACGCGGTATAGCCAGAACTGTACGACGCACTACTGTAACGGCTGCTGCTGCTGCTGCTGCTGCTGCTAAAGCCGCTATAGCTGCCTCTCGACGATGCAGGCACACCTCCTGAACGGCCAAAACCGCCGTAACTTCCGTAACTACTGCTGCTGCTGTACCCGCTGCTGCTGCTGTAACTGCGGTGCTTTTCAGACGCTGCCATGAAGGTTTTCGACCGAAGCTCGGCGTCGTAAGTGCGGCGGGCAACGGCGTCGGTGAGCACTTCTTTGGCTTGCACCACTTTCTTGAACCGCTCTTCGGCGCCCGCGCTTTGGTTCTTGTCCGGGTGGAACTTGAGCGCTAGTTTCAGGTAGGCCTTCTTGACTTCCGCCGCAGAAGCATTGGACTCAATGCCCAGAATTGCGTAGTGGCTCGCGTCGCTTGGAACTGGCTGCACTGGTGACCTCGTTTTACTGCTGCCGCTGCTGCTGGTGTTGCCGTTTTCACGAGTGCTGGCATTCCTGTTTGGTTCTTTGTTGCTACTGCTGGTGTTGGCGCCACTTTGAGGCTGGGATGTATTCGTATTGGCGTACGAAGGCTGTGACGAGCTACTGCCTGGTGTAGTTGACGCCCGACGCGGCGTAGAAGACCAGCTACTGCTGTTGCTGCTGCTACTGGCTCCGGCAGCAGTAGCTCGTCGAGCCCACTCAGCCGAAGAGGAGCTGTCGCCGGCGGACGAAGCTCTTCTCATCTGCGGCTTGTTGTTTTTGGCCTCCGCTGTCGAGGAAGCACTACTGTGCTGCTGCTGCTGCTGCTGCTGCTGCTGTGGCGATGGCGGAGTTGGCATGTCTGGAGCGGTTCTTGTCGAACTTCCAGCCGAGGGCATGCTGCAATGATTGTGATTGCTGTTCTTACCGCTGCTGGAAGGGCTGGTGCGGTTCAAGACAGTGGTGCTTTCACTTCTGGCGCGAAAACACGCCCTTCCTGGTGCGGCGGCATCCCGAGATTGTGCTCTTTGATGATCCTGCTCTTGTTCTCGATGATGCTGCTGCTGCTGCTGCTGTTGTTGCAATGACGCCCTCGCTAAATCGGCTTCAGTGCGGACAGCTGCCCGTGCTGACGCGTCAAGGCCGCTGCTGTCGTTACTCCGGTAGCTCCCAAACGAAGACGGCAGAATGGACTCCCGCTGAAAAGTGTCGAAATCGTTCACCGCTTCCGCGAAGCAGCGCAATTGCACATAAGCCCGCGCTCGCCTCAGAGTGGCTTTGGGGTAAGAAGGGCGCGAGGTTAACGCCTGGTTGCAATCCGCCACCTTTTTTTTTTTTTTTTATTGTGTGTTACATCAAAGTTTTTGGTAAGGGGAGAAGGGCAATTCAAAGATAATTTTGGTACACCTGCACATTCACTGGGGGGATAAATAGGTTAGAAGTCAAAAGCAAGCTGGTCTGCAAATAAGCGACATTTTGTTCACCACATAATTGTTCAATGAGCATTAATCGACGTGTTCCTTCACAATGTATCTCACCGCGGCATCATATTTGCCCAAAGCCATGTGACTTGCAGCCCGGTTGCAGTAAAGCACTGCGTTGACAGCATCCGCAAGAGCATCAATCTCAAGTGCTTCGGTGTAGAGCGCGACTGCAGCATGGTACTGGGTGATGTGAACGATTCAAAAAAGGTAAAGAAAATAAGACGCAAACAAAGAGTAAAGGGCGTGTTGACATCTGTGAAAAGAGATGAAGGGGTAGTCATTAAGAGGTACTTCTTGTGTACCAGTGAAAGGATCAAATAAAATACAAGGGTAATAGAGGATTGAACGAAGAATGAAATACAAGAGAAACAAAACAAAAAAAAAGGCAAATAAAATGAATTAGTACCTTCCCCCTTTTAAAAGCAGCATCAGCGCTGTCTTTGCCTTGCCGCAACGTTTCAATCATGTTCAATTCTTTGGCGCACCATGCAGCGGCGTCCCTGTTCTCGACCGCCACCACCTTCAGCAATGTTTTGGCCTCTTCACAGCGCTCCGAATAACGCAGCGCGGGCAACAAGAGCTGCAGAAGCTTCAAGGGAATGAGCCGTCCTGCCGTAATGATTCCAAAGGCAGGCGTGTTGCTGTTATCATTGTCGTCATCGTCATCGTCATCTCCTTCATCGCCCCTGTCTTTGTCATCGTCTGCGTCACTGTGACTGACGAGCGCGGGAGCTAAATCAGCCCAGAGCGCAGTCATAGTGTCAGAGTCCAAATTCTCTCTCAGTGCCGACGAGGGCAAGGAAGGTGTTGAAGTTTCGATGATTTTATCGATGACGTTACCATCAGCATTATCGTCCTTGCCGCCAACCCCCAAGCTTTTGGCTTCAAGCTCGCGCAGCAACTTGGGTTGCGCGGCGGCAATGCCCTTGGCACATGTAGACGCTTCCAGCACCACACTGCCCCAATCCTTGCGCTGCGTCGCCGCAAAAGCTCGCACGCTGTACATTTTGAAGTCATGGGGCGCAATCGCGATGGCCGCCGCGGCTGCAGCAGACGCTTCGTCGTGGCGACCGTGGCGCTGAGAAGTGTAACTGGAGGGAAGGAGAGGCAGTAGGAGGAGAGTCAAATTTAGAGAGGAGTAAGGGGACTAATCATGTGAGAAAGGGCATTAATTGAGAAAGAAATGCACGGAGCGAAGAACAGAATTGTTATTTCGATGGTACGATGCAAAAGACACGTTGAATTCGAAAGCTCACGCTCGTTCCATGGCGTCTTTCAGCGCAAAAACCGACACGACGCCTTGCGCTGCGTCCTCTCCGGCTTTCGTAGCCTCCTTTGCTGACGTGCGATGATGAGCCGCTGCTGCTGCGGTAGCTCCGCGTGCCATAGCTAAGGTGCTGTACTTGGCGGCGAGTTGGGGTGCGTGCGCTTTCACTTTCTCGTACGATTCGTTGGAAGCCGTCAGAGAGCCAACCTATTCAAACAAAAAAAAATTACATCAAGGAGTTTCAGAAACATCGCGGTGACGTGAAAAAGGGCTTAGAATCAGATAACAACAGCGGAAAGGATTATGAAGGCAAGATTGCTCGCAAATTACCTTGAGAAGAGCAGCGCCCAGGTAATTGCGAACAACTAAACCATCGGGTACTAGTTTGAGGGCGGCGCGGCAGTCGTCAGCGGCGGGGTGCACGTTGCCTAGCTTCAAGTACACGGCCGCTCGGTGTTCGAACACTTTTGCGCGCCATGCTGGGTCTTCTTCAACTACTGCTGCAGCAGCAGTCACGGTGTCTTGCTTCGGCTTTTCTGCTGAAGCGAGAACCGCAGCGTTGCCTGCCGGTTTCGCTCCTCCTGCTGCTGCTGCTGTCTCCAGGGCTCTCGTGTACAAGCGCGCAGCGGCTGCGTAGCGCTTTTGAGTGCACAGCGCGTGCCCTCGCGCCACCAATGCATTCGCTTCATCGTGGACCGAGTTCTTTTTCTCTGTCGACGTAGCAGCAGTGGGAGTGCTACTAGCAGGAGCCGCAGCCGTGTCTAGAGGGTGTGCTTCGGCTAAATGTGGCTGAGAAGCAGCAGTGCTGCTCGTGGTGGTACTATTCGCGCTGTTGTTGCTCCCTGGCGGGCTTTCACTCTTGACAGGAGCTCTAGATTTGCGGCGATGCGGCGACGGGCGCGGCGACAAGGGGCGAGGCAGTGTTGGGTATTCGTCCTCCTCGTCACTGTTGGCTTGAAACGCTGTAACGGCTACCCCGCCCATCGCAACAGTGCCGTTGCCGTCTCCTAAACTTTCGTCACTGTTGTTTCGGTCACGACCCAAACTGCTGGTTTTGGAGACATTAGAGGTGCCTCTGTCAAGGCCAATGTTCTTCGCTTCTTGAGATGGGGAAACAGGCAATGCAGTCTCAGTAGCTGTTCTTGCTTCTACTCCTCTGTTCAAAGATTCAGCGTTAGCGGCTGCAGGCGATTCAGGAGTTCCACCAGTGTCTAGATGCTCAAAAAGCCGCCCACGTACAGGAGATGAATCATCCCGGGAAACTTCCTCTGATCCAAACAGCGTGCGCTCATGTTCATACTTGTTTGAGAATACTGCGGTGCTGTCAGTGGCGACACTGCGAACAGCGGCGCGAGAAGTATTGCCAGCGTCATTTGAGGAAAGTGACACAGCTTTGGTTGGAAAATTGACAGGCGGTAACTTTATTGGAGACGTAAGGATCCCAGGCGCAAAGAAGTCTCGTCCATTACCTTGAGACTGTGATCTAGTGAATTCTGCTGCTGCTGCTCCAGCAACATTTGCAGGTGGTATGCGAGTGGTTTCGAGAAAAGGTGCATTTGTTGTTGTTGTGCCCACTGCTACAGCAGGAGCAGCAGGTCGCACTTCACCATTATCAGAACTGTGAATATCGTGATGTCCTTCCTGCGCACTGCTTGAACTACTGTGGCTGCCGGGGTTGGTGTGCCGTCGTCTAGTAGCTGTAGGTGCAGACGCTGCTTTCGGAGCCGCCGCAGCTGCTACTGTGGGGCTCGGCGGTGGGCCCCCACTCTTGTGCAGGGCGTGTGCTGCCGCAAAGATCGCCTGCATCCCACGAGCGGTAAGCCGCTCTCGTTCGACGGTCTTGGTCGAGGTGGAGTCGGCTTCGTCGCTACCTTCTGAATGCGCGACTGGCGCCGTTGAAGCTCCAGTCTTTGAAGCGCCGGCTGCAGTCCATCCGTCAGTTGCGGTTGAACACGCTGGAGCAGCTGCGGCCTCTGGTGCAACCACTCGCACGCCAGTAGTAGCACCCGGTTTGATAGATGCCCTTCGCGCAGAATCTGCCGCCGTTCGCGATAAGGGTGCATTGGGATGACGGGCGCGAATTGAAGTAGGAGGTGGTGGGGGCGGTCGAACAGTGGTTGAGGCTGGCCCAGTTTCCGCTGGCTTCGAAGATGAGGTCGACACTTTCACCTGCTGTAGCCCACGAATAGCGTCGTCAATGTCTCCTGCTCCCCACCCGTTTTCAGTGGCAAGTTTCGCAAACGTGTCGGAGAGGCCACCACCACCTCTGCGAGAAACTGGAGGGGGAGCCGCAACTGAGGATCTCCCAGGATCGGGATTTGGGGCCATCGTCTGGTGTAGCATGTACAGCTCTGAGGCGGTTCAGATGAAGTATTGTGTGCAGGTTTGAATGAATTAGGGCAGTGTACTCCACGGTGTTTGTTGTTGCTCTTGCCAAGCTTTTTGCTATCAAGCCACGTGGAAGGCCGCACAATGTTCTTTGGCGTCAAAAGAGTTGTCAATTGCTATGCTACAAGATATGCTATCAAAATATCACAAAATTTCTGCTTGATTGATTATGAGAAAGTACCTTTCGAGCCTTGATAGCCAGCAGTAAAGGAACCTATCGCGAGTAGTTACATTGCGGTGGAAGTAAAAAGTAGTCTCATTCTTTCATTCTTGCGAACCCAACGGTTTTGAGGTTTTGATGAACGAAAATTTATTCCGAAATTCACTGCCTCATCACTCATGCCGGACCAATCATGTGACGTTGTCCCAAAAGTACCGATATGCTCCTCCCTGCGTACGTTTTGTTGTGCCGTTGATGGTTGTTCAGCTTCTTTACGCTAGCCGCCGAAGGAACACAATTTATACTTTGCATGGAAGACAGAGTAGAAGAGCGTGTGGAGGTACACGAAATTGTCAAAGAGCTCCAGAGAGCTACTATTGCCGACGATGCTGCAGCGGTTGCTCGCTGCATCAAGCAACTTGAAAGCATCGACCGTAAAAAAACCGGAAAATCAGTGAAACCGAGTGCTGTGGTGTCACGGAAGCGGTCCATCTCAGACGACCAATTTAATCGGCAACCCACCAAGAGCAATAGCAATGGAAGCGACTCCAAATATACAAGTTCAGTTTCTCCTGCACGCTCTAGGTTATTGGAAGCTAGGCCGCGAAGTCCTAAACCGCGCAACCACCTACGAGAGGGCCAACATAGAAGAGACCGTAGTTATGCCAAGGCAGCCACTACACCTCAAGGCACTAGCCTCGATGCAATTTTTCCATCGTCAGATTCGAGTAGGAGAAGAGTCAAACCTGACGTTGTAGAAGATAGTGCTCGCTGCGCGAATTGGCCAAAATGCCAAGCTGGGCCAGGCATGATTCGGGACCACGGTGCGACCTGAATAGTTGCCCTCTTGAATTGACTTTCGCTTCGAACAAAAATCGAATTAAGATGCCTTTTACGACTCTCTACCTTTTTCGTTAAGAACATCACTCATCTTGTTTTTTGGTGTGCTTAATAGGGTATTGTAGCCCATGCTTTGACTCTGCCGAGCGACATGAAACTTTACGGCGGACGGATGTCATGACACAGCAAACTGAAGCATTGATGGTGAGGGTCTCTCCGAAAGCTAATTAGCACCCTATCTGGCTGAGGTTGTAAAACTTGAACTTTTGTTTTGATTTATTGTTCATCTGCACCCCCCTCACTACTAATCTGGTTGTAAACCTGACAGAAATTTTCAGCGGGTGTGGAACAGCATGTTAAAGCCAACGCAGAGGCCGATGCCAAGCTTGCAGAGCGCCGGGCGCAACTGGCAGAGAAAGCGCGAGAAGTCGAGCTTGTGCGACTGAAAGAAGAAGAAAAGCTCAAACGAGAGCAATCAAAACGGGCCAGAAAAGAGCGCCGCGCCAAAGAAATGATGGACCGCCGAAACTTGCGTTCTTGAGAAGAACATTTGTTTGTCGTGACACGCGTTTAAATCGCGGCGCAGGGCATTGCTCTATTGATCACGTACTTCGGACAATTGGGATTCAATTAACTTCCCCTCTTTGACTTGCCATGGTTTTTATGGCAACTGGTTTGTATTGCACCAGCACCAGGGTTTTATGAGGCGAAATCCCAAAAAGCGAAACAGAAGGGTCTGATATAAGAAATTTACTAGAAAAGAGGCCCATCGCCGTGTATACAAATCTTGAAGGATTTCTTTGAATCCTTTTGCGGAAAGCGAGCTAAATCCAATGTTTTTAACGCTAAAAATACAAGGGATGAGGTAAAACATGCTACATGCAAAACCCCAGTGACGAACAGGACCAAAAAAATCTCGTTTGCGCGAAAAAGTCATGAGAAACTTCTAGCATTCGCAAGAACATTCAGGCAATACCAAGCCAAGCAGCTCCTTTAAATTTCGCTTTGTCGGTGACTGTGATGAATTTTGAAGTTAATCAGATTCTCTTGTTCGCGTTGGAGCACAATGCTCCGTCTTCTTTGGCGCCATTTTTGGCTAGCTCCGCGATCCTACCAACTTTCGATTAAAACTACACATAAAATGCAAATAACCTGGATGAAAGTATGAACTTTTTAGCTTCTCTCTTGGCAGTGGTGGTTGGTGTACTAAGTGGCTTCTTCAAGAAGCCAACTCTCTCTTCCACGCTCGCCAGATCCAAATTTGCTACTTACCGTGAAGTGTGAAGCAGCGAAGCGACTGCTTCGAATGCAAGCCATACTTAGAGTAGGAGTTGTGTCTCGTCCAGAAGAGGTCGTGATCAGCGGCTTTTAAAGACTTAGTCGTTGCCTCCAAAGAAGAAATCATTCGAAAATCCGCATTCGCCACTTCCGCGCAACCTCCTTGAACTACCCTATGTTACAAGCAAGCAACGCAATCACGTGGTCGTAAAATTAGAACACACAGCGTAGCATATTTATCTCGTTCTGCACCATGTTCTTCGTCATTGCTTGATTTTGTCCTTAATCTCGAGGTCTTGAGCACGTAACTCGCATGCTGGCAACCGTCTTCGGAACCTTGGCTCTGCAATAACTTGATTTGTATTGTGGTCATTGTGGTAGACAGAACCATACTGATAAACTCAAAATGTGCGTATACAAAGGACTGGCCATGGCAGACTCGAACGTGGACTTCTGGGGTGCAGCAGTACGAAATTGAGAAGGCTTGGCTGTGCTTACCTGCTCCGATGTTAGCATAAACGGCCTGGCTAGGGTTATGCCATTCCACACCTTCTCACCTATTGACAACGTAATTTGGTTCATCTACACACACAAATAGAAACCCGTCAGGTGGTCGCACTCGCTCACTTCTTGCCTCCAAGTCTTGCAGCGCCTGCTATATATTCCAGAGGTGGAGAAAATCAGGCAGAGGCCGCTTCGGAATTGGATTGGATCACTGCATACTTCGATTGCGGTCCTCAGCACGTTCACGGCAACGGTAGTGAACTAGATAATAGGGTAAAGCATAAACGCTACTTTCGACTGAGCTAGCGAAGCGCACTAAGGTGCACACCGCGGGCTAAGTGAAAGGTTAAAGAGAGAGGGCAGATAATTAGCATCATTACAAAGATACGTGGTGTCTCACGTAGGTTCAAAGTTATGATACTATTGCTAGCGCATGGTTTTTCAGTAGCTATACTACAATACTTCGCACAGTACCGCTCAAATGCGCGGCCGCTATACATTTCTGGTCGCGTTAAAGGATGCACCTCCGTAGCTCCATGGTACATTTTTCAATGATTTTTCATGGTGTACAGCTTTTGTACTGTACAGGCAGCCTCCTGAAAAGGTTCAAAGGTTGAATCTTGGGATCCAAACAAAAACCATTTTACCAAAAAGTAGTGCAGTAGGCAAGCATTTTGAGCTACAGTACTTTTCAGCTCTGGTAAAATCGATCTGGCATAGCTATGCCCGCTCAAAAACCGGTAACTCCGGATTTCCCATGTAAATTCGCCTTATAGAATTTTCCCTCATATGCCAGGGCATAGGAAGGCGTATCAATTTGGTCCTCTGCCATCAATTTCATGGCTGCTCATGCATATTATTTGTCTGCCTAATTCTTATATGCTACACTCCTTTGTATTTCTTCACGTTGTTCGTTTGCCCTCTAATTCCTACATTACCTACATACTTTCGCTCTACCCCTTCTTCAACAGCATGTCCGTTTGGGGTTTAGTTTTCACCACGGAACAAGTAAGCT
>Ga0307930_1004151_pt1 | contig 10216 bp, 10 predicted proteins | sample OrgLakmetageno46_FD_203161 | JGI IMG/M metagenome (GOLD analysis project Ga0307930, IMG submission 203161) | Saline water microbial communities from Organic Lake, Antarctica - #46 | ecosystem: Environmental > Aquatic > Non-marine Saline and Alkaline > Saline | place: Antarctica: Organic Lake... | reverse complement strand
GCATTTGTAGCTGTAACAGTAGAGGAAATCCGTTGACGCCAGAATGTCGAGAACCATGTGGTGTTCCAAGTCGAGTCAGTGTCCTGGTGGCTGTGGCGCATACTGAACATACCGACGAAAACAAAAATACAGGGTTGGGATATACAAAGAAGGATTAGTGTATCTTACGAAAGTACTTGCGAAAGACAAAAATGGCGGAGTCTTCTTCTCGGAGGTAATATCAAGGGGTAATATGATGCCTAACTTATAAGAATCGCATCTTTGATTTTTGATCTCGGCTAATCTCCCATTCTCCCATCTTTGCCAAACCACCATTGGAATAAGTTTGAGCAAGAGCACTTCGAGCAAAGGGAAGTCTAACAAGAAGCAGCCAAAATATAAGGCCGCGGCTGCGAAGGCTATGGAGGCATCAAGCACTCGAGTTGAGACGGCGGCTGGTTCCCACGTAACGACAATCGTCAAGGAAAATTTTGCAGCAGCCGAGGAGCCTTCGCCTACCCTAGCATCTTCATCTAAGTCTGCTGCTGTTGATGCTGAAGCTACTAGTGCAGCGGCTGCGGGAAGCTCTAGCCAAGCGTCGACTCCGCCAAGCAACTGGCTCGAGCATGGCCGCGAAGTCTGGGATGACAACGCCTCACCGTCGGAACGTTGCGTTGTTATTGCATACTCGTCGTACTCCACTGCATTCGAGTGCCGTGGGCCGTGGGGCTGCGTCCGATGGAGCAATATTGACGACCAGTATGCATTGAGCTTTGTGTTCGAAGGGAACTTCGCGCCTCGCATTCGCTGTTTTCCAGCAGGCACGAATTCAAGCAGTGATGCATCTGAAACGAATGTAAGTTGTTAAACAAATTCTTTTGTGCGCTTGGATTTAATTGGTGAACGTGTCGTTTTCATTTCGTAAATATAGGTGGTCAATACGGCTGTCGGCAAACGAGGCGTTGGCGACGATGGGGAGCCCGACCGAGGAAAAGACGAAGTTTATTTCTTCCTCGGACCAGCGATTGACGCGGAAGAGAAAGGCAGTTCTTTCAAGGTGTTGTGTACTGCCCGAATTGTAATTGATGTCATGCGCCCCGGTGGAGTAATCTTAATCAACGTTTTTTTTTTCTTACTAATAGGTGGAAATAGACGAAGATCCTGATATTGCGATGGCCGGGTCAAGCGGAGGCATCGTTTTTTCTACGCCGACGGCAGAGTCTTGGCGAGGTAATGGAGCTGAGGGCGGTCGTGATGGAGGAGAAGGCTGCTCGTGCCTTTATGGGAATCCGTGTGTCGATCAATACGTCTGCAAGGATTGGGCGAACCGCATGGAGGTGTCGAAGCGCAATGCTTCTTGAGTTAACGCACTAAAGCTATATATTTTGAATCAAAGAGATAGGCTTTGGTAACTTGGCAAGTGTATGTTTCCAAGGGACAAAAAGCCGCTCCTATAACACCTCTGTCTTTGTTTTGTTGTATTTCTAAGAGGATGGTCAGTAAATGCAATACAAATCGCAGAGTATATCAGATCAGCACTTCCCAATCCATACGACTTATGACTTGGATATCATTATTCCAAAGGCAGGCCCAATGCGCAATAAGGAAGCAACTGATTTCACTGAGAATTCGTGCTCCTGGTGGGAGTGGGAGTGCAAATTAAGTTGCGTGACTTGGTGAGTGACCTGGTAGCTCGCGCTCGCAGCCCGCAGCAATCGGAATCTTACTCACATACGTAGATAAGGATAGTGTTTACCTTAAACCGAGCTCTTCTTCAGACAATGGAGGGATCTGCAAACCGCAATGCAGGCAAGAATACCAACCGCAGATAGCACAGCTGCTGCTGAGGAAGAAAGCTTATCGCTCTCTTCGTCAGTAATGAATGGCGCTAATGTCGGCACTTTCGAAGTTGAAATCGGAGAAGGCATTGAGGAGACTCCGTAGGCGCCCTCAACAGAAAATGCTGAACGTCCTTCGATATCTGTGTAGCATGTTGGGCTTAAAGCTTTCACGTCAGGATACCTGAAAATTTTATGAAGTTCGTTACATGAAAATCGAGAATAAATCAAGTGCGGACTTTATCATTTGTTGCACTCACATGCCACCCTCATCTCCTTCGATATGAAACATAGCCATCATCCCGTTATCTTCATGCGTTGCAAAATGACAATGGATCATCTGGAGGCCGCTAAATGACGAGACAAAGAAACGTGCCACTGCTGATTTTGATGATTGACTGTTCGTCCATATGGTATCTGTAAAATACAAACTTGACGCTGAGATATTGTAATGAATGCAGGCATTTTATTTTATCTCACCATGCCAATCGCCTGCTTGAAAGTAGTTGGTGTCGGACTGAATTGAAAGGATTTGCATCGGATTGATGTGCATGTGCACAGGATGAAGCCGCGAACCATCTACAGTAAGCTCAACTACATCCCCAATTTGAAATGACTCAAGGATTCTGCTCGAATTAAACCACAGCCCGTTGATTCTTGCTCCTCCTGTTGTCAAATCTAGCTCAAAATTCTTAACTTCATGATCTGGTACCGCTGAAGAGTTTGCCTGATGGGATAGTACAACATATGCTAAAAGGAGATCAAACATAGATTATTTTTAACACATCCTGACATTCACGTTCGTGTACCTGATAACATGGTCGATTTACCACAAATAGCTCAAGTTCGCTGTCGTGCGCTTTGTTGATTGTTGAGACGTTTAAGGTTAAAACTGGAATATAAGCAGGTGCAAGATGGTGAGATAATGAAGTTACTGATCTTATTGTCGAGGCGTAATAATTTACCATCAAAGAACGCGCTCCTTTGGTCCCTGAATTTTGATGCAGCTGCTGTGAGTTTGACGAGGCTTGTTTCCCCTGAGCACCGGACAGCTACGTCACAACGAGCAGCAGGGTAAAGCGGAAGCGAATTCACTACCCGTGGAGCTTCTTCAAGATATATTCCATCTTTTGCTATTAGCTGCATCTCGCATGACGCATCATTAAGAGAGAAAGTTGCTGTCGTTTCCAAAGAAGTAAATGCCATTCGCCAACGATACCATTTATTAGCGTCCATAGAGATGACAGGGTCGGTTTGTCCATTCACGAGCATGATATCATCGGTTGACCCATTTACAACTAGCATATGCTCAGAATTGAAGTCGTCTTGAAGGTCGTAGAGTTTGATCAGGTCCATAAAATGAATCATCATAAGGATTTCTGGCATATTTGCCACAGCTTCAGGTATATCTCCTGGAATATCATCAACAATTAGTAGGCCTGCAGCTCCTCCGCCCACTTGGACTCCTGCCATGTACATAGGTAGTAGACACATCAGTAATAATCAGTGCGAGACATAAATGGATATAATATTACCGGTCGAGCCGTGAAAATGGTTGTGGTACCAGAAAGTTCCTCCCATATGGAAGGCTGGAACCTATTGTAAGGTCGAAGATTAATTAAAAAGTTAAACCAATACTACGGTAAATCATACTGCCCTCAAGCATATCACCTTAAATTCATAGGACCTTGATTGGCCTGGACTTATGCTTGCTTTAATATCATCTCCAGGGGCACTTGGTGATACATGAAGGCCGTGCGTATGAAGATTGGTTGTGTTGAGCAGTTGGGGAGAATTTGCATCGCCTGCTTCACCTCCAGTTCCATTGACTAGCGCATAGTTGTCAACATCTTCTAAGTCATTCTTAAGGTTCACAAATAGGCTAGTTCCGGGTGTTACCCGCATAGTTGGGCCAGGAATGTTACCATTATAAGCACGGGTCGTAAATGAAGTACTTGGTCCAACATACTTTACCGCGCCAAGCGTGAGCTCACACGGTTGGCTACACTCGATGGGCTGGACCAAATCAGCATTCGGAATATTTGTAACACCTGATCCAAAGATCATGTTTCGCTGAACAGTAAGAAAAACCAAAGCTGAAAGATGATGCATGGCTTAGTTGCGAATGGAGTGATTCAAAATGTGATAGTCGTGGATTGAATTCCATACATGTGTTGGGCCTTCAGATTCGTGCTTGAAAATACTGCTACAGACGAGGTAGTTCAGCTGTACTCATTCGTAAAAAACATGTACTAATTATATGGCGTCCTGATTAGCTGGCGATACACGTAATTATTACTATAACTTGATGCCCCGTTTTAATTAAAAGTAATCTTATATATACTAGTAATTCAAGCTAATTTTTAGCTCAATCAGATAATCAGATTTCACGGGAGTGTGATACTGATCTCTATATCATGGTTGTGTATAGAGACTTCTTTTGTATAACTCTTGAACTTGAATGATCCAATTTTTGAACACACACCTCACGCAGTACACTTCGAAATATGATACAATTCATTCACACTACACAATATTTTTGGAGTATTGCCTTTGCAGTTCAATCTAGGAGATGTACCAGCAATTCCGGAATGGACTATGGTTTATATATGCAAAACAGGCAACATTAGCATGGAGTCCAACAGTACTGCAAATGCAAGTGAGCACCAGTTGTGCAAGTACGCTAAATTATATCTTGCATTATTCGAGGCCTCATTGAAAGTGTAGTATCCGTTTCATAATGGATGTATTTCACATATAAGCAAATATCAAATAACTAAAAATTACGACAAGTGTATTCGCTTTTTCTTGTTAGCCATGAGTGTAAAGACGAGAGTAGCGGCATGCACTTTTGAATGTGCGTAAGAATCCCTTAATTGAATATCAAAATCGATTGAACCAATTTGTATTGCCGCATAAATTAATGAGAGCAACGAAATTAACACAAGACGCATATTAAAGCGCAGAATTACCAAGCTCTTGTAATATAGGGACTTTTCGTTGCGTCATCTTAATTCCGACGCATTTATTCCAAGCAGATCGTCGTGACATCCTTTCTCGAATCTATTCTTATCTGATTTATACTTCTCCACTTTCTCGTAAGCCACAAATGTATCATTCAAGTTTATTAAAAAATCACAGGATTACTCAGTTCATTAAAAAATAGCATCAGCTGTCGACGAAGATTATTTTGCGAGGGTGGGTGGTGCGATAAATTTGTGGAATGTGTAAGATAAAAACAGTATTGATCAAAGTAGGAGTGGTTTCATTTGCGTTCTTCTCATCATCAGTTAGTTATTTATATTTGTATCTTTACTGTTGTGTCATTTACGCAAGTATTCGCGTGAATATTGAATTCTAAGAAAGTTCAGAAGATTCTAGCTATCCTTGATCTCCTCTAGCTAGGGGCTTTAGTCCCTAGGAGGACTCTACAAGATTTATCTCCTCTACGGTACGTAGTACGGTAGTAGGACACTACCCGTTTTATTTGTCTGTCCGTATTCGTCTCAGGTAACCCGTAGGGGCGTGAATATTGAATTCTGAAGATTCTAGCTATCCTTTATCTCCTCTAGGGGCTTTAGTCCCTAGGAGGACTCTACAAGATTTATTGACGCACCCGTCCTCCGTCGACATTTGTCCGTTGTATTATATGAGAAGAGCACTTGACCTTCATGGAATGAAAACGGGTCCAGCCTTGTCAAAGGTCCGAGAGCTGGTAAAAATTGAATGGTGTCTTACTTCGCTTCGAGTAACTGAGCAAACTCTACGAAGCTCTCAGGAAGAGCGCACCGCGCTCCGTGAGCTCTGAACATTGCGCACGGCCCTTCTGGAATACTGAAAGGCTCTAAGTAGTTAGTAGCAAAATCATCTTAAGTCACTAGATGGCCATGATTTCCTGAGCTCCAAAGATTTGTATCGCCGTGCGAAGTCCATAGACGACCTTGATCCCCGAGTTCCAGAGCTCTCAACATTCGAATTTTCGTGTGAAGTCCATACCGTAGATCTTTGCCTCTGAATCTAAACACTCGTATATTCGTGACGATTGGCGATCACGGTCGTTCGATTCGAACGTCAATATCACTGGGTGATGCCGATGTCGTGGTGCCCATTGACAAGCTTTGTCTCCGAAGCTCTTAAAATTGTAACATCACAACATCGTGTGAAGTCCTTAGTGCACTTTGAGTATCTTCAATGGGTATAATACTTAACCAAATTGGAGCTTCGAACTCCGAGTGCATTTGAAATCATTCGCGACCATACCGTACACGGCATGTCACGACCGCGACCTAACTTTCGGCGGTGTTTCCCACCGCAATGCCCGACTCCGATTCAACTTCGCATGATACTACAGATACACACAATCACAACATTCATCATCTTGGACAATGGACTCATCATCACCTCCTGATGACACTCCAAGGATCTCTACGATACAACGAAAGCCAAATGACCCAAAAACGTCAGCGAGAAGCTCCCCCCCCCTCTAGAGGAGCAAACCTTTATATTAAATAGAAAATCGACCGTGGTTCGTTCGTGGTGGTCGTCGTTTTTTGTGTACCTACAGTACTACAGTACAGTACAGTACAGTTCTGTTGCACATGTGCAGCAAACAAAAACACAAGGCGGACCACGGGCACAAGAAGGGACACGCACCACGGGCACTACACGGGGAACTCATCAACGGGCACCTCAAGGCCGCGCACTGAGGTGTTAAGAACACGCACCTACTCCTCCGCAGCAAACACACTGCTCCGAAGCCGCGCATCGCGCGGGCACCTGAACTTGTGTACTGTAAGTACAGTAAATAGTAGTCAGTCTTGCTAAAAGTGAGCAAGCAACAAGCAATATTCGGTTTCATAAGGCCCTGGACTCGACTGTTGAACGAAAGTGGTTGCAGAATCCTCGTGGGCTTTCTCAGATTGTGTCGTTGCAGCGATTGTAGTCTGGCTGATCTAAACTCTATTCCACTAGTAGTTATAACATTCTATGTGTGAATACAAACAGTCTTCGCTGCGATCTTAAAGGAGACCAGCGTAGTAACTATCTGCTTACAAAACCAACTTATACAACATAGTCATGAACGCTTTGTGATAATAGATTGCTCCCTTCTATGTCTGACAAGAATTCGCACATATCTAATGAAATGGAATGTCCCATATGCTCGAAGCTAGTTTCTGCGAGAGCTATCAGCGAGCACGTGGAAGTTTGCATGCAAGGTGAAGACAAAGTTGTGGAGTTAAGCCGCTCCACGGATTCAGATAATGCGAAAACTAATCGTAATAAACTGAAACTGAGGAAAGAACGGCAGATGCCTCGCGACTTGCAGCAAGGTACGCAGTCCTGCATGTAAAATATAAGCTTGTCTCATTTATGTCTGCGAGACTTTCACTTGGACCAATGCATTCTATTAGGAAGCATTGCGGAGCTCGACCAAGAAGACACTACCAATCACATTGACGCATGCTCAACGCTTCAAGATCATTATGCGTCGTCGGATTTGGTTGATTTATTCTGCAGCATAACACCGCTAGTGTCACATGGCGACACATCGCCAGCGAACAGTTTCATTGATTATGGAGCAATTTATCGTGCGGCAAAGAAATCGAAACACAAGCCATTCTTTGAAGTCTCAAAGGCGCCGTGTGATTACTGGAACTTGTGCCAAAGTCAGGTTGAGTTCAACGGCAATGACGGCTCTGATAGCGACGAGAACGGTGCCGTAAGCGAACATCTTGTTGCAGGATTCGAAAAAGCCTGGCTGTTGACGCCTCAGGCACGGCAATGCATGCGCAATGTGAGGATGCAGCCATTTCCTTTTACGGGTGAAGCAATCGACGAATCGACAGTAGATGATTTTCGAGAAGATGTGGCTCCTGTTGTGGCTACGATGACAGAAAACTTAGTAATTGATTTACCGGATGATGTTGAAATCGTGAGCTCACAATCGCAAACTGCTCCTTGGCAACCTATTGAAGATATCTCTGCCAAATCTTCAACGCCAATGTCTGAGTGCCTTGCTTATGCTGCTAACCCGCAATCTTCTGTTGGGTTATCGCAGCATTCATCGAAGAAGAAAACCCTCTCGGTGCTCTCTCAGACGGGATGGTTTAGAGTAGTTGCTAAGAATGGAGCTAAAGCTCGTGGATGTGTTGACATGGATGCTGGAGAGGTAGTCTGCGCGTTACCTCAAGGGACTATTTGCTCCTTCTCGGCTGCTCAATGGTGTATACCTAGGCCTGAGCACGAGAAGTCTCTAGTTCCAGTGGCTCGTCTCAGAGCAGACGTGCCGGGAGTAAGTGGTGAAGCGTGGGTCAGTATGAATGGCCGAAACGTAGGCTCAGAATTTCCGATAACCGAAATTATTGGAAAGCGATTATGCACATCGTGCAACGAGGAGGTAATTACAATCTTCTTTTCCTTCGACGTCTAAATTGATTTTTGACTATTACGTGACTCCATCCTAACCCGCTCTGGATCCGCTATTGCACACTGTAGGTATCCGTGGCTAATACTCTCGAATGGGAGGAACACGTCAATATGTGCTCCAGAAGGGGCGATGAGGGCACTTTAGAGGTGCTAGATCGCGCTTTCCCACAAAATAAACAATCCGTGCAGGCAACAGTCGACAAGGCTGAAAGACAAAAGGGCCAGGAAATCAATCGGTGCAGTCTCGAAACTCCCACAGAGATGGCTCAGGTGCCACCTAAAATGATGGCAGTTGCAATAGACTCAGATGCATTTGAACCTCAACACTCAAGGAAGACCCTATTACCCGATAATGCATCAGAACCACCACAGAAATTTGGATCACCAGCAAAGCTTTCACCCAATCCTTTAGTGGGCAGAGCAGCACGAGAAGAAAGAGAAAAGAAGCTTGCTGCTCAAGAAGCACACTGGAAATCTCGAGAAGCAGAGCGCGCCCGACACGAAGCGTCTTCAAGTTCTCAGCAGCAGCAAGTAATATTTGAAGCAGAGTCTGATCAATGGGCCGAGTCTAAAACGCAACGTGTGCCACCACAGCAGGGTGCGTTCATTCCAAGAGAACGCCGTGCTACGAATGCACGGCCGCAGCTCGTTAATCCTCTACGAGCTGCGGCCCCAGCGCCAGCAGCGGGACTATCTCAATCGACTGCATCTTCGCCTTCAACCCATGGTGCTCAGGTGCACCCTGTCAATCCTTTACCTACGAACCAACAAAATCCCTACCCATCTGTAGCTTTACCAAGCAGCTCATCTGATTTATCTGCAGCCCGGGAGGCTAGATTGAGAGCAGCTGAAATTAAGAAAGCTGCCTTCCTTGCAAAAAGAAAAGCCGTCACTCAGGAGCCAACAGGCCACGTAACACCCCAGCAGCAGCAGCAGCAGCAGCAGCAGCAGCAGCACTTTCAAGCACAACAGGTGGTTCCTCACACGCAATCGTCAATGCGCGCACCTCTTCAACCTCCGCGCAATGAATTACCTCAGCAGCCCCAGTCGCCGAAACCTCACTTTCATCCGCTGTACAACGGCGTTTGTCCCAGTTGCTTGTCTTCATTTGGAAGTATCCGCGCTTTCAGCATCGAAGAACAAGAAAAGCATGTCGGGGACTGCTTCTGTGCTGATTTGTAAATTCAAATACACTCCTTGATCTCGAATCCCGAATTATACGGTTTCATCCAAATGTGCAGTAGTATGAAGTATAAAATATAAATATATGAGATATGAGCGCCCAGCGCAAGACACAAGACACCCTCCGGCCCACAGCCCACAGACGGTTTCTTATTTGTTGTTTCAGCAGGAAACCCTAGCCCTGCCTCCTTCAATCTTCAAACCCTGCTAGGTACCATGTATCATGGATATCGTGGCAAATTTCTAAATCCGTTTTCGCACTCAGTCCACGCTACTATCTACATGCTTCTATGCACCCCCCCCCTATCTCTATCTCCTATTATTGCATTTATAATTGATAATTATAGCTATTGCGGATGGCGGATCATCCCGTTTTCGTTTTCGGTTTCATCCGCAGCCAATACCAATACCAATACTACTTATACCAATACCACCGTTTGACCTGACCACAGTCCAAAGGTCCTGAGAGGAGTGGCATTTACAATTCACCCTGCTAATGTTAATGTTAATGTTTTAAGTGTTTAGATGAATGGCAGTAGGATATAATTCAGTTACCATATTTTATGTCGTATGGTAATATAATAGGGCAATATAAAGCCCAGTTAAGCTCCTCTACAGGGGGATTTGTTTTATCATGGCCGATTTAGGATGCATCGATGTATGTGTAGTCCTTGTTAACTCAAAGACACACCCCGTGTGCAGGTAGTGCGAGTTATCGAAGTAAACAAAGGAATTTGGCTTCGTGGTGATATTCTAAGCACACACAGAGTGTTACATTTCGGGCCTTCTGC
>Ga0307930_1004150_pt1 | contig 10218 bp, 10 predicted proteins | sample OrgLakmetageno46_FD_203161 | JGI IMG/M metagenome (GOLD analysis project Ga0307930, IMG submission 203161) | Saline water microbial communities from Organic Lake, Antarctica - #46 | ecosystem: Environmental > Aquatic > Non-marine Saline and Alkaline > Saline | place: Antarctica: Organic Lake... | reverse complement strand
ATTTAGAGACTGGTCAAATTAACACAAAGATGTTAGTGGATGAAGAGTACACTTTGAATAAAGATATTGGAGATATCTATATCAAATGGGAATGGATTCCAGAAGGTTATGAAGTTTGGAAAATAGGAAAAGATATTTATAAGAAAATGGGTCCTATTGTTGGACAGACCAAAGATGAGAATAACCTGTACACTTGCAAGCTTTCTTACCATGGGGCTATCTATGATAACACAAACTCTGTCCCTACTTCACCAATGGATAGAATGAAAGTTTATCAGTATTACTACAATATTGTTTGGTATAGATTGGAGCTTTTATTAGCTTCTGATGATGGTAAGAAAATACTTATGAACATAAATGCTGTACCAAGTGATAATGGTATGGACATAGAGAAGTGGCAGTATTACTTTAAGTCTACTCCTTTTATGTGGTTTAACCCAGATGAAGAAGGAATGACTGGCCAAGATGTAAACTCTATTGCAAAACAGCTTGATATGTCTGTAGTATCTGACATAGGTAAGTATGTGGACTTGCTTGAGTTTCTGGAACAAAAATGTGGTAAGTCTGTTGGTGTAACTGATCCTGTATTGGGACAGGCTGCTCCCAACTCTACTGTTACAAACAATCAACAAAACCTTGTACAAACTAGTAATATTTTAGAGCCTTATTTTGATTTACATTCTCATGTAAAAATAAATGTTCTTCAAGCATTAGTTGATGTTGCAAGAATAGCTTACAGCAGGGAAGATGCTCCTGAAACTCTTTCTTATGTTTTAGATGATATGTCTACAGCACTTCTTACTATTGACAAAGAATTGTTAGATAGTGAAACACTAGGTTTATTTGTAGAAGAGAGTTCAGTAGCAGAACAAGCTAAACAAGATGTAAGAAATCTTGCACATGCTGCAATGCAGAACCAAAAGGTAGAATTGTCAGATGTACTTAAGGTCATCAAACATGATAGTTCAACTGAAGCACAAGAAGAACTGGAAGCTGCAGAGAATAGAAAGATGGAGAGAGAAGATAAGATGAGAGAACAAGATCAGAAAAATGCTATGGCTCTTCAAGACAGAGAAGATCAAAGAGAAAAGGAAAACCATGAGAAAGAGAAAGAACTTATAATACTAAAAGAAAAAGAAGAGAGAAAAACTCAGATTCAGAAACAAGCTATTTTAACTCTAGGTTTTAATGAAGATAAAGATTTTGATAATGATGGTAAGCTTGATGCTCTTGAAGTAGCCAATCAAGGTGTTGATGCAAACATTAGAAGAAGAGAAGCTGATAGGAAAGATAAAGAACTGTCTCATAAAATTATGAAAGAGAGACAAGAGCTTAAAATAAGTAAACAAGAAAAAGCCAACAAAGAGTAAAAGGCTATTAGAGATAGCTTTTATAATTAAAGAGTCACTCTTAATAATAATACATAAATAAACTTAAATTTGTACTAACATGGAAGACAACACTAAAAAAGAAAGTAAAAGTTTAGATGACTTCGCAGGTTTTGAAGATACATCTCAAAACTTTTTTGGAGAAGCTGACCTAACAGATCCTATAGAAGAGAAGGAGCCTGCAGGTGAGGAAGAAGAAGAAACCAAAACTAAAAAAGATGGTAAAGCTAAATCCGATAAAAAAGAAGGAAAAGACAGTAAAAAGAAAACCAAAGATGAAGAAGATGATGAAGAAGAGGACATAAGCAACCTTGACTTTTTCAAAGGAGGTAAGGAAGAAGAAGAGGAAGACCAAGATGGTGATGACCCAAAAGATAAAGGTAAAAAGCCAGAAGAAAAGTCTGAGTCTTTAAAGACCCTTGAGTATCTTAAGAGTAAAGGTTTAGTTGATTACACAGATGAAGAAATGGAAGGAGAGGACAAAGATTCTCTGCTTGAAGATAAATGGGAACAATCACTGGAAGATGCAGTAAGAGATATGACAGACTCTTTACCAGATGAAGTCAAAAACTTAATCAAGTTTGCTTCTAAAGGTGGAGACCCAAAAGAATATTTTAGAGGTTTGTCTAACACGGCTAATTCTAAGATTAATAAAGACTCTGATATTTCTGACACTAGAGTTCTAAAAGATGCTATATCTGAAGACCTTAAAATGCAAGGTTATGATGAAGAGTATATTGAAAGCCACATAGAAACACTAGAGGCAAACAAGAAGCTTAAAAGCATCGGAGAAAAGTCTTATAACAAAATTGTTAAGGGCCAAGAAGATGATGAGAAAGAAAAGCTAAAAGACATTGAAGCTTTAAATAAAAGTAAAAAAGAAAAGTCAAAGCAGTTTAAAACAGACTTAAAAAGTTTTGTTTCAGAGATTAAAGATGTGAAAGGGGTTTCGATATCCCCAGAAGATAAGAGATCTTTGCCAGACTATATTTCTGATCCCAAAGTAGAGCTTGAAGATGGTAGAAAAATAAGCCAATTCCAAGCTGATTTATTTAAGGTAATGGGAGACAAGGAAGGACTTACTTTACTTTCAAAGCTTATAAAATCTGATTTTGATTTCTCTTCAGTAGAAAAAGGAGCAGTCACAAAGTCTTCTAGAAAGAACAAAGAAAATCTTAGAAATGTAGCTGGAGCAAAAGGAGATACTCCAAACAAAAAATCTAAGAAAGCAATTTGGGAATTGATCACTTAATTTAATGTATAAACAAAAACAATAAAATGGCAACACTAGCAAGCAAGCTCCGGATTAAGGAGATGGAGTGGAACGCAAATATGACAGAGCAATCTCATTTAGGGAAAGGTCTCATATCTGCACCACACAAAATGGGCCCTGTCATGGACACTTTGTTCTCTGCCCAGAATTATTATTCTGACAACCCATTTTCCTCTATGTTAGTGGGTATGGGTGAAGAGACCATAGGAACTACTGAATGGGAATGGGAACTGAAGAATGCTAATACTAGACCACTAGTAATAGTAGAGAATTTAGTTCCTTCAACCAATCCTACAGCAGGAAAGTTCAAGCAGCCCTTTAAAATGAAATTGGATGAAAACTGGTACTTACCCGGTGATGTTATTCACCCTGGTACTTCTAACAAGAAATACCAAGTAAGAGTCCAGCAACAATTAAAAACTGATGGTGATGGTTCAACTTACATTGTAAGAATGAACACTGATGATCCAGAAGCTTACATTCCAACAAAGTATTTGACTACTGGACAACAGTGGGGTAAACTCTTCTCTACTTATGAAGAAGCTGCAGAACAGTCTGGTTCTACTGTATTCAGTATGCCAATGGCTTTCCGTAACAAGATGACCAAGTACAGAAAAGAATACAGAATTACAGACTATGCTTCTACTGAAGTTTTAGCTTGTAAGATTCCTGACTCAAAAGGTAATGTTCATGATGGTTGGATGAAGTATGCTGAAGTAGAGTACTGGCAGCAGTGGTACAGAGAAATTGAACGTGGCCAATGGTACTCAAGGAGTGCTGACACTGTAATAGGTGCAAATGGTAGACCTGTAAGAATGGGACCTGGTATTCAAGAGCAACTTGAAGATTCTCATATCCACAGATATTCTCACTTAACTGCGAAGTTAATTGAAGAGTACTTAATGGACATCTTCTACGGAAGAGTTAAGCCAGGAAAAGGAAGACAGATCAAAGGTTTTACAGGTGAATACGGAATGTTACAATTCCACAGAGCTGTACAAGACTGGCAAGAAAAGTCTGGATTCATCAAGAACATTGAAGTCTACAGTAACAAAGTAAACAACGATATTCATACAAACTCTTTAGAGGCTGGTTACCAGTTTGTAAAGTACAACATGGCAAATGGTAGTTCTTTGGAGCTTATCCACAATCCATTGTATGATGATAGAGAGATCAACTTTGAGGTTGATCCTGTAACAGGATTCCCAGTAGAATCTCAACGTATTACTTTCTTAGATTTTTCTGGTGATACTGGCAAGAAGTCTAACATTAAGATAATGAAGAAGAAAGATTCTTATGCCTTTACTTATGTAGAAGGTATGTATGGACCTTATGGACCTAAGAAGTCAGGAAGTTCTGCACACGCAGGAGACTACTATGAAATGCACGTTGGGGAAACTCGCGGAACACACATAGAAGATGTCACTAAATGTGGAGAGTTAATCCTTTCTAGAAACTAAGTCTAAGTTTATAGTTTACAAGAAATCCCCAACTTATCATTAGGTTGGGGATTTTTTATTATATCTTTGTTTTATAAACTTAAATTACATAAAGAATGTCAACAAAAGTAGAGGTAAGACCACTTGATAAAGAAAAGTGGCATGGTAAGAAAGGTAAAGAGTCCTTTTCACAAACCCACACTACACAGGCACTTGCAGACACAGAGACAATGCAATATGCAGTAGTAATCTCACAAGAAGATGAAGATTTCTTTTTAAAGAAGAAAATAAAATACGATCTTAGTTTACATTTTGATCCAGACTCACCTCACCCTTTTTGGGATAGTGGCTCTGCAAAAGTAAAGCTTAAAAACAGGACAATGTTTTTTAACAAAGCAGTTCCACTAGAAAGAATTAAAGTATGCATAATGAAAGGTAATCGGTTCGTAGCTAATTCTAAGAAAGAAGCTGATGAAGGTTTTTGGCCAGATGCTACTCACTATATACATGATGAATCAGAAGAAGCAGAATTAAAGGCTTCTAAAGTTACACTTAAGAATACTGCAGTTATAGAGGTATCTAAGTTAAGTAGAGAAAGAAAGATAAGTGTTATAAAAGTACTTACTGGAGGAAACTTGAAAAGTTCTACTGAAAACTTTATTACTGTAGAGATGGATAAGCTTATTTCAAAAGACCCTGAACTATTGCTTAGAACTATTAATAGAGGTAAGAAAGAAGTATCTGTTCTGGCTCTAGTTTATGAAGCAGTAGACAAAGGTGTGTTAAGAAAAGATGGACATAAAATTAAACATTTGGATTCCGTATTAGGTATGGATGAAGAAGAAGTTGCTGAGTACCTTGGAAAAGATGAAAATCAAGATTTCTATCTAATATTAAAAGAGAAAACTCAGAAATAATGAAAGTTCAGGATATGCACTATGACTTCAAAATGAAGTTTAATAAGATTGACAGTCAAAAAAACAGGAACTTACAAATTCCAGAAATTGATTGGATCCTCAATGAAGCAGAAAAGATCTTTGTCAAGCTAGTTGCATATCCTAGAAAGTTCACTCATCTGGGATTTGAAGTTAACCAAAGAAGTACTGAAGACATTAGAAACATAGTGGTAAGTAAAAAGATACCAGTAAATAGCTCTATAGGAATTTCTGCGGTATCAGGAAACAGATTAAATGGTGTTGTTTTACCTGTTGATTATGAAATGTTTTTAAGAGGTAGATGTTTAATTACTAAGGGTAAGTGTGTAAATAAAGAAGCAGTTTTTATTCCTGTTCAACATGATGACCCTTCAGATCTATCTGAAAACTATAGTAGCTCATTTGATTGGAGAGAAGTTATAGGTAATTTTGATTCTTTGGGCATACAGCTATTAGTGAAGGATTTCTTTGTTTCTGAATTTACTTTGTCTTACATTAGAAAAAGAAAGTATATTTGCTTTCCTTCTGGAGTGCCAGGAGGAACTTATAAATTACCCGGGTCTTCTGTTGCATTATCAGAAAATCAAAATTCTGAATTGGCTGAGGTTACACACAATGAAATTGTAGACATAGCTGTTATGTTAGCAGCAGGAAAAATACAAGCATCTGATTTTCAAATCAGAATGAATAAATTAAGTGTTAATCAATTATTATAATTAAAACCATATTAAAATGGCAAATCGTAACAATGTAGTATTTAATGTACTACCAGCAAATGCAAATTCAGCTATCCTTGCTAAAGACAAAACTATAGAAGACCTAGCAACAGGTCAACTTGGATTTTTTAGCACAGAAAGTGGAGTATCTATTGATGCTACTTCTGACATCCCAAATGAATTTTTTGTTGCACTAAAGAAACCTGATGGAGACATTAGAGTATCTGCAGGTCAAAACATTCAGAAGAAAGGAGTTCTAGGAGTCCAAAGAAAAAACTATGAAGCAGGTGCTCCAATGAAGACCACTGTTTCTGGTTTCAAACCTAAGTTTGATTCCGAGTACGGAATTAGAGTAGAGTTCAGAAATTCGGAGATTTATAGAATACAAGGACATAATCAGTATAGCAAGGCTTATATTGTAAGAACACCTAATCAAGTGGACTGTGGCGGTGATGAATGTTTAGATCCTGTCTTTTTAGCTAGACTTCTTAAACAAGAAATAAACCTAGATGACAATGATCTATTAGTTGCAACATTAGTTGCTAGTCAAGCAATTACTGCTGCTGATGTAGATGGTATTACTTCAAACATTGCAAAAGGTGGAACAGTGACAGATGAGCAAGTTGATGCTATTGCAGCACACAACGCTGATAATAGTGCTTCTATTACAGTAGATCTTGAGCTTGTTCCAAACACAATTAGTGGGGGATCTTTTGCTGCAGGAATTAACTTGAAGTATTACAAGCTTTTACAGACTGTAATTATAGTTTCTCCTTTGAGTAGCTTAAGTTACTCTGGAACTAAAGTTGTTTCAACTAGCCCTGTCTATGCACAAGGTATTCCAAACAACATTATGCAGAAAGAGTACCACGCTAGTTCTTGGAATGGAGCAGGTCCTTATGCAATTAGTATGACTACTAATACTGCCATTGGCAATATTGAGTACCTTACTGATATGACTAAGAACTATAGTCAATTTGCATTAGAGTATAATGTGAAGAATGAAGGTGGGTGGTTAACTTATGAGAATCCCCTAACAACTATTTTTGCTTTACCAGAAGGTAATAGCACAGCTATAAACTCTCTAGCTACAATGCTAGCAAAACTAGTTTAATAGTAATAGCTTTCACATAAATCATTAAAGGACTTATCTTAAGATAAGTCCTTTTTTATTGCTATTTTTGTATAAATAACTAAAGACATGGCTAATTATAATATACTTACTGAAGAGCTAGAATACTTTCTTCAAAACACTTCAGAAGAAAATAATGTTGGCCTTTCAGTATTCACTTTTAATTGTCTTACTTCAGAGTGGGATTTAGTACAAGATGTAATAGTACCTCCTTTAGATACTTATTCCATAGACAGTTTTTCTGGTTACACACTATTAAAAATAATAAGTGAAGAGCCTGGTGCTACTACAGATATAGGTATAGGTATAAATTCTAACCGTGAAGAAGTCCCTGAAGGTTTTATCACAGAGGATTTATATTTAAACAGTTTTGTTAAAGAGATAAGTGATTTATCAAAAGACTTACTTCAATTATTTTGTGGAGTAGTGCAACAAGATTGTGCTCCTAGTATTTCTAAATGTGATATGTTATTGTCTGCATCTACAAAAATGCACTATTTAAAAGCTGTGCTTCATCAAGACATTAAAGATTTTTATGAGGTAATTAGACTAGCTAAGTATTGCAAGGGTAAAAGACTTTATGAAATAGATATTGAGACTGATATGTTAAACGGTAAGTATTCTTTAAAAGAGTACACTTTACTTTATCTCTTAGCTTTGGATTACATAGCTTTGGTAGCATATTATAAAAAAGAAGAAGTTGCTAGTTTTATACCTTCCTTTGAAAGTATGAAAATTGTTTTAGAGTCTGACAAACTATTAAGTTGTATTGATTCTAAGCTTAACATTACTTTACAAAACTTTGACTTTTCTTCTATAGGAAGTTAAGATAAACCATAAAAGAAATGCCTAAACGTAATAAAAACAGAATGTTCTCATCCTTTAACTACTCAACCATGCTCGTAAGTTTTGGTACAACAACTTTTTTAATAGGGTTGACCAACTTACAGATAGCAATCTATGTTTTATTAGTAGCACTAGTACTAGACTTTTTAACTGGTGTCTATGCTTCTTTTGTTGAATCAATAAAAGAAAGCAAAGCTTTAGGGGAAAGTGTTTCTGGGTTTAGAGAAAAACTAGAGCATCTAATGTTTGTAACAATAGAGTCAGAAAAACTTAGAAAGTCCATACTTAAAAGCATTGCTTATTTAATGATAATTTTTCTAGTGTATTTTGCAGAGGTAATTTTCTTTATTAAAAAGAGTCCCATAGTAGCAGATCAAGGCAGTCTGTCAAGTACTTTATATGCTGTTGGTTTTTGTGTTGCAATAGAAAGCTATTCAATATTGTTTGAAAACCTCAAAAGAGCTGGGTTTGATTTGAGTAAAAAGATTAGTAAAACTACAAATGGAATAAAAGAAAACTGGCTAAAGATTAAAAATCTCTTTAAAGAGTTGTAAAATTAACTTACTTTTGCTTTATGGTAAACGCAAAAAGAAGAGAGATACAAATGCCCTTTATTAAGTTAGACTTTAATGAGGAGAAGCATATCTACTTTGTAGATAACAAACCTCTGAAAGCTAGCGTTTCCAAACTAATTAAAAAATACTACAAAGAATTTCCCACTGATCAGAAAGCTGAGGAAATATCTGATTCCACAAAATTTAATGGTGTTGTCAATAAGTACACTGGTATGTCTAAACAAGAGATATTAAATCAGTGGACAACAATCAACCTTGAATCTACTACAAGAGGAACCAGGGTTCATGAGTTTGGAGAGCTTTACCCTTTTAATAAAAAACTGAAACCAAGGTGTAAACAAGAAGAGGCTATAGTTAAATTTTGGGATAGTGTGCCAGAGCACATAATTCCTGTGACTATGGAACTTAGAATGTACCACTTTAAAAAGATGTTTGCTGGAACTGCAGACATTATCCTATATGACACTTCTAATGACTCTTACATCATAGCTGACTACAAAACAAACAAAGACTTATTCAAAAATTACCAAAAACAAAAAATGCTAGCTCCTTTTGAAGATATGCTAGATAGTCCTTATTCTCACTACTCTCTTCAGCTTAGCTTCTATCAGTTGCTATTAGAACAGATAGGAGTAAAGGTATCAAAAAGAATTTTAGTATATTTGACAGTAGATGGTGAATGTGAAATGTACCCTACTGTAGATTACGGAAAAGAAATTAAAAAAGATCTAGGACTATGATTGTAAAAGGCTTTTTAGAAAGGATTCAATCTTTGTATTCCAAAGGGGCAAAATCAGATGATTCTAGATTATCAAACAGATTGATATATCAAGTACTTCTGTCCATAAGAAATTTTGTAGTTACTAACCAAATAAAAAAGAAACAAACAGTTAGTGATTGGAACTATACTGTACTTAATAGTCTGGAAATGATTCCGGTTAATTCAATTTCATCAAAGTGCTTTTCTCATTTGGGCTGTACAATTTATAGGAGCAAGTTAGAGCTACCAAGAATACTCACAAGCTTAGACAAGAATATTATCACTTGGGTAATGAAAGTTGATAACAGTGAAATAATACATGAGACTAGCAGACAAGAGAATCTTTATCAGAAAGGTAATAAATATACTTCAAAGAAGCTAAAGTACATTATAGAAGATGGCTACTTGTTTATAGATTCTCCCATAGTTCCAGGTAGACTAGCAATGAGGTTTCTAGCTGAAGATCCCATAGCAGCAGAAAGATTTAATGTAGATTGTAGTCCAGAACAAAACTGTAAGAGTATTTTAGAGTATGACTTCCCCATAGATGCAGACTTAGGCAACACAGTTGTAGAGATGTCTTTTAAGGAGCTTATACAGATCTTCTCACAAATGCCAGAGGACAAAACAAATAACTCATCAGATAGCTTAAAACAGAGGTCTAAATAATGATTAAAACAGATAAAAACACAACCTCAAGTTACCCTAGATATAAGGAAAAAGTAGAGGAGCCTTTATCTGTCAAAGATTATTTGAGCTTGATTGAGCTTTACAATAGTTTTATTGTAGACTTATTTATCGAAGGAGAAAAAGTATCTTTGCCCTGTAGAATGGGAGTAATGTATATTGGAGGAACTATAAGAAAGAAATCTTTTGATGAAGAAGGTAGACCTTTGTTACCACCAGATTGGGTTAAGACAAAAGCACTAAGAGAAAGAAGTGAGAAAGCCAGAAAAGAAAGAACAATAGTTAGGCACACAAATGATGAAACTGGAGGAGTATCTTATAAGTTAATATGGTCCAAGAATAGATCTCCAGTTAAGAACAAAAATTTTATATCTTTTAGGTTAACTAGAAGTAACAAAAGAAAAATAAGTGAAGCTATACTGTCAGGTAAAGAATACATAATCACTAAAACCATAGAGTAATGCCAG
>Ga0307930_1004148_pt1 | contig 10220 bp, 15 predicted proteins | sample OrgLakmetageno46_FD_203161 | JGI IMG/M metagenome (GOLD analysis project Ga0307930, IMG submission 203161) | Saline water microbial communities from Organic Lake, Antarctica - #46 | ecosystem: Environmental > Aquatic > Non-marine Saline and Alkaline > Saline | place: Antarctica: Organic Lake... | reverse complement strand
TGCAAACAACAACATGCAAGCGGGCCGCTTGTGGCCTAGCGGTCCCTCCCTATCAAAGAGCTAAACCCATATATCTTCCATCAAACGCCACGGACGCTAGTCGTGGTCGTCCTCCAGCGTTTTTCGGAACCCTCGCAAGGCCCTCCACCTTGAGAGCAAGTCGACTGCGTATACCCCGAAGAGTGCAGGTTCCGCGCTAGTGATCGGCAAGATCGTAAGGCGCTACCGCGCCGCTAGAGTTGTCGCGAGGTGGGTTACAGCCAAAAGTATCGCCGCGGTCGTCACCAGGTGGATCATACCCGCCGCCGCTTGCGTTGTCGTCCTCACTGCCACTTCGTCCGTTTGCTTATTTTTCGCTTCTCGAGGTTGGAAGTAGTCCCTACAATAAAACATCTGACGTATTTTCTCCAGTATATAAGGCAAATACGTCGCGACGTATTGGCTTTTCTGCTGACGTCATCACAAACACGTCATCAAATATACGCCTCTATACGGCGTTTGCCATGCACATAGTGGGAATATGCCCTAATATACATGCAACGTAATTTACGGTACTGACGTATTGATTGACGTATTTGGGTTGAGTATTTGACGTATTTTTGTAAGGCCAACTTGGAAGTAATAAGTTATATATAATATAAGTATGTACTCACGACCGACTTCACTCACAACTTCCTAACTGTAATAAGTGCTGCCTTGCTTTGGTAAGTGGTAAGAACGCGCAACAATCAGGAGAAATGAGCATTCTAGCAATCGGAACCACAAATCCAGGAAAAGTGCAAGCCGTTCAAACGGCGCTTGCTAGCTATGAAAATATGGCTCCATTTGTACTGCAATCGACGAAGGTTGAATCCGGTGTCTCAGATCAGCCGATGTCCCTAAGTGAAACATCACTCGGTGCGGAGACTCGAGCACGGCGTGCACGAGAAGCCATAGTTAGGTCGAACCATGATAGTGTTGTCCTCGGGATTGGGCTAGAGTCGGGAATATTTGAGGGCCCTGATGGCAAACTCTATGATTTATGCGCGTGCTGTATCTTTGACGGCGAGCACGCACACTTCGGCTATTCGAGCGCGTGGGCGCTCCCCGATTCCGTGGCAGTCCTCATCAAAGGCAAAGGATTGGACATGACGCAAGCGGCCAATGCCTCGGGGCTTTGCAGAGACCCAAACATTGGAGACAAAGGCGGTCTTATTGGCGTGCTAACTGGGGGGCGCATTACTCGCCCTGATTACACCATCCAAAGCATTCAAATGGCACTACTTGCTATGGATCCAGATTTGTACGCGTGCAGCGTGGCCGTACCTCGGAACATCAATAGTTCGTCTCAAGCGACGCCAAAAATGAAGGACTCAAAAATGTTTTTTGCTTTTGCTGTCGCAGCCATGGCAATAGTTGCCGTTTCGATTGGCCGGTCATTTCGGTAAATTGTATCTCACGGGCTCATGACCTCAAGCCTGCCACAAGCCTGCCAAGAACTTTATATGAGCTTCGGCATCTGCAAGAATTATGGGATTAGGCAAGCGCATGTGCGTGCTTTGTGCTATTAGTATGGCAAGCGCACGGCTCAGAAGGCACTTGGCAGCTTGGCACTTCATAATTCATAATTTATGACTTTAACTGGAACGCAGTGACGCATAAATTCCCATTGTTATTAATTCAGAATTTTATTATATGGCGCCTGCTTTTTATAAAAGCAGTAAAATTTATTCAAGCCGCATGAGTATAAAGATCAAATTTATACTCGATATGGAAGTACCGAAACGTAAGTCCTGAATTAAGTTTTAATTTCGTCGCGTAGTCTGAGTACTCTAAGAACTGGTCCAGTGCACGTAAGCCCACTCCCGTTGTTTCTTCCTTTTTCTTCGCGCCTAGCCCAACCAACTCCAAATTATGCGTTACACCTTCTCACGTGTGAATTACACACGCGCGGAGCCCAAAACTCATACGAAAAAGCCATGTTATCCACCATCGTCATAACTGTGATGCCAGCTTCCTACTGCGGAGAGGTATTGGTTGGAGCTGCATCATTAACAGCCCACATGAGAGTCCCTTCAAGTAAACCCAGTGGCCAAAGGAGCAGTTGCATGAACCAAGGTGCCGAGAAGCCCTGCGTGAACTGAAAATAGAATCCCAGGGCAGCCAAGGCCCAACCAATGTACTCGTCGATATTGGTCGTGTCAGGGTCAATGCTGACGATCTTCTTATTCGAGAGCCAATACATCACGTTTCTCGACACCATCAAACCGCCGCGAATGGCGCTGTAGAAAGCTGAAATGATTTGTTGGATTTTGTAGGCGATTGCAATTGCAATCACTTTGCAGGTGTAGAAAATGATGCTTGGGATCCATTTGTGCATGTCTTCAGCCATCAGGTGCACCAAAATCTTGGTAACGGGCTTCGTGGCGCATCGCCCGATATTGTCACCAATAGAAGCGCCGAGGGCCACGGTTTGGGCAAACCGAATTTTCAGTACGGCAATCACGGCCGCCCAGCTGGAGTAGACTCCCTTAAAACCCTTGTCCAAGAGGTTGGGGTCGGTTGAGCTCAAAATAAGTCGCGCTTTCCGGGCCAAAAGGTCCTTTGGCGCTTCGTCATCAACAACACTTGCGCTGCGAGCTAAATGTGATTGAAACAACAACCAATATAATGCACATACCGAGGTGGGGGCAACACAAAACCGAGTTGAGCGCATACCATCATGACATATACCAAAACAGGCATGCTAGACTGAATGCCGCCAGACTCAGGAAATTCACACATTCAGTACTAGCTCAGGGGTTATTTACGGCATCGCACGTTCATTTACCTTCGTCTTTCTCTTCGTCAGCTTCCAGTGCTGCGACAGCGGTGTTGAACTGCGCGGTGAGGTCATGGATCGCAGCCCAGGTCTCGGCTCCACCTGAGGAAGGGGGGGTTGCGATTCAGGAAAAAATACCAAAAATAGCGGCGCATGTCGAAGTAAAAGAGAGACAAAAAATGAGAGAAAAGCTCCACGAAGTGCAGCCCTGCTACTTTTCGTGAAGACACACGTACCACATTGGAGCAGCGCTTCACCCGCGGCCAACACGAGTGGGTACATGCCCCCGAAAAAGCAGAGCACCAGGCCTGCGAGAATCGAAAGCTCTTCCTTCGGCAAGTGCGCCACAAAAGTTCCAATCAGCCATGCCAACCGCACGTAAATCGGTAACGTGGCTTCGCAGCTGATATTATATTTGAAAACAACAACAAGCACAGAAGCAGAATATGATACAGAAGAAAATACAGAAGTAAAAAACCGAAATATACCTCACAAGCGAAATGAAGAAAAAGAGGGGGTATGGTGTCATCACTGAGGTTTGAGGACATTCATGAAACTTCGTTCATGTGTAAACCCACCAGACAGCGGTCCACGACAGGCACGGCGTAATCTTTTGGATGTAAGGCACGATGCCCGGTGGGGCGCCAGACGAAGCGCCCTCAATCAACTTCTGGTAATGTGCCTGTGGAAATCAGCCATAGAAACCAACAAAATATCCGAAACGGTTATTTTTAATATCCTTTGAGACAAAGAACCACGTTGTCAACGCAAATTTTGCAGCACTACGGAGACTACTAGTGGTTATGGAGCACATTTGAGAAAGGGTGCACCCTAGCGCTCACCTCTTCTTTTTCGCGCATGCTCGCGTTGGAGAGGAGCTGGGCAGACCTGGAATTGGGATCACCCAACACGGCAGTACGCGCGTCATCGAGGGTAGTGGCCGGTGCGCCCCCGGGATGGTCGATGGTCACGGTGTGGTGCACTGAGGTTGGAAGCTCAACGGACTTGATCTCTTGCACCTCGAGGGCGCCGTATTGCGTCTTCTTCTTGGCCACACCCTCGAGCATCCTGACACGGTGATTGCGGGACATAAGAATTAAATTTGCACCACGCGGTGTTTAAAATATCACATCGGGATCGCTCCTATCCAGCGCGAACCCACGCAAACCTTCCCCGTCCATCTTGTCATTCACAACTCGTCACTAACTACTACATACACTCTTTAGCCCCTCAGCACAAAAAAAGCGGGAACATTCTCGAACATTTCTAAATGAATCGAGATATCCGCTTGAACTGACCTTGAATTGGAATACATCTTAGGGTAGGTCGTTTCAAAGATATCAGCTCTTCGCTTCTCAGCTCCTACTCTACTCTCGCAGCGATTTCAGATTCAGAAACGAGGAATGTTGTTGATTGGCCCGGAGGACGGTGACGATTGACGAGTGACGAGTGACGAGTGATGAGATGAGATGGCTGAGAGAACCAAGAAGAGAAGAACAGAAGAACAGAACTTTCTTGATACCGTATTTTTGTAATGCTAAACGGAACAGCTCCTTCGTTCTTGTCACGATTTGGCATTTGGCTCTAACTACTTTACGTAAGTACTTAGAAGCTAGTCGAACCTAGCCAGTGCTGTACTAGACAGCAATTACATACAGTTTTATTTGGAGCTAAGCTTGGGCTTGGGTGAGAAGTGTCATCGAGGTGCTACTGATGTAGGAGCTGAATTGTGAAAGCATTTGAAGTTCGATCATGCTTAGCTTTCGACGAATAATCGCTTCTGCAGCCGCAGCTGTGCTACTCTCTGATCCCTGTGAGTCGACTTCTCTTATACCATTCTCATGTCACGAGACTTCCTCGCACATGCGTAATACTTTATGATATAATAATATGAGGTTGATGCATGCGTTATAGTCTGTTATTGTGCTCTGCCTTTGTGTGCGCCTATCCCATCCGTTTGCAGACTTTTCCGCTAACGGCGTTTCCAGTGCAGCTACGCTTCCTCCCTCAGAGCTGCCAACTCCTCCGCCCTCGCTCCTGCCTAGTCTTGCTCCAACGGGCCCACCGACCCTCCCTCCATCATCGCTGCCCACTCTTCCACCTACGAAGCTGCCTACGCCTATACCCACGATTTCACCGCTGCCCACGCTCCTTCCTTCGCAAGTGCCTACTCCTCCTCCCTCAATTTTACCCACGCCAGCTCCCTCGGCGACGCCGCTGCCTACGGATCCTCCCACGCAGCTGCCGACCCCGTCTCCTTCTACTTCGCCTGAACCCACTATTCCGCCCACGTCATTGCCGACCGAGCGGCCTACTGTGCTGGAGACGTGGACTACAGGGGGGAAGTTTGGCTTTCCCGACAGCACCAAGGGTTTCGTTACGTCATCCTCTCTTACCTTTATCCCCGCCAAGCGGTAATTTGTCGAATATGATTCCAATTTCGATTATTCTATTATTGTGTTGACGCAATTTTCATTTCCAATGCATCATTTTGAAATTGTGCTGGCACTCTTGAATGTGTGCGCGTATCATTTCAATGTGACTTCTCTCGTGTACTGTGCTGGGATTTAGATGCACGCCCACGGAGATTATTCTCAAGTTCACGGCGGACTTCAACATCAGTTCAGGCGACAAAATTGCGGTGACACTTGCAGGATTTACGTCCGGGCTGTGTGATAACGAACCAGGCAAATCCATTAGTCAGCTGGTAAGCAAGAAGGAAGGTCAGACTAATTTGTAGGCAGATCCTGAGTTGACAATGAGAGCGAAAGAATTGCATAATAATTTCCAACCAGCACTTGTCATTGTTCTTTCTCGTGCTTAACGGTATTTTCATGCCTAAGTTGCGTGACAATTTCAAGTACTCTATTTTAATGTCTACTCTGTGCTCTTCGTTAAAAAAAAAAAAACAGTTTGACGAAGTGGAGTCCAACGCGTTCATTCAAACCGGCAGCTTGAAGCTCTTTCCAGACTCCAAGTTTCTCGGCGGTTACCGCGAGGGCCAAACCTCGGCGGGGTACCAGGACAGCCGCCTGGTCTTCACGGTAAAACCAGGGGTGCATTTCCGCAACGGCAGCGAGATCATAATCAACGTGGACCAGGGGAACTTCTTGAAGGCCAATTGCGGCATCGACGAAAACGGCAACGGCAATTTCACGCTCGCGGTGCAGGCGCAGCAGTTGGGGCGGTGGTACAACAAAGAAGGGATTGCTCAAGTTGCAACAGCCATCACGAACGCGTGAGTGTTTTTCCTTTTCCTTAGTAATGTAGTTAGACGGTGCATTTTTTTTTGCACACTAGAGAGACGGCAATCAAAACATGGTCTTTCTATCAATAGCTAACTTGGTCCCCGTTCGTCGCCTGCCTTCCTCCTTATTGGTAACGATCCGTGTCCAATTGCCTCAACAGCGTGATCAACCAGTCTACGGCCATTCCTGGTGGCTGCCCTGTCACTGACACTCGGCTCCAGCTATCGCCTCCGCGGCCCAAACATTTGTCGGACATCACTGTGACTTTTCGGCCGGGGATGCACCTAAACCCCTATGACAACATCACTTTATTTTTGGGCGGCTTTACGTCGGGCAACGCGTCTGATTCCGCAGGCTTTGACATTCCCAAATTGGCCATAACCACCATCGTGTCCCGCTACAACAAAAACTTGCTCGATTACACCTTCAAGTCGGGCAGCATTTTCAACGCAAGCTGGAGTGAAGGTGTGCCCATCGTCAACAAGCCAGGCTACAACGAGTCGAAAGTAAAGCTCATGGTCAACCCTGGCTTCTCGTTTCTTCCCGGAGTGCAGTTTGACATTTTGATCGACAAAACCAACCGAATTTTGGCGAATTGTGGAACTGCGAAGACCTACGATGGCATCAAGATTCGCATCAAGGTCGCGCCGGACCCCGACTACCCACGCGCTTCCAAAGGCGTGGATGAAATGAACTTCCGAGATGCTCCACGGGGCAACATTCAAACGGTAGGGGACGGGTGTCGCAGTTACCTCGGCAGTTGCAACAACAACGGGTACTGCGACTACTGCACCAACAAGTGCCACTGCAACAAGGGCTTCGGAGCGCCAACGGACATCTTCGACCGCCGTGCCAAGGCCAAAGACTGCGCCGGGCGAGTGTGCCCCACAGGCCCGGCGTTCACCAACTTCAAGCCTTCGGTGAGGCTCAACACGAGCGTAGGCGGCAGTGGCTTCCCGTCTGCGTTGGACGGCTGGAATCAGCCAGGCAGTGAGTCCGAGGTCGGCGTGAACGGCGAAGTTGAGGCTGCCATCGAAGGCCGCACCATCGCCGAATGCTCGGGGGTGGGCACCTGCGACTACACCATGGGGTTGTGCCGCTGCCCGCTCGGGTGGGCGGGCGCAGCCTGCGAACGGCGCACGTGCCCTGGTAGCGACGCCAACCCTTGCTCGGGCCACGGCACTTGCTTGAACATGAAGCAACTCGCCCTCGCGCACGACAGCTTGCCTTTGAGCAACCGCGACGGCTTTGGACCTCCAGGGCACTACGCCACCAACGTGAGTTATAGGATATATATATATATGATAAGGTCGTTGTGTGGCAGATTATTTGCGTGTATGTTTTTCTCAACCGCAATGTGCTTTTCATGAACGCGTTTGCTACAAGCATTGCTTTTGATGATGCACCACTGCTTTATGCCACACACACATGTGCACGACTCCTTTCCTCCCATTGCTTGCCTCTTTTTCGTGAATGTCTTTTTGTACTTGCTAGGGCGGCGTGGAGTTATCCCCAGAATCCTGGGACGCCTACTCGAACCACGGCTGCCTGTGTGACTCGGCCTGGAAAGTGGGGCTCGCAGCCAACGAAACCCAGGAGCCCGAGTGGTTTGGTCCCAACTGTGCGAGGCGCCACTGCCCGAGCGGCGACGATCCCGTGACCATCCACGTGGTAAATCATTACTTGCTAAGCTTCGCCTTGATGACTGGACTTCGTCTCTTGTCGCTTCTTGGTCGCCAGTGCTGGTTTGTTTCTTGGCCTATACAGGACTCGTACCTAGCGCCCTAATTCATTTATGCAATTTACGCCTGCGTGCACTTCTTTGATTAACAGAATGAGACGGACTGCTACAACGTGACTGCGAAAGGTGGGCGCGGCCGCGGGAGCCACGGCAACATTTGCCACGTGGACTGCTCGAACCGCGGCAAATGCAACTACAACACTGGCATCTGCACCTGTTTTGAAGGCTTTTACGGCGCCAATTGCGGTACTCCCATCTCGGCGATGCACTTCAACCACGCTTAAAAACGAAGGGAAGGTGTTCCTGTCAAGGATTAAGCAATGTACTTTCGCTGATGTTGGCGGCTAGATGTCAAAGCGGAGGAACATGGGAGTCGCTTTTAGCTCTTTTTTTTTAAGGGGGGGTGCAGAGTTTACTAATAGATCTGGCCGAATGGCGGAAAAGGAATTGGAATTGGGTTAGAAGTTAGAATGTTAGAATTCGCTCCGCGCAACGGACCGTTCGCCCTCATACTCATATAACAAGAGCATCAGCTATAGCTAAAGCCACTCGCGCCAAAGCGGGCCCGTGCTTGTTTATCTAACTAACCGGCAACCCGCCATCTATAAATTGCTGTTAATTCATATCGGATATCGGACGTTTGAAATGCGGGCTATATGATTATAGATGAAGATGGCCTCTTGGCTTGGCTCTTGGCTTTTGGAGATCGCGCTCCCGGTCAAAAACAAAAGAACACAAAGACGTGTCTGATAATCCGAAATGCAAACCCGGGTTCAAAAACAATTCAAAAGGCCCTGGCAGTGGGAAATTGAATTGATGCTGCGAAAACTGCGAGCTAAACTCTCAAGAGTTGATTACTTCGTTGCCTCTTTCGGCGAAGGGGCTCCCTCGCTAGCATTCGCCAGGTCCCACTGCGACACACGCGCATCCCAGGTGCCAAAATCAATCTCCGTCTCTTTGTCGTAGGCATAGTGCGGTGCTGCGACGTGAGCAAAGAGCAAGTCCAGGGTGTTTCGCTCGAGGTTAAACGCGGACGCAAGCGCCTTCAAGTCGCCTTGAGGTTTGTCCCGCCGTAATTCCATCAGAGTGGCCAGTTGGCTTTCGCTCACGCGCCCCGGCGCATTCGACTGCGCTTTCTGCCACTCTTCTGCGTTGTCGATTTCCCGCACGGCCGCGCGGTCCGAAGGCAGCGACCGCTTCGGCAGCTTGGTCAACTTGGCTGACAGCTCGGCTAAGTCGCTAGCGGTGGCCGGGCCCTTGCTCTTCGTCTGAACTCTCAGGCCCTCGTGAACACTTCCGCCGAGCTCTGCTTCCGCCTAACAACAAAGACAGTAAGTGAGAAAATCTTGTAATTCGCGCAAACGCATAGCGCAAATCACGACAGCCATGTGCACACTTACCGCGATCGCAGCAAGCTCACGGTAATAGCGTGTTGCAGCTGCTGACTGAGCCTCAACGTCGCTAATGTGCAAGGGAGACATCGGCATCTTCGTCTGTTCTTTCTTGGTCAGCGGGCCCCAAGCTTTCGCCTGTTCCAACAGTTCCGGTTTTATTTCATCCACTGCAAGCTTCGTCGCGGGTACTTGAGCAGAATCTCCAGGCGGCCCCGTTGGAAAGCCAGACGGAGGCACCGAAGGTGGCCGGGGCGGTACCGCGGGTGGATTAGGACTGAGACGCACGCTTGCATTGGTCAACGTAGGTGGAGTCTTCTGTGCCACATCTTTTACTACAGTTGACAATTTCGAACCCATTTCAGACTATAGATGGCTAAGTGCAAAGCTCGCGAATTGTTTGTTGCTATTATGCGCCTACGAAACGGCCACTGCTAGCTAGGTGCTAGGTCTCAGCGATCAATCGTCAAGCTGCTCCTCTGTTTTTTCGTGCTTGCAATGTAAATACGTCTTTAAGAACTTGGCATGACTCGGCAACACTAATCCCCTTATCCCCTTGCTGTAATGTTAACCCTGACTAGCCCGTTGCCGTGGAGCAATCAGTCACGACGGGGCGGGCACAGCTGAAAGGAAGCAACAAAATTTACGGATCATCTAATATTGTACAATAAAAATACAGCGGGCACGAAACACGAGACAACGACAACGCACACTGCCAACACTGAAACTTACTTGCACAACCCCACCTAGGATCAGAGCACTTTAGCTTTCGCCCCTTAAAGACCGCCCTTAGAACAATTCACGCATCAAGGCACGGCGAAAATTACGAACTCGAACTAATACAAACCCAAATGACACAGAAGCCAATGCTGCGGGCAGAAGTGTACGCGCGTGCGTTGCGCGCAAGTCAAAATCGTAAAGAGGATAGTGTGTAGAGGGCAGGAAGCATAATACTTCCAACCCCTTCTAAAGTGGAAACTGTTCATGAAATAATTTTGAAACCGGACTTAAGTCGTTTCTGCGTCTGTTTCTGCATTGAA
>Ga0307930_1004147_pt1 | contig 10224 bp, 7 predicted proteins | sample OrgLakmetageno46_FD_203161 | JGI IMG/M metagenome (GOLD analysis project Ga0307930, IMG submission 203161) | Saline water microbial communities from Organic Lake, Antarctica - #46 | ecosystem: Environmental > Aquatic > Non-marine Saline and Alkaline > Saline | place: Antarctica: Organic Lake... | reverse complement strand
AGGGAACCTGGCAACCCTCGACGGGCCACCTACCGGCCTGAAAGCTACAAGGCCTCGCCTGTTTGGCCCAGCCCCGACTCAGTTCGTGCAGAGCCGGGGCCTGGTGTTTGTACCTACCGCAGGCGCGCCTGCTGCCGCTGCTGCCGTTGCCGGCTCCGCTGTTCCCGCCCCGAATGAGATATTCTTGCCGGCCAGGCTGTCGATCATCTGCACCGAGCCCGTGCCTTCCGTGCCTCCTTGCCTGGTCAACCTCTTGCCTACGTCACCTCCACTGCTCAACAACAACAACAACAACAACAACAACAACGGTGAAACGGCACCTTGGTTGGACAACCAGGCAGAAGCACCGCAAATGGCGGTGCCTCCGGCTGCCGCTAGCGCAGTAGCTTCATCCGGGGGAGCCCTCGTGGTCGATGCGCGTTGCGTGACCACACACAGCAGCGGGAAAGTGTTCGCGTGTGGGGGCTGCGCGGTGTACCCTTGCCTCACCCCTGATGGCTACCCTTTGCGCGCGCCTGCCCTGCCGCCCCTGTTGCTGCACCAGGACAGCAGTCGCAGCCACAGCAGTGGCAATGGCGGTGGGAGCAGCCACGGGCGGCGCAAAAAGAAACCCAAAAATCGCCCAGGACCTGCGCTCTATGCCCAAGCAGCTTCGTTTGAGCTCGCAACGCAAATGGCTCGTTTTGCCGCTCAATCGATGGTGGAAAGTGCCGCTGCCGCAGTGGTAGAAGCACCTCAAAACGATGGCGATCAGCCGTTGCGTGAAGTCAAGGCAGCATCTAACGAAAGCAACAACACGAAGAACAGCAACAAGGACGACGGCAGCACAGTCGCCGTTGGCCGAGCAGTGAGCCAACTTCCTGCGTTTGGCGATGCCTGCAACCTCACTTCGTCCTCCTCAGTCGATAAGAGAGGGTCTTCTCCGGCTGCCTTTGCACCTGTGCCTATGGTGCAGTGCGAAATGCTCGAGTTGAACTGGCGGTTTGCAGGCGTGACTGGCCTTCACCTCCCGAGCTATTACGACAACAACAACAATAGCAGCAGCAGCAGTGTAGCGAGCGGGCAGAGCCTTGGAGGCGGCGGTGGCGGAGGAGGAAGCGGGCACGCCACTTGTGTGCTGGTGGGGGACACCGCGGGCTACCCCAAGTTTTTCGCGTGCGTCTGGGTGCTGGACCATCGGCTCGTGGGCATCTTTCTGGAGGGTGCTCGCATGCAAGCCCACGTGGAGGCCATGCACCTGATTGCATCGGCGCGCCCACGCATCATCAACACCAAGAAACTGAAGAAGGTGAGCCTGGAAGCGCTCCTGGCCAACCCGTTCTGCCTGGAGCCCCCACCTCTTGGGGTGGGCGAATTCTTGGCGGAGACCGACGAGGACGCGGTCTACGAAGCTTTCCGTGCTCATGACCTTACAGGGGGTGGGGTGGCCAAGACCTCAAGCTTGAGTGCCATCATGGCAGAGCTGGGCGCAGACTGGGACGAAGATGAGCTTGCAGAAGCACTGGCAGCGCTAGATCCATCGGGAGGCGGCAGCGTGTCTTATGATGCCTTTCGTGCTTGGTGGCTGAATTGAGGAAGACACCGGGCGTGAGTGAGCTCAAAATAAAACGGGGCTTTTTTTAAGACATGTCGCTGATGCTCTCTATGATAGGGCTGTGATGGTGAGTTATATGTGGCATGTAAGCCGGCCTAAAGCCAGCAGCAATTATGTTTGTCATAACTTCACACTCACTTCAATTGCCGTCGTTCATTCAGTCAGACTATTTTCAGACGGCTTTATGTACAGGCAGTTTAAACAGTTAAAAGAGTACTAAGCACGCATTGACCCGGTAAGGAATTCTCAGAATTTGGCGTAGCCACCCCGTTAGGGGCCTATTTATATGTGGCATGTAAACCGGCCTAAAGCCAGCAGCAAGCAGCAGTACTGTACTAAGTCCGTGCATGGAATATAACAAAGCAAAGCCGAGATTATTTCATTTTCATTTTGTGATATTATTATATTAGAATAAGAGAATAAGATCTTTTGGAGCAACGAAATCGAAAAAGAATCTTTCATTCACATTTGATAGCCCTCTGCATAGCAATGGTGTCAAGCGTCAAGGAAGGGCATTGACAAACCACGATCCTATTGAAGTAGCATATCTTGTTCTGGCACAACTCATATGAAGAGCCTAGGGAAAAAGCGCGCTGTCTGCATTCATTTGCTAGCTCTAGCAGACAGTGGCTGTGGATTCCATCTGCCGTCTCTTGCCCAAATATATGCGGCTCGAAGCTTGCCTCTGAGTGCGGCAAGCACGCGCCGTGGCTTCGTAGAAAGTGTCTCTGGGCTAACCCTTGGACTTGGAATGCTAGGTTGCCCACTGCCTCCAGCTTTTGCTCGCGGCCTCATCAATTTTCCTCCTCGAGAACCACTGAGTAACCGTTTCTTCTTCGTGCGCGCGGGAGAGAGCATGGCAGAGGCTGCCGACATCGTCTGCACGAATCCCGTCTCTAAGCTGGCTGTTGAGAACGGCTTGACTGAAAAAGGTGTGCAGCAGGCTGAAGAAGCTGCGGCAGCTCTCGCGGCTTTTGGAGTAGACTGCCCGACCATTTACTACTCGACGTGGGCGAAATCCTCTCAGACCGCAAGCATTATCGGCGAGAAATTGGACGTTGGCTACGACCGCAAACTGCCTGAGTTTACTTTTTTGGACTCCCGCGGCATGGGTGGTTTCGACGGCACTTCTTTGGCAGAGGCCGAAGCAGCTGTGGCGCTCATCGACGCTCGGGATTTTCGTGAAGCGCCTCCCGGCACTGAAGAAGGCGAAACCTTGGGCAACGGCGGCGAGTCCCTAGCCAACTTACTGGTCCGCGGCTATCAAATGATAAGCGGAGCGGAGACGCAAGCTGGGGCCGGTGAAGACATCGTGTTGGTTGGCGCGGACTCTGACTTGCTGAGCTGCTGGCAGGCAGCCATTGCGGGCGCGCCCCTGAGCGGCCATCGTGCGTTTGCGATGGAACCGGGCGAGGTGCGAGGCCATCACATGTAGACTAGTCAAGAGAACATGAACATTCGTGTCCCGCTGTAATGCAAGAGTCATTAGATACACAATCAATCATACACGAAAAGGCAACAATTTAAGTAGTAACATAGCAATTTACACGAAAGCTCAAAATCATTTCTAATACTTTTTAAACTATATTTCCTCCATATTTTTGCGTTCCACTATTCTCTAGGTGCGGCCCTTAGAGTATCGCGTTCAGTTCCCCATGAACAATGGAAGCCCGCCGCCGCTCGTGCTAGTGGACTACGACTACAGCCACGCAGGGGGGCTCCAACCATTAGCCGCTGGCAGCACCACCACCAGCAACGGGAATGGAGGAAGCGGTGATAAAGGTGGTGGAAGAGATGGCAGCAGCAGCAGCAGCAGCAGCAGCAGCAGAGGCAGCAGCAGCGGTGGTGGAAGAGATGGCAGCAGCAGCAGCAGCAGCAGCAGCAGCAAGCGAGGAAGTCGTAGCAGCATCAACAGCAAGACTAGCAACAGCCTCGTCAGCTACTCAGAAGCCAGTGAGCGGGGGCGGGAAGCTCTGCTGGATGCACGCATGGCGAAAGCCAAGGAACTGGCAGCTGCAAGTGCGACTGTACTAGATAACCCTTCCCACTGCCACGGCGGCACTTAGCACCATCGCTATTTCCAACTTGTTCTTTCAGTAAATTGCATGAGGCATGTTCACCAGATGGTTGTCTCATCATCGCTCACATATTGTATTACAGGCGAAGCGCGTTTGGCCAGCATGGGGCCTGAAGGAGTCGCCTCCGAGCGCGCTGCCCTCCGAGCCAAACTGGCAGAGCAACAGCGGGCTGCGGAAGAGGCCACCACAGAAGCTTACAACCAAGAGCGCGCCAGCGAAGCGCAGGACGCTGCCACTCAGCAAGAAGCGGACCGGGGCCGCCAGAGAGCTGCCGCGGTGCAACGCCGCAAGGAGTCGGACGCTGCAGCGGTGGCGGCCGCCGAACTGGCTGGGCAGCAACAGCCGGTAAGAGGTTGCGTGCATAAACTTTTGATAAAAACATTCCTTAACTTTTTCCAAGTGATTTGCCTACAAGTGACCATGAAGCGTAAACCCTCTTCTTAATCTCCTCTACGATTAATGCCGAGCGCCACATTCATGGATTGTTCTCTTCTGTGCAAACCCTTCCTCATTCAACCGCCAATTTTTGTCGTTCAATGACGACTGCAGGGCATCACGTCCTTTGCGCCTTTTGCTGCCGCCAAATTCTTGGTCGACTACCCCGTTGCGGGCCTACTTGGAGCAGGGTTCGCCGCGTCCGTCGTTTCTCAGTCCAGAAACGCACGGCGCAACTCGTATTCGCCCATCGATGCCGTAACCTCAGCCTCGAATTCCAGCGGGTCCAGCACTAGAGCGCTCCGCGATCCGCCACCTTCTGAAACCGATGAAGTGGACACTCGATTTGCGTCGGCAGTCGACGCCATTGCAGCTGTCGATCGAGCGGAGCGGCGCACGCAAGCGTTGCCTGCGGACCGTATGGTGGCTCAATTGGAGAGGGCCATGGCCCGGTCGGATGCTGCTGCTGCTGCTGCTGCTGGTGCTGGAGGAGGAGATAGTGACCGTGACAGTGTGGCCGCCTCGACAGGGAGGCCGACAGGATATTGCGTGCCTTCACGTGAACCACCCAGTGTGGCAGCACCCTGGGCCAACCGTCAAGTCGCTGCCAAGAGCGCTGCAGCCATCGCAGAAGCCGAAAAGGAAGCTGCCGCGGTGGCCGCCGCAGCCGCCCTGTCCGACCCCACTCACGTTGCTCCTTCTGTGGAAACGCCACAGGCGAGCCGGTTCGCGAGTACGAATGCAAATGAGGCCTTGAGCAACGATAAGGACGTGCCAGCTTCGTCCGGCCCTTCGGTTACGTCGTTCGAAGTTACTTTTCTAAGGAACTCGCTTGGCGTGAGCATTGCTGAACCATTGGCGGATGACTCCCTCGTGCTCCCTATGGTAGCTGCTGTCGACGTGGACGTTGCAACTGTGAGAGTCGGAGAAGAAGGCAGCGAAAGACCATCCAGCTCAACAGCAGCTGCTGAGTTCTTGCCGAAAGTGGGCGACCGCCTGGCGTCCGTAAATGGCATAAACCTCTTGAAAGATGGCGATAGCAGCAGCACGACGAGCGCACAAGTGTATGATTCAGCCCTCGACAAAATTGCCGGAGCTTCTCGTCCGCTTGTTCTGGGCTTCGTGCGGCAAAACGAGTTACTTGGTAGCGACCAAGGGAAGCGCACCGCCGCGGAGGCAGAAGCTGCAGCAGCGGCGGAAGCTTTTTTCGAAGCAGTGGGATCGGCGGATGCCAGTGGTGACGATGATATACTCAATGGCGAAGGCCCCAGAGAACTTTAGAGGGCTGAGGTTTAAACAGAAATAGATAAACCTAAGTCAAGTCGTGTTTAAAGCCGGGAAGATACTTAGTTCTTAGTTATCTCATTTCCTTTGCCGACTTGGCGAGTCGGCATTCCCTTTAGCCTCGGCCTCACGTGCCCTGCAGCCCTGTGACCTTAATACGTCCATTTTAAATTTTATTTCTGTCTGGAATTCACTGACTACTCAAACTTAAACTCGGGCTAATGCAAACCCAATTAACACAGCTGAAGATGCTGCGGGAAGAAGTGTGCGCGCGTGCATTGCTAACGAGCTCTATAAGCCCGAATACATTTTAAACTCGCGTGAGCTCCCTTCTTTGTTATTTTTTGCCCAAATATGGACATGGAATTCCCGGGTGTAACATAAGCTCGACTCCCTCCCTCTCTGATCTCTTTATCTGTCTCTTTCTCTACTAGCCATCATTTGTCTACAGCCGCAATTCGCGCTTCGCCAAAGACCTCAGACGTCCTGCCTGCTTGTTGTAGCACGTAGCACAGCGCGCTCTTTGCGCACTTAGTGACACAAATATCTGGCAGTAATAGGGGCTCGTGCAGAAGGAGACAAAGAGCTGAAGGACTTTTAAAACTCCAGGTCAAATCTTGCACGCAAATGAGGTCACAAAAGTTTCCGGGGATGGGCGAACTTCTTCTTGGTCGCCCTAGAGACTTCGTAGCGCAGCTCCCTTCATCTCTCGCTTGCACAACTGGCATATCAAGCGCATACGCGATATGTATAGGGTGGCGATGTGCCATCGTTTGTCCACCAAATATCTTCAGCGAGCTTACAGAAGCGCTCGGTTGTCTTCTGGCCACGTCGCACACATGACTAGGAGCCGGCTACCCAAAAGGCTCATGCTTTCGTGGGTACATGAGCCGAGGATAGCGGGTGGTCGAGATGGCTTTTGGCAGATCTCTATAACGGCATCTGAAGTACTTCGGCCTTGTAGACGACGGCGGAAAAGCTGCCGAATGCCTTTACGGAATGGGTAACCCTGGCGCAAGACTGCGCTGGCTAGCTGCAGCTCGTCACGAAAGCGCCTTTCGACATCTGGAAACTGCAGCTGTGGCCACCTCGGTGCGACACCAGAGTTACACCAGGGGAGAAGCGAAGGTTCCTGGCGCGGCGTGCCCAGGAGACTGAACAACGGCGTGCTCTCTTCAATGAAGAAACACGTGCAGGAAATCCTTAAGTCTGGTTTCAAAATTATTTCATGAACGGTTCCCACTTTCAAGGGGATGGAAGTATTATGCTTCCTGCCCTCTACACAATATCCTCTTTACGATTTTGACTTGCGCGCAACGCACGCGCTTACACTTCTACCCGCAGCATTGGCTTCTGTGTCATTTGAGACAGGCCCCGAAGGGCCGGAATTAGAAGGCTAACAGGCAGAGAAGAAAAACAAAGCAGCACAAACTGAACCTAGGAAGCTAATCAGGCATTTGGGTTTGCATGTTAGTATTAGTTCGAGGCCTAGTTCCCTCCTCCGCGGGCGGGAACTCCTCTTTTGAGAAGCACTCTCAGAGCACGGAGGAACGTGCCGACTCATCACTTCCATGGCAAAACCCAAATGGCGCAGAAGCCAATGCTGTGGGCAGAAGTGGGAATGCGCGTGCGTTGTGCAAACAAGGCAAGTGCGGAATGATTCAGGAGGGAGAGGGGCATTGGCCAAATTCCTCGGAAAATCTGCAAAAAGCGAGGAATTTGTGGGTGTTGCGCACTCCGCAGAACAATAAAGAGGAAGACGCGCGAGCAAAGGAGCTCGTGACATGCGGAACACGAAGTCCACTCGGCAGAGGTCAAAGCATGCTGTTGTGCTTCTTATCTCTACCTGTTCTTTCCGGCTTTCCGGCCCCTCGGGGCCTGCGCGTGTCAAAATAGTGAGGAAAACATGTTTCGATCGGAATGATCTCAACGGTATTTTTTTGTCCTCATATATATATGGCGCATTATTAGCGACAACAGGTTTACATCTGTAGAATTTGCGGGAACTCTTAACGCGGTCACCATGGGAGCAACCGCAAGTCAACCTGGCGCCTGGGACCGCCTCCCAAACCCTGTAGATGAAGCCTCAGCTCAGAGCATCCTTGGGAAATGCTTCGACCGCGCTGACTGGGAGGTACATTCTTGCGAACCCACGCCCAGCCACATGTAGATTTTATGGATTTAGATTCCTTACAAACCCCGGTCACCAATTATACCTATAGGGCGTGTTGCATGACTGCGCAATGATACTCAGCATATTTACATGGATACAAACAAAATAATGTGCGTATTTCATTACTTGAGGGTACATGTTGATTGCTTCGCATTTTAAATTGTGCCCTCCTGTGTGTGTTTGGTTTGGTACGTTATACTCCAGACTATCACTGGCGGCAGCGGCTCCGTGGCCAAGGAGACATTCTTGACTTGCGTGACCGTGCGCAACAACACGCTATCGCTGCGAGGCTGGCTCGAGTTTTGGCGCATTGATGAACTCACCGAATTGCTCGAGTCGCTTGATGTGATGACTCCATCTGACTTGTGCCTCCTCGAGCAAAAGGAAGTGGCTAAGCTGGAGCTGAAGAAAGTGCAAGAGCACCACTACCAAAAGGCGCTTGCGCACAGCAAGTACCTCGAAGACATTCACTTCGACCGCCCGCCGTCGCCGCTGCAGCTGTGGCTCGAAACCTGGCGCTTGGACCGGCTGCAAAAGCCGCTGTTCGACTTGGGCGTGGACGTGAAGGAAGACGTCATCGACTTGGACGAAGAAGACGCGCAAAAGCTCGGCATGCGCCTCCTCGAAGAACGGCGCTGGAAGCAGGCCACCTCGCAGCTCCTCAAAGTAATCCGCAACTTCGACTTCAAGGACAACACCCGGGCTTCAGCGCCGTCGCTGACCACCTGGCTAGTGTCCCTCAAGCTAGAAGAGCTCGACGAGCCCCTCCAGCTCCTCGGCGTGGTAGAGCTCTGCGACTTGGCGGACATCGACGACCGCGAGCTCGCGTCCCTGAAGCTCAACAAGCTCCAGCGCAAGCACTGGGACCAAGGCCTCTTGCAGGTCCTGAAAGCCAACAAGGAAGCCATGCTCGACGGCAGAGCCGACGACGCGACCTTCGTGGGCTTCCTCCAGGCGTGGCGCCTGTACCGCCTCGCGCCCATCATGGACGAGCTTGGCGCTTACGTGCAGCAAGATTTGCTCGACCTCGAGCCTTCGGAGTATTCGCTCCTGAAGATGCGCCCCCTCGAGGCCAAGCGCTTTGAACAGGCCATGATTACCCTCGAAGAAGAATTCCAAGCCTGGAACTAAGTCAGGAAGTGAGAGAAACAAAAAAAAGTCTGAGAGAGCTACCATGTCGCGTATACGAGCGGCATCTGCAAAGAGGAATTGATTCGCGCACTGTTCGCACCGAAGTATCCCATTGCCTATTACCTGATTTCAATCAAGACATCTGCTTATGAACTTTTCTCGGTTATATATATATATGAATATAAATATAAGGCGATCCACATCCCCGCCGGCCCGTATTTAGCGTATTTCGCAATGCTACGCAATGCCCAGTCCTGGCCTTGTCGGAATAAGCGAGGTAGTTGACGCGCATTTAGTGGCGGATACGATCCGGCGCTTCTGCCTCTTCACTACGAGCTCTACTTATACTTAGCTGTCGATGGGTACCTTCAGTGGTGTACTACATTCGTGCGGACATCGCGAGGTACTGACGTGGCACGTGCCCAATCCTTATTATTGTTCTGTTTGAAGCATAAGATCACAACCTCATTCACCGACTACTTTGACACGGTCTCTGTGCCCTGCCTTAAGCACACGCCCCGCCTCATGGGACGCTGTGTGCATTGGTGGTTGGGGTTTCCATCCCCACCATGAGTATTACCTCGCGAGTATTTACCGCATTATTCTATCTTAGTCGCTCTGGTTTAGTCACCATCCCTTAGACTTCTTTCCATGGAGGTGCGGCGCCACGAATCTTTGCACTGTCTTTGTCGTGGCATGCCTCTTTCTTACTACTAATTCAATGCCTCCATTAGTCTTCACTATCTTTTATATAGTACCAGTACGTAGAGATTGCTACCCCCCTGAACTACTTAGTTCTGAGCTTTCTTAAAAAGGCCGAACGCCAACGAACAATCCAACAACCCAGCTATTCGCCTTTTTGATTTGCGCTTTGGCTCTTGAGGGTAATTTAGAACAAGAGAACTCTACTAGGTGAAACTTCTGACAGAACTGCCATCAGAAATTCTCCGCAGTGCCTTACGAATCGTTTAAACGTATGCCTTCTTCTCCCGAACAACCCATTGGGCATCCTTGGATCTCGGTGACAACATTGCCGAGTACACCGACCACAACGATGACACCAACGACGGGCTGCTCTTCAATGAAGAATGCTCGTTTGAGCGAGGTGGTGACGCTTTTTTGAACTTGCGCGGCAGTACTTCATCGATTGATTTGGCACTTGAAGGGCGCGAGGCCTGAACTTTCTCCCCGTTACGAAGAGCCAACTTCAAGGCACTGCATTCCGCATTGAAGTCGTGAAAGAGCACTGCTTTCGATGTCACGGGATTCCAGACCGTGGCCGCCAGAGTTTCGACCCGAAGGTGACTCGGAACCCTCCGCATGATCTCGTGTTCAGTCAAAAATAGTAAGTAGTTCTCGCACAGCCCAGCTGTCGTGCCGTTCTCTGCCTTTATTTGACATCCCTCAAGAAGTCTTCTGAGACTGGGAAAGTGCACGAAAGTCGCCCAGTGATATCCCAATTGCCTCAAGGGCTCGAAATGAGTGACATTGACCTCGTCCGTCATCACATACACTGCCGAACCAGGCTC
>Ga0307930_1004145_pt1 | contig 10231 bp, 12 predicted proteins | sample OrgLakmetageno46_FD_203161 | JGI IMG/M metagenome (GOLD analysis project Ga0307930, IMG submission 203161) | Saline water microbial communities from Organic Lake, Antarctica - #46 | ecosystem: Environmental > Aquatic > Non-marine Saline and Alkaline > Saline | place: Antarctica: Organic Lake... | reverse complement strand
GCGTCGATCGAACACAGGCGCTTGTTGCGCTCCGCCCACCCTTCGGCGTTGGCCTTTTCCAGCGCTTTTTCCGCAGCTTTTCGGTCGCTGGCCGCTCTTTTCTGGGCAACTTTCTCCGCTTTCGCTTGCGCTTTGGCGGCCTTTTTGCTGCTAGTTCCTTTGCTGTGGTTTGCTCCAGGAGATTTTGCTTCTGGCGCATGAGCTACAGCAGGCACGTAATGAATGCCGCCGTGGTGCCGAAACTCTTCGTACAAGGCACCATCCAGCGCTGGAGGCAGCGGCAATGCCCCCTCAAAGAAGGAATCTCCTCTCGCAGAAGCGTCTTGGCTGTTCAACGCCAGTGCGTCGACTCGCACCGTTTTGGAGCCGGTCACCAGCGGCGAGTAGAAATACGGTTGAGGCCCAAACAAATCGGCGACAATCACGTCTGGCAAACGGCTCCGCAGCAATCCAAAAATGAACTTCACCAGCCTTTTCGCGGGCATTGACGCCAATGGTTTGCTGAATTCTTGGCCTCCAAATACCTGAGAATACAGCCGGACGTGACATCGACAGGTTGGGTGCTTATTTGAAATGACATCTACTAGTTAAAAAACTGAGATGAAACTAAAATGGGGTGAGATCTGAAGTCAAGCAAAGATCGAAGCAGGAATTTTGAGGCCATCAACTTTCATGTGGTTCCATACCTGGTCAAAGCGCAGGGGCCGTTTGAACCTTCCCTGTACCACCACTTGCATGCGCCGCTTTTGGCCCGAGTGGAAGAAGTCCGGCGACGAGCTCGGCAATTCCGCGATTCGCACGAGGGCTTTCCCCGCGAATGCAGCGGTCTCGAACTCGATGACTGAATTGGGGTCGTTGATGGGCAGAGCACCTTGCCAAGGGACCTATAAAGAAAGATCAAGACAGGTTCATTTTCAAGGTGAAGAGAATTACCTAGTAGACTTTCAGGGAATTCAAGAACGCGCAACATGGATACGGAAACTCTCTCACACAACCAAGTCGAGATTTTGAAGACATCAAACCGACAAAACCTTGCGAATCCACATCATGCAAAAAAAAAAAAAAGGACCTTTTTGCCGTTGACCCAGACTCGCGCTTTCGCGTCGGGCGACATGCGTAAAAGCACGGGAAAATCCGGCCATTCGCTCTTGGGCGGAAGACAGTACGGCTGGGGCGGCGGCGGCGGTGGCACCAGAGTGCTCAAGCTCGTCGCGGTTGCTGCTGCTGTTCCAGGTGACAACAGATCACCTCCTCCATCTTCTTCTTCAGTTTTTCCTTTCAAACTAACGTCTCCGGCAGTAGACACGCCGCCAACAACATCTGGAGCTTCAGCAGTTTCAACTTCATCAGCATCCAAGCATGCCGCGTCTTCAGTTTCTGATTTGTCGCTGATAGGCATCAAGACTTTCTCGCCACTATTAGCGTTCGACTCAGATCTTCTTCTCGCAACATCCTCTACATCGTCGGCTTTATGCTCCACAAGTAGAGCGTCATCGTCGTCATCTTTGTTTAGCTCAACAAGAGCTTCTTCTCTTAAGAGTAAAGCCTTGTCGCCAACGTCACTGGGTGCCGTAGAAGTTTCCTTCGCCTTGACAAGCAACGCCTCATCCTCGTGGTCATCCAAACTTAGATGGTGTGAGGTGACTGAAGTAGGCGACGGTCGCCCCGGCCGATCTTTTCTTGAGGGCATTGTGGATGATACATTCGCCACCGAATGTATCGACTGCTGTGCTTCCAGCACTGCTGCTGCCTCTCTTCTCAGTGTCAGGGCCATCTAAACTCAACCCAACGTGCGCGTCAGTTGAGTTACTTCTTGGAGCGTCGGAAGTGGTCGAAGAGCTCTGACTGCCGCGGGCACTGGTCATGGGATCACTGCGAGATCGAGGCATTCCACGGCCACTGCTACCCATGCTCACGCCATTGCGATCATAAAGAGCTGAGCTGTGTGTCTTGCTCAAGCTACTGCTGCTATTGCTGCTGTTGCCACTGCCTCTGCGTTGGGTTGAGGACGATTCAGATCGTGACGCAGAAACCATGTCATCTAGGCTAGACCCACGAGGAAGCTTAGAGGCGTTCGAATCGTGTACGTGCGCTGACGGCGGTGGGCGGTGCGGTGCCGCGTTATAGTCCAAAGGGCCATCACTTTCGCTCCCGTCGGAATACCCGGAGCTGTGGCTACAACCACTGCTGTGGCCAAGGTCTGAGGACACAGAGGAGGTGGAACCGCTGTCAATGCTGGCGCCGCTGTTTGATCTAGCCTTGCCGACTCCGCTACCGTCATCATCAGCAGCCAAATCTACGGAGCTGGCAGCTTTGCGCAAGGCAGTGCTAGGCGTGTCGGGGCATTTGCTGGGCAAAGCAGCAGCGCCGTGCGTCTCCGTTGTGGATGCTTCAGTAGGTGCTGTGCCACATTCTTTCACCCGTCGTTTTGGTGCCCCCACCGTTGGTGCGTGCCGCCCTCCGCGTTTGCCGCTGCTGCTGCCACTGGCAGATTGGCTTCGCTGGAGGCCCAAAATGCCGAGGCGCCTGAACTTAAAGAGGGCCCCGGCAATAAAGGCAGAGGCAGTCGTGATCCGGCCCCTACTGGAGCTGCTGCCTCAGCTGCAGCCGTCGAACCGCGGCCCTGTACTCTAGCGTGGGCTGTGTTCTGCTGATACTCAAAGCGACCATGGTGCGCATGTGCACCACCTTGCTCCCTGTCCACATTTGCTACGAGCTGGTCCAGCTTTCGAGCGTGTATCGGTTTGAGCGAAATTTCATGAATCACGTCGAGTGAAATCTGTTCCATGAAAGTGACAGTGGTGAGATCAGGAGCGCCACATCACACATGAAAAAAACAACAACGAAAACCTTGTTAGAGTGGGCAGTGCAGCCATGATGTTTAGCGTAAACGCGATGAATTTAAGCCCCCTCCCCCCTTCTTTCTCCACTACACCCACGCTTCCTCCCTGATCATCATCTCATCCCTCGTGATATCTGATCAAGCACACCTTCGCTAGGTCGCGAGAAGTTGAAACCCCTCTGGACAATAGAGCAGCCTTGTATTCGCCCAGGCAAGCACCTTCAAGTAACGAGTCGAGCGAATCCTACGAACACGCCACGATGAAAATGAGGTACCAAAAGAAGTTGAAACACCGTCATTGATTATTGCAAAGAAAAAGATAGTGTTGCAGAGGTGCGAAAAGCTAATAACCACATAGACACTCAGGGATCAACAAATAAGTTCAGCAATTAGGTGCGATGAATTCAGCACGCGTCTAAAGTACAAAGCCTATATTCATATACCGAAAGACTTATGGGAAAGTATTTTTAGTAATGCAATCCCGATATAACCCCTGCGGTAAACACGGCATTGTAAATGATGAAAATATATATTCGCACCATCGATGGTAAATTGCCTGCACTAATAAGCCATGTTCTCCGCAGCGGCCTCACTGGCTAACCCCAGATTGAGGTCATTGATAAGCAAGGCTCGGCGGCATGTCGGCACAGTATCATCCTCGAAAGTTATTTTTTGCCGATTCGAACCCAGAAAGCCCCGAGGTTCACACACTAAAATCTGACCAACCGTAGAATATAACTCGGCCTTTTTCACTAAACACTGTATTAGTATGTTCGTCGTCGTCTGAATATTCTTAGAATGCTTGCTGGCTTCGACATCATCTACTCTACGCTTATCTTCACTGTTTCAGTTGATCCAGCTGTTGATAGAAGGGGACAGAGAAGCCATCGTAACAGATAGCTGTCCGCATCTCATGGCGCTTAGAGCTAGGTCTTCACTAAGTTTAGCCCTTCCACTGGCGGCGTCAGGCACATTGCTTGTGGTGTCCCTGTTAGCAACTTCCAGAAGTGCTCGAAAACGGTTAGCCGCGTTTATTTGGCTGCATGGAGGGCAGAGCGTGTGCGACCGTCTCTTGCGCCCCTACAAAGAAGCTTTCTTAGCTAGCGTTGATTTGAAAGGCGTCGTCCTTGATGTAGGCACGGGCGCAGGTGTGCGACTGAAGTATTTAGCGTTACGGCCGGAGATTACTAAAATAGTGTGCGTCGAACCTAACGTGCTCTTTCGAGAACCACTCGAAAAAGAAATCGAAGCAGTGAAGCGTCGCCGCGTAGAAATGCATCCCAATGCCCCGCATTTAGCCATTGAAGTTAAATTTGCCACGATTGAAGACTATTTGGAAGCTGAAGCGACCGCTGCCAAGAGAAGCAGAAATAATGACGACTCGATAGACTCTTGCAACCGCTACTTTGATGCCGTCACATGCTTCCTGGTCTTGTGCACAATTCCAGACCCCAAGGCTGCTGTTGCCACCATTCACGATCGTTGCCTAAAGCCTGGGTACAGCCTTGCTCTTTCTCTTTCTCTCTCTCTCTCTCATTCCATTCAAGGGCACTATTTTGTCTTAGCTACAGTAGCATTATTATTGGAAGCTCTGAAAAGCAGTATGATTTCACTTCACTGGCTCTTCTAGTTGAGTTCGCCATGTCAGCTTCTCAAACATTTGCTTTTTCTCCTTTTTGTTTCAATTCACAGCGGTGAGTTCATCTTCGTGGAGCACGTGAAACCGCGGAACAAGTATCTCGCCGCAGCGTTCGCCGCAGTGCAGCCCGTGCACTGCCTCATTGGCGACGGGTGCCAGCTCAGCCGAGACACCGAGGCGACGGTGGCCAATGCAGCGGCGTGGCATTCTGTGCGAAGTGCAAGGCACAGCATTCCGGATGAGAGCAAGTGGGCGCTTGTGAGAGTGCCGTGGGCGTTTGGAGTGGCGATAAAAAAGGCATAATCAGTTGAATGCATTTTGATCGACAGAACCCCAGCTTAAAAGTGGCCGCTGATGGATTGACCTAGCACTGGTTTACTAGTAGAGGCGGGCGAGGTGAGGCGGCTTAAGAGAAGCCTCCAGGGTTCCCAGGAAACCACATCGGGTGTTGAGCTCCAAGAGTTCTAGTGCCCATTCGAATAAAACCAGATGATTGTTGGTTGGATGAGGCCAAATCATGAATCAAGAATAGCCCCATTGGAAATAAGAAATAACGCGGCGATTGCTTATTATCATTACTATTATTACAAATGATAACCTCAACGAAATCCCAACACCAACCACAACCGCAACCACAAGAGATACAAGGCGCTTAAAGCAGGGCATAAGTGGGCAGAATGTCAGAATTCGTTTTCTGTTTAATTTCCAGTAATTTCTTCAGCAGATGCGCAGTTCTATTTCGGTGATCGGTGATCTACTATTTACTGACCCAGCTCTATACGTCAAGAAAACAAAAGGCGCATTTTCAATTGCTACTATACTAAAGCAAACTGGCGACCTCCCTCATACTCCAACAAAGCGTATAGTACAAAGGGGATTAAGAAAGGCAATTCCGAGAATTCAACAGCTACACAACAGTGCTATTTTAGTCCCAATCCAAGGTCGCAGACGCAATCAAGTGCTTCAAGAAGCGGCTTTCGTTTTCCTGGTTGCGCGCAAAGAGCATCGGGTCGTTGGACTTGCTGCGCAACAAGTTGGGGGCAAACACCATGGCGCAGTTGGCTTGGGACATTTTCGAAGACGCTTCTTGGTCGCTCAGTTCGCGCAACAGGGCGATGCAGTGGCGCAAGGTGCGGAGGTGGGCTGGCGGCAGCTGCGCCAGCACCTGTTTGGTAGTATATTTTGAAGAATGCAAAGGGAGTGACAAATGCCCCTTCGAAAGTGTCGATGATCAGTGTCTTAATGGAGTATTATTGCGAAGAAGGACAAATAACTCGACTGTGCCACAACTTATACCTCCAACATCACCCTATCCTCAACCCTTCAACTTGCTTCCCCCATGCACACGCCCTTCTCCATCTCTTCCTCTCCCTCTCCCTCTCTCTCTCTCCCTCTCTCTCTCTTTTACCCTCTCTTTCAAAGCACCCATCATAACTCACCTGAAGGGCGTCACTGGGGTCGTTCGAAGCACCCGCGTCGACTGCGGCCTGGTACAATTGGAACGGCACCAGCGGCTCCGGCAAACTGCGCAGCCATATTTTCATCAAGTTGGCAGCCACGTGCACATCCGTCAGCTCCGCAAGGGGGTTGCCTTGGAGATGAATGAACAGACAAAGAGAGAGAGTGTGTGTGAGAGCAGGAAGATGGAGGAAATGAGTTGTGAAATGCTGAGAAAGACAGCACAAAACAAGCTGCAGAAAAAAAATCAAGCTATAAGACTTTCAAGGACAAATTCAATTAAAAGCAGAATAAACCAAAGATAAATAAAATAATGGATTCGCTAGAAAATCACGAAGAAATATCAAGCAAACGTTCGACTAATTAAACAAGCAAGCTATGCGTTCGAATAGTATCATAAATAAACACCATACCGTTGAGCAGTTGGCCAGTGCCGCCGCGCAAGCACCGGTAGTCGCCATTGGAAATCACGTCCTTGTAAACCTGTTTTTAGTGGGATATTCCATTTACATCACAAACCACATTTGAGTTAGCAACCAAACAAGAACTTGAAAAACCGCTGAAGAGATGCCAATAAAAAAACTTCTTGAAGGGGGAAAAAAGGGGGAAACAAAGGATTCTCACACATGGGTGCATGCAACTCAACAATTAAAATCTGCATAAGCATCAACTAATTCCAATCATACAGGATTTAATTGCGCGAATGTGCTAAGTGTATGCACAGTCATCCACTAGCACATGTGTATTCAATTACATGTACCTGCACAGTGTCGGTGTCGGCTGCCAGCCGAAAGAGCCCTTCCGTTTGCAGCCCTTTGTTGCGCTTGATGACGGCCGTGAGCAGAGTGAGCACGACCGGGCTGAGAGGACGCTTCACGAAGAAAAACTCGTTTGGTTTGGTGAGCGGCGCGTCGCTGTCGACGTTCTCTTTCAGCATCTATAGGTGTGGCAATGGCAAATTGGGAAATAGAGAAAAGTGACGCGCCAAGGAAAAGATTGTGATTTTTTTTAGGCCGAGTAGAAGAAAAGAACGGCATAAGAAAGTACGCAGAAAGCAAAATCACCTCCAGCCGAACGGCGTCATTGAGCGGTACTTCGAAGATGGACTTCGGCGGCAGAGCAGTTTTTATGGTCGCCAGCATCGATTGCGTGAACTGGCCGCTCTTTTCGCGCACCTTTAAAAAAAAAAAAAAGAGACAAGATAGGCATTCAACAACGCAACCGCAGAGCAAACAATATAGTAGTCGAGACAAGTGATTACCAATTACTAGTAGTGTCATGTCCATCAATGACTCACACTTGCTGAACCATTTACTACTCCAATCGTGTACCATTTCACTTTTGTGCTCTTTTATTCTCTTTCCACTCATATTCACGCTCTCATTCAACAACATCTCACCGAGCCCACGCGTGGCACATCCGATGGCAGCAGCCTCTGAAAGGTGCGTAGCGCCAAAGCACCAATGAGAGTGGGGTCCAGCCTCTTGAGGAAGGCGTGCTTGAGCACGAACGGGAGCATGAAGCCGTCGCTGGGTTTGGCCACGTAGGCGCACCCTGTAAGCACTTCCCAGCCCCGGCAGCACGCACTGGGGTTCGGGTTGCTGGTGACTTGTTTGAGAATTTGCGCGTAGACTTCGTCGGTTACGCCCTCCTGGAGGCGCAAATGAGTAGACAGCGGAAGAGAGTTAAAAAGATACTACGAGAAGAGCTCCAACATAAAATAACACTCACACCCGCCGACGCGAGGAATTGAAAATGCATGGAAATAAAAATGTTCAAGAGAAAATCAGCTGAGTCGTAGTGGAACATTGCACTCGAATGAAATCAAAACAAAGCACCTTGAGCGCCAAGTTCAAAATGCCCATGAGCGTAGCCCAGTGGCCTGCTTTGCCTGCACCCTTGGGGCCGTCCCCCATGTACACCTGCAGGTCTGCAAAGGCCTTCAGCGCTTCCTTTTCCATCTTTTTCGGCACGTTGTCGAGCATCGGGACCTGCAGAAAGAGTAGAGTATGAAGTGAAGCAATGGAAAGACCGTTGAAGCACAGAGAGAGGAAATTGAATCAAGAAGGCCGACGAAAAGATTACGTAAGTAAAAAGCCGCTTGTGCCAATTTCGTGTGTGGTTTCCAATGTTTTATCCTCACATATTGTTTGCATTCATGCTGTCATCTTTGTTTCGCTCACCTTGATCGTTTTCTTGGTCCATTCGATGCCGCCGTTGTTCTTGTTCACCACTGGCAAATGCTTGGCAATGGGGTCGAAATTCTCCAACGAATTGTATTTCGCGTCGAAAATGGTCTATGTGAGATGAGATACAAAACTTGATGAGAAAATTAACACCAAAGTCAGAAGTTTAAGTGGACATCGATAATGAAAAAGTAAAGAAAAAAAACGCATCCTATATTAGTGTATCACATTTTCGAGCAACCACCTACCTGCCGCAGCGACGGCGACGACGATTGCGGTTGCTCAGTGAAGGATGCAACATTAGACATGTAATACGCTGCGAGCACGCCCATGCCTGGTGAGCACAGAAGAAGAAGAAGAAGAAAACAGAAAGGTCATAAGAAGTAGACTGTTCAGATGGGAAGAATGAGGTCTTATGGATTGAATAGGCACAATGAACTGAGAGCTTCCTACTGCTGAGCCTGCAACGAGAAAGAATACACCCCCTCAACTTCATAGCCATGTTTAACTCTTCTTCTTAACGTTATGTCCAGCGCAGCATGCGTTCGCGGATGTGCACGCTTCTTTCTACGGATGAAATACCTTCGCCATAAGGCCCCCCTGTGAGGTTACTCCCGTCGGGGTTTTCGGCCGCAGCTGCCGCCACCGCTGCCCTTTTGTGCGCTTTCGCAATCTTGGCGAGGGTAGCAACGGTTGGCCGAGACAGCGTGAGAGTGAGAGGCCGGCCAGCGGCACCGATTGAGGCCTGATGAGGAGAAGTTGAAGAAGATGGTGAAGAGAGGAGGAAATGTGAGTGTTCGGGAGGTAGACAGATAGATTTTAAATAAAACAGTCAATTGAAATACGATAGTTTAAAAATAAAAAACAGGCGAAAATAGAGGATAAAAGCGCAGCTGAAAAACTGGAAAAGAAGAAAGGTAAAGCTAAAATTTTCACTCCAGGATGAAGACAAAGCATCATGCTGCAAACGGATTCAAAGTTGTACCTTGAGGGTAGGTACAGTGGTGCCCGGAGCAATGCTGTTGTCGTTGACGGCAGTGATGATGTCGTTTTCTTGCAGACCCAGCGCCTGTGCTTGACCCACCTGGTAAAGAAAAGAAGGGAAAACAAAAATCGTTACCACTCAGTAACGTTGCTGTCTGTTTGCAGGACGAATGCACTTGAAAAATTGGGCGAAAATACGAACACCAGATCAGAAGGAATAGAGCAAAAAAAAAGAAAAAGGAAAAAGAGGGACAATTTACCGTGCGCTTGATGACCACCACGCTGCGGTCTCCCGTGAAGCCAAACGGGGCTGGGCCGAGGTAGCAAGCAGCGAGAGGCTCATCCGCCGCGATAACCTGTGTCATTTAGGACACATCCAGAAAGGAGAAGAAGAAAACACACCGCGGAGAGGCACATGACGAGGAAGAAGCAGACAAAAATTAAAGGTTAAAAATCAAAAGGTGCCAAACGCAAACACCCAAGAGGGAAATCACAGTGTAAAAGACGACTTCACACACTTGCGTTAAAAGAGTAAAACGCAGTTTGCAAGAGAAAAAGGCCCATTGCTGACACGACCCACCAAAACACCTCACCTTTCCCCTGCTCATTAATTCTTCTTCAATCATTTCTCACCTTCAAGTCAATGCCCATTGGCCCATCGCCGAAAGTCACTTGCACCGTGCGGCAGGGCGCTACTTCTGCCTCGGGCTGGGCTTGACTGGTGAGAGGCGGCGCCGCAAGCTTGGGGACGGGAGCATCGGCCGAAGCGAGAGGCGGGGGCGCCATCGTGCTTGGAGCCATCGATTGCGACAGAGCCGCCAGCGGAGAGGGAGGAGGAGCTGCTGCTGTTGCTGCTGTTGCTGCTGGAGCAGCAGGCGTCCCGCCAGCTGCAGAGGCAAACGGCGGAGGAGGAAGCGCATTGGCAGGCGCCGCACTGCTCGGAGTGATGGGCATGGAGCGCGTGAGCATCGCCGCAGCCGCACTGACGTTTCCATCGGCAGCACTGGAAATAGGGGCGGGCGCAGCTAAATCGCCAGCTCCAGACCCAGCAGCAGCGCCCAGCATGGGCGGCGGCGCGGCAGCCCCACCACCACCACCACCACTGCTGTTGTTGTTGTTGTT
>Ga0307930_1004143_pt1 | contig 10237 bp, 6 predicted proteins | sample OrgLakmetageno46_FD_203161 | JGI IMG/M metagenome (GOLD analysis project Ga0307930, IMG submission 203161) | Saline water microbial communities from Organic Lake, Antarctica - #46 | ecosystem: Environmental > Aquatic > Non-marine Saline and Alkaline > Saline | place: Antarctica: Organic Lake... | reverse complement strand
ACCTTGAGAGCCAGCTTTACACTCCCAAGCCTCTGTAATCTAATCACTTTAATTCTGCTGCTGGCCAAGGTGGCTTCCAAGTGGATTCCCCGGTGAAAAAGCCACGCGCTAGCGAAATGGCGCGCTGAGCCCCCCCGTATACGAATAGGGCCAGGGAGGAACCATGCCGGGGGGGGGCTCAGTCATCTGGAGTTGGGCAACGATACCGCCGGTCGGGCCGTCAAGCTGGTGGCCATCAGACGCAAGAATTATCTATTTGCCGGTTCACTAGGCGAAAGCAAGGACTTGGAATTTGCCTGTTCTGTCTGCACACATCCACTTCGCCAACACCTTCAAACTCAATCGAGGAAATTCAAACGGCAAATTCCACAAAGCCCCAAAGCCATTCGCTTGCGGCGTTGCCCGTTGCGGGGGCGGCACAAGCGCTTTCTACTACCCTTAAAGCCTCGACCTTGAGAAAAGCCCTGTCTTCGAAACCTTCCTGCATAACATTATTGATGTATCTCTGCAGTTCTTGCGCTACGATAGCCTTCCCATGTCCGCGGCCGCGCTCACGCACGAACCATCTGGCGAAGTGTTCAATCCAAGAGTGAAAGTCTGCATCCAAAGTCGTCACATACCGGGACTTAATATGGTAAACTGAATCCCATGTAATCGCCTCCGGAGCTGGACCGTCTAAAAACGAGATGATCCATTGGGGCATATGCCTTCCACGAATCACATTCCCAGCTTCCAAGGTACTCCCTTGCAAGCTCACCCTGAAGGTTGGCCCGGCGTACGGGTCAGAACAAACTCTCCGAGCACCGGCATCATCTGAAAGTACATCTACAGCGCCCTTGTAGGTAGAGTTGCATTCGTGACAGGCAGGCGCCAGATTCCTCAAATCCGCTCCCACAAAAGGATATCGTGAAATTGGCATAAAATGGTCGAGAGCATTCCTTGGAGCTCCAACAGGACGGAAATAGGAGAGTCCACAAAAAGGACAGGTTCTTATTCCAGAGTCATGGATGCGTTCGTAGTGAGCGTCTCGAAGGCATTTCTCTCCATCGAGTATTTCATTAAGTTGGCCAAATAGATAATTTGCCAGAACATCGGCACTTTGCCTAACTGCATCCGGAAGCTCGTTTGACGTAGGGCAAGGAAGCGCATCTGAAAAAACCGCAGGAAGAGCAGTTTGACGCGAGATTGACATACGCACTCTCTGCTTGCTAGCCGCATCCAGATCAGAATATGCCTCCCAAAAAACGCGTAGTTTTGGTCTAAGCCCTGTTCTTCGACGTAATATGTCGCGCCGATCATTTGGTAAACAATTGGGCCATGCTTCGGGCTGTCCATCTGCATCTATTGCGTCTAGGCCCAAAACCAAAGTTTCAATAATCTTGGCATTAAGCCAATTGAGACCTAATGTGTTTACCGGAAAAACAAACAACATCAGTCGAGCTTTTTCTTCAATTTGCGCAGATGATCAGCAAGAACTGCTTTTCCCGTTGAGGGGCCAAGTTCATGAAACCCTGCCTCAACGTCTGCAAGGTTTTCTGAACCTAGCAGCTTCTCGATTTCCTTTTCGGCAATATAGGAATTCTGCGGCCTAATATTAAAGCAGGTTTCAAGAATTCTGTCGAATGTTGCTCCGAAAGTCTCAATATTTGGAGCCGCCACGTTGATTTTGCCGGTATCCACATTGCGAGAAAAGATCATCACTTGTTCTCGCGGCATATCCGACGGCACAAACGGCGCGTGCGTGGTCAGCAGAACATCTTGATTACCTCGGGCACCTGTCATGTCCAAAAGTCTTTGAAAGAACTTAACCCGCCATATTGGATTGAAGTGGGACTCAGGTTCATCGAGTAAAAAAACGGCATTGGTATCCTGAACCATCGCATATGCCCCAAGAACAAGAGCCTGCTGATGCTCACCATCCGACAATGACACGTAGTCAACCGCCGCAGCTGACCGATCCTCGAGCCAAAACTTTACCTCTTCAAACGCAAAAACCATTTGCTCTTGTTGCGGTTGCGGGGGTCTTGAAGCGAACTTGCGATCCTTGATCTCCCGCTTAAGACGTTCACGTGTCGGTTTCGGAATGGCCAGATCGTTGAGCAGAGCAAGCTTGTGCAATGATTTGTAGAGCGCAAATGCGCCTTCTGGCCAATAATACCCGAACGCTTCTCTGGTAGCCTCCGTGATGAAGAAGTCAAATGTGTAGGTTTCCGTTTTATCTTCAACGCTCCAGCAGGTCGCAATGCTCTTGAGGCGGTCAATGATCTCCTCCAGCTCTGCGGTCAGCTGGATGCCTTTGCGTTTCGACTTTGCCGCCTGTGTCTTCGGTGCTTTTGGCACGACCGAATGCGCCAGTCGAACGACGCACCGGCACGATGCCAAATCGTCCAAGCCAGCATGACGCAGAATTTCGCCGCGCACGTGATTTGATCCAAGCATGAGATTGGAAAAAAGCACCTCGAGGTTGGTAGCATAGTCAATCAGCATCAGCCGGTTGTCGAGAATGGACTTGTCCGGTTTGTCACCTAGCGCCGCTCGCGCAACGTCATCGGCATATCCGCTGCGGCTGGAGAGAAATGGCAAGCTCAGGGTCTCGTTATCGCCTGAAGTATAGCCGATGACCATCGAAGGAAGGTACTTCCCGAAATCGGGCATACCAGCCTTCAACACCTCATCCTCCCCTCGAAGCAATTCGATGGGGCCGACCTTCTTGCCTTTCATGGTTCGCACAAGCCGAACCGTCTCAGGTTTGTCGGCCCCATCCGGTGTCATCATATAGGCAAGGTCGAATAACACCTGTTCATTCGCGCTGCGGCGCTCTTCGCGCGGGGCGTGCTCATGCCAAGCTGCCTGAAAAATCTCTGCGATTAATTGCAGGAACTGGGACTTGCCAGACCCATTTGGGCCAATCAGGCAAACCGGTGCGAGGGGCTCGTTTGACTTGCCATCCAACTCGCGGCCGAACCAAATCTCACAACCGTCAAACAGACCGCCCCCGGCGGCCGACCTCTCGATTTTGAGGAGCCGTAGCCTCATTGCGCAACCCGTTTCAGGCGCATGCGTTCCTCGGTCTTGTCAAAGACCTGCACAAGCTGGGGCTTTGGCCCGCCAAGCAACTCAAACAGCGCATCGCGAAGATCATCGTGGGGCATCATGACCCGCTTGGCGACCTCATCAGAAGGCAGGCCGTTTTCCGGCCAACTGGCGCTGTCGGCAAGCAAGCGATCTTTTGGGTTTTCTTTCATGGCATATACTTCCGTGCGTCTTTGGCGCGATTTCTTTGGCACGTTTGCGCGCGCCTCGCGGATGCGCTCGAGCAACGCACTTGCGGGCTCATCTGTTGGGTCTTGGGGGACGAGGTCGCCTGCGAAGGCTTTGGCTAGAATGCGTTGGTCTAGGTGGCCCAGCAGTTTCAGGGCCTTTGCGGCCTCGGCGGTGAGGCGGTCGATCTTGGCGAAGGCGTTTTCGATCTTGGCGAGGGTCTGCAATCGAATTTCCTCGGGGGGCCATGGCAATGTCAGCTGCTTTGCTTGACCGAGAGAGAAGTTCGCTCGCGCAACATCGACGGCATTTTCAGTAATCTGCGCCTGTGCTGCCGGTGAGGTAAGCCACTGACTGAGATAACGAGCATCCGAAGAAGTAGGCACTTTCAATCGAATTACGGCAACGGCTTGGTTGCAGTTAGCGCCTGCTAGCGCAGCTGGTGCCACAGCTGACCTGCCGATTGAAGCCCCAACAATGTTAAGGAGAACATCGTTCTCGCTCATGACGGAGTTACGTTGCTTTTCATTGAAGGCTGTTGGCAGAAATACCTTGTTTGTGAGGTCCAGAGCACCCCACAAAACATTCTGGCTTCTGACAAAAACGATTCCATCTTCTGCATATTCAAAACCCTGCCAGCTGGGGGACGCACCCTTGGTGATGCGTTCGCAGAGTTCTCCCAACTCCGTTGCGCCGTGTTCCGCCAACAGCTCCTCAAAAAGCCCCGCAGTCACAGCCTTGCGATACCGCTCCACCAGTTTTTCGATGGCGGCGAGGTGGCTGCGGGCAGTGAGGGTTCGGGCGGTAAGGGTGTCGAGCTTCCTTACTATTCGCCGCTGCTCAGCGAGTGGCGGGAGAGGGATTTCGTAGTCGCCCACACTTTCAAATTTAATCCTTGGCCGATCACCTGTGCTCCGCTGATCGGCGATGCTCCGGTAGTCAGGGCTTCTCAGGATTGATTGCAAAAAACGCTGCTCAATGGCTGGCATTCGCGGAAAAACAATAAATTCAGCCGAAGCTGCACCATCAAATTCGGCGATATGCACTTTGTTCAGGTAGGGCCGAAGTCGCCCGTATAGAATGTCACCTTTGTGAAAGAGAGCTACTGCGCTCTTGAGTTCGGAAACCGGTTGAGAACCCAATAGGTTGGACGTTTCTGCCTCAATATGGTCCATTCCAAGAAAAGGCATGTCGCCAAGACTGGAAGGATCGGCTTTTTCCCCGCGTGGGGTAGTCACTTTATCCAATCGGGCTAAAGCCCACCCTGCCGGAAGCCCCGTCATTCCGTCGCCTCCAGGGCAGGCATCGCTTCAAGCTCCTCGGCAAGCCCCTCGATTTCTTCCAGCGCCGCCCGCAGATGCCCCATGATCGCGGCGGCGATCTCGTCCGGCTCGGTCATCGCATCCTCGGGGTCGCCGGACTCGTCGCGCAGCCATGTCCAGTCAAGGTTGTCGCCCCGCGCGGCGATCGCTTCGCGCGACAGGCACCGCCAGCGGTCCGCCTCTCCGGCGTCCTTGCGCGGCGACCCGCCATGGGGATCAGCGCCGAAGGCGGCCTCGAACTCCGCGAAATGCCCGGCCGTCAGCGCGTTGGTCTTGCCAAAGGATGGCATATTGCCGCGCAGGTCATAGAACCAGACTTCCTTGGTGGCGTGGGTGGTGTGATTGGCCGGATAGACCTTGTCCGTCACGCGGGTAAAGAACATCACGTTTGTCTTGACCCCTTGGGCATAGAAGATCCCCGTCGGCAGGCGCAGGATCGTGTGCAAGTTGCAGTTCACCATCAGGAACCGGCGCAGTTCGGCCCCCGCGCCATCGCCGAACAGGATGTTGTCGGGCATGACAATCGCGCAGCGCCCGCCCGGTTTCAGGCTGCGGATCGCATGTTCCAGAAACGGCATCGGCCCGACACGTTCGCCCGCTGTCAGGGTGAAATCGGGGCGGTTGGTGTTGGACGGCATCTTGTTGAACGGCGGGTTGGTCAAGATCAGATCGGCTTTGCCCAAGACTTCGCCCTGCGGCGCGCAGCTATCCTCGCAGCCGACAAGGCTTTCAATGCCGTGCAGCAGCATGTTCATCACACACAGGCGATGCGTGTCAGGTACCCATTCGTGCCCACGAAACGCAAGGCGGCGCTGGAAATTACCCTTTTCCTCAGATAATTCAAAAAGATCGTCGGTCGCGTCTTTGATATAGTGATCCGCCGCAATCAGAAAACCTGCGGTCCCTGCGGCAGGGTCTTGGATGATCTCGCCTGCCTGCGGTTTCACAAGGCGAATGATGCTATCGATCAGCGCGCGGGGGGTGAAGTATTGGCCCGCCTTGGACTTGGTGTCGGACATGACCTTTTGCATCAGGCCTTCATACATATCCCCAAGGCCATCCTCGCGGGCAGAGAACCAGTCGATCTTGTCGATGTTGGTTGTCAGCGTCTTGAGGTCTTTGGGCTCACGCAGGTGCGTGATAGCATCTGTGAAAATCGCCAAGACCATAGGGTTTTGGACGATTTCGGGATCGCCAAGATCGAGCAGGAGTTTTTTATAGTAGCGAAGCTGATCGCCGCCTTCTGCTTTCGACAGCTCGGTCCAGCCGTATTGGGAGGGGATAAGCGCAGTCTGCTTGGTTTCTTCCAGCATTTTAAGAAATAGAAGGTATGTCAATTCGTTGACATAATGCAGGATAGAGATGCCCGCGCCCTGCAGCGTTTTGGCCTCGCGCCAAAGTTTGGCAACGATATCTGCGGTATTGGGGTTCATGCGCTTACTTTCCAGAGTTCTTCATTGAAATCGTGCAAGATGTTTTCCAGCTTACCATTAAACACCCGATTGAGACGATTGAAGCCCCCTTGGGCCGCAAAGGTGCCTTGGTCAATGCTGTCACGGTCTACGACGATTTCTTTCGTGATCTGTTCTGCAATGCGCCGAAGCCAGGTCTTCTGCGGATCGGTCCATTTTGACTTGGTCAAAATCGCCTTGGTGGCCGCCTGAACCCTTGTTTCAAAAGGAATCAGCGCATCGCCCAAGGCCGCTTGGCGGACAAAGCCAATGATGGAAGCCGCGATATCTTCGTTCGAGGCATCGTTCCACGCTCGGCGTAGGCTGGTTTCGGAAAAGCCCATCTTATCGAGTTCCAGCCTTAGGGCGCGCAACTCGGCCCGTGTCAATTCACGTGGACGTTGAACTACGACTGTCAGAGCCGCGATCTGGTTCACATTATTTTTGATGAACGAGGTAAAGGTGTCGAGAAAGTCCTCGGGTTTTTCATATTCACCGTAACCAGTTGTAACCGTGTGGATACTGTCTGGATGATGAGAAATTGGGATCAAATTTGGCCCGGATCCGTCTGGGTTCCAATCCAGTATCTTGCCGATACCAGCAAATTTTTTGGCGAAAGCTGCGGCGTGCTCGACCGAGTGGTTTTTGAGGCGGTCGCACAGTTCCTCGGCCGTCTCGCCTATCAACTCTTGGATTGCTTGTGCCACCTTGCTTGGCAGCTTGCGCAGTCTGCGGTGCAGTTTGGCCAGAACCTGGTCACGTACAAGTTCACGCTGGTCGTCTTCGGTGACTGAGGCAAGTTCATCGAACAGCTGCTCAAAAGTCAGTTTAGGATTGCTGGCCACAGGCTTCATCTGAGTCAGATCTTGCAACGTGGCATAAAGGTCGACGGCGTCGAAAATTCGGAACACCTCTTTGCCAATCTCATCGCAGCGGCGGGTCGCGCGCCCCAGCATCTGTTCGTAAAGTATACGACTGTTCACGCGTCTAATGAAGACGAGGTTGGTAATCTTGGGCACATCGATGCCAGTGGTCAGCAAGTCAACTGTGACAGCAATCTGGGGAAAGGCGTCGTTGCGGAACGAACGGATCAGCTTGCCCACCTTATCGACACTACCCGTAATTTTGCGAATAGAAGCATCCTCGATGGAGCCGTACTGCGCTGCAAAAGCCGTTTTTAGTTCGTGGACGATGATGTCAGCATGGGCATCTGTCACGGCAAAAATCAGCGTTTTCCCTTCCAAACTAGGGTCGATGTGTTTGGCTAGTTCTTCAGCGATCACTTGATTGAATGGTTGGGTGATAACTTTGCGGTTAAATACCTCGACTTGGAAACTCAATTCATCCGGGGCGATAACGTTTTCGATTTCACCTGTCTTGCTGTCCATTACCTCTACATCGTCGCCCGGCTGAAAAATAATTCCGGCTTTGCTGAGGGCAGTCTGAAATCGGATCGGTGGTTCATGGTCAATCAGCCAGCCATCTACCACGGCCTCACGGTAGGTGTAGGTATAGATAGGGTCGCCAAAAATTTGCGCCGTGTGCAGTGCAGGGGTTGCCGTCAGGCCAATTTTTACGGCGTCAAAGTATTCAAGAACCCGTCGATATTTTGAAATATAATCGTCCTGCCCCCGAAAACTCAGTTCCGCGTCCGACATCTCTCGGTCAAGCAGATAGCCTCGGTGGCATTCGTCAATCACCATCAGATCATATTGCCCAATTGGAGGCACGTCTGCTGGTTCGGAGTTGTAAAGAACGCGCTTCACTAGCCCCTGAATGGTGCAGATATGAACGCGGGTTTCGGGGTCAGGTGTGATGTCTTCCAGCCCCATGATCCCGAATAGCTGGCCAAATGTCTTTGGTCCCTCAATCGCCGTACTCATGAATTCGTCGCTGGTTTGGGTGCCCAGCGCTGACCGGTCCACTACGAAACAAATACGCCGGAAGCGCTTTGTCGACAGCAGCCGATAGAGCATGGCGATTGCCAACTTGGTCTTGCCGGTGCCAGTGGCCATCGCTACCAGCATTTCGCGCTTTTCGGTCGCAAGCGTCTTCTCGACCGCTTGGATGGCAGCCTTTTGATAGGGGCGTAGTTGAAAGCCAAAGTCAAAGGGGCGAGCTAAAAGCGCTGCCTGTGCTTGTTCCCTTTCGACCTCCAGCATGGAGATCAATTCATCCGGTGTGAACCAGCCCATCAAAGCACGGCGATGGTTTTGCGCCAAACGCACATCGCGGAACCAGATGCCACTTTCCGTTTCAACTTGCTTTAGGTACGGCCTGCCATTGGTCGAAAACGTGAATGGAACGAGGTATTCCCCCTCCCAAGATTGGCTGTTCGCAGTTTGCTCCAGTCCCTTTGAGTATCTTTCGGCCTGATCAATTGCTGCAGAAATATTCTTTCGATACCGTTTTGCCTCAACAATGCCGACACATCTCTCGCCAACGAAGAGAGCGTAGTCTGCTGGTCCCGATTTCGTTGGCCATTCCGTAATGGCCATGTATCGGCCTTTCGCGGGCCGAACCCCTTTGGAAAATCTTAGGTCGTTCGTGTCGGCTTCCCAGCCCGTGTCGCGAAGCTGCTGATCGATGAGCGCGCGTGTGGCCTGTTCGTCAAGGTCGATCGCACCCACGGCCTCATTTGCAGCTTGTGCAAAAGCTATTCGCTCGGCGGTCGTCTGACGTTTAGCTTGTTCGGTCAATTCAATGATTTGTCGTTCTGCATCCTGTGCTAACTCTTCCCAAACCTTACGTTCTTCAGCTTCGCGCTTATGGCGGTCTTCCGCACCTTCGGCCTTCAGGAGCGCAAGCTGCTTTTCATCTTCTGCTTTTTGGGCGGTAGTGAGAGCGTCATTGCGCTCTGATTTAAGGCGCTCGATCTCGGCCTGTAGTTCACCACTGGCTGTCTGTGGCGCCTGCGGCGGGACGAAAGGACCTGGAGAGAAGTCGCGGTCCGCAGTCGTCGTCCGAATGTGCCAAACTCCGAGTTGTGATGACATCTTTAGGCAAGCCAAAGCCTCGCGGTGGTCGCCCAGCCCATCATGGACCGCGGCATTGCCTAGCTTTCGGACATGATGCAGGACATCTAAAACCCGGTCAGGGGCCGCCCTTTCGAATTTTAACTTGCGGAGCAAGTCCGCTTGCGTGTCGGCGGGCTGGATCTCAATACCCATGAGCGCAGCATGACGTTTTGTAAGCCGTTCGCTAAATTGCCTTAGTTTGATCAGGCTAGTGCTAGGGTCATCCTGAAAATAGCTTTCTGCGAGCCTGCCAAGATTGGCAAGCTCAAGATCTAAATGCTCAAGAAAATCAAAATTGCTACCTGTCGCGCTCATCACACAACTTTTGCGGTATGCCACGGAAAACGCAATGATTCTCGCCAGAATCATTTCTCATGTGGGGCTGGTTGAAGCTTTCTGTATCCAAGGCCGCACCTTCGGCATCACTGCGGTCACCTCGATGTCCCGCAGCATACCTCCCGCCAACAACCCATCCCGGACCCAGTCCAGAGCCTGCCACCAATCCTCATAGCCACACCGGGCGGATGCGATTTGTTCCGGATGTGGTCTCCAGGTGACCGGGCAGGCTAAGACCTCGACCGTTCGCCATTTGCCGCGCGTCAGCAACCGCTCGGTGCCGACAACGATGGTGGATGCCCGCTCACCATGCTGATTGCGCTTGGTCTCCGACGGCACGCATCGCGGCACCACTCCGGGCATCCAATTAGGCGATATTCCTGCGCGTGCCATTTCGGCTACGCTGATCGCCATGCGGATGCCGCCCAGACTGTCGGGCAGCCCAGCGACGGTGGCGGCCACAACCTCTGCGTCGGCATGGGTGTAACTGCCCATCTTGTGTTGACCACCGTCCACTTTGCAGCCCAGCGCCGCGCGTTGCAGCAGGACGTATTCGAGGCCAAACCCGAAGCCTTCCTCGGATACATTCTTTGGTGGAGGCAGTTCCAGCTGCGCTTGTTCCACCAGAAACGCCCATTCTATCGCCGCTTGTACGCCCAGCGCTCGTTTCACCTTTGTACCACCGGCGCGGCCAATCCGTCCCTGCATGCTCATGGCCGCGATTTGTCAAAGAGGCTCATTTGCGCTGGGCCTTCCGGCCCCTCGCTCGGCCGCCAGATCCACGGGCCCGAGACCATGGGCAGCTGCGATAGCGCGCCACGCATGCGCGGCTGCCAGCGGGTGAACTCAG
>Ga0307930_1004139_pt1 | contig 10242 bp, 9 predicted proteins | sample OrgLakmetageno46_FD_203161 | JGI IMG/M metagenome (GOLD analysis project Ga0307930, IMG submission 203161) | Saline water microbial communities from Organic Lake, Antarctica - #46 | ecosystem: Environmental > Aquatic > Non-marine Saline and Alkaline > Saline | place: Antarctica: Organic Lake... | reverse complement strand
ACCTCCGGCACCAGGGGCACCAGCTGCTCGTCGTCGCTCCCACTGCCGTTGCTCCCCCCGCTGTCCGAGGGCAACGCCTCGCCGCTGCTCATTGGCACTGCGCTGTACTCCCCGGATCCTTCCACGCTGACAAGGAAGAATATACGTGAAGACGAATAGAAGCGCGCAAGATGTTGTGTGTGTGTGTGGGAGGGGGTAAATCACCACAGGCGAGAATGAGTACGAGATAAAAATTGGAAGTGATTCGTCTGCGAAAAGCTGCAATGAACGATGAAAACTAAAGAAGACGAAGAAATTATTCGTCATGTTCCAGATTTTTATGAGTCACACCTTTTCATGCCGGTCGCAGTTAACATGGGCTCAGTTAAGCTCCCACACACCACCGTTGTGAAGAGCACCACGGATAGAGTAGTCGTAACGTATCTGTTCGCGACAAAAGACACACGAGGGATAAAGAGAGCGCAGGATAAACAGAAAACATGTCGCCTCGATAATGGTGAAATCCTAACATCCGATATATTTCCAATAAACACAAAACGTGGACACAGTGCATGAAAAACGTACAAATCTTGGTTTGCATCTGGCATTTGCTGACTGAGCGCAAAAGCAATCGCGCCTCGGATGCCGGAAAACCAAATCACCACCTGCGCAGAAATAAAGGCAATGAACCATTTGAATACTTTAAATTTGTAAGGATAAACAGGAATGATGTGTCTCAGAAATTCCTTCTCTACTACAGGCGTTACATTTTGTCACCCGTCCTACGTTCACAAGCTCTACAATATTTCTAACGATTAAAAACAATACCACCACCTACGACCGCACTGCTTCCCACCTGCATTTTGAACCCAATTTGAGTCTCCGGATCGCGCCGCAGGTTCACCAGCGCCGACAGCGGAAAGGTAAAGAGGGCGCGCGCAACTAAAGCGGACAGGATGGTGGCGACGATGAAGATGGGGGACCAGCGGGTGAAGCGGCCGGTGCCAAAGCCCATCCCCAAGTACAGAAAGATGAAAAACTCGGACAGCTGCGCGATGGTCTTGGACGTGATCTGGTGTATGAGCATCAACGGCACAAAAAAAATAATGAGAAATTTATAATACCTGCGAAGAGGAATGGAGGGAAGAAACAGCGCTGCCTTATGAACCACAGGTTGTCAGAACAAGGAACTTGAGACTTCCTTCTTCCCGACAAAGATGACTGCATCCTCCGCTTTGTGCTTAATTTTTCTTCAAACAAGCCACTCAGAAGAAACTATCCCCACATCAGACTTTTTTCACTACTACCCATAGTAGATTATGAATGAACGAGCAAAACAAACGAAGCCAAACCTCAGCGGTGCGGGCGGACTGCGGCGACAAATTGTATGAGTTATAGTGAGCGAGCACTACCGCACAAATGAAGAGCGACATAATGCCACTCAGCTCGAGGGACTCGGAGAGGGCATAAGAACCGTACCTGAGTTTGAATGAAATATATAAGCAAGGGAGCAAAAAAACAAGAAACACGTTAAGACGTCAATAGATGGGACATGAGAGTGAAAGAATGCCCTTCATGATTTGCAATTCAAAGCAAATAATAAATGCATACCAATACCAGCACCTAGGTATCAATTTTAAAAGAGAAGTAAATGAATTTGCGTGCTTGAAACAGTGATGGCTGTCTTAGCTTCTACGCACGCGAAGAGGAAGAGAAGCGCGAGTTCGAGGTGGGCGTGATGGGATATGTCGGTGTTTTTCATGAAGTACGAGCAGGCCAAGCCCACCATGGTGCCCAACAACACGCTGAAAATGGTAGTCGCCACGAATGACGTTAACGCCTAAAGAAGAGGAACCAGCAGCAGCTCGTTGACGCAATTCGTTGAAGATAGCATACAAGAATTAGAAAGGGTACAACGAACATGGCGCAAGAAGAGGCACCACAGCCGTTCTTGCTGCCGTGACGTTGGAAACGAAGTGAAGAAAGTGATGCTATTTCAATTCAAGTCCCAAAAATCGCCTCGAAAGAGGACGTCTGAATGCACGAAACAAGATGAAACAAGGAGCTGTGAAACCTGCACGACGACGGAATTACGCCAGCCGATTTCGGTGGTGCCGTCCGTCTCGGCGAGGCGGTCTTTGAATTGGTTGAACGAATGGAACAGCACAATGGCGACTGCGTCGTTTAACACCTACATGTAGTAAAAAGTGGTGGTGGTAATGGTGGTGAAGTTGATAATTGCCATAAAGGTGAACACGGTGTGCGAAGGAAGTGCCTTCAAAAGTCATTAGTTATCCCCGAAAGACTGAAGGCTTCAAAATAGTAGTTCACGAGGAAAGGGTATTCACCCATGTATCATGAGATGCTCAAGTATAAGTGGCAATAGAGCCCTAAGGAAAGAAAAGAAAGTGAACACAACACACCGATTCGCCAAAGATGAGCGAGTAAAGAAGGGGATTGCACTTTTCTCCGGGCGATTCCGAGCCCATAATGAGATCCATCACCGAAAGCGTCGCCACTGGATTGACCTTGTATCAAGTAATATAACAGAAAAGAATTTAATTTCAAAAACTGCCTTGCATTATACCTTTTTTTGTTTATTTGTTCGTCTTCATTTCAACCCTCCTGAATATTTCTGCGTGGAACTTACACTCAATGAAAAGTGCAAAATGAGAAAACCAAGAATGGCGCAAGATTGCTAGGTCTGAGAGGTTGGAGTTGCGAAGCATTTTGATACCATTTCTGTTCATCAAAAATATCAGAAGACTGTGCAGCGTGCGAGATAACTCCTTGTCTTGCTCCCTTCTCCAACAAAAAGCTGAACTATCGTTCACTCACCGCGGAAATGAGCGCTCCCAGGAGCAAGCTTTCGATCGGCGTGCTCACGTCAATCTCCACCCAGCCCGTGCGGCCCAGAGCATAGGTCGCGTAGCCAATGAAAAAAGTGCTCACGAAGGTGCCCACCACAGCGAACAACGTAATGGGCACGATGTTCTGAAAGAAGGCTTTGCGGCGGCACGTGTAGCCAGCTTTGAAAATGAGCGGCGGTAATAACCCGAAGTAAAATACTTCCGGCTGCGTGCGTTGGAGCGTATGGTGTAAAGATGATTCGAAATGTATACGGTTAGTTGCCAGAAGGACCCATGCGCGAATGTCGCCGCCAATCCCGCCGCCGCCCGTAGCAATGAGCCAGAAAGAAAAGAAACACGTCCATCGAACAAGCGAACAGAGAAAAAAAAGGCGAATTATATAGTAGCAAAGGCGAATGCACCTAATGCTTGGCTTTGAACTAACTGCAATAGGTTGTCTGCTAACCACTATGATTATTGGATGCGAGCTAGCCAAGGTGCATTCATCGAGCAACGTAGAGCTGATTCTTATTACTTTTACCCTATATTCCCCTCCTTTTCCCCACCCCGTTCTTACCGAGAAGGAAAGCACATCGAGCTCAGCGCGCGACGAATGCAACTTTTGAGCCACGTAGCCCAGCACAATGCCCATGAGAATGACCGACGCAGACTCCGGCAAGTAGTGGAACCGAAACCTAGGATTCGGTCCGAGGATTCAAAAGAGAGAAAGCTTGAAAGGGCGCACTGTTGGGGTACACCCTGTTGCGAAATAAGCCAAATTCACCTAAAATGAGAAAGCCATATTCCCAAGTATTCCTCAATATCTTTCTAGTTCTCGATAGGGTTATTCCGCAACACACCCAATAGGTGTGGCAAGGATAAAGAGCAGCTGGCAGAACATGCAAGAGCAGCCTTTAGAGCACCCTAATAAAGTGGGCATAGCCAGTAATATTTATTTACTCGCTTACTTCTTGCCAAGGTACGCAACAACGAAGCATATGATGAGTACAATGGTCATGAGTAGCGTGTTCAACGCGCCGAATTCATGCACTTCCTCGTTCGTCAACTGTAGTAAGACAGGCAGAGGATACGTTTCAATTAGCATAGATAACTGACAGCAACTAGATTCAGCCTCCTCTAATCTATTCATCGCCCCATCTACCGCTTCGTTTTCGAGCTCTTCGCCCAAGTTGTCCGACATCCTTGATGGATGTATGCGCGGCTTGTATACTTGCTTGTCCGCGGACTACACTACTTCTTGTGCGACGTCGACTTGTTGCGACCAGGACCCTGGCGTAAACATTTCAACCCAGATAAAAAACGGTGTTTGTAACTTTGTAACACTGTTTGGGGACGAGTTGGAAAAAAAAAAAAAGGTGACCTCCAACTGGCGTCTTGCCACCGAACAAGTCGGCGGGACTCTGAGGGCTCGTTCGTATGTCACATCCCAGGTTCTCAAGGTATTTCTACGCGCTATTCTCACCCCAAAATGGTATCGTCTCAATGTTTTCTCAGGCACCGAGCGCCAGCCGATCTCAGAATCGCCTGTCCTCTTTCTTGCCAAAACGGATTCATACCACATCCCATTCGAACTAATTTCGGTTTACTCCGGGTTTGTAGGGTGGGATTAGGGTTAGGGCTGGTATTTCATTTCGTCTAAATTCGGCTGGATTTGGCTTGAGATAAGAGCTTATTTGAAATTAAACGCGAGTGGGGTTAGCTCTCAACAAAACGGGTCACGTAGCTCTATAAGCTGTGCAAACTTGGGTGCAAATTACGGACCACAAAAACATTTACGGGACGTTACGAAGAACTTTTCGGAGAAATAGACTGCGGTATGGACCGCGATTTTCGGACCGTTTCCGGGTTTTCGGACCGCAATTACGAAGAGTATAGAGATTTCGGATCACCCCGCGTTTCAGACTGTGCCCGTAATTCGAACCAGGAGGTATAAATGTGTGAACACGAATTTTCACTGGCCTACGAACACAAGGAATTGCTTCTCGGCTCCAGGAGCCGCACTTAGCGAGACCGAGCAAATATCCAATTGTGCTTAGGCATGGGTTCTCTTGCTATCCGAGTTTCGTAGGGGGGTTATTGGCATTCGGTGAATTTTCCAATTGCGAATTGCATGTGCATCGGTGCATCTGCATCTGCCTCGCTAGGGTACGCGCCAGTGAAAAGGAGAGGGAGGAGGTCTCTGCGCTCCGCGATTCGCTCATTCGCCTTATCCATATTCGCATTCGCTATTAGCACCTAGCATTTTATTTGACTTAAAGCGATGGCTTGTGCCATGCCGGCATACAGGTATGCGATTCCCGTTTCCGCGGAATTCCCGCGCGATGGTGAAAATTTTCACTTTTTTTGTCATGTGCGCCTGATTAGCTTCGTAGCTTTGGTTTGCGCTGCTCTGCTTAGCTTTTCTTCTCTACCTGTCAGTCTTCTAATTCCGGCCCTTCGGGGCCAGTCTCAAAATTTTCACTTCACGTCGCATTTCCGCGGTTTTTCCGCGGTTTTCCTCGGGTTTCCCGTGCCCCGTGCCGTGGTCATACAGTAATCATAGCGCATAAAGGCACTGCTAAATTTTCGTCGCGAAGATCATTTCTGATGTCTGGTTAGTAACATTTTCCTTTTCCTTTTCCGCGGGAATTCCCGCGGGAATCCTTAGATGCTTACCCTTACCTTACCTAGCTGGCGTATTGCACTTTGCACTAGAAATCGCTTTCCGCGAACAACCAACAACGGCCAAAATACAAACTTAGATCCTTACCTAGCTGGCAAATTACACTAGAAATCACCTTCCGCGAACAACCAACAACGGCCGAAATATAAAAGTCTTTAAATTCAAATAATTTGGACTCTAGGCTCTTTCTCTTATTCGCACTAAAAAAAACAAGCAGCGAGCTGCTCCCTGCTTGATCAGGCCTCCTTATTCTCCAAGCGCCGAGCCAAAGAACGCCTGTTCTCCAGTAACCTTTCGAGGCAACTCGGTGCCTTCGGGTGCCCTTGGTCAGCAGCCTTTCTGTACCATTTGATCGCCTCTGCATAGCTGAACTCTACGCCTCGGCCACTTTCAGAACACATGCCGAGGCGCCACTGTGCCTCCGCGTGCCCTTGGTCAGCGGCCAATTTCCACCACTTCGCCGCCTCCACAACATTCTGCGCCATGCCCTTTCCTGAATCGTTAAGGTTTCCAAGAAGGAACTGAGCTTGGGGACATCCTTGCTCGGCTGCCTTCTTGAACCACTGCGCCGCTTTAACATAACTCTGTGCCACGCCGCGGCCAGAAGCATGAAATATGCCTAAATTACGCTGCGCAACAATGTGCCCTTGGTCAGCTGCCTTTTTCCACCACTTAGCCGCCTCCAAATCACTCTGCGGCACGCCTCGTCCATCTACACATAGGGCGCCGAAGTCAAATTGCGCCCCGTCGTGCCCTTGCTCAGCTGCTTTTCTGAGCCACTCTGCCGCCTTCACCGCGCTCTGGGGAACGCCGCGGCCAGACACAAACATGTTCCCAAGATTGGCTTGCGATACTGCGCAGCCTTGGCGAGCGGCCATTTTGTACCACCGCGCTGCCTCTACATGGTTCTGCGCCACGCCAAGGCCTTCGCCGTACAGGTTTCCGAGGAAGCCCTGCGCTTCGCTGACCCCCTGGGCAGCTGCCTTTCTGAACCAGCGCGCTGCCTCCTCGTCGCTGCGAGCCACGCCACGGCCTTGCATACAAGCCTTTCCCAGAAGAGTTTGCCCCTCTGCGTTGCCCTGATCAGCGGCTTTCCTATACCAGTATGCCGCCTTCGAGTGGCTCTGTGCCACGCCGTCACCGGCGGAAAAATGTTTGCCCAACTCACATTGCGCTTCCACAACTCCTTGATCTGCGGCTTTACCAAACCAATGTGCCGCCTGGTCATGGCTCTGTGTGACGCCACGGCCGTGCACAAAAAAAACTGCTAGATTGAACTGTCCTTGCGCGTGTCCTTGGTCTGCGGCCTTCTTGTACCATTGCGCCGCCTGCGCATCGCTCTGTGCCACGCCGCTGCCGTCGGTATACAGTTGGGCAAGGAGGCACTGCGCTTCCGCGTCTCCTTGGTTGGCCGCCTCCTCGTACTGCCTTGCTGCTTCTGCATTGTTCTGGGTCATGCCACGGCCGGTTTCAAACATCCACCCCATGCTGAGCTGACCATGTGCATTTCCCTGTTCGGCTGCTTTTTTGTACCAATAAGCCGCCTCGTCATCACTCTGCGTTACGCCGTGGCCGCACTCAAACAGGAACCCCAGGTTTTTCTGCGCAACTGCATGCCCTTGTTCAGCTGCTTTTTTGCACCACGATGCCGCCTCAACGTCGCTCTGACAGCTCTGTGCGTCGCCACGACCGCAGTGAAGCAGAGTCCCCAAAGTGTATTGCGAGTTCGCGTCCCCTTGTTCAGCTGCCTTCCTGAACCAATGCAACGCTTCAGCGTCGTTCTGCGGCACGCCTTGACCGGTAAAATAGGCATTTCCAAGAGCGTGCTGGGCTAGAATAAACCCTTCGTCTGCCGCAGCCCGCCACCCAGCGACTGCCGCATCTATACTTTGTTGCGCCGAGGTTGGTAGGGCCGACCATGACGCATAGCCTCGATCCACCAGCTGTTTCACCACTATGTAACGCCGCGTCGACTCCTCGAAGACCTTCTCAGGCCCGGGAGGCAGGGGGGCGCGACACAAAGGGCATGCTTGCTTAACGCCAAGTTTCCTCAACTCTGACACACATGCACCGTGAAACACGTGTGTGCACGGCAGCGTATAGGTTGCTTCCTCGGAGAGCAGGTGCAAACAAATAGAGCACTTCTCCCCCTCAAGTGCACCGGTTGCCGGAAAGCTATGAGCACCCAGTGGATTCTGTTGCTGCGGAACACGGTCAGCCTTCGTGACGCAGTGCTGCTTGTGGCTGGTCTTCCAGTGAGCCCGCTGGCAGTCCCTGCCACAATAGACCGCCAGGCCGCAGCGAGCACATGACAAAAGCGGGGCATTTCTAGTTTCCGGCGCGAAACAGTTGCTGCAAACCTTGCCGTTGGGATTTGAGGACTTCTTGTTCTTCTTTTTGGTGGACATCGACACTTGGTACTGCAAAGAGACTAAGTATGGTCGAAGGTATCCAGCGTAGACACTGAAGTGCGCACAAAGAGTACTGCACCGTCAAGCAGTTGAGTTTGAGTATAGGAACTGTGGGACAGGTGAAAGTGGCGGAAACCGTCAAAAGGGTCGTCTCAGAGGACGATGACAGAGTCACTTCCGCTGGAAGCGTAAACGAGTTCAAGCGGCCTATCTAGAAATGAGAAACGACATCGACACCGACCGTCGTTGCACCGATGATGGACAGAATTTGAGCGAAGAGAAACAGCCGTCGACAGTACGTCACAGTTTCAGCATAGATCACAATAATCACAAAATCCGAGCATTTCTTGCAGAACACCAGAACACAGAAGGAAAAGTAAGTAAAAAGTAGTACAGTTGTTGCTGTTGCCGTTGTTGGACCTGCCCTTCTACAGCAGCAGCAGCAGCAGCACAGGAGCACAGCAGCACAACCATACAGTACAGTATGAGCAGCAGCTAATATTTACTGTAAGTACTGTGATCTAGGAAGGAGCTACACAATAGATCTGTAGTACTAGTCTGGCGTCTTGCGTCTAGCAGTTGTCTAGCAGTTGTCAGTTTAGTGAAGCTTAGTAAGCTTAGCTAAGTAGCTTACAGTAGTAGCCACTGTAATAAGTAGTGCTGAACGTAGCTGCAGCTCTCGGTTATAAACTGTGTACTGATGATAAGTTTACTTGAGTTCGCTCATTCGCTCGAACATAACCTCTGAAGTAAAGTGGTTCGTCTAACGCTTCTCTTGAGGTGTACATTTTATAAAGAGCGCATTCTTCATTTATCATCGGCAGTCTAGCCCTCATTCAATAGTCTCAATGCAAATTGCAGCTTCCTCACTTTATTTCTTAAGCGCTGCGGTAGTTTGCAGCACAATCGCAACAAACTTTCTCGAAACATGGGCACACTAGCATTAGCTCTGGACCTGTGATTCAATTTTACTTTCTAGAGGGTCTGACTATTCACTGGCGGCCCACATCAAGTTTCGCCCAAGCTGAAATCGGCTTCCTCTCGCCGTGGTAGGCGCTTCCGCGGCTTCTTCTCAACACCGGCTGGGAGCCCACTCTCCCGCGTGTTGCTCTACGGTGCTCTAGCCTGTACGTTCATGACCACTATAATTATTACTTGGACTTATAGACAAATTCATGCACCTCTAAAGAGTTCTATTTGCACCGGGTATCTTTTATTACTGTCAAACTGCTTTGTTGCCCATTGCTACGAGCAGCGGCCATCGGCACATACTACATCCCCTTATTTTTCATCGACAGCGCGAGGGACCCTTGTCAGTTAGCTAACAATGGTACGAAGTTTACCTCTCATTTCGCAATCCCGAAGCTAGTCAATGAAGAAGGCGCTAGAGCCCAAATGTCGAGCCTCTTTTGTTGATTTACGCAGCCCAAATCTGATAGGAGGAGTATCGTCATTGCAGTGGTTTCAGAACGTGTTCTGTTTCGCCCTTTTCTCAAGTCTTCTTCTTCTTCTTCTCTTACACTGCTACAGGATGGAAGCCTTGGTGCCGCGGCCAAGTGCCCTCGGGCATGGTCGACGGAGTGGCCACCCGGATGCAGTTCGTGGGGTTCTTCCTGGGCGGGTTCATTGCACGCGACGGCCGCAACCGAGGAGCCACGCCCCGTGCACGCGCAATTGCCGAGGCCGGGCGCGTGGGGTTCTTGGGGAGCTTCATGAGCTTTGCGTACGTGACGCAGCACGCGGCTTACATTGCTGTGCACCAGGTAATTTGTTTGGTATAGTTGACTGGGGAAGTTCTGTATGGCATTGCAAAGCTGTCCCTATCTTATGAGGCCTGACAATTAGCAGAACAAGAGCAGTCGCTGTAGTCACTTTTTAGCTACAGAGGAGCCATTCAATTCGCGCGTTTTGCGTTCGTACCCTCTTCTTGGTTAGAACTCGAGAATGAGCGGGGCCACGTACGTATTGGCGGTGCTTTCAGTTGGAATGCTGCTCTGGTGGCTCGGCTGGCAGGTAGTCATATATTTTTGAACTTTCAATACGTAGGCACGTGTTCATGTTATGATACAAATTATCGGAGGGTACTTATATCTATTCTCAGTGCCATGCCATCTTCTTTTGAATCTGTCATGGTGTGCGTATGAACAGACTCGGGGCGGGGAGCTAGATCACGATAATGATGCTGTTCTCATTGGCCATCCGTTCGCAGACCCTGAAGCTCCTGCTTCGGCCAAGCAGCCATTCTTAGCTTCGCCAGATGACTCAATCACGCAAGCTGACATTAGCAGCAGCAACACTGGCAACAGCAACACTGGCAACA
>Ga0307930_1004133_pt1 | contig 10255 bp, 9 predicted proteins | sample OrgLakmetageno46_FD_203161 | JGI IMG/M metagenome (GOLD analysis project Ga0307930, IMG submission 203161) | Saline water microbial communities from Organic Lake, Antarctica - #46 | ecosystem: Environmental > Aquatic > Non-marine Saline and Alkaline > Saline | place: Antarctica: Organic Lake... | reverse complement strand
GAGATAGGAGCTGGCAGTTGTTGTTATAATGACCCATGGTGCATCCCGCCAACTTTTCGTTTTTCGACATGAATTTGCATGCGTATTCTCATTTATCGATCAGGCGCTCACGAAAGAGGGCTACAAGATCATTGGCTCGCACTCGGCCGTGAAATTGTGCCGTTGGACCAAGCATCAGCTCCGCGGCCGCGGCGGCTGCTACAAGCACACCTTTTACGGAATCACTTCGTGAGTTAGACAAGGAGGAAAATTTATTGTCTCTTCGTTTTTGTGAGTAGACCCGTTTTTTTAAAAAATCATATTCGTCAGACCTTTCTACTAGTATATATCCAGTGCCATTTGTGCTACACATTTTAATTTATTGTATTGCATACTTGATTGTCTTGCCCACAAATATACCTAGGTATCAATGCATGGAAGCCACCCCTTCTTTGGCGTGTGCCAACAAGTGCGTGTTCTGCTGGCGCCACCACAAAAACCCCGTTGGCAGAGAGTGGCGCTGGAAAGAAGACCCCCCCGAGCAGGTGATTATGACTAAGTACATTGAAGTAGGCTGGATGTCTTGCTTGTTTCTATTTGCTCAGGTGATTACTTTGTGTTGATATATTACGTCTTCCGTGTGCTGTAATTAATCTTATCTCTCCTCCATTTTTTCCTTGATGATATATTTCACATGTGCATCTTTGTGTATTTTTCGTCTTTGTCTCCCTCTCTCTGCCTAGATTGTGGAGGACGCCATCTCGCTGCACGTGCGGATGATCAACGAGTTCAAGGGTGCAGTAGGGGTGAAACCAGAGCGGCTGCAAGAAGCCTTTACCGTGCGGCATTGTGCGCTGAGTCTGGTCGGGGAACCAATCATGTAAGGAGAGCTGCTGTGTGCGTGTAGCAAATGTGCATGGAAATTTTGAAAGTTTTTAAAGTCGCCTACTTCTGCTCTTTGCACCTTCATCTATATTTTCCCTGTCGTATTCAGGACCGACCCTTTTCTCTGACTCACTCCTCTCATTTTTTCTTCTTTTTCTTTTTCTTTTCATTTATATTGTAAGGTATCCGCACATCAACGAGCTGTGCCAATCGCTGCACAAGCGCAAAATTTCCACTTTTCTGGTGACCAATGCGCAATTCCCCTCGGAAATCGAGAACATGGTGCCGCTGACGCAGCTGTACGTGTCGATTGACGCGGCCACCAAAGAATCGCTGAAGGCCGTGGACCGACCCTTGTTCAAGGTAAAGGAGGACTGAGAGTCAAGCAGGTAGTTGCAGGGCTTGCGTGCATGCTTGGATGGATGTATGTAGGTTGAAGTGTGGGTACGTTTTGGCAGGAGGCATTTGTATCTTTGCCAAGTATGGTATGTGGCTGAGGAGGTTTAGTGAACATATGGCGTAAAACGAATGTCTCGAAGGAAAAGATACCTTATTCAATAGATTCATACATACTCACACGCATGGCTGTGTTGGTACGTGTTCGATATGCTTTGTTTATCTGCGGGAGAGTATACGACGTAAAACGAATGATTCTAAGAGCAAAATACCGAATCATCGTTCAATAGAGTTATTTATATTTTGCATATGTGTGTTTGTTCGCGCTCGTGTGTAGGATTTCTGGGAGCGCTTTTTGGCGTGTCTGAAGGCCCTTAAGGGGAAAGGGCAGCGCACTGTGTACCGTTTGACGCTGGTCAAATCCTGGAACATGGAAGAAGTTGAAGACTATATCAAGCTCCTTGAGGTAAGCGTTTCATTGTTTGGTTGAAATTAACGTGGTCGTACTTTAGTGGAACAGAGTCCGAGTATTTGATGCAAAGAGAGGCGTGATTACACATGCACCCATATTTTCACGTCTCTCTTTCTGTTATTCTTTGTCATATCTACAAGATTGGCGAGCCCGACTTGATTGAAATCAAAGCGGTGACTTTCTGCGGCACGTCGGATGCTTCGGACTTGACGATGGAAAACGTGCCCTGGCACCGGGAGGTGGTGGACTTCGCGAACGCAATTGCCAACCATCCCGGCACCAAGGGCAAGTACGGCCTGGCCTGCGTCCATGCGCACAGCTGCTGCACTCTTTTGGCCCGCAAAGACATTTACTACCAGCCTTCTCCCGCAGCCCCCGAGGCTGGGCCTGTGTGGCGCACCTGGATCGACTATGCGAAGTTCCACGAACTGGAAGAAAAGTTTCGCACTACAGGGGAGACTTTTACCAGCCGGGATTATTTGGCGGACACCCCGTTATGGGCGCTGCCGGGAGCCGAAGAAGAGGGTTTCTCGCCGGCCGAGTCGCGAGTGCGCCGCAACCGCAAAGGCGAAACCGTGGCTGTCGACTACAAGTCCACAGAGAGTGGGTGTGGGTAAAATTGAAGAAGGGAGTTGTGGGCCGTAGACAGAGATAAGGCACAGGATAGAAAGATGTTGCTCTGAAGTGCGATATTGGAGGTGAAGGCAATGGCATGAAGCAAGGCAGGTGGCTCTGCAGAAATTTTTATCCCGGGGTTGCTGCCTGGCGTGTGTCGTTCTCATAGCCCAATGGATTCTTTTCTTCCGTTTAGGTCCAGTTAATGTTTACTGTTCACGACTATATCGGCATAAGCATAAGCACTTCCAGAGACACGCAACCGACAGCCAAGCCAGAGACAGAGACCACAGTTTCCATTTAGATTTTCAGGTAGCAAGAGAGATGTCTAATTCGGTTCATATGAATCCTGGATGCTGAATAACACGGCGATACGGGCCTTCTGGTTCAACCGACTGGTTCTCTTTTGTGTTATGCGCTTTCTAGTTTCCGGCCTAGCCATAGTCAGTAGCCAGGTCCAGTCCAATCTAATTTATTTTGGCAATTTATATAAAAATCGCAGCAAACGAAGGCAATTAAAAATAAACCCATACGTCTTTCAGGTAAACGCATCTCTTCTTTACAATGAGTAGCGCCGGTCTTCTCTGTCAAGGGCATTCATCCTGCTCGCCTGATTCAACGTGGTCGCTAGAGCCCGGCAGACTAGAATTATTCTTGTCCTCCTCAGTGGGTTCTACATAAGTCTGGAACACCAGAAAAAAGCTTAGGACAAGTGCTCCAGCACAAACCCACCCAAGAAACCCAACAGCGACTTCTTTTGAGTTGTGATCAGATATGACGCCAACAGCGACACTAATCAGCGCAAGACCAGCATTTTGTGTGCAGCTCCAGAGGCCGAAAGCGGTACCGTGGAGGGACATCGGAACAGCAAGGGACAGGGACGGTGTCAAAGAAGCATTTATCACAGCTGAGCCTACAGCGACGAGGGAAAATCCAAGCAGAGGCGCAATTATCCGCAGTGACATGAACCCAAAGCCGAGACAAATGACCCCGCAACCGAGCGTAAGCCACATGTTCAGACGCAGCTTAGAAGTGTCTCCAAGCGCTAAGCCAAGAGCCGGCGAGACGAACATTGGTATCGCGAAAAATAAAGCGTTCAAATTTTGAGCGCCACTAGCGCCAAGTTCGTCCATGAAATCAGACGATATCGAAGGAAAAAGATAATAGGCGCCATTCCCAGCAGCATTGATGAGGTAAAGCAAGAGAACCTCGCAACGAATGAGTTCACGCCACGAGCCGGCCTCGATTTGTTCAGAAAACTTGGGCTGCACCACGTTATCGCTCACATCTTCTGGTAAAATTGGCGACATAATCGCTGGATCTTGAATGATTACGTTCTCGGTAATGGTCAGAGTTTGGGAGGCTGTGGGTGCTTGGCGTTGTCGGGACATGAACCAAAGGAGCACACCCGCAGCGACCGACGTGCCGCATAAAACCGTAACGCACCAGTTTGTTCCAACGAATCCCACAGCATCATTCAGTTGTTTCGTCAGCAAAAAGTTCGCAATTTCTCCCAAGGAACCTGCTGAGATACTCACTGACATGGCCACAGGCTGTAAGCGGGGTTCCATCCACCAGGTACACAATGTTTGTTGTAATGCAAAAGCGGCTTCACCTCCGCATCCCATGACAAAACGACCGAAGAGAATAATCCAATACAACGACGTAGAGCACCCCAGTGATACCATGAAGCATCCAACTGTCACCATAATGAGGGCTGCCATTGTGCATACATGCGGACCGAGCTTTGTGTCTGCAAGGGCTCCCACTAATAACGGCGTTACTGCAGAAGGGACAGCGAAGGCAGTGTAGAGGAACTCGTAATTCGATTCGCTTTCTGCTATGTTCTTGTAATCCTTGGTTAGTGTTGCAGGTAAGTCATAGGCGTAATATGCACCAAAAGTCAAGCTGCAAATGATACAAATGATTGCCACTGATCGGCTCAGGGACAGCGGTGTCGGTTCCGAAACGGGCTCATATATCTCGTCCTTCATCACTTCTTGAGGAACTACCGTGCCACCTTGCTAGCTATTGGTGCGTTCGCTAGATGTCTTCACACGGCACGCAAGCATAAATTTATCATTAAAGCATGTTAGTTGAATGGCCGCCTGGAGTGACTCTCTCCTGAACAAACATACCGTGCAGTTCATGCACAAGAATAGTCACCCCTTCATCCCTTCATTGGTATGCTTGTATGCGTCTCCCCGAATACCACGAAGAATCCAATAAAGCCGTCAGTGGCGGTTCATGAACCTTTGATGTTCCTTCTGTCTTGACTAAAAATGAAGCAGCTGACCAGCAACACAAGCAATTTATTAGCTAGCATCTACTGTTACACGGGGCTTAACTGGTTTACTGCTGTGTATAGGCTCTGTACTTCTGTGGTTCTGTGGCTGCTAGGCCTTACAAAAATACGTCAAATATTTGACCCAAATACGTCAATCAATACGTCAGTACCGTAAATATCGTTATATTAGGGCATATTCTCTCTATATGCATGGCAAACGCCGTATATAGGCGTATATTTGATGACGTGTTCGTGATGACGTCAGCAGAAAAGTCGATACGTCGCGACGTATTTGCCTTATATTCTGGAGAAAATACGTCAGATGTTTTATTGTAGGGACTAGTGGCTGCATCATGCACTGGATGCTGGATGCGGATGCTGGATGATGCACAAAATGCCGAGGAAACGATACACACGAGCTTGCTTAAATACCCTCCCCTGTACTTCATTGGGATTCGTTGAGTTTGCCTTCGTCCTTCGTTTACCGGAGCGCTGTGTCTGAACGAAGCGCATAATAAGAGCTGGGCTTAAATAGACAGCGTTAGGCCACGCGACCTTGGCGTTCAGCCGAGATGGACCACTCTCAAGAGAAGCGCTTTGAGCTTGAGGCGCTGCGGAAAATCAAGCCGCACGAAGGTGTGCACCTCGAGCATTGTTCTGATCATCTGTCATAAGCTTGATGAAGGCCAAAGAAGAGAAAGCCCCTCCCTCAGCCCCCTTCTAGATGCCATCTTGTCCAATGCCTTTACCGCATATAGCAATTTAATGACACCCCACTTTGTTTTTAATTCGCCTCAGAGCGTGACTTGCGCCGGGTCTTCAACAAGCTATCGGGCTTTCACGAGGCTCGCAAGCTGGCGCGAGAGGTGCGCAAAGGCAAAGAGGCTCAGAGAAAAGAAGAATGTGCAGGACTAGGAAACCGTAGAAACATAGGTGAATATGTTGCAATTACGTGGAGCGTGCACTCTCTTCAGATTATTCGGTGAATCATGCACTAGCAGCCTAAGCAGAGAGTATACCGGGGGCGTCACCGTGTATTTCCTCATTTCGTTCAACACTGCAAATTCTCACTCAATTTTGTCATGATTTGCTCTTATGTGGGGGCATGATTGGCGCATTGTGGTACAGGTGGCACAAGTAGGGAATTTCTCGGGCTACAACCTTTCATCGTCGACTGAATCGAGGAACCGGCAGAGCAAGGGCAAAGACAACATGGCGATGCAGCGAAAACGCACCGAACGCTTCAAAGAACTCCAGGTATTGGGCCGAATTAAAGTCATTGAATGATAGCAAGGTTTGAAGTTCAACAAAGCTCTTATTTCCTGATCTAGCCCTTTTTTCCTTGTGTTTAAGCGACAGCTTGATTGAATGTTATCTCTCTACCTCTCTTCTGCGCGTCTCTAATAGGAACTTACGGTGGAAAGCACTGCTGGCAAAAAAATCACGGCATTGGACTTATCTGAGATGCTGAGGTGCGGATCAAGAGATATATACTGGTTTTCGTATTTGGCATAGCGAGGGGATGATGGTGGCCTTACGTGAAGGCGAGCCCTCATAGCAATGAGCCATTTACTTTCTCTCTTGTTCCACTTCTCACACATGTATCAATCCGAGTGCGAGGGACATGTTGAATTTAATAGTTAAAGACTTTTTTTCATGAGTTCTTCATTCTTAAATCTTTTGAATGTCGGTATATTAACCTACTTTTTTGGCTTGACACGATGGTGCACAGGTACCTGGGGCGGCCGTCTACCAAGCGGTACATTTGGGACATGATTTGGGAAGTCGACGAAAAACTCAACGGATTCATCGACTACGAAGACTTCAAACTATGCTTTCAAGTACTGCACGACAACCGCATGAAGCAAAGTCACTGAAGGATCACAAATTATCATCCTTGATTATTTTGCTTTTCCCTGCAAATGAAGCGTGTTGTATTTCTTCTCTCTTCGTTTCTCTTGTGGTATTTGCTTTTATTTGGCATTCTGTTTTGTCAACGCCTTTGCTCCATCACTGCCCTATCTTCTTTGACTTTGACTTACTCTTTTCCTTGTTCTGGTTTGTCTACTTCTGCAAATCAAACAAATAAACCAATTTTAAATAGCGCAACATCAGTGACAAAACGGGACTAGAGCCATCCAAGTTCTTCAACTTAGTCATGTTTCTGTCCTTTGACAAGTCCGAAAACAAGGCCTGCAGCGTGGACGAAACCATGGCCTTTCTGCACGCGCGCTACGGTCGAGAAGGCCTAGAGCTGAAGCTGAAAGAGTTCTTCGGGAAGGACATGGTGGAAAATGGCCCCGAGGTGAGAATAAGAATGAACAAAATAGGAGGCCTGCTGTAGGAAATATATTTCACTCGTTGCCTGTGTATACTCGTCATTTCGAGCGAGCTATTAGTTTGTTCAGAGACCTGGTGTATATTTCTTTTGTTTCTCTCTTGAGTATACCACCTTCTTGACGTTATTCGTTTTTCTGTAGCGTCGTGGAGTTATCACACGCTTTCTTTTCGTCCTAGCTAGTCTGGATTTTACCCGGCTTTTAATGTGAGACTTCTTCGCTCTACTCTCACCAATGTTCTTGCACCTTGTGTCCACACGCACAGGGCGGTGAGATTGACTTTTTGACCTACTTGGCCGCCGCTGACAAAGCGCAAAAGAACATGTACGAGCACAGCGAAGTGGGGCAAGCGGAATTGGCGAAGTTAGGCCTCAAAGCTGAAAATATTCCTGTGGTGCTCCCTACTTAAACCAGCGAAGTGCTTTCTGAATTACTTCTTTCACAAGGGAAGTCTTACTAAAAAGCAGGAACTAACACGCAGCCGCCTTATGTGACTTATTGCATGCCTTCGATATTAAGTTTAAGGATATACGATACATGGAATGCTTATACTTATACACTTATAAAATCAGTGTTCTGGTCTTTCCCACAAGACAAAAGTCAACACAAGATATACACTACTAGGCACCCCACCCCACTGGAAATTCAAATAGTGATAGGGCCTGCCTATCTTCTATCTGTGTCTATCTATCTATTTCAGCTGCTATATGCTACATACGCCCATCGAAAATTGTCAATTGTCAACACGTTTAAATCCCAATGAAGGCCGGTGGCTGATATACGCATTGGTTACGTGCGGAATGGCGGGCTACTTCTACTACAAGTGCGCGTGTAAGTGTATCGCAAGTGGGAAAGTGGCAAGTGGCAAGTGCAAGTGGGATGCGGGCATACGGGCATGTGTTCGAGCTTGAAGCTGGAGCCACGGCAGGCGAAGTTTCTTCTATGTCAGTCAATAGCTCATACAATTCCTTGTACGTCAGCACCTGTGCATCTATGCTCACTACCAGATAATCCTCACAAGCCTAAAGACTTGGCAATGTGCGACGGCCCTCCACCGTTGTGAGCGTTCGTGTAGCCTAGCTCAGTCAGCAAGCTCGCAGCACGGCCGCCTCGCCCGCCGCTGCCGCAGTGAGTCACAATAGGCGAGGATTTGTCAGCTGGCAGTGAGACACCAGCTGCTGCGAGCTTCGCCTAGGAGACGAATCACACATAATGCGGCATGCATGTGAAAAATAGAAAGGAGGGGCTGAAATATATGCTTATGGGATAACTAAGATTGAAAATAACTTAAATACTATACTGCCTGGAAACATCATACAGTGCTTAGCGCATACCTGAAATTCTTCGAGCGTCGTAGGGCGCTCCTTTTGGCCAATGCCGTCGTGGTTCAATGGCACGTTGACGCTTCCCGGCACCACAGCTGGCGGGCCGCCTTTGCCTTTAGCTACCTAGAGAGAGGGCACAAAACGGACGCGGCGACCACAAGAAAGAATGCGTCAGGACTTGAAATAATCTCCATACTAAGTACTTCTTCGAATTAACCCTAACTCTTTGTAGGTAACCTCTTTAGGGTCGCGCACGTCCAGAATTAGAGGCGAGCGCAGTGACGCGAGGACTGACGCATCGGCAGGAGGAGGTTTTGCCCCGAAGCGCGACGATAAGTGATACAATCGAGCTGCAGATGAAAGCTGAGAACGCACGAGCAAAGCAGGCACTCGCGAGGCAAAAGTGTTCATCATCTTTTCACTGGCCTGATGTTGCAGTAGCTTCTATTGTAAGTAGTAGTTGTTGTTCAAGGTGATACTATGCTAGCGCTATCGAAGATTCGAAGGTGCGTGATTTTTTGTTGATGTTCTTGTCATCGTCCACGTTCGACGATTTGGCCAGAAAGTGGACACTCTTTAAAGGACTGGGTGTACGATTTCAGAACCTGTTCTTGTCGTAAATCGTGAAATTAGCTCACCATGCAGCTTCCGGCGGTGATATACCTTATTGAATAGATCGAGCCTTGTGAGTAATATTAGTGGACATCGCGCACAATGTTGGAAGCAGCATAGCCAACTTAGTAGAAGAGCGGATGAAATTTGAACTCACGCCTGCTAGTTTGTTGCACCCACTACAGATTCTTCCACCATCTTTCAGCACGATTGTAATCGTCGCACGCCGGGAATTCTCTAGAAGGACCCTATGTAGGTCGCATCACGACTAAATGTATATGCTAAGGTTCATGAGGTGAGGAATAACATAAGTCGGAGTCGTCATGCGACCTACATAGGGTCCTTTGAGGGACGTCGTTAAAGTCGACGCGTCTTTAGGGTGTTCTTATCGCACTCATCGAGTCAAAAATGGAGTAGAAGTCGCCACCAGTGTGAAATCTGATTGATATTTTGTATGCTGGAAGGGATTACAAGTGTTAGGTGTAATGAAGCCTCAGCACTTCGTTTTGGCTTGTGCGAAGAGTTGCTCGGTATCCTTTGTGCTGGTGCCGTGTTTTTGTACCTCCGGTGCATCAACGCGCATTAACGCTGGTTCTATTTACCCATGAAGGCACCAAGAGGAGAAAATAACTCCACGTATAGCCCCATTATGATATAAGTCTGTAACTAATTCCCGGTGCTCAATTCGGGGGGGAGGTTATAATACTCTAGTTACCCATAAACACTGCATCCAGCCAGAAACGAGCTACTAGCTGATTACTACAGTAGCCACCTCCGTCTCCACCCCCGCTCCCGCGCCAGCACCAGGATCGCCGCCCCGCCCCTCTTTTAACTCTCGTTGGGGCAGCAATTAAGAATTGGGGTAAACGAGCGCGCAGTGCGGTGAAGTGTGAGCGCTTTGTGGCGGGCTTCGGGGTTGCGCATTTTCCGTACGATCTTACGGCAGAGCGAGTCCAATGTGTGAAGCGCCTCGCAGCCGTCCTCCCCGAAGACGCCGCAGATGCCGTACTGGTCCACGAACCACGGCACATGCGCCACGATAATGTGCCCTTTTGGGGTCAAGGGGCGGTTGTAGCTCGCAGTCCACGCCACCCCAAAGGCCGCGCACGCCCCCTTGAGCTCCGTTTTTTCGTCCTCGCTCAGCAGCCCGTCTGCGCCGCTGCCCGTGACCCGCCGCGTGCCGTTGCTCACGACCGCAAGCGGTGCGATGACGCAACTGTGGCGCTGCACAAAATCCGCAGCTTCCACGTCGCCGTGTATTGCCTTGATTTTTTCGCTCATGTTCGCCAATATGGCGGTGTGATTTTCCAACAAAGTGCGGCAGTACGGACCGACCAACTATTTA
>Ga0307930_1004128_pt1 | contig 10263 bp, 10 predicted proteins | sample OrgLakmetageno46_FD_203161 | JGI IMG/M metagenome (GOLD analysis project Ga0307930, IMG submission 203161) | Saline water microbial communities from Organic Lake, Antarctica - #46 | ecosystem: Environmental > Aquatic > Non-marine Saline and Alkaline > Saline | place: Antarctica: Organic Lake... | reverse complement strand
CATTTCTCGAATCTTCAAAAGGTATCGCTGAGTAGTACATACAATACAAATGCCAGGTACTTGACAGCCTCGTAAGCGCCCTTCAACCTCTCCTTCTAGCTTTCTATCAATTGTCACTCACCCGCAGCAAGTCAACTGTTGACACCGACAAGCCTAGCCCAGGGGCATCTCCCGTAATCGCTTCCACCAACGCCACTTCTGACTTCATGTTGAGACCGTGCCCACTTCGGGAAGCGGCTTTCGGTCGGGGCGGTGGCGCTGTGGTGGCGGGCGCATAGGAACTGGCTAAAGGGGCAGCCGCGGGGGCAGCACCAGGAGCAGTGTTGCTGCGTGTCGCTTGCCACTGGAAAATTTTCTCGCAAATCTCTTGTTTGAAGCCCCAAGCCGACAAGGTGGCTTCGTCGCAGGCTAAGAGCTGCTGGGCGTTCTTGATGCCACTCATGAAGAGCGACTGAAGAGAGAGAATAATAAAGATAATAAAAGGTTTATAAGTGGGCCAATAGATCGATATATAAGAATGTTTTCAACATGAAAAAAACGACTATATCAAATCACTCACTTCAGCATATTGAGGCTCGATGCCCACTTCGTGCTCTAATAGGGTAGCCAGCGCTGCTTCTAACGGATCTGCCCTGCTGCTACTGCTGCCATTGCTGCTGACGTTACCTTCCCCTTGCCCAGTGCCCCTACTGCTGGCGGATGTGGTGCACGAACCAGTGCGCGCGTGCCGTGCTGCGTCCTCCAGCAAAGCAGCTGTCAAGAAATCTTGGCGAAGGGCTGCTGCGTCGGCCGCCGCGCAATAGGCAGCAGCGGCAGCGGCACCTCCTCCACCAGCAGATGAAGTGCTACCACTTGCAGCTTGGCCAGAGCCATATTGTTGCGCCAAGCTAATGTTGGCAACGGCTGCAACCGCTTCAAGCATCGCCTTCAAGTCGTCCGCCTAAGAGAGGGGCGTAGAATGGAAATATTTGGGGAAAAACACAAAAAATTATCACGGCCATTCCTTATTAAACGAATCAGGAAGCGAACAGCTTCGATGTTTAAACCCTAGCGCATTAAGGCAAACAAGGAAAGTTTTACTCGACAATACCTGCTGCTTCAAACTTGCGGCTAGCACGAAGTTGCGAGCTTGCACCGCTTCGCTCAAGGCTTCATTCAGCTTGGCGTAACGCGCCGGCCAAGACAGGGTCCAACTCGCAGGCTGAATCGGCACACCATCCCTACTGGTGCTAGGGTCGCTGCTGCCGTGCAGTGCTCGTCGCTCTTCCCGCAAGCGCAGCTGCTCTAAGTCAAGCCGTTTCAAACACAAGTCCATAACAGTAACGTCGGGCGGCAGTGGCAGCTGCGACGACGACGACGACGACGGTGGTGGTGGTGGTAATGGTTTCGTCTCGGGCGCACTTCCGCCTTTACCGCTACTTTCTCCTTTGCCACTTCCCTTGCCATCACCCTTGCCATCACCTTTGCCTTTTCCTTCGCCCTTGCCACTACCCTGAGCGGGCCTGCTCTGGCTGGATTGGTGGCGGCTTTGCTCAGTGCTATCGTGATGCGAGGGACGCGTTGCCTCGGGTCGTGACATCGAAGGTTGCGTCTTGACTGCTGCAGACACATTGCTTGCCACAGAAGAAGTCGGCGAAGAAGGCGAAGTTGGCGAAGATGAAGCAGCGGCATCAGCAAAGACTTCTTCGAGCTCGTGCACTTGGTCGAAGGTCAAAGGCCCGAACCGCACCGGCCACGAGAGCCGTGCGCGCGGCACCTTGGAGTCCAAACGCGTGCGCTGGATTCGAATTTGCGCCGGGAAGCTCAAGGGCGCGTAGACATTCGGGTCGATGTTGAGCGCCTACAAAGTGATGAAAGCGCACATACAAAGGCATCAGCCAAGATGAAGAAGAGGAGTACGAATTTCGAAGGCACAATGAAAGAGAGGCACATCTTAACGCAAACCCCTAGCTGGATAGAATTCTTAATAATAATCAATTTAGGAGGTCAAGTCCGCACCGGACGGCCGTCTGGCAGGTAGACACCGAAAATTTCCTTAGTGTCTTTGTTTGCCAGGAAGAGAAGAGTCTTGTTGCCAATGTTGTCCATTTTGTTGAACATGTTTCTCGGCAACCCGAAGATATTGTTGTCCAAGCAGTTCGCCAACGTGTTCTTGTCAGACATGAACATGAAACCCTGTCGCATAGAAAATAGATAAAAACAAAACCATACGTCAAAGCTTGAGAATGAAAGCAAACTTGTTCGTTTAGCGGTTCTAGGTCCGCGCTGGAGGGAGCTGATGTCATTTCCGAAGACTCTCTAGACCCTAGTCTAGCTAGCGTTTAAAAACAGCTCACGCACCGGTAAGCTTCCTCCACGCGGTGCAGGAGACGACGACGACTGCGGCTGAGAGCGACGCATTGTTTGATGTATGTGATCTTGGTGTTATTTTTTTATGCTTCTTATAGGTCGTTAGTCTACAACGCCCTGAACCCTGAAGAGCTGAAGGCTGAAGACCCTAATGCCTGAAGCAAAGAAGCAAAGGAGAACGAACGAAGGTTGAGGTGGAGAAGACAGAAAAGGTCTTTTTCGGGAACCCGTAAATCCACGTAAAACGATAAGCAAGACGTTTGATTCCGCTTGCAGCTTGCAGCTCCTTCGTTGCTTTTCTTCTTCTGCTTTGATCAGGACGGTTGGAATTTGGCCAAGTTTATGATAATCTATCAGTCTTTAGGCTAACTTTTGGAACCATCGGCAGCCACAGAAATCACTCTAACCACAGTTCAGTCAATTTATCCATGCTTTCACCACGTGCGGGTGCTGCTGCGCGGGCGGCGAAGGCGGGCGCAGACAAACGCTCTGCGAACCTTCCGAAGACGAAACCAGTCCCTCGGAAAGCGATGAAAGCAGCGATTCGCGTGCAAGCAAGCCTTGACCGGCAGCGCAACTTAATCTTGATTGAAGAATTGAAAAAGAAAGCGGCTCAAACTTGCGATGGTCATGGCGATGGGGCCGCGTTTGATTCGATCATGGCATCAGAACGCCCACGCCAGGCGCCCCCCTTCCGCACCGTGAGTGACAAAGGTCCGACCAGCAGGGCGCGCGCGCCCCCACCACGGCGCACTCGCTCCGTGCAGCTTCAGGCTACAAACGATCGTGAGCGGAACATGGCTCACATTTTGGCGACGAAAGCTTTGGAACTTGCTATGCCGAAATCACCGATGAACTTAGCAACAGACAACGCGACGACTGGTCAAGAAAACAAGGACAAAAGGGCAGCAACTGTTGGGAAGTCAACTCGCAAACCCAAGCGCATGCCGTTGAAATCCCTCACACCAAGTGTTCTCAACGAGCAGAGCGCTTCAGTGACCCGCGAAGCCGGCACAAGTGCGCGTAAATCACCGGCTTCTTCTGGAAGTGCTTCGGGAGTGAGCGACAAGGTCGTCAGCCCGAAAGAAGTCAAAGAAGTGCAACATCTTAAGCTCGAATTAGAAGCAGCACTGCTCCGTGCAAATGCTGCGGAAACGTGCCTAGCCCATGTAGCCACCTCTTTCAACAATGGTGTTGAACATGAACAACTTGCAGTCCAAAAACTGGCCTCAAACAGTGGCAGTAGCAGCCGGAGCGGCAGCAGCTGCAGCGGGCGCCTCACGCCAGCAGAGATGGAAGCTGCTTGGCTCGAAGCATGGCGGAATGGCGTTGCGCCTATATCTCCTTCTCTTCCACGCTCGCCGGCTCAACCGTCGCCACCGCAATTGCCAAACTTCGTCAGCAAGGTAACTCCGCTGAAGGAGCGGTCTCGCATTCGCCCAGGGCAAGCCCGGTTCATTCCAGTCGACGACAAGCCTGGCTTCAACAACAACTTGCACCAAGACACTGAGAACAGAAAACCCTCCGAGCTGAATGCTTGCTCTCCCCACTCCGACGCGGCGTCCCTAGTGAGCAACAACGTGCGCGCTCGAAAAAGCTTTGCGCTAGGAGGGGGCGTAGTGGTAGGCCAGCGGGCACCTCACGCAGCGCCGCACTCGCCGAACCCGCGCCATGGGGACAACAGCGACAGTGCGCATTGGCTGAGCCCACCAGCACCGCTCAAAACTCCTCAAGCTCAAAGTGAACGCAATGCATATTGTTTGGGGAAAGAAGAAACGAAAGGCGGTGAATACGGTGACGAAGAAGAAGATGAAGAGCACAAAGTTGGCGGCGGCCGTGGTGGCGTGAATGATTGGGTGCTCGCTCGCGCCTCCTCACCCCGCCACCACCCACCACCTTTGCCCAACTCATGGGGCTCTCCATCAGCCACATCAACATGCCCAACCGCGACAACAACGGCAGCAGCCTCCATGGCGAATTCTCCTCAAATCGAAAACGCACCAACGTCGCCACCTCCAGCGGGTCAAGAATGTCCTAAATCCATTACCCGAGGCCGCTTACCAGTCAACGGCCAACCCATGTTTCGGTCTCCAGATGCGCTGACCGCTGCTCGGCACGCCTATCAGGCCCGCTTGTTTTCGTTGCAAGAAAGGTACAACAGCTCCACGCCGCAACCTCCGCAATTGCACCCGCCAGGAACCCGCCCACTTTCATTAAACCATCGACAGAATCAGAATCAACTGCAGCAGCACAATCAGAACCAGAAACGAGCACTGCGACCACGGTCAATGTCAGAGAGCTCCGTGATCAAGCGCGAGTCTTCGCTTTCAACAGACGGCAGCGAATCAGCAGCGTCGTCGGTGGACGCAATTCCGGGAACTAACAGGGCAGGCATGGGCATGCATAGGCAGCGCAGTTACAACTATGGCAGCAGCAGCCACTTTCAACCCATAGCTGAGAGTTTGCAGTGGGAAGAGCCCGGCCGCTTGAGTCGACTCAGCGAATGGTTACCTGATACAACAACGACAACGTCAACGGCAGCAGCAGCAACAGCGGTAGGTCAGAAGCCCGAGCCGTGCCCGCAGATTAAAAGGAAGAACACCTGGTGGCCTTTCAGAAGAGGCCAAAAGCAACAAAAAGAAGAACACGTTCCTCGTGCCAATTTCCACGCAAATGGCAGCAGCAACAGAAGCGAAAGTTTCACCAAGACGGCGTCTCCTAGCTCTGGGCAAGCAGTGTGGCTAGGTGGCGCGATGGCGTCGGCGGTGAACTTCGTCAGCCCGCGGAAACTGGCTCAACAACGCAAAAATCACGGGCTGTAGACCACATCACCATACAGCAAGAGAGGTATAATTTAGACCTAGTTGTGAAGTCATTTCAATTCCAGGCTTAAATAGCGACATCGACAATAAACAATATTGAATATGCCGTGAGTTACGAGGGACTATAAAGTTGAAATCACAACCCAACTTGTTGCCCATTTCTCTGCCGAGTGCCGAGTCTAAATCCGCTCTCGGCTAGAAAATTGCCTGGCTTATATATGTTACATTGAATTAGAGAGATCAGATGGACAAATATCAATACCAGTGAACGTCTCGAGGACTCGAGGATCTATCGTGGAACCTTTTTTGGGATAATACCGGGCAAAACACGGCTCCCTCAAACCAAAAAATCTGCTCGTGTATCGTGTAGAACATTAAAAATAATGCCTAATCACCCATCGCAAATCACGAAAAGAGTTGCCATCGCTCAAAGCTCCAGGAACCCATGTAGGTTTCTGTCACTTCTAACTTCTATCACTACATCAGGACATTGAGCATTAGGGTGATCAGTCTCTGTCTCTGTCTGGCGGAGGCGTCGGTCCGTATCCCGGACCTTAGACCTTACTCTATTGGCCTCCAGCCCTACATAGGCCTGTATTATCTCGATGATTCATCATTCATCATCAATCCTCATCATTAATTTAGCCGCGTGGTAGGGCTATGAAGAAAGTGCGCTTAGGCACAGGAGGGATATAGGTATAGACATCCAATTAACCGGCTCCTCTACGCACGATAGGGATTTCGATATCTCCTACACAAACAAAAGACAAAAGCAAACAGATCTCATAGAGACACAGCCGAGGATGGTACTTCATGGCCCTTTAAAGATCTTCGTCGTCATCGTCGTCGTCCACGGCGACTTCCTCGCTCTTTTCTTCCACTTCCTCTTCGGCGTCATCAACCTCCGCAGCAAAGCCAACGCCTTTCTTCTTCTTGGGCTTGTCCTTGCTAGCACTCGCGCCGCCGCCTCCTGCTGCTGCTGGCCCTCCCATGCCAGGCAGACCCCCCATGGGGGAATACTTCATCGCTTGCTGCTCTTCCTCTTGCTTCTCCAAAAGCGCTTCCACCATCCGCTCCAGGTCGCTCCGGTGCTTGTTGCTGTGGCTGGTGGCCGTCTGCAAAATTTGCAACTCCCGGAACGCGTTCTTCACGACGTCTTTCAGCGCGTTGGCAATGCCGCGGTCGGTTTTCATTTTCTTTTTCTGCGCCGCCGACGCCCCGAAGCAGCCTAGAATGGGTCCCCCGCCGCGGCCTTTCACCGTGGACTGCAGCAAGAGCTCCAAGTCGTGCAGCGCATGCCGCAAGTCAGTCAGCAGCACCTACGCGTAGGTGTGGGAGGGAAAGACATAACCACAAAAGGAGTCAAACAATTTTGTTCCACAGAAAGCGAAATTCAAAAAAAGAAGAAAAAGAGTCAAGTTATTAGAGAATGAACCAAGCGAAGGATACGAAGAAAACAATAAAAAGGGGATATAATTGAGGATACAATGGGCGCTCGCTCTCTCATACCGATTCGAAGTACTGCACGCGGGCGTGCTCTGAAATGCGTTTGTTGGCCCTGGCTTTGTGCTCCTCGATGCTCAACCCCAGCATTTGGTCCATCCCCTTCTTCTTCAGCGCTTCCGCTTTGGCTTTGGCTGCTGCTTTCGAGGCCGCGCGCTTCCGCTCCGCGCGCCGCGTATCGTCCATCGGGTCGGACTGCCCTCCGTTGCCGCCCCCCCCACCGCCGCCGGCACCGTCGTCGTCTTCGTAATCGACGCTATTGCCCCCACGGTTGTGCCCACCCCCGCTGGGCGCGACGGACTTGCGGTGCACGATTTTTTCGCCCTTGATGTTCATGGTGACAGCCCGCCCGCCGAGCCGCAAGAACAACTGCTTGTTGGTGACGTAATGCTCCAGCGACTCGTAAAATTGGTGCTGCAAGAATCGAATCAAAAACTCTTCGAACTATGTGTATTGAGAAGTTGTTGATGGTTGATGTTGTTGATCGGTGCAAGCGTGAGCAAGCAAGCACATCGCCGTAAAAAAAAGAAACAGAATGAGATGTATAATTGAAGGATTAGAAATAGTTCAACCAATCAACTGAAAAATAGCCACAACTTCCAACGGTAAAAATAAATAAATAAATAGGCACGAACTACTATGTAAAAGCTTCTTCTTTTCGTTAATTAGACGAGCATTTAAAAGCGACCCTATATCGTCATCATTTCAACTGCTATCTTTTCTATTCCGACAGCACTACGCAGGCTCACCTGAGGATAAGTCATGTCGTTTTCCATTTCCGTCAAGTTTTCTTCTTCCAGGACTCGGTCCAAAAACTCGGGGTCGTGGTTGCGGTCAAATCGAATAATCGCCGCAGCCAACTCCTCGCGATCGATGAGGCCACTGGCGGAAGTTTAAAGAAAAACAATTAAAAAAACACACAAAAGAAAATAGAAACATATTGTTGAGCAATAAAAGGCATCCCATTTACTTTTCCAATAGCAATGGCGGCCAAGTTTCTTTGGACTCCACTGGTCGTGAAATTAGCCCATGATTGGTGTAAGCGTGAGCACACATGCATTTCCTTTCAAGAGAACCAACAGGAAGACAAACAAGAAAAAAAATGCCCAAGGCACGCACCTCCCGTCCATGTCAATCGCGTCGAAGATTTTCTTGACCATGTTTTCTACATGGTTGCCCTCGGAAGCGTCTGCCAAGCCCCCTGTAAGCGACTGCAAGTTGCTGTGCGTCGCTTTCAGCGAAGCCAACAAATCGCCGAAATCGCCGGCCTGATAGTTGTGTTGTTGTTCGTTCGCGTGCAAACACATGTGTTAAACAGAGGAGATGAGCGGGACAAAGGGAGACTTTAGAAAGCACCGCACATCTGCAATAACAAGTACAACAATATTAAGAATCCAGCCGTTACAAAATTGTATGCAATGTCTTCTTCTACTTCTTTTCAGACACAGGCCTTACGTCAATTTCGAACAGTTCGCGGTTTTTCCAGTTGTTGCTTTGCTCGTGGGCGCGCAAGTGCTTGCCATCGGCCAGCGACGCGTCGTCCTTGTCATTGTGGTGCCCCAGATGCTCCACCGAGCTCAACATCTTGGTGCCTGCCACGCACGAAATCACGATCCGCGAGTAATTGGCCGCCAAAAGTTCGTCGACCGTCGTTTCGAAGTCCTCCAGGCCCAAATGCCCCACTTGCACCTAATATAATATACATACATATACAAGCATATTATACAAGAGGGACGAACGAAAGGATGTAGATGCAGTAAAAAAACAGCGAGAGATAACGAAGGAAAGCAGACGAGACACACGAAGGAGCAAAAAGAGGAGGAGAAGAAGAAGAAACTCAAGGTGGAAGGCACTTTTCAACAAAAACACCACCATCGCCTACCTGAATGCGGAAAGTCAGAGTAGTGCACATTTCCGCGCCGATAATGTTGGCCTGCGCGATGTCTTGCTTGATTTCGTTGATGCTGTCCACCAGCGCCTGCCGCTCCGGGGTCATTAACCCGTCATCGCCCGCACCTTCGGACGTAAATTCACGGAACGCGTACGAGTAGGTGAGCTTGCTCTTTTCGTCCACGGTGAGCGGCTGGGTAAGGTACAAGCACAGCATGCGGCACGGGCCAAACACCACGCGGTCCAAATGCTGCAGGGGGCTGGGGTTCGGCCAAGAGGAGCAAGAAAGAAGCAAGAAGCAAGAAAGGAAAAGAAAACATAAGACGAAAAAAAAAGAGGCGCGACGAGTCACAGGACATTGGTGTGAAGCTCGACCCTAAACTCTAAATCTTCGTCACATATCACTCTTCTTCATCGTCATTTCGACGAGTCATCTTCGGGGGGGCTGGTGTCAAATATTTTATCAGAAATACCGGTCTTCGTCCGTGGGGAGGGCGACCCCGTTCAGGGTGGTTTGCGCATTTTTGCTCATGGCCCGGATGGTGGCCTTGGCAGCGGCAGCAGTCGCGGCACCTTTCACGAGGCTCACTTCGCAGTGCTTGTCCTGGTGTGGCAAAATGGCAAAGGTTCAGTCCGACATCCCATCATGCGACCGCCACAGACAGAAGTAGAGTGAGTGTGCCAGGGCAATTTAACGGTAGCTCATTCATCCACACAACAATCGTTTTCATGCGCTGTGAAATAAGTTGAAATAAAAAAATCAAAAGTGCCTCAGGAAGTTGGGAGCACCTGAATGCCCATGCCGTCGAGTTCGAAGTCGTTTTCGTCTTCGGTGCCACTGCGGCCAACCATGAACGACTCGCGGGTTAAGCCAATCGGAATCACCATCGCGTGGCTCAGCATGTCGTCCTAATATATTAGAAGGAGAAAGAGAAGAAGAAGGAGCAGAATGAGAGAGAGGTATACTAGCAGAGAGAGAGAGAGAGAGAGAAAGAAGGAGCAGGTAACAAGAGAATGGAAACGTTTTACTTTAAAAAACACCGCGTAGTAAGAGACCACTAACACACTTTGTTCAAGCAGCTGAGCTGTGGAAAGATGTCCTTGTCGCGCACCACCGCCGCTTCTTCGGCGTCTTTTTCTTGGGCGACTTGCTCGAACCCCCCCTGTCCAAGCAGCTTCATTTGCTCTTCGATGTTTTTCATGTACGCGGCGCGCTCTTCGGCGCTCATGTGGCTCAGCGCTCCTTTCACTTTTTCTTTGCCCCCCCCACCTTTCACCAGGCTCAGCAAGCTGACTTCTTCGTCTTCTTCGTCCATCTCGTCCCCGAAGTCCCCACCGCCGCCTTCTGCCAGCTGCTTCTTCAACATCTCCACTTCCAGGGCGAGTTCCCGCACTTTCGCCTTGAGCGGGTCCTCCTGCTTCACCGCACTGGTTTTGATTTGCTTGGCGGAAGCGGCGTACCGCAGCGTAGACAAGGTTTCTTCTTCGTTGGACGCGGCAGGCGACACGCACGCAAGCATGGTGGTGCGCGCGTTCCCCGCGAGCGACTCGCGCAAGTACCAAGTCAGCACCGACTCACGGAACGGCACTTGAATTTTCTTTTTTGGGTTGTTGGCCTGCTCCACGAGGGCCTTGATGCAGCGGCCCAGCACGGTGAGGGACTTGTTGATGTTGTTGCCTTCCTGCAGAGCTTTCCCCA
>Ga0307930_1004126_pt1 | contig 10266 bp, 5 predicted proteins | sample OrgLakmetageno46_FD_203161 | JGI IMG/M metagenome (GOLD analysis project Ga0307930, IMG submission 203161) | Saline water microbial communities from Organic Lake, Antarctica - #46 | ecosystem: Environmental > Aquatic > Non-marine Saline and Alkaline > Saline | place: Antarctica: Organic Lake... | reverse complement strand
CTCTGTTGTTGAACCTGCGTCTAATGCGGCATCGGCGCTGGAACTATCGGCAATTTCTTCTACAGAAGCCTGTTGCTCATCGGCAGGTGTATATTGACATGCAGCAGCAGCAGCAGCAGCAGCAGCAGCTCGAACAGCAGACAGAGCTTGATTGGTGGTGTCCGGGGCAAGAATGGGTACCAAGCGTGTGTCAGCACGCCACACTTCGCAACCGTCGAGGAGGACGACCACCAGGTGATCAAGCGCTGAGCCTTCCTTCGAAACCGCACAGTCCGGAAACGCTTCCTGGAGCTGCCCAAGGAGTGTAGGAGGTAACAATGATAAGAGCGAAGATTAGGCAACGTGAGACTAACCGACTACGTAGTGTAGAAGTATTTTTAAAAAGATATGATTCAGCAAACCGCTAGTAATCCACACCTGGAGTTCGAGCCGTCTTAAGCGGGTCGGTTTGAGCTTCATGCTCTTGCCCCCAGGATCACCTCAGCATGAAGTCTCAACACATCCAAACGATATGGTAATGTGTTTCATTTTGGAAAACTGATTACTGAATGAGTCTTCGATTGGAATGCCACAAGTCGAGTCCTGGATTAAGTTAAGAATCGGGTAGAGAACGCTAGAGTCTGAGAGAAGAACGAAAAGAGATACTGAGTCTTTCAACAGACGATGAGCCCAACTAAATAGCCAATCAGTACGCAAGCAGCTGATTCGAAAATCTAATTATTAGGACTAGGACAGTAATCATCATACATTCTTGCATAACTCCTCTAGTTGTTTCCACGCAGTGGCATCGTATAATTATGATGAGCTAGCGAGTGTTAACAGCGAGACCCTCCAGAGAGAATTTTCAGTAAAGATGTCAGTAAAACAGAAGGATTGAAGCAGTATTAGGCACTCACACTGCGACTCTGTACAAAAACTTCAGCACAAGCTTGTGCTTCAAGCCAGCCTTCAAGCAGGGGTGATCTTGCTTCAAGCCTTTCTTGCTTCTTGCTTCTTGCTTCTTTCGAACGTCGTGAACGGTGAATGGTGAATGGTGAATGACCGAAAAAAAATGTGACACTTTTCGCGTTCTCCCCCCTTTTATGGGGTTATGATTTTGTTCCGTCGGAATCTGAAATTACCTTCTCACATCTCTTGCACCTATCTTACGAAACGTACTTCAGCAGAACGCTCGAGGAAGCTAAGATTGCGCTACGCTTAGCAATTGCTTCTCCGTGGCGAGTCGGCTGGACTTCTGATTGTACTTTCGAAGAGCGAAAGTTTTTGTCGTCAACATAGTTTTATCAAATTCTCCCCCTCGGTCCCCTCCTCGGAAGGCAAAGCGCCCATCTTCCCCGCCGGTACCTGCCATCCATAATTCACACGCACGCAAGAATTCCCGTGATTCCTCGCTCGACTCTGGTAGTCCAGCCTCACGACTTAAAACCACGCCGGAACGCGTCGCGCCCGAGGAAAGGCCCGTGGAAGGAACCATGCCGACCCTCGTTGCCAAAGACCTGACTCAGGCCCAATTTGAAGAACTCGTGACCAAACCAAGCGAGTACGTCACAGCTCAATTTGTTAGCAGGGGGAGCGTGGAAAGGAATTGGCAAAAACGAATCATGCATTGTGCTCAGTAGTAATTTCTTCTATGTAAGCCGCTCATAGTTTGCCCCCTCTCCATTTTTAATCCGTCAGAACCCAACTTTCGCTTCCTTCTCATCTTAACTTTCCCCTTCTCTCACTAACGCGCAGGGGGGCTTCTGCGAAAGCTTCTACCGAGCAGCCAGCGTTGCGCAAGCGCTCCTTTTTCGCGGACACCTTCACTCAAACATACATTTTGACCAAGAAAAACTTTCTGGTGCAGGGGCGCTCGACTACAGCGCTCCTGACTCAGCTCTTCATTGGAGTGATCTTCCTGGCCATCTTGCGCCTCATGCAGTTCAGTGTGGAAACCAACCCAGGTATGCGAAAACATCTGAGAATGCTTGCTATTTGATGCGTCCATCCTCGACCTTTTAATCTGCCTATATCCTTCCTGAACTTTCTTCGTTGAAGCACATTGTTCAGATGGTTCGCCTACGTTATTCATCAGTTCATTCAATCTTCTTTTTTCTTTCCTTTCGTTTCTGTTTCTGTTTCTGTTTTTTTTTCTTTACCTGTATACTTGCAGCCTTCTTGACCGACTACTTCGACCTGCGCGAGCCGGAAGCGCGCAGCATTGGCCTGCCCTCGCCGTGCTTCGCCCACGCGTGGGACGATCCCCTGGGCTGCTACTCCTTCATCGCCAGCCCCAACGGCGACGACGGCGTGGGGGCCTTCGCTGCGCAAGTGTCGGCGCAAATGGCGAGCGATGCCGGCTTTGGCGGCCGAGGCGAAGCCAAAGGGTAATAGACGGCAGGATTGAATGAATAGGGCAATAACAAGAATAGAAGCCGCATCATCATGCACATGTAGTAGCTTGCTCTTTCACACCTGGTTTCTGTTGGTGTAATGGTTCTAATAACTTTAAACAGAGGAAATACAATTTTGACGGGCGACTTTTACTTCAACGTCTCCAAATTTATTCTGCCTTTCTTACTTATTTCTTCAGGTATGAGCTCTTCGAATCGCCCGAATACATTGACAACTGGCTCTTTCAGAACCAGAACGCGACCCCGATCGCGATCCTCTTTCACAGCAACGGGACTCAGGGCGGTGGCGTGGGCGCGGTCAGCTACACCTTGCAGGTCAACACCACGGCGGTTTGCAACGTGATTGGTACGCTGGACTGCTCCTCGCCCAAATTCGACTTGCAAGCGCGGTTCGAACGGCTGGTGGACCAAGCGCTGCTGCGGGTGAGCACCGGGGTGCCCACGGCCGAGCTCAAAGTGGCGGTGTCCGACTTCCCGCACCCCGCCGGAACCTTACGGTGGGACGTGATGCAGCAGTACGGCAACGACTGGCTGTACATTGCCCTGGTCATGAACTTCGTGATTCAGCTGGCGTTCGTGGTGATGGAGAAAGAGAAGCACTTGCGGGCGTCCATGCAACAAATGGGCCTGAGCCGCACCGCGTACTGGCTCTCGTGGTTCATCAGCTGCGAAATGCTCAACTTGCTCTTGGTGCTGCTGTTCTGTGGCTTTGGCGCCGCCGTGCAGTTTGAGTTTTTCTTGGAGAACGCCTTCAGCGTGTACTTCGTGCTCTTTTACTTGACCGCCACCGCCTTTACCTTGCTGGCCTTCTTCTTCTCCACGCTTTTGTCCACCACCGAAGCCGCGCGCTCGTTTGGAATTGTGTGGTACATCATGACTTTTCTGGCGATCCCTATCTTAGTGATCTTCTACTTTTACAGTGGAAAAGAAGCCGACATTGAAATCGCCAAAGGTTTATCGCTGATTTCCTCGGCACCTTTTTTCAAAGGCGTTGGGGATCTGATTCGGGCATCCTCCGGCGGCGCAGGCAAGGGCATGCAATGGGAGCTGGGCGAAGGTGAAGTCCCCGGCACGCGCGTTTCGGACATTGAATACGCCTTTCCCGGATTCTTCGGCAGCAGTGGGGGTGCGTGGTACTCCCTCGACGATTCTTACGCAGCCCTGGGCTACTGCTGCTTGCTGTACTCAATTTTGACCTGGTACTTCGACCACGTGGTGCCCAACGAGCACGGCCTCGCGCACCACCCCCTGTTTTTCGTGGACCCCAAGTACTGGGGTTTTGCGGCTGCCTCTGGAGGCGCAGGCGCGGCGGCTACGGCAGCTGCCACGAACAAAGGCAGCCTAGCCACGGGAGGCGGAGGAGATGGCACCATGCGCACAGTGCGCAACAACTCGAGTGGCCCCACCCTGGGCGACGACGCCGACGCTGACGTGGCCAGCGAAGCGCAACGGGTCTACGCCGACAACTTCAACGACCGGGGCCCCGTGGCGGTGAAAATTCGGGGCGTGGTGAAGCACTTCAACAGCCGAGTCTACGAGTGGCTTTATTCCAACTCCTGGGCGGGGGCGCTGTGTTATGGCGCCGTGCCGGCCGCCCTCTTCACCGTGGCGGGGGGTTCGCGTGCCTCGGCGGGTGGCTTTTTCATGTTCTTGATCGTGTTTGCGCTCATTTTGAAGTTCGTGCCGTTCAGCTTCCGGCTCCGGGTGAAGCCTACTTCTAAGTTCAGTGCTTTCACAGCGGTGAAAGGCGTCAGCTACGCGATAGAAGACAACTCCACTTTCGTGCTCCTCGGCCACAACGGTGATGACTGCTTTTATGGCTTCATGTTACAAATTTATAATTTGTTTGCCAGCGGTAGATAAATCTTTTGCTTCATGCTCCCTTCTGAATTACATTTCTTTTCGCCTCTCTTTCTCAATTTCTGTACTGATCACCATCTCTCTTGACCATCATTCCAGGCGCGGGCAAGTCCACCACCTTCAACATGCTCACGGGCCTCATGCCTTTGAGCGGGGGGGACGCCTTCATCTTCGGCCTCTCGGTGAAGCACGAAATGCACTTGATTGCGCAGATCATGGGGGTGTGCCCGCAGCATGACGTTTTGTGGGACAACCTCACGGGCCGCGAACACTTGGAGCTCTTTGCGAAGCTGAAGAACATCCCGGCTGACGAGATCAGCCAAGAAGTAGAGGCCCGGCTCAAGGACGTTGCTCTAGAGGAGGCTGCGGACGTGGAGAGTGGCAGTTATTCGGGCGGCATGCAGCGGCGCCTCTCGCTGGCCATTGCGCTTTTGGGGGACCCCAAGATTGTGTTTTTGGACGAACCCACGACCGGCATGGGTAAGGAAACAAGTCTCTTGGCTCATAAATTGCATCAACATGCAGCTCTGATTTGGCAACGTCAAGTATTCTTTTCACGCTGTTAAATTCATTGACATTTGCTTGAAACGTGAAATGCCAGACTTTTGTGCGCTATCGTTTTCTTACTTTTCTTCTTGCACGCGCGTGGGGTGTTGCTGCATCATCATGTGCGCACATGTATACGACTCCTACAGACCCGGTGACCCGGCGCTCGGTGTGGGACTGCATCAACCGGGCCAAGAAAGGGCGCGTGATCATCCTCACCACCCACTCGATGGAGGAAGCCGACATCTTGGGAGACCGCGTCGCGGTGATGAGCGGCGGGCAACTGAGTTGCATCGGCACCTCGCTCCACCTCAAGAACAAGTTCGGTGGGGGTTTTCGCCTGTCTCTGATCGCGCCCTCGGCCAACGCGCCCCAAGTGAAAGAAATGGTGTGCAACGCCCCCGGCGTGGGCGCCAAATTCGTGTCGGAAACCCAGGGGCTGTTTCTGTTCCGTTTGGCGAATGCGGACGCCACCTCGCTGCAGAAATTCTTTGAAGATCTGGAAGCGCGAAAAGCCGAGCTTGGGGTGTCGGATTTGTCGATTGGGAACGCGACTTTGGATGACGTCTTCATCAACTTGGCGCTGGCTGAAGAGAAAGACCAAGGCGAAGAAACCGCCGCTGCGGCCCTCAAAGCTGGCGGAATCAAGCAAGCAGGCCCCACGGTCACTGGAGGCGGAGGAGATAGCGGCAGTGGTGTGGTGGTTGCGCAGCCAGCGGAAACTGCGCAGCTTTCTGCGGCTGGCATCAAGCAGGCTGGCCCCACCACCACTGCTACTGCCGGAAGCAGTAGCAACGACGATGCGGAGCATGGCTGCTGCAACGCAGCTTGCTGCGAGAAGTGTTTCTTTGGGCCGAGCCGCTACTGCTGCGACTGCGGGTGCTGCTCGTGCGAGTGCGCTTGCCTCCAAAAGAAGACCAGTTCGAAGGATGATGCCGCCAATAGTGCTGCTGGAGACAAAGACAAGTTGGGCAAGCCACAATCGCAGGTGGCTGCCCTGGTCAAGAAGTCGATTGCGTTCCAGCTGCGGCAAAAGAAAATGATGTGCTGCATCATCATGTTCCCCACCCTGTTCATCGTGCTGATTGCTCTGCTCGGGACGCTGGTCTTTGACCCTCTTACAGCGGACGCCTTGGCCAAGTACAATTGGGACTGCATGCAGGACCTTGTCAAGCAAACCAGCTACAGCGGGCCCGGGATTTCGGTGGGTGGAATTTCCGACAAAAACCCCCAGTACGAAAACAACGATTGGCCTCCTTTGCATGGGTTGGAAACCCCTAGTTTCACCTACTACGTGTCGTACCCTGAGGAGCTGGCTAGTGGAGTGGGCGAGCAAAGTTTGGGCGAGCAAGAAGTGTTGCCATGGGAGCGTGAATATTTGGCGCAGTTCCCCAAACTCAAAGACTGCCAAGACGCTTACGACGAAGCTTACGACGCCGCGGTGGCAGAGGTCACGTCCGAAGCCGAGGTGGATTCCCTCAGTTACGCCAAGACCTGGGCGAGCTATGGCAACACCACGCAGTCAGTGACTTCTTACCCAACCTGCAAGGACGGCAACGACGAAAAGACCAAAACCACGGTGGATTTGCGCCTCAAACAGGGGGACGGAACGGGGGCTCCTCGACCGAGCAAGCTGGCGTGGCACGTGTACTTGAACTTAACCCAGACTTTCAACGAGTGCAAGGAGAAGGTGAGCCCGATGCAAAGCTTCAACAACTCCAAGAGCGAAGGGGTCCTCGACACACAAGCTGCCACGTCAGCCGTGAGCGGGATTCTGGAGCACCTCTCGTTTGCCCCCATTCAAGAAAGCTTGGTGAAGAGCGACTTCAACAGCCGCATGTACACGGCTCTGGGCGCCTACGCGCTGGCCACCGGCAGCACTTGTGGCTACTCAAACTCCAGCAAGGAATGCGATGCGCTGGGTGCCCCGTGCGTCTGGAACTTTTTGGGGGTGGGCACTTGCGACTTCGCCCCCGGGGACGTCGCCTCAGGTGCTCCTTCGTCGGCGCCGAGCCACATTGCCACCTACCTCTGCGCCGAGCACAACACCAACCTCAACCAGTTCGCGACGGGCGCCTTGGGCTACGGCCTAGTCTCGGGCGACGAGTCGTACACCACCGTAGGCTCCGCCCGGGTAGATGCCTTCTGCACCTGGCACGCCGACCTCGACAGCGCTCGCGGGACGCGCGCGTCGTATGCGGGCACCTCCCGCAGCGACTTAAACGCGCTGCTGTACGACGACTGGGAAGGCACCTGGGACGAAGCCACGGCTACGCACTTGACCAAGTTCACGTCGTACCATTTCGCGGCCGCCAACTCGGACACCCAGCAATACGACTTCACGGCGTACTTCAACTTGAGTGGCCTGTGCGGGTTCTACGGTGGCGACGAGGTGGAGTGCGAGAACTCGGCCGCCGACGCTCCCGTGAAGGATTACTTGCCGAGCAACCCCGTCACTGACATGCTGCTCACGGTGCAGAGCCGCATGAGCTCCGCGGTGCTTACAGCAGCGGCAGGTATGGGCGTCGACGTTGGCCTGAAAACCTTTCCCCAGATCTTGGACAAGTGCCTCTACGACCCACTGGGCTGCAACAGCATTGTGGACTTCATCGCGACCGTGTTTTTGCCGTACATTTTCTTGATTTACGTCTACGTGATCCAGGGCCTCGTGGTGTTCGAGAAAAGCTCGCACTTGCGGGACATCATGGTGATGTCGGGCCTGAAAATGCGGGTCTACTGGACGGTGCTGTGGGCGTTCTACTTCGTGCAATACATGGCCATGGTGTTTGTGCTGTGGGCCGCAGGCGCCGCCACGGGCTTGAACACCTTCACCATTCACGACCCTTTGGTATTGCTCTTGTTCTTCGTGCTGTGGGGGCAGTGCATGATTGCGTTCAGCTTCATGTTGACCACTTTCTTTCAGTCGCCGCGGACCGCCACCGTGGTGCTCCTCTTGGTGACGGTGCTGTCGGTGCAAGCGGGGACGACTCTGCTGGTGCAAAACATCATTAACCCCCTCGTGGGGGACGACGAAACCCCGTATTTGCCCTACATGTGGTTCCCGCCCCTGGTCATGCTGCGGTGCATCCTGTGGCTGGCCTACGGCGCTGCGTTCAACGCCCCCTGTACTCTGGCCAACCTGGGCACCTACGGCAACTCCGCGGTGAGCCGCTGCTTTTGGTACATGTTCGTGGAGACCTTCATCATGGCGGGCCTGACGTACTACCTGGAGGCAGTGCTCGCAGCGGGTGGCGCTGCGAGGCACCCGCTCTTTTGCGTGGCGGATCTGAAAGCATTGTTCATGGGCAGCAACAAGGAAGGCGGTGGCGCGCTGAAGAGCGGTGAATCGCAAGCGGAAATTGAAATGGCCAACCTGCAAAAGGACATGGAAGAGGCCCGAGAAAGCGAACCCGACGACGTGAAGGCCGAGCGCGAGCGCGCCCAAGCCGGAGGCGACAACCAGGCCGTGCGGGTCCTCAACTTTCGAAAAGTCTTCGCAGGGCAACACGGAGGCGCCGAAAAGGTCGCCGTCCGGGATTTGTCGTTTGCGGTCAACAAAAACGAGTGCTTTGGCCTCCTTGGGCACAACGGCGCGGGCAAGACGACCTGCATTTCGATGCTGTGCGGCCTGCACAAACCCACCGCGGGGCGCGCCACTGTGGCAGGTTTTGACCTCGACTCGGAAATGGCGTCGGTGTACGAGAACATGGGAGTGTGCCCTCAGCACGACATTTTGTGGAACGATTTGACGGCGCGCGAGCACTTGCTGTTCTTTGCCCGCCTGCGCAAGATCCCCGAAGGAGCCCTGGACGCCGCCGTGCTCCGCGCGCTGGACGCGGTCAACCTCAAGGAGTGGGCGGACGTGCTCTCGTCCAAGTTTTCGGGGGGCATGAAGCGCCGCCTCAGCACCGCGTGCAGCCTTGTGGGAGAGCCCAAGGTAGTGTACATGGACGAACCGTCTACGGGCCTGGACCCGGCCTCCCGCCACCGGTTGTGGGAAGTGATCGCGCAGTCCAAGGGCAAAAACAGCATTTTGCTGACCACCCACTCGATGGAAGAAGCGGACGTGCTGTGCGAGCGGATTGGAATCATGGGCGCGGGCAGCATGCTGTGCTTGGGCACCTCTCTGGACCTCAAGGCGCGGTTTGGGGCGGGCTACCGCTTGAGTTTGCACATTGCTGACAAGAGCGCCAAGGCGGCCCAAGAAGCCCAGGGCGTGGTGGTGAAGCTGTGCCCGTCGGCCAAGTTGCTCAACGAGCCTCTGGGTGGCATTTTGGACTTCGAAGTGCCAAGGGTGGAAGTGCAGCTGTCCAAGGTCTATGGCGCCATTGAGGACGCCCGGGAGTCGCTGGGCATTTTGGACTGGGGCATCACGGAGTCCACCCTCGAGGAAGTATTCTTGGCGGTGACGGGCCATGAAGCCCACACGGGGGTGGTGCCCGACACGCAAGCGGTGACGCAAGAAGCGAAAAGTGGAAATGCCGCTGTGAAAACTGCCCTGTGAAGAAAAGAAAGCAGGGCCAGAGATTAAGGGCTAAGGGCTCGTTGGAGAAACAAGAAAAGGAAAGGGCAGGTGAGTGGAGGTGCCACTTGTGGTGAATGGGTTGGCCGCTAAATGGAAAGGGCGCGGCAGAGCCCCTACCTCCTCCCTCTTTCATTTCGTTTCCAGGACTCGAGCAGTTTTGTTGCATTTTTGATGTCCCCTCGGGTCATCATGGTTCATCTGAGGTTCTTCGGGGTGGCTAGTTGTTTTATGAGAACAAGAGAGAAGGAGAAGAAGAAGGTAATGGCAAGGAAGTGGCTCCGTAATTCTTAAAGAGAAGGAGAAGGAAGAGGAAGTGGCGTCGTACCGTCGTAATTCTTAATTCAGTTTCGTTATTGATATCGACTACTATTTGGAATGCGGGATTTGATATTCAGTTATCTAAATCTACATCTATTACTATGAGGTCCCGCTGTGGTGCGTGGTGTAAGTGAAAGTGTAATTTGATTATAGTTTTTAATTGTTGGAATTGAAAGTTGAAAGTTGAAAGTTCAAAGGAGGCTGTGGAAATTGGAAATAAAACAGATATCACTTAAAGGCAGCTCATATGCCACGCAGAGTATACTTATTAATTCGAAGTATAATGCGTTGTTATGTTTGTTCTATTTGGAGATGTTTCATTGCTTTAGGCGATAAACGATGGACAATAAGGCACTTGCACTTATCCTTATCCAGGGCATTGGATGGGGGTTTCGTTACGAAAGCGCCTTTCAGCATTGGAAAACCGCAGCTGCGGCCACCTCGGTGCGACACTAGAGTGACACCAGAGGAGAAGCAGAGCTTCCTGGCGCGGCGTGCCCAAGAGACTGAACAACGGCGCGCTCTCTTCAATGCAGAAACAGACGCAGAAACGACTTAAGTCCGGTTTCAAAATTATTTCATGAACAGTTTCCACTTTAGAAGGGGGTGGAAGTATTATGCTTC
>Ga0307930_1004122_pt1 | contig 10274 bp, 4 predicted proteins | sample OrgLakmetageno46_FD_203161 | JGI IMG/M metagenome (GOLD analysis project Ga0307930, IMG submission 203161) | Saline water microbial communities from Organic Lake, Antarctica - #46 | ecosystem: Environmental > Aquatic > Non-marine Saline and Alkaline > Saline | place: Antarctica: Organic Lake... | reverse complement strand
AGTAACTGTCGATGTCAAGAATGCCCAAGCGACGGAAAAGACTCGCGGAAGTGATATGGTGGCGGAAGGTATGATGGAGGTTCACACGGCACATGCTACGAGAACAATATTGGCTCAATTTTTAAGGAAATGGCTCTCCTATTAATTTTAAAGACGTGTAAAAACAAAATCCCTAAGTTATTGCAGGACATGTCTCAGGAATATAGCTGTGTCTCTCATTTTCTCATTGTTCCTGCGAAGCGTTGGATCATTTGATTGACTTCATTTTTTAAGTCCCAAAAAGTCAAGATCAGTGTCACGAAAGCTGTTGTTGTGCGATAGATTGCAGATTGTAAGGTCTCCGGTGCGTAGGTAGCTATGCTACCAACAAATATGATGAGGATACTGCCTTTAAAGACATGCTTACGAAGCATGTCGCTCTAATCTTAAATTTCTGTAGCACCATTAACGCGTCTATCGAAGTTGTACAAGAGGTAGAACTCGTTCACAAGTGACATCATGGTGCAACAACTCTTCGACTACTTCGTGATCGTGGGCCTCGTTCCGTTGCCGCCGTCACCAGACCAAGAAGATGACACTGAAACTCTAGTACCTCAAGTTATCGATCGCTACCCTTTAGATGAAGCTACGGAGAGGTGCGGATACGAGCTCCCCCCAACTCTTCCGTTCTTTGCAATGCCGGAGGGCGCCCTGCGCACGTCGCAAGGCACGAGTGGGAGCATGAGCTTTAGAACATCTCGAAACAAGCGGCCTATGGATCGCTTCTTTACTTTTGTGTTAACTGATGGTGCGGGTGCGAACTATTACGGCGGTTGCTTGGAGCGTTTCTTTGCAACTGCAGACGGTTCGGTCTTGCCACGGGCGTCTTGCGTGCTCAGCCGCGTGCCGGCTTTTTCAGCCTTTCGGGACGTTCTCGTGCGACTACATGTTTTAACTAATGGCGTGGAACCTCTCAGTACTGTCGCGGTGTGTGTGCAATTTCTCTTTTTAGCTCCTATGCGCTGCCTGAAGGCTTCTTTAGCTTCCACCCCCCCATATCCTTGATTTTTAGTGTATTTGCCAGATCGAATACACACTTTGCTAGCTATCGAACGCTCTTGTGCTTTCTGTCGCGTCTTACTCTATTATTGTGCTGTTTTCCCTTGCCTTCTCCACCAGCCCAAATTCAATCTCACTTCGCTGCTTGCCCGAAGCTACTACGGTACCAGCAAAGCAACAACACCGTCGGGAGCTCTAGATACAACTGCCAACAATTCCTCGGCTGCACCCTCTGCAACAGGAGCATCTAACCGCGGGGTGCGCATTGAGCTTCGGCTCACGGTGCCAATCGACTCAATGAGTGGTGATTCGGTAGTCTTTTCGCTGCCCGGCAACCGGAGTGTAAGCGTGAACATTCCAGCAGGCACCTTACCGGGCAGCGTCTTTTCCTGCCGTGTGCCCTCGAGCAGCATTCTCGAAAAGATCAAGCCACCAGCAGCGACCGCAGCGGGAGGTTCAGGGGCTGCACAATCAATATCAGAGGAGAGTACTACCGAAAACAAGCCCGAAGTTGATCCGGCTTCTCCAGTGCAGAAAGCAGCATTTGAGAGCTTTGCCCATGACGAACCAACGAGCCCACTTAACCTTGATGCTGACAGCAAAGCCGTTCAAGATGAGCAGCCACCTGATGAGCCCGAAAAGTCCCTGGCCAATACAAATTCTAAGCACCAGGATATTTCGGAGGAGCTGTACAGCCACCAGTTGCTGCGAGTTGTCTTTGGTGGAGGTCCTTTAGGCCTCGACCTGGGAGAAACGGTGTTGTCGGAGTGTAGTGCTTTCGTGCTTCCGTTCACACCCAAGGAGGCAGTAGCAGTAATAGGAGACGAAGAGCAGGAGAAGTTAGAAGAGCCAGAAGGGGAGCTGCCGTTGAGTGACGGCGGCGGTGCCAGCAGCGCGCGAGCTATGGCGGCGTTTTGGGCTAGCCCCACATGGGACGCCACGTCAGCTCAGGCATTTGCTACCGCCTCAGGACGGCTGACTTCTGGCCACCGCTACGACCAACCCCGCAATTCGAGGGCCGTAAGCAGTGCAGATGCTAGTGATGAGGCAGACAATATGGACGAGATGGAGTCAAGTCGCCGGCGGTTGTCGATGCAAGAAGCAGAAACAGCAGCGCGGCGCTTGATTGATCCATGGCATACCACAGTAGCCGTGGTGGCAGGCGTAGCTCCCGATAGTGCCGCCATGGGGCTAGGAGTCGAAGTAGGGGACGTGCTGCTGCAAGTGAATGACGTAGTCCTCGGCCGCGACCACCACCGTGCAATGCTTGGAGAGACAGCAGGCAGCGTACACCACGATGTGCCGATTTCACCGCAAGCAGCAGCAGGAGAAGGAGGAGGAGGAGAAGTAGTGCCCGTGGCGCCAAATGGGCGCAAGGCTTATGCGGGGCCTGTGGCACAAGCGATCCGCTGCATTCAAAGTGATACCACGGATGGGAGCCTTTCAATGACCTTCCTGAAGCGTCGACCTCATGCTCAAGCAGCACAATCGTCATCTAAAATAACAGAACCTGGAGAAGAAGCAAAAACTGCCATAGTATCTACCCCAGAGCTCATCGTGTCTGAAATCTCTAACAACGCCTCTGTGAAGTATAGTAAAGCTCCGGAGAAGTCTACGAGCCGCATGCTTGAGATGCCTCTGGAACATGCCATTGCGCACTTGGTCGATTGCACGCTGTTGCCGCCGCGAGGTGCTGACCTCGTCCTTGATGCCTCTGGCACTGCCAGTGCTGCTAATGCTGCTGCTTTTGATGACGCGACAACAATGCCTTCAAACAACGCCACTGCCGCCAATGCAGGAAAGACTACCCAATCACACGAGCCAGGAGCGCCTAGTGATGTAATGTGGGGCTACGGCTCAAGCGGCGCCTTTGAATGCTTGCCTTTCCTTGAACCTGATTGCTTGGCAGAGCTAGCGCAATCGGTCGCCCCCGTAGACGTAGTGGCATGCTTGGGCGCCTTATTACTCGAGCAGCGACTTTGTGTCGTAGCAGAAGACGTTGCTCAGCTCACGCCCGTGTGCGAAGCTCTGCGAGGGTTATTAGCTCCGTTGGCGTGGCAGCACTGCTACATCCCGCTGCTCCCCACGGAACTCTTGGGTTACTTGGAAGCGCCGATCCCGTACTTGATTGGCTTAGACGCTGCCCATTTGAAAGACCCCATGGTAGCAAGCGCCTTAGCGGCGTCGGGGGCCGTGACGCTGCGCCTCAAGCCGCCGGGGGCGACCGGAAAAGAATCCACGAAATTCATGAACCTCAGCGAGGGCCACCTGAGCAACAGCAGCAGTGGTGAAGCAGCAGCTGAGTTACCGCTGTGGACCTCCGCGTTCCAACCGCCGCCAGACGAGCCGTTGCTGCCAGTGCTTCCGCCCACGTTTCGGACTCAACTCGTGGCACGCTTAGACCTTTGTATGCGCGAATTGCGTGTGGACCTTTCCCCGGAATTCGCCTCGACAACAACTTCGCTGCTACAAGCAGCACCATCACCAGTAGCAGCCTTGCAAGCGCTTGAGGAGCGTGCTGCCAATGCTATCGCGGCCAATGCTGCGGCAGCTGCTGCAGCTGCATCGAGCGAGGCATCAGCGTCAACTTTGTCGCCGGCTCCTGCTGCTACGAAGAAAGGGTGGAAGATGACTGCATCCTCGGCGTTTACTTACGGTTCTTCGTCGTCGTCGTCTTCGAGTAGCAAAAGTGGCAGCAACACCAGCATGAGTAGCTACCTGAGCAGCAGCAGCACCACCAATAAGAGCAACAACGCAACTCCGCAGTGGCTGCACCCGCTCTCGCTCAAGTCAGGCCTTGATACCTGCACAATGCTTGACAATGCCTTTAAAGAGTGTCCCAATGATCCACCAACGAAAGAAGGAGTAGCGCCGTCAACATCCAAAGCCTTGCAGGAGCAGCAGCAAGTGCGGGTGTGGCGCACATGTACCGAAGCCGCGCAGGCCGCTTGCCTGTTGGCTTGGGCCGAGCTGTTGCACGGGCATGCTTCTTTCTTGTTGCCCGCGTCCGCCGCACCCGGCAAGCTTGGCCCCGACGGCGTCTCAGAAGCTGACGAATGCTTCCATGGGTTCAACCGCGCTGGTTTTCTGGCCCACGTGCGGGCGCACGCGCAGCAGTCGCTGGCTGCAAATCACAGGGGGAATCGCCGCAGGTCGAAAGAAGTGATTTTCTCACCGGTGTCTGTGCCAACGCCACTGAAAGAGCCGACGAACGGAGCGGCGGAAGGCTCAGAAGGCTCAGAGGGCCATGATGACGCATCATCATTGTCAGTATTGCCGACCTCCGCGCCAGGCGCTGGCGCTGGAGTGGAAGCTGCCGCTCATTCGGCAGTGGAAGCGGCGCGGGCCAAGCTGACTGCTGGCGACATCTCCCAAGAAGAGTTCGAGGCCATTGAAGCGGCCAGTGCAGCTTTGGCCGTGTTTCAGGCCGAAGTTAGCGCGGAGGTGGCTCCAGAGACCTGCCCTGAATCACCTCCTTCCTCGCCGAGTGCGCCAAAAGATGGCGCATCTCGCGAAGAAGTGGTTTCGAGTGCGTTGGCGTTTTTAGAAGCGTTTTTGAGCACCCAGATCTTTGAAGCTTTTATTGAGGTCGCCTGTGACTTAATTCTGGCCCAAAAAGGTGACCCTGGGAGCAAATTATCGCTTTCCCCTGCCAATACAGCAGCTACCTTGTTTGCCGACATCTGCCGAGGTCCAGCACCACCTTTTCAGTTGACATCTGTGGCATCATTGTTTGGTGCCCTGCCTGGAGCCAACTCTTACAGCGGCAACACATCCAGAGAAGGGAAGAGCCACAGCGATGGCAACAGCAGCAGCGACGGCAGCAGTCATAGACCTGAAGTTTGGGCGCCTGTGGCAGCGCCGCTCGAAGCTTGCTGGTTCGCTTACCGCACTCTGCCCCGGCTTGACCGCGGGAAGCTTCGCGCGCGAGCACTGCCGCTCCCACGCACGCAGCCGGTGCGGCCACTTCGGGCTTACGCCTCTCATCACTCCAAGTTTGCGATGGTGCCTTCGACCACTACCATTGAAGTTGCAACGGCCGTCAATGAGGGGGAAGAAGCATCCGCAGCAGATGTTCAAGTGTCAGTTGGCACATTTCCAGACCAGACTCTTCCTTCTCCTTCTTCTTCTTCTTCATCTAACAGCAGTAGCACTCCATCGTCATTTTACTCCATGGCGTCCTCGTCGCTTTCTTCGGCATCGATGTCGAAAATGTACCGTACTTTTGGCACTAGCCGTCAGGCCGCAGCGACGTCAGCTGAGAGCACTGAAACCAATAACGAAAATGACGCACCACCCGTTTCTGGGATCGAACCAGCGATTGCCTCCAGTGAACCAGCCCTTGCAGAGACTGAACCAAGCGCAGCAGCAGCAGGAGGAACTTTACGAGGATCCGGGCGCCGGCAGTCGCAGAGGGACAGTGAAAGTGCCTGGCGAGCGTCTACTGATGCGCGTTCACTCGCTGACCGCAGTGGCTCAGTTGCTTCGTCGCTGGACGGCGACGAGTACGATTCTAGCGGCAACGACGACGACGACACGGATGATGCAGGTGTTTTTGCTGGAGGAGGCCAAGACGAGGAAGCACCAGATGAACCAACTGCACTCAGTTCTGAGACTCCAGAGAAGAGCAGTACTTTTGGTAGCCTCCGAGCCAACCCTATGCAAGGGCTGCGCAGCCAGAGCAGCTGGCGGTCTATGAAGGCGATGATGAGCTCTTCTACTGCCAAAGGAAGCAAGTCCGATGCTGCAGAGAGCAGCGGTGACGGTTCCGAAGATGGCAGTCATAGAGAGGGCAATGCAAACACTGATGGTGGCTCTAGCAGCACCAGCAGCGGTGCAACCAAGAATCCATCGTCGTCATTGTCGTCTTGGACTAGCCTCAAATCGGCATCTGCGCTTTCGTATAAAGCCTCAGTAGCGGCGGCTGCCACCACTTATTCGGCCTCAGTGGCAGCTGCAGCAGCTGCCAGTAAGGCAAGCAAAGAAGCGTACGAAACGTACAAGGCGAAGCCCAATGCGCCTCCTCCTAGTGGTGAGGCCCGCCCTAATCCGTGGTCTGCGGACACGGAGGAAGCTGCAGATGGCAGCGCAGACGCCGCCAGCACGACAACAGATGAATCGACTAGTGCACCGCCTCTTGTACAATTTCCGGAGAGCACAGAGACAGCCGTTGAAACCGAGGCTGCTCCATTTCCTTCGCCTTCATCGCCGTCAAGTAGGATGTTTGATGCTGACCTACTAGCTTTAAGCCGCAACAGCAGTGGTGGTAGTAGTGGCAAGGAGCCCACTGCGAGGCGACGGCGCAAGTCGTCGGTGGACTGCACTAATATAGGATCTACTATGGAGGGCCTGTCGCAGCAACAGGGTTCACTGTGGCAGCGAAGCGTCCTGATGCTCAACCAAACAAGCAGCCGGCAAGGTAAAGCGCCCGAGAAGGAAGAAGTGGAGTCCGTTGAATTCGACCACCCCCTCGCGTAGGAATTCAGCCCTCAGATCAGCTGGTTACATGCGGCTATGCGGTGGGATGACTTATTTCTTCTTTCATCAGATGGATGGCGAGTCGAGTCGCCTGGAGTTTCCATACTTATCATAATTAGGCGTTTGGTTGTAGGAATTTAAAGATAAAGAGGACTTTGGGGACTGTTGTTCTCTCTTGGTAGTTGGAGGCTGTGTGCTATATGTTGGTCTTCGAGCTTCCTAGGGCCCTTGGGTATTGAGTTGAGGGGTGCTCATTCTTTTTCCCTTACTCTTACTCCGGCTAATGGCTATATGGTGATGGAAATCCGCCGATTACTGGCATTGGCATTACCTGAAAGGCAACTAGGCTATATGGCGTGTTATAAACGCGAACGTACAAGCCCTTCTTTGTTAGCTGGCGCTACTGCACGCGGCTGCGCTGTTGATATGGACTTCTTCGCGTTTTTAGCTCCCGCGGTTGCCGCGCGCAGGATTTTGTTCACGCCCACCACGGTTGCCCCGTCAGGAACGGCCTTCGTAACCACCGCCCCAGCACCCACCGTCACTCCTTCGCCGATCTGAATGTCTCCTAGGATTATCGCGTGTGTGCCCAGCGACACGCCGCGCCCTACAGTCGGATGCCGTTTGGTTCCTGGTGGCAACGACTTGCCTGAAGTACCCAAGGTCACTCCGTGCAAGATGTAAGCGTCACCCTCAATCACCGCAGTGGCGCCTACAACGACCCCAGTTGCGTGGTCAAACATAACACCTGGACCAATTACAGCTCCTGGGTGCAGATCCAGCCCCCATAGCGTGGACACTTGGCTCTGGATGAGCAACGCCTCTAACAGTCCTGACGAAGAAGACACCCAGATATGGTGCGCGAATCTCTGAGCAACTGCGGCCAGAAACCCCTTGAACAAAAGGCAAGGCTGTATTAAAGTGGTAATTGCAGGATCTACTCGAACGGCCTTTGCGATGTCGCATACAAGGTTGCGATGCCCAGCTGGACTGTGCAGATATTCTTCAAAGCGACGAATCAATGCATCGAATGCTGGCCCCATTTTGTTAACACGAATCTCCAACGTTAAGGTCGACATGTAGAAAGCCAATAATCTTGCCATCATGCTAGAGAGAGTAGAGGTTTCTTCGAATGATTCGAGTACAGAGGATGGCATAATCGGGCTCATGCTCAAGTCTTCAATCTCTATTGAAAGAGCTGTGTAAATGAGCCTACTCAAGGACTCAATCTCACGATCAGATGACCTAAAGAAGTCAAACGAAGGATTCTTCAGAGCACTAAGAACCGCTTCGGACTCGCCTACCGGTGGCATTTCTAACTTGATTCCACTAGGCTGTTCTTACTCTGTCTGGGGCCTGAAGAAAGTTGAATGGATTACAATAGTCGGAGCCCCATTGCGGTATTCCGATTGGCAAGTCGAGGAGTGAACAATGAACACGTACCCCAACAAGTACGTGTTCTTCATCAGAGAACAAGAGAACTAACTGTCGTCTGTCGTCAGCCTGCCTGAAAATCCTGAATTCGTGTTCTGCGTTTGAAGTTTGACGTGGAGGCATCCTGAAGCTAACAAGCTAATAGGCTACCTTTGATTGAGGCCCAAGTTAACTAGCCACCCTTGCCGTACTACTCTATTATCCTTTTCATTAGAATTTTACTCTAATTCGCTGCAAATCACATAAAAATTGTCATGGCGGGATCAATCAGTCGATCTTCCATCATGAGGATTCTAGTGCTACTACCTATTGTTGAAGGCTTCGCACCGCTTGCAGCGCCGAGATGGTCGTACAGCCGGGCTGAGCGAAGTTCAGTAGCGCAAAACATGTTCAGTGGCATTGTTGAGGTAAATTTAAGGCATACAGAGCTAGTTTTAAATGCCTAGCGAAGGTCTTGATTTTGCTTACGCAAGCTACTAATACGTATAGACTTTACGGAGCTCATTTTGATAAATACTCGCACAGGAAATGGGGACTGTGGAGTCTCTCACTCGAAACCCTGAATTGACCCTCTGGGATGGTAGCGTGGGCGAGGGCACTGAACTCGTGATTCGATCGCCTTCGGGCATTATCGTCAACGAAACCTACCTGGGGGCTTCGATTGCGATCAACGGAGTCTGCACGACAGTAGTAGAGTTCGACGACCACACTTTCAAAGTGGGCCTGGCTCCTGAAACTCTGCGCCGAAGTAACCTTGGTACACTGGTGGGCGGAGCACCAGTCAACTTGGAACGGAGTTTGCCCGCTGATGGCCGAAACAGCGGGCATTTCGTGCAGGGACACGTGGATTGCACGGGCACCATCATCAGCAAAGACTTCGAAGGAGAAAGCTTGTGGGTGAAAGTCAAGGCCCCGCCGGAGCTCATGAAGTACGTGGTGCCCAAAGGTTTCGTGGCGGTCGATGGCACCAGTCTCACCGTCTGCGAGGTTGGTGGCATCACTGTTGCATCTTTTCTAGCTAGGGTGTTTGCAGTAGCTCTTGTGCTGCGTCGTCAAGCCATCTCTTGTTGATATTACTCACGCCGAGTTCATCTTTCCAGTGACTAGGATATTCCTGTAATTAGTTTTGCCTGTCTGGCTGAATTGGCTGTGTTTTCGATGATTTTTTTCTTTTTCCTAAGGTGAACAACGCAGAGGGCTGGTTCACATTCATGCTCGTCAGTTTTACCCAAGCCAAAATCGTGGTACCTCTCAAAGAAGTTGGCGACCAGGTAAGTTTTCAACGATATTTTTTTTAAACCATCTACCTTGCCTTTCAGTGAACTAAAGGTTTTAGCACCATCTGTATTACGCTCCTCTTAAGAATAAGTGAAGCTTCTTTCTGAAGGATCATTGAATTGCCTTCAACCAGGTGAACTTGGAAGCTGACGTGTTTGGCAAATACGTCGAGCGATCGATGGCAGCGCTGGTTGAACGTGTCGAAGTGCTCGAAGCGCAAATTGCTAAACTGCTCAAGGATGCGCCTGCCAACTGATAAAATTCTTGAATAGAAGGAAAATCTCGACGCAAGGAATGTGGGAAGTAGCCTTGCTACATAATAGTCCGCGCTGCACGGCTAGGTTGTATAATCAATTCTTGAAGCAGGAACAGCGAATGCGGAATGCGCATCTCGCATGTGAAATGTAATTGTAATCGGTTTCTTAAGAAGCATGGTGGTTCCAACGGCAAGTAGGTTACGACAAAGAGGGGAAAATATAGAATATAAATGTTTTAGTTCCTGATACTGATGCTGATGTCATAATAACTAAGAATAATTCGAAATTGTAGCAATAGCAAGCAGCTGGCAACAGCAACAGGCAAGCCATGACCCACGACTGCCCACGACGGGCGTGGAGCAGCGAGGGAGCCAAGACACAAAGCTCCAAGACTTAGTCGTAAGTCGTAGTCGTAAGTCGAACCGCGCTTGAAGCTTGAGCTTAAAGGAGTGGTATTCGTAAACGCTCCAGGGTATTTATTAAAGAGAACCCGTGTATAACCGGAGACCGCAGTGCTTGTGTCTGAACTGGCATCAACATCTCAGAATTTCACAATCCAGTAGTGGCGGGATGTAAGGCACGACCAATGAAATCGGGGAAAAATTCATCAGTAAAAATTTGGGGTTGAATTAGCGTACTCTAGCGCTTGCGACATACGGCCATGCTCGCAGCTCCTCGGTGGGTGAAAGCATCCTATCGGTGGAGTGGGTATGACTTTGGACTTGGAGGAGAGGAATTCGGTTCAGGATGAGGGTGAAAACCCCCCACCAAACTCGGATACATGTGAGT
>Ga0307930_1004120_pt1 | contig 10280 bp, 12 predicted proteins | sample OrgLakmetageno46_FD_203161 | JGI IMG/M metagenome (GOLD analysis project Ga0307930, IMG submission 203161) | Saline water microbial communities from Organic Lake, Antarctica - #46 | ecosystem: Environmental > Aquatic > Non-marine Saline and Alkaline > Saline | place: Antarctica: Organic Lake... | reverse complement strand
ATCAAAAGTCTTCCTTTGGGCAGCAACCATGACTTCCCCATTTTCCGCCTCAGTCTCGCAAAGTGCACCAGTTCCCGACACTTGGTCCTTGCGCAGATTCAAAGGCGTTATCGGCTCAGCTAGTCTCGGGCCCTTCTGCAAAGCTCGAATCACCTGCCACACTTCTTTCGGGCCGAGTGGCCGCTGATCGTCCGCTGATTCCCGGGAGTTGATCTCGCCTACCAACTTCATCATCCAGGCTTCCTTGGCAACTTCGACCGCACGTCGTACCGCCTTTCGTGCAGCCCGAAGCTCTTCAATAATCCCCTAATACAAGGAAGCACTCCTTTAACATATATAGCAACAGAAAAGTGTAACCTTCAAAAGAAGTCTGACTGGGCTGAGGCGCTGAGGCCTGGGGCTGAGTGCCCTTTTGCGTAGAGAAATTACTAGTATGATCATTCACTCTCACTCTCGAGGTGACCTTCAGCAATCAAGAAAAAGGAGGGTTTTAAATGGAGTGAGTCTGCTATCTCCACTTCGGCCTGACCTTGGCAATGGCGATCCACTCGCCGAGATCCTTGGAAATGCCCTTGCCCTCTAGCGCGCTCTCCGACGTCCTGTCCCAAGTCAGCTGTGGATGACCAATCGGTCGGGAATGTGATCCAGCTGGGGTCTTTCCTCCGAACGAGTCGGAGTCGGCGGGGCTGAGTGCTCGTTCGTGTATCACGCCCCAGGTCCACGAGGAATTTCTCCGGGCTATTTATGCCCCAGCAAGGTTTCGTCTCAATCTTTTCCTCAGGCGCCGGGTGCCAGCTATTCTCAGCATCGCCTGTCCTCTTTCTTGTTTACGAAGTATGGACCACGTAGCTACAATGCCGTGCACTGTGCAAACGCAAACGCGAATGAATAAAGGCCTTCAAACACCGGAATTTTCCTCTCCGCTAAGTAGTAACTTGTGTACTATATACCAATGCAATACACATGACAATATTCTAGTAGAGGCCTTCACGGATTTGTTACTGGGATTCCCAGTAATACTGGAATTCCCAGTAATACTGGGATCCCCAGTAAGGTGGTTCTTGGAATTCAAGAACCAAACGGGACGTGCTGATTCTAAAAGATCAGTGCGTAAACTAAGTGTGCTTCATGTTGTGAAATGGCCCGAAAACCATGCAACTGGCTTACTGGGGATCCTAGTAACAAAGCCATGAAGGCCTCAAGTGTATGAGTTATGAGAATGCACCTTTCCGTATAGGGCGCATTTCCGGCGGAGTTACTTACGTACTTACTTGCGTATGGTTGGAAAATCCCCTCGTAAATCCCGAGTCGCAGAATTCGGAGATGATTGGATCCACATCATCATCATCGCTCCGCGTGGGAGAACTTGATTGACTGTTGTTGTCACCACCAACTCATCGAAACGTTTTGTGCCAGTAGCCAAAAATAACCATGTCCCGCGCCAAATCGTGCGCCTCGTGCCAGCGAATCAAGGCGAAATGTGAACATGCAGGAGACGGTACCCCCTGCCACCGTTGCCGCCGGTTGGGGATCGACGCCAGCTGTGAACCGCCGAAATGGAAGCACAATGATGCCGCGTCGTTGGCCATGGCGGGCTCAACTCTTGCAGCCATGGCCATGCCCAAGCCCGCCGCGCCCACGTCCAAGCGAGCAGCTGCAGCTCAGCTTGCGAAAGCAGCTCGGATGGCTGTAGCAGTGCCCGCGGCGTCGCGGCCGCCTGCGGTGGCTACTAAAGGGCGTAACGGCCAACCACTGGCACCAGCTTCGCATGAACCGCCCAACGGCAAAAGGCGGCGGTTGGTGCAACCGCCGCTGCCGCCGCCTCCGCAGTCGCAGCAGCTGCTGCCGCCGCCCCCGCCGCAGCCGTCTGCCTTGGAGCACCACCGCGCCGCTGCATTGCTGCGGAAACAGCCGCCGATGCTGGCCATGGGGCCCCTCCAGTCCCAAGCTATCGTGCACGGAGTCTCTGCGGATTATTCCTACGCGGGTGGCGTCCCCAAGGGCCTCATCAAGTATTGGCTGCTTTTCTACACGGGTTGCAACAACGTTCCGCTCTTGACTCGTGCTGTCACCCTCGGTGCTATCTGCGGGTAAAACGTCTTTCTCGTTTCCCTCATTATTTGAATTCTTTTTGTTTTCTCCTCCAGCTGTTTTTTTTTTCAAATTCAGCGAGGATGATGCCTTCCCAGTCTACTTCTGATTTTATGTTAAATTTTCACGAGTCTTTAATTCAAGTGTTGTTTCCTTCTTCGCGTGATTTTGTCGATTGAGCAACAAACATCCTATTATTTATTTGTAATCTGATGTGCCTCTGCATATTGGTGTATTGTGCGTATTTGCCAATAATAGGTACCACCTAAGCGATGTCCTTGGCCCTGGCTCTGAAAGCACACAGCTCGAGATTTCAAGGTAAACATGTACTGACTGGAACTGCTTTGCGTTTGAGAGCACACCTCTTCTACTTACTTTTCTTCGTTTGTTAACTCTTTTCTACAACGTTTATCCTTCTTGGTGGTTGCAGATGAGTTTACTGATTGCGATTTCTATTTCTCATGTTTTCTCATTGTCATCAACCATGCCCTGGCTCTTCTCATATACCATGCTTGTCGTCGTTTGCTCCTTCTCATCCGCCTCTGCCTCCTCCTCCTCCACTTATACCCTATATCGTATCACAGGCTTCTGAACCGGAGCCCAGCCGAAGCTGAAGCTCTGCAGACCCGATCCCCCAAGGCCCTGGAAACCATCCTACAGGTTTTGGCATTTCCCCCCCCCTCTGTATAGACATATGTCATGGCGCTGGTGTGGTTGAGACTGTCACGTATTAATCTCTTGGAGTCCTTCTTCTCTGCGTCGATTATCTTTAATCCCTTTCTGTGCGTGAGCGCACAACTTTTGCGTCCAGTTTTACTATATTCATGGTGCACCACCGCCTCCCCACTAATTCTCTCCTTTTCTTCCTCTTCGTCTTCTTCGTCTTCTTCCTCCTCCTTCTCTAATATATAACACCGCCACCACCACCACTACAGCGCGTGCAGCCGCTGGGGCATTTGCCCGAAGGCTCGCTGCCTCGCCCGATTGCGTGGGGGCTGGCCGCTCAGTTCAACGAACTCGTGCACTTGGACGTGACCTCCAACGGCGAGGTGAGGAACCTAGAATAGAATACAGGAGCACACGAAGCGATGACAACAACAACAAACAACAAACAACAACAACAAACAACAACAACATAGTGCGAACACATTTCGAGTGCAGGAACCATCAGAGCGACGTGGATTTGGGAGAGGAAACAATATGGGTACCTCGTGCAATTCCTTTTTTTTTCATTTCCAATTGCACCTTGGTTGTAAACTATGTACTCACATGATTGGAATGCAATGCTCTGTTTTGGTATGTTCTTATCTTATCAGATGGTCACTTACGTCAACGGCCTCATCGAAACGCACGTCGTGTCGAGAGCGGATTTGGCAGCAGATTACAGTGCGAAAGGTCATTCGAAATGTTCTTCTATTTTTACATCATTTCTTTCTTCTTGGCCGTATGCAGTTCTTGGGCTGATCTTCTTGGGTTTTCGTCCTCGAGTTGTGTTTTTTAATTTTCCAATTCCGTCTTTTCGCTTTGGGTTCGATGCGTGTGGAGAAGCTCTTCTCATCGTGCATATTCGTCGTGCGTTAACTTTATCGTGTTCTATTCTATTTTGTTCTGTTTGTATGCAGGCCGCACCTTTCGCTTCGTGTACCCGACTTTCCTCCGGGACTTCAAACACGTCTTAGTGCGTCTGTGGCGGGCCATCGATGCAGCTGCTGCCGAGCCAACTTCACCGGTAAGATACAGATGACGGAGGGAAGGCAAATGTCGTATCGTTTGCAGTATTTAATTCCGCCTTCTTTTTTTTTTTCTTTGTTGGTTCAGGCATCATCAACGTCAGCAGCAGCCGCAGCAGCAACAGGTGGGCTGTATTTTCCTCCTGTGAACCACTCCGGTGCCGCCAACACTGGGCCGCAACAACAACACGCTCACAGTGGCAGCAGCAGCAGCAGCGCTAGTGTCAGTGGTGTGCCCATGAGCAGTGGTGGTGTAGGTCCCGGTCCCGGTGCCGTCGGGTCGGTATCTGGTCCCGGTACCGTCGGTACCGTAAATAATCCCGGTCTCGAAGGAAGTATCCCTTCCGTTGGCAGCGGCACTGCGCCAGCAGTAGCAGCAGGAGGCGAAGGAGGTAAACCTGGCAGTGGAGCTAGTGCTCATGCAGGAGGAAACAGTGGTAGCGGCCCTGGCAGCATCAGTAGCACGGTGAGTGGCGGCGGGGGGTACACCGTGCGGTCGGCCTCCGAAGCCGTTGGGCCCGTGTTAGTGTGGCACCGCACCGCGGGGCCCGAAGGCGGCTGGGTAGCCTGCAAAGGGAGCTACACGCTGGTCGTGACGACGTCACCTGCGGGCATGGTGGTGCACGAACTGACGGTAAATTGTACCATTGCCCATTGCAGTAACAACGTTTCTATTACCATCACACGACCATTGCGACGCCCACTGATTTGTTTCCAATGAAAAGATGTGCTCCAAATGGGAGTATGGTTACCATATCCGCCAATGCCACTGCTACCCCATATCACAAATTTCAATGATACCCAAGAAGAGAACAAGTATTTGGGTGGTCTTGAGGATAGTCCAAAATCACAACCACCACCGCCGCCATCCTCACTTCTCCTTCTGATGCACTGTTTATGGCTCGTTCCCTGTCAAAATCGTTCCCTGTAAAAATGGCGCGTCGTTTCAACAGGTGGTGCGGCCCATCGAGTGCGACAACCGCGACGAGTTAGAAGGCTCGTTGGACGTGCTCGACGTAGGGGATCCGTTCGCGCCCCTGGTAAAAAATGACCACCATAGCCACCATGCTCATACGCATGCTCCTGCCTCTCCCCTGGTACGCGGGCTGCTTTTTATTAGACTTCCCTTCAAACCCAAGTAACCCACTTCATGTTCGCTGCTGCTGCTGCTGCTGTCGTTGTTTGAGTGATTGTCTGTATTTCAATGGCATTTCGTGCGGTAGTTTGAAGTCCCTTCATATTGACGAAACTAACGAAAGATGGAAACTGGCTTCCTTTTTAACTTGTTCATTAATTTTCGCTTGCTTTGAGCTAACTCTCGCGTTCTTTTGAATTTCTTACCCTTGCGAGTCAATCGCGCACAAGTATCTAGTAAGCTCTTTCGTTCCTCAACTCTCTCCGTTTCGTGCGCTCGCCGTGCTCTCATCTCTCTGTGGGTCTCATCTTTCCAACTTCTTCTTCTTCGTCCTCTAAGGAAGCGGAAGGCGAAGTGCCGCGCGACTTGTGGGACTCGATGGGCTTCGTTGATGGCCACGACATGCAGCTAGTGGAGTCGATGATTGCCGACCATTTGGAGCAAGACACTGACGCAGCGCTGCAGAGCGACGACCTCCACAGCCCTCAATCGGCGGAATCCCTGGTGGGCCACGGTGGTCCCATGTCCGGCTCGGGCAACAACAGCAGCGCGATAAACATGGCGACGTCGTTTGACAGGGGCAACGGCGGCAGTGGCGGTAATGGCGGGGTTAATGGTGGTGCCAGAGAGGACACGCGCAGCCGCAGCCAAAGCCGTGACTTGAGTGCCGTGTTGCTGTCGCCAGTGGGTTTGAACAGCCGAGACCCGGGGTCGTCTTCCGCCACCACGAGCAGTGGCGGTGGCAGCAGCAGCAGCAGCACAGCCGAGAGCACAGTCGCACGGGGCTTTTGCTGATGGCAGATACATGGCGCCGGGTAGTAGAGCAGAGTAAAGACTAGCGCGTGCGCAGAACGAGAGCTATAGGTCCGGTCAGTCCCTAGTCCTTAAGTTGGACTTCCACTTTCAAGGCATAGTGGGAGCATATAGCTGTGTGGCCAATTCGCTTTCGTTGCTTTCCTCTTTCCTCTGGGCAATGCATGCCCATAAACCGTAAAGAGTTTGAAAGCCCTATCAGTATTTGCATTATCCGCTCGTTACTCATTAATCCGTTATTCCCCATTCGGCTTTTTCATTTTTCGCCGGAGTTAGCTCCCAAATTCAAAACTTTCTGTCATGAAAGTTCTGGAGATGGCGCGTTCTGTGTAGTATAATTCGCTGTGACTTCGCTGCTAAGCACGTGCTTGGCACTTGGCTACTTCTTACGGGATTTCGTTTCGTCTAAATTTGAAATATGGCGAAATTTACGAAATTCGTTGCGGCGCCCTGATCGGACGAAATTCGTTTCTTGGTGTAATTTCGCCATATATCGGCTTTGTACTCTTTCTGACTTGTTGAGTCAGCAGCTGGCGACGACAACGACAACTGTTCAACAGCGACGACGACAGCGACAATATCAGCGACGAGCAACGAGGCCCAAGCGCGGCCATCTAAGGCTTGTCGCTTGTAGCTCGTCGAAAGCGGATCATTCAGGAATTAGGCCTGCGAAAGGAAGTGCTTCGAGATGGTATTGCGGCGCAGGGGGTCTAGGTATCCGGTGTTGCTACCTTGCCTTCTTTCTGTGCCTTCTATGCCTTCGACCTTCGACCCCCCCCCCATTTCGGCTGTATATGGCTCCCTTTGGCGTTCAGGCCGATTTCGCCTCATCAGACGATATCGAAACGAAATTTCGCAAGATATCCCGATGGCCGCCGTAAAAAGCAGCCAAGAGCACGTGACATCTCAAGATGTTAGATGTTAGACAAAAAGGAAGAAAAAAAGACATGGACATGGACATCACCAGAGGGATTAAAGACTAGAAATGCCTTAGCCCTTGGTTCTTAGCCGCCGTAAAAAGCAGCCAAGAGCACGTGACATCTCAAGATGTTAGATGTTAGACAAAAAGGAAGAAAAAAAGACATGGACATCACATCACCAGAGGGATTAAAGACTAGAAATGCCTTAGCCCTTGGTTCTTAGCCCTAAGTTCTTATTTCTGAATTCGCCTTGGAGCCTTAATTGGCCTTCTGGAGCGAATTTGCTAGCGCATTTGCAGCTCAAGTGCATTCTGTAAGTGCCTCTGTGACTGCCTTGCCTTTCTTTGTTTTTGGGAGAGTATTAACTAGACTAGACTAGACTAGACTAGACTAGCCTTGCCCAAGCCCACTTCAATTAATTGCTAATTCCCTCATGGCTTTTTGCAAGAAAACGGCGATTCTCCCTTGCTCTGCAACTAGCGATGACCACACGCACATACGCACGCAGAAGAAGCTTTTCTGAAAATCGCAATTGTAAAATTCAGCAGTACGCCGTCGCTCTTCGCACGAACTGGAGTTCACGAAACAAGCATTATCCGATCTGGGTCCACTACCTACGCCCGTGTGGTGTGGGGTTCTGCGGGGTTGGGTTGCTCCTTCGAATCATGATTCCTGGCGTCATGCGCCATTTCGGACAGTCTGTACAAGCTTCTCCTTCTCAGCACATGGTTTGCACATGGCGAAAAAAATCCTCATCAGCAAGAAATCGTCCCTGTAGAAACTTTTTAACTTTTTAACTTTTTTGCAGCAATGAAATAGTTTGAGGCACACGAAGACACACACACGCGATAAGCTAAGCTTCAGAGCTACGAGCCTTTCGATACCTAGTAGGCTAAACCGCGAGGGTTCGTGCACGAGGCGTTAAACGATTTGCTCCTGTCTGATAGCGCCCTTCTTCAACCAGTTCATTCAATCGTATATCCAGTCCTCAGAGTAGCGTGGGAATGTACATTGAAGTACCTACAGATCTGTACTACAGATGTTAACACTCGATCTTCAATAATATGCTTAGCTTCGTATCCCCGCGCAGGTAACCCCGGATTCGAATCCTCTACTCCAATGGCGACATTCTCGACTCCCGAAGAGCTCGCGGACGCCCTGGCTCAAGCGTGTGAAGGAAGTGCGTCAGCCGCTTACGACTTCTGCGCGTCTACCTTAACCCTACTAGAAATGCTCAAAGACGAAGAATCTAAGAAGCCGAGTATCCAGCCACCTTTGCCCCCACGGCCCACAGAAGACCCTATCACTACTGCTGAATTGCAAGAAGTCGAGCCGCCACTACCACCTGTTCCACAAGAGAGTGCTGCTGCCGTTGGCAGTGATGGATGGGGCCTGGCCATTACGCACAGGCCTTTGTTTATGGTGTACGATTTCGTGAAGACGCCGCCGCCAGTGCGGCCTCGAGCGCCAGATGGCAGCCCGCCTATGAGCGCTACTTACGACGATAGGTCCTTGAGGAATAACTAGCCTCAGAGGTTAACGTTGGATAGTAAGAGGAATAGGATTTGCTCTAACATCCCCTCTCTCATTGCGCCCACACCCTCCAATGAATTCAATACGCCCCACCCATAAAAATGCGTGCGTATGGGTGTTCTGTGCTTTCTAGTTCTACTGCGGGAGCGCCCGTGCAGCACGAGCCCCCGGAGCCCGAGGAAGCAGAAATCGAAGACCAGCAAGACCGCCGCCGCAGTTCTGTTGCCATGGTCAAGCCTTGCCGCATTGTGGTAATGCCTTGCGTTGCTCTTGAGCTCTTGAGCGCGTTTGAAGAAGTGAACAATACGTCCTTGCGACAAGCGCAACAATCAGTTATGTGTGTCCTTTTGGTAGATAAAATGATGTTAGAAGGTGCATCTCGCCCACATTCTTTTCATACGTGTGTGTGTTATGTGGTCATTGCACATTTGGATCTCCATTGTCATACATGCAGGTCCGAGACCGGTACGGAGAATACCGGGCCTTGATTCGTGCCGACGGCACCTGCATCAACAACCGCGGCGGGGTGATCGGGTACCTCAACACAGAAGACGGCTGGCTGGCAGGGAGCCGAGAAGAAGAGTATCTGGGGTAAAAGAGACGATGCGCATGTTGCCTAGCTTTGTTTTGAAGGTTCTTTGCCTCTTGCAACCATTCCTTCAATTCTCACCTTTACCAGCTTTCTCATTCTGATGTTTAATCATACTTCTAGATGTGCCAAGGATCAGCTTTCAGGCGATGAAGTAGTGGTCGAAGATGCCCTGGTAAATATACACACAAAAATGGAAGAGCATTTGTCTCTCTAATCATCTGCCTTTCCACCACGACACATGAGCGTTTATCATTTCTTGAACTTCGTTGTCATGGGGGTTGCTGAATGAAAACATAGGACGAGCAAGCAGCCCACATGAATTTGGGGAGCGGGTGTGTTTACGACGCTGGAGGCGCCATCGTGGCGGAAATAAAGCGTGATGGTACGTAAAATTAAAAACAAAATAGCAAAAGGCTGACTTGCATCTTGCCTTGCTTTCCAAAAATGTTCACAAACCCCAATATGTCACTTACGTTTCACGTCACATTGCTTTGCCGTGCGCAATGTACTACAAGATCAATGTTTCTAATGCTAACTACGCTCGCGCACATGCTATTAAAGCTCCTTCTATTTCAGTTTCTTTTCTTCTTCTTTCCCCCTTCAACAGGGGAAGTGTCGTCCTCGATGGGGTCGCTGCTCGGTACTTTTACTCCTTTCACCATGCACAGCGCTCGCTCGGTGCTCTTGTACTTAACTCTGGTCGACCCCAGTATGCTCAGCCGAAAAGAAGCAGCCGCGGCTGCGTCATCATGAGCTGCGCGCCCACGCGAAATTTACTCCCTACTTCAAAGCGTCTTGACAAGAGGCGCTGCTTTTTACCTTTTCTTCATCTCAGTCTTCAATATATCCTTTATGAGCACGGCAGTTCTTTTTTTTCGTCCATTTACTTCTGCTTATTCGTCAGCCTTGTCGCCGTTGACAAGCATCATCGCAACCGGACTCTTCACCTATCGGCCATTCTCCTTCATTTTCTGCCCCTCAGTACCCTTGGGATACAGAAGAGGGCAAAGAATTCCCGTTTTCCGTATGTAAATCGAAGCCATTTAGCTGCTCTCGTTAATGCCATTTTTGTGTAATTATAACACCATGTTGCCGGCTGAAAAACAGCGCGCACTTCGTTATTTTTAGCCGCGGCGATAACTACAACTATTACCATACAAATACTGCCAAATCGACTAAATAATGTGTTCCCTTCCTGGATGACGCAAGTGCCTTTCTATGAGGGCACCATGGGGGTCAATGCGGCGCAGTGTGCTTTAAACCACGAAAATCTGTGGAACTGAGTCCAATACGACAATACGACAGGGCGTGATTCGTGTGCTGCCTGGCGCACATCCTTTAGTTCCTGGTACTATAAGTATAGGTCCCCGTTGATAGCTCTCTTGTTGGTCCGTTTCTTTTTGGTAGATTACGTCTTACTTACTGGAGGGGCCGTGCTTGCTTCGCGAAATTGGGGATTCGGGGGG
>Ga0307930_1004119_pt1 | contig 10282 bp, 7 predicted proteins | sample OrgLakmetageno46_FD_203161 | JGI IMG/M metagenome (GOLD analysis project Ga0307930, IMG submission 203161) | Saline water microbial communities from Organic Lake, Antarctica - #46 | ecosystem: Environmental > Aquatic > Non-marine Saline and Alkaline > Saline | place: Antarctica: Organic Lake... | reverse complement strand
ACAAAGTCGTTGGGTACCATTACAGTGGCCGACGTTTCTTCGAGGACGCGTTCGATTGTGGGGTGACGTGCTTCAACAGCTACCAAAGTACCTCCTAGCCAGTCGCTGAGAGTATCGCTGTTTGTGTCTCGACTTCTCTTAGTGCCTGTACTACTGCTATTTCTGCTGCTGCTGTCTCCATCGCTGGCCTCAAAGCTTGGCCGCGTGTAACCTGGTAGTTGCGCTACCATTGAGAGGCTCTTGAGAGCATCGAGTGTGGACAAGGACGCCACCAAGTTCTTCAAGTCGCCAAACAGGTAGTCATCTGCGGTAGCCAGCACCATGGTCCACGCTCGTGCCCCCGCAGCTGTAACTGCGTCTCTGCAAACTTCCAAGTGCTTCAACCCCTCTGTAACCGGCGCACCGCCCAGGTATCTTACCACTTGCTGAGTGCGGTTCACAGGAGTCCAGCCTTCAGGTACTTTGCCTCCACCTCCTGAGGCTGACGTGTAGGAGACGGGTAGCTCGACGAGGTACTCGAGCATCCCAGTAGCGCCACTGCGCATGTGTTTGAACTGCAACTTTGGTTGCCCAGACGCCTCCCGCAGGGCAGGCAAGAGATTCTCAAGGGTGTTGACGGCAAGCTGTTCTTGGCGCCGAGCCTCTTTCAACGGAGCTAATGCCGTGACAAGCGCTGCTGCCAGTGCTTTACTATCACTGCCAACGTCACTGCCATGGCTACTGTAGCCGGTGCCATCGGCTGAGCCGGAATTATCAGCCGACGAGCTGCTGACTGTGTCCTTGTCATAAGTACTACCGCGCAACGCTCTGGCTTTGTCATCACCTGCTGCAGGGTCAACTAACGCAGCTACTGCGGCCAACCTCTGCAAGAGCACATTACTGCGCATGCACGCAGGCCTGAGCACGCTCACCAAGAGAGAACTGCGCATGGCCACTTGAGAGGTGAGCTGTGGTAAACTTGGCAAGCTCGTCACTGCATAACGAGCTGCTTCGAGAAGCTTCCAAAGTTTCGTGGGGGACAGCCGGCGGTAGTGCAGCAGCGCGGTTGCACTTTCTAGGTCTAAGCCACCTACTGCGGAAGTGGCGACATTTCTGTCACTGCTCCCGCTGGATTGGCTGCTGCTGCTTGGGCGTCCTCGTCTTTTACGCCCAAGTTCTCGTAAAGCCTGCAAAACTGGATTTAGGCATGCTGGAGCTACTTCATTCGTACCTCTACTGTTCTTGTCGCTGCTGATACCACTGCTACTATAGCTACTAGCAGTGAGAGGACTCGTGGCACTATCAGCACTTGGAGGAACAAGATTAGGAGCGGAGTGGCCAGCCAGGCACCCCACCGCGTCTAACCTCGCAGCAATGGCGTTGGCATCAGTAAGTGGCGCTCCAAGCCACCGTTTGAGCTGACGAGCGCCACTGGGCGTGGCGCAGCGATTCAAGTGCCAAAACAGCGATCCACGGTGGCCGTTGTTCTTGTCGCGAAGTGCTGCAAATAACTCTAAGTCGCGCACCGTTGAAGCTGGAAGGTGCATCCGCCCTCCAGCAGACCCCACGCCGCCACTAGCACTAAAGGCCGAGCCCGTGCCCGAGAGAGCATCCAGAGATTCGAGCACAAGGCCGGTAGTCTCGTGAGAAGGTCGCACCGTTTCTCGTGGCCGCTTTTTGCTCTTAGTCTGCTCATGTCTTTCAGCTTCACCCCTCGCTTCGATGCCGCGTGCATCATTTTCTTCTCCCATTATCTCCTCCTCTTCTTCCTCACTGCCACCGATCAACTCCTGAGTGCCAGTATCGCCAGCAGCCAAGAGAACTCGATCGAGACCGAGAGGGCGAAGGTAGCCGAGAAGAGCGCCGAGGCAGCGCTCGAGCGGTTCAGGCAAGTTGCGAGCAGCGGCCCAGCACCGCGCTGATGCTGACTGCGCTTCCGGAGACAGCGTTGCTGGAGATCGCAACGTTGGCACGGGAGAGGCAAACGAAGACGAGGACGATGAAGAAGAAAAGGCCGAAAAGGAAGAGGCAAGCGGAGTACTGGGTGACTGCGAAGAAGAAGTTGAGGTTGAAGCAGAGAGCAAAGAAGGAAACGACGGCATTGCTGATCCCAAAAGCACATCTCGGAGGGCAGTCCGAGCCGTATCTAGCTCAAATGATTGGCTGGGCAGCCTTGCTACTCGCACGATGCGAGGTCGGCCAGTAGCATCCACGGCGCTCTCTGCAAACGCTTGCACGCACAATTCAGTGGCTGAGCCTATGCCGTCTACCACTGATTCTCTGCCTACACTACCAGGGCTGCTGCTACTACCAATGCTGCTCTGCCAGGAACGGCCTGTGTTACCATCAGCAGCAGTGGCAGCAGCAGGCAGCAAGAGCTCTACAGGGTTGAGTTGCGCGAGGCGCTCTGCCAGGCCCAAGCGATGCGGACCATCAAGCCACGACGAATGGACTAGCCGACCGGCCTGCAAGTCGCAAGCGACTAAAGCGAGGCAGGCATCCTCATCACAAGCATCATTGGCGTGTAAATCACGAGACGCAAACGAGGAAGAGGTCTCGGTTCGTGGGGTTGATGTATTGGGGCTTTCATCCCTATCACCCACTTCTGCAGCACTCGTGAGCGCTGCTTTGGCCACAGCCGCGTGAGACGCAGGCAAGTCCAACAAACAGACCAACCAGCGCTCTGCACCGTCAGCCCCACTGCTCTCTACATCGTCCACGTCATTATTAGGACCTCCTTGGCTTGTGCTATCTTCATTGTGGTGCGCTGAAAAGCCTTCTTCAATGCCATCATCATCATCGGAGGCGCCGCCATCTTCGTCGCCTTCGCCACTGACTTCTTGAGTTTTCTTTCGCGCAAATTGTGGTTTTCCGTTGAAAAACTTAAGAATATTTCCGCTGCTGCTGCTGCTGCTGCTGCTGCTACTACTACTGCTACTACTACCAGTGCCGGTCTTACTGCCACCTCCACTGCCGCCTCCGCTGTCATCGCCTATCAAGTCATCGTCGAGCAGCGTCGCAGGAGAGTAGACCGCGGCAAGGGCGCGCGCATAGGGCTGCCCCCCTTTCAACGGGTCGGCTTGGGTGCACACGCCTACGGCATGCCCCGCTGCGACGAGCCGGCGTACGTGAACGCTCAAGCGATAGCTCGGGATAGAAGCCACCTGGTTTGAGAAAATAATTGAGAAGCCAGAGTAGAGAGGAATTGAAAACTTGACTTACTCTTAAGAGGATTTTTCTGCTAAGTTATAAAAGGTCTAGGTACATAAGTTTCCATGGCCAGTTCGGGTGGCCACTTACTGTGTACGCTTTGTCGCGCAAAGCTTTAATGCCGAGAGCACTCGCGGCATCAACGGCGTCAGTGCCATAGAAGCGATACTTGTACCTATTGAAAGCAAGTGTACAACAATATTAGTCTTCAGCCACCATTAAATGTGCTTTGCTAACTTCATGATCTTCGTGTCGACATTCAAAACAATGACTCTATATAGCATTACCCGACTTCGATGCACAATAAGAGACCAGGATGCTGCCGTTTGAGCTGGCCCACTTGAACCTCAAGCGGAGTCAATTTTAAGCCCGCAGCCGGCCCATCTGCCTTTGAATTTGGGCTCTTGCTACCATCACCAGTAATGCGCCTTTCGTGGCGAACGTTAGTTCTGCTACTACTTTCTTCAATATCACCACTATCTGCATCACCTTCATCGTCAAGGGCAGCGAGTCTTGTTGCAAAGTGCAAAGATCTTGCAAAGTTGTCAGTTTTTATGGCGGCCAATCGCGCAGCGCTCTCTGAAGCCAACTCTTCAGCACGTAGGGCAGATTGTCCGCTGTAAGTGCAAATGTCACCAACGCTGCTACTATTAGGAATGTTGCTGCTGCTGCTACTACTACTACTACTACTACTACTACTACTACTACTACTACTACTACTACTACTACCAGTGCCGCTGCTGCTTGCATTGAAGAGCGAACTCTTAGTTTGGCCGACATCGAGGGTGCTATCGGCGCTCGGTGGTGAGCTACTCGTAGGGCGCCGCTTCAATGGGCTTGCAGAAGGAGTTGCCCCGGCGAAGAAGCGCGAAACTAGTTGGTTTCCCGACGACACCTTTGCTGCTTTTCTTGAAGGCATATTCAAGCTTGCCACGAGACGCTTGCACTACAGCAATTAGTTGAGCTTGATTCTGAAAGGAGACGAGGCCTGAAAGAGCTCACTACTAAAGCTTCGCTACCTGAGAAGAACAAGCATAGGCGCTAGCAGTAACCATGGCAGTCATTCAATATAGATACTGCCATCAAACCATGTAATAAGCTATTTCCTACAGCATCCCAAGCTTCCTGGCTATCGCACATGCTCTTTGCTCCTCCATAGTAGCTAAATACTTCTCACTGGCTAGCTAGGGCTAGCTACTGTGCGTAGTGTTTAGGGGTAGCAAACACAATAAGTGTTCCCGAAGGGGGGAAGTTGGAATGGCAACGGTTGGTCGGATTTTTTCCCATATTTTTCTTTCGTTGTTTTGCTGTTGGACCGTAATCGGGAGTTGCTCCTTCTTTGTTTCCTGTGCGACTACTGTGCGACTTTACATCTGCTCATCGTCTCATCGTGTTATCCTTCCTTCCGAGGGGCTGCAGCACAGTTTGTACTGGGCGTAGGCGCAAGATGAGCAACGCGCACGCTCGGGTGCTCAATGTTGAAACCGTGCAGGAACTACCGAATTGGAGACGAGATCGTGGGCAGCGAGACTCACGGGAAGCGGAACGGGAAAGACGCCGCGCTCAAAGGGCCCTCGACGTGCACCGGCCATTACCTGCCTTTCGGCCCGATGACACCGAAGAGGAGAAGAAACCGCCGGCATGTGCGTACTCAGGCTACTTTTACTAGTGCTTTCATGATTCCGCTGCATTAGCTACTTCTTAGATGTTGTAACTATGCCGTCGGTTTTTTATCTCCCCAGAACTACTCCTGACAATACTCCCGCTCCGAAACCTGCAACAGGCGCAGTATGCTGCACATTCTTCTCCTTAAGCGGCATGATATTTTTATTTGGGTTAAGTTTGGCGTTAAAGTCGGACAGCATGTACTTCTTGATGGAGGGCGCAACAGCGCCGAAGCCTAGCTATGCACCCCCTGTGGAAGGCGCGATGTACATATACCTGAGTACAATGGTCCTCAGTCTCATCTTTTGGGTGCGAACTTATACCGCAGACAGCATTGTGGAGTTCCATAAGCCGAAGCGATGATTTTTCTATTGCTTTAGTAGGTTGACGCGTTTCTTGAAATTTCGACGTCAGAATGATGTCACAGCAGATGTGCCGAAGGATGCGCGGTGTTTTTTTCGTCTTCCTGTGAGTGCGGTATCAGATTGCGTGGAACTGGTTGCTCATCGGAGCTCGCACATTGGTGATCTGCAATGGTTCCTTGATCTATGCATCTTAAAACAGTAGTCGAATTATTTTCGCTAGCAAATACCGAGTGAAATCTAGGAGCCAGACCCTGTAGCGTATATGTATAGCCACAGGGCCTTGAGCCTTGTGCGTTTCCGTTTCTAGGATCTAAATCCATAATTTTTAGAGCAACAAGTAGCGCACTCGAGAGGCTCTTATTCGGCATCCCGAAACCATGGTCGCTTACAAATAAATACTATAACTGATTCCGCTATTTTCTATCCACTATCCATATGATGCCTATGCTTATTATAAAATATAAAAGATAAAAGGGGCATTGGCGTCTCCATGTCCTCGCCCTTTTCTCTTTTCTCTATCAAAACTCCGTATCTCTTTTGCGGCATTTTCTTTTCAAGTTTCTCTTTGCGTCGGTCCTTCGGTATCCGGTGCGTGTGCGCGTGCGGTGTATGGGCGTACACGACCGATGGTTTATGAATATTTACAAGCAGGCGCAGGCGTGAAGCGTGAAGCAGAAAGAGAAAGAAGTTGAAGCTCAAGAAATAATCAAGCAGACGGCGAAGTCATATCGCGCTCGTCGCTTTCGCAGGTCGAAAAGGAGCTCCCGTGCTCAGCATGTGGTTCGGACGTAGCCCGGGCCATAGCTCTGCTCCCCCAGAGACCGCTCACCTGGCCTGCATTCCGGCTGCGGCTGAGGCTGCGGCTCTGGCTGCGGCTCTGGCTGCGGCAGTCAGTGCTGCTACTGCGACCATCACTGCGCATGCTGCTGCCGCGGGAGTCTCGTTCAAGGCTACTGCCTCGGCCAGTCGCATAGGCAAGGGGGTTGTTCTGTTCCGAAGCCACCACTTCGGCTTCTCGATTTCGAGCAGCTGATGGGTCGATGCACGAAGGCCCCAGCGGCGCCATAGACCACCCACTGGGGTTTCTTCTCCCACCCACGATTGCCCCGCTGCTACGACCATCACCTGGAACGCCAGGCCCACCGCCACTGATGCTGCTGCTGCTGCTGCTGCTCGCCACGCCTGGCGGCAAGCACAAGTTGAGAGGCTGGTACTGCGGGCCGGGCGACCGAGGTCCCGGCACCATCGACGAATAACCTCCTGCGCCTCCGCCTCCTCCTCCTCCTCCTCCTCCTGCTGATGGCGACGCAATAGAAGCCGCCACTCGCGGAGGCGTCACTCCACGCTCCAGCGAGGAAGCGGTGCGCACGTCCAAAGTCCGCCTCAACGCTGCGAGGGCTTCGGCGTTGGCAGCGGCTGCCCACGCGCCGTCTACTTCAAAAGAAGGAAGCGAAGCCATCCGCGGCACGCGGCTCGGTGGAGTCTTTTTGATTTTGAGCCAGAAAGGTAGATTGAAAGGGGCAAAAAAGGTTTTAGATGAGAGAACAACAAGCATGTTCGAATGCGAAGAAGCACGAATAGCTATGGAATAAGGTCATCTATACACGAGACATCACGTGCACGCGAGAAATAATTGAATATTGAGCTCACCCTATCTTCCTCTCTTCGTTTCCTTCTATAGCAGTCTTCTGTATGACCTTACCTTGTGGACCCACACTTGCGCGCACTTTTGCGGCACGGTACAGGGGGAACAGGCAGGCTTTTGGCCGGTGCGCTGGGCACGGAGGTACTCGTTGGTGGTTGCGCCCACACAAACCAGCCAAGCATGGAAGCTCGCCAAGGAGCAGAGGTACGCTGCAGCGGCAGCAGACCACAACCCGAGGCCTAGGCACAGCCACACAGGAATGACCGTTGCAGCAGCTGCTGTCGCCGAATCGCTGTATGCCTCCGCGCTCGTATGGCTGCTGCCGGGGCTGCTGCCAGGGCTGCCGCTGTTGTCATTGCCAGCGCCAGCGGAGGTGTAGCCGTTTTTGAAGGCGAAATACAGGCACCAAGCGCATGCAGCGGACACCAGGGATGCAGACGCAGCAGCCGAGGTCACAAAGGCCAGGAACACCCGATAGTTGCGCTCGCCAATGCAATTTCCGGTCCAAGGGCTGTTTCAGGCATGAGAAAATAATAAGAAAAATAATTAGTAGAAGAAACCAATATTACACCGAGTCATTTCGCAATTCAAAGCGAATTCATCACACATGATATCCACAACGATGAAGTCCTTTCGATCACGTTTCCGCTCTTTGATTGGTGGCTACTGTACACGATAATATGTATGGAGTTCTGCTTACCAATGGTGATCGAACCCAACGACGCAAGCGTCACAATAGCGGCAGTGCTTGGTTCTCGGAGGCCGCAACACGTGGCACGTTGAGCAGTAGCGAATCGACGTTTTCACACCAGCCGGCATCAAGTCAACTAAAGGGTTACCGGGAACCTAGCAGCAGCAATAGGGAAAGTCAACACCAGGGTAGGGCGTGCACAGGAAAGAAAATAAGGCAGATGTGTCAACAGCACTTGCAAACAAACAAATAAACCTTAACCCTAGGAAATAAAATGCTAGCACGGCTGCTTAATAAGAGACATGATGTGTCATAAAGTGACGTATTGAACATAAAAGGGAGAAGAATTTCTTACCCTCGGCACCACTCCAGGGTCAGTGAGAGCAGTCATGATGAGAGAAACGGTGGCAAGGACCAGAAGGATAACGCCAGCATTAATCCAGAGAGTCGTCAAAAATAGTGCAGGCCCACAGAAATAGGCCGCAAATGTGGTCTCCAGCAGCGCTAGTGACAACAAACATTGCCTAGCAGGTGTAGTGGAAAGTTACCGGTGAAGAAATATAAGCTGCAGAATGATCATCTCATCTCATTTGATTCAGCAAGAACGCTCAAACGAAATAGTTCCAACCTAGCTAAGATAGGAACGTACTTCCAGTGGACACCTGCCATCACGCGCCCGCCGCAAAAGAACGCATGCCTAGCCGGCCACTGCCGCCATCTGAAAGTGATTCATAGATGTATGAGCACTTACTATTAGTCAAAACAGTCTAGCTTCAGTTTCACGAGCAAAATTAGAAGCAATATTCGCACCGCACGATGGAGACATCATAGCCGCCTGGGGTCAAGGCATTGTCGTCAGCACCGTATGCGTAGGCGTTAGCACTAGCAGGAGGAACGCCCCGCAACGCAGGGATCAAGGCAGAAACGCCGTCACTGCTATCGAGGGATCTAGGAGTTCTCCGACCACGGTTCGAACCTAGTTCTAGAAGCTTACTTTTCTCTCCCCCTATATCACCCGATGGCTGCGTCATTTGATAACACGGCCCTTGGGTTCCGACTTAAATACTCTGTCTGTGCTACAGTCGTACACACCTTGTACCCACACCCCACACCCGGTGCTCACGCCAGCTTCTATTGCACACGTTAGCTAGCAGATAATTCGAGTTCTTGCTGGTACTAAGTACAGCTATACAGCTACGTAGCTAGCTAGCTACTATAGGTAGGTTCGTCTAAATAATGTGTACAGGTAGTTCCGGGTAATAAGGGCGGGGGAATTTGGCCTCAGCACTCGCTCTCTTAGCGTTTTTTAGTACTGCAGTATAAGAAGGAAATCGATTTCTAACAGGTGGAAGTACCGAATTTTGACCCTTATTCCCTTAACTTAACACCCGGAACTACCTGTAGACAGACTGACTTTGGAACTGCGGAAAACTGCGGTGAACATTTTGAAACCTGCGCGTTGATTGGTGCAAACCATCAAGAGTTATAAGTTCCGCAAATTTGTTTTTTGCTTGAAGTATGGTGTAATGGTGTACTGTTTTGCACTGCGCCTCTAAACTTTGAGGTTGCTTTTCGAAAGGTTCCTCAACGCCCTCGGCTCTGGCCTTTTGAGTGCTTTTGAAATTCCGTGACTGGGAATCGTGTTAACGTTTTGAATGTAGACTATATTAGATCAACGTAGTTTGACGTTTTATGCGACCACGACCAAAACCTCCTGATGCCTGATGGCTGAAGGACACCTCGAGAGTAAATGATTAAAATTGCATTACGCAAAAGGACACTCAGCCCAATCAGACTTGTTCTGAAGGTTACATTTTTCTGTTGCTATTTGCCACAGTGCTGTTTCTTTGTATTTTTGGGGAGTATTAACTAGACTAGGACTAGACGACCAAAAAGTGCCTCCGAAGAAAATGTGTGTCTCCGTCACATCACATTTTTATCTGGGTACATATGTTCTGACACCTTACGTATGTTCTGACACGTTGTCGCGTCACTGACATCAACCATGTTCTGACACGTTGCCACGTCACTGACATCAACACATCAACACCATGTTCTGGCGTTCTGAGACGTTGTCACTGCCACCTGACATCAACTACGTTGATCGCGGTGTGACCCGCGCCGCTGCAGTGTAGGATAGGGTCGAAGTCGAAACACAGGGAAATGGAAACATAGGAAACAAACCCGGATTTTTCGCGTATTTCGTATCCAAGAAACAATAAAAGTATCGCCCTGGGCGTTTCTGGTTTCTAGAAACGAAACATATGGGCCTCGTGCGCTGTTTTTCCCACCATTCACCTGGATATTTCGTTTCCATCTCTTTCTAACGTGGGGCGTCACAGGTAGGATCAGTAGGCACTGAGAAGAGGCAAATCGCGAACAGTTGTACTGGATCCCCATGTATTCGAACGCGAACTCCACTTCCGATCAAAATTTCCATTATCGCACCAACTAAACCGTGATCCGGGCTGATCCTCTGAAAGTCTCTTGAGAAGCACTTACTTTGAGAGGTGGAATTGAAACGAAACCCGAAAGAAACCTTGGAAATCCAGGTGTCTCGTTTCCACCTGAGAAACAGAAACATACAGTCCGCCTGCCAGGCCAGTTTCATGGGAAACCCTGTACTGACCGTTTATTTCCAAAAATGGGCGAATGCCGGGAGGTGCTGGGCGGCGGACCAGCACCTCCTTCGAAGCTATAAACGCTTCGAGTGCAACCGGGATCTCA
>Ga0307930_1004118_pt1 | contig 10283 bp, 11 predicted proteins | sample OrgLakmetageno46_FD_203161 | JGI IMG/M metagenome (GOLD analysis project Ga0307930, IMG submission 203161) | Saline water microbial communities from Organic Lake, Antarctica - #46 | ecosystem: Environmental > Aquatic > Non-marine Saline and Alkaline > Saline | place: Antarctica: Organic Lake... | reverse complement strand
GGTGCCAACTGCGAAGCATTCTCAAGAGCCCGTGACGCCTCCGCCGCCTCCTGAAGAGCCAACCCCGCCTCCGTTTACCCCTGAGCCTCCGTCCACCACAAACGTAGTGCGTGTGAAAGACACGCCCACTGCGAATGCACCGGTCTCCGTAGGCGATGGAGTGGCCAGTTCATCCGAGCATTCTGAGTTGAGTGCCACCCGAAAGACCCCACGAAGCAGAGAGAAGCGAGCGTCAAGGAGCAAGACGCCCCAAAGCTCGAGTAAAACCGCAGCCTCACCAGGATCGGGGAAGGACAAAGGAGGAGCGCCTAATCGCCGCAAGAGCAAGAGCCCTGAAATTGAGTCCGCCCCAGACCGCGCATCCACTCGCTTTGAAGAGCTCCAAGTGGAGAAAAGTGCGAGTGGCGGTCCGACGTCGACATTATAAACATTAAGCACTGCGACTGAACTCGATTCTTTTGTTTGGTTTCTCAACTAGCTTCGCAAACGGAGCATTACAATGCGTTACGCGTTACACATGAAATAGGAAACTTAAAAACTAGAACTCCTGGAAATTTTCAGTGCCACCTCTTGTCAATCGAGCCCAATTCGAGCCTAAGATGGTTGAATTCCGAGGCCCTTTCCCGGTGCTATTGATTTAGGTATTAGCATAAAAAGTACTAAGGTTCCTTGGTCCGTAAGTAGCGAAGTGGATGTTTATACGAAACCAACTGCAAGTCCTTAGTGGCAGTGGACCTTGAATCCAGATAATCAAATTAATCAAGAGACGGCCGATTTCGTTATAACGTATATTAATGTGTAATGGAGAACAGATAATCGACACATCTAGGCCGCAATGACGGCATGAAAGCAGCTCGGCGAGTGCAGGTCCTTGTTGAGTTTGGGGTTGGCCGTGATTTGCAGCAAGTAGCGCCCTGCGGGGGGCTCAGGAATGAGCTGCCACACTTCGTTGCTGGACCTCAGCAAGGGCACCAAAGTGTTCACCGGCCGCCCTTTCACTTTCACCACTTTGCGGTCAGACTTGGGGTTGCGCGCGGCCTCTTCGGCAGCTTTTGCTTCCGATTCTTCCAGTGCGTTTCGACCTGTGTACAGAGTTATACAATGCAAAACGACGGTCAACAGGCCTGCTTAAATTTGTTCTGGAGGGTTCACAAAGACGTCGCTTCGCACTACTGTCCTTTTTAATGTTTCTTTATTCTTTGGGGAATAGGATCTAGTGCTACGAATGATTTAGCTAAGGCTGTCTCACCTGCCGCACTCAAACCCCATCTGGGCTTGGCTCTAGCCCGCGCTACAGCGACGGCTACTGCGTCAGCTGTTTCTTTCGCGGTGGGCAACCGGGGCCAATGCAAGAGCTGAGCGGAGAAATGATGGGATTCCACGCGCTGCAAATCGGCTAGTTTCGCCCTGTGTCACGACAGAGAAATAGGTCAAGTGAATAGACTAGAATAGATTTTACAGATGGAAATAAAAATCTCAAGAAATGAGGAATGAGAATGAAGGGCTCTTCAATAACAATTAATGACAAAATTCACGACAATTGAGAAGAATTTATTGCAGAGGTAAAGAAAGCAAACTGATGAGCGCCAATTTATGGTTCAAACATTAATGAGCATCCATTCATTACTTGAATTCATCAAAGCCCTTGTCCGCGCCGCGCCACTCTTTCGACTCATCAGATTCTCCAGGCAATTCTCCTGCGGCTTCGTCACTGACTCGCCCGTCCCGCCAATGGCGCAGCTCCGGGCTTTCGGGTGAGACCTGCAACAACTCCCCGCCAGCGCCAAAACTAACACCGCCGCTGCTGCCATCACCACTATCACTGCCACTATCACTGCCTCTGCTGCTGCTGCTGCTGCTGCTACTGCTGGTCCAGTGGTGAGGGCAGGCCACGATGTAAATCAACCCTTTCACAATATCCACTTGCACCAATGCTTCAGCATCGTCGCGCACGCTTACGTAGTATTCGGGATACGGGTCCAGCCTCGGATCGTCGAGGCCTTTTTAGAATCATATGGAAATATACATGCACAAAGAGCATCAAAAATAAATGACAGTGTGGTGCTTCGTAAAAGGCACAAGGAGGAGTGCAGCCGGATTGTGGCAATGAATTAAATTCGTCCTCATCATCATCATCATCATTCATGCACTTTAAACACACTCACTCACCAAGTGTGTGTTTAGTATCAGCGGCTTTTGGTTGAAGCTCCAGCGCTTGCAGCTCCCACCCTGTGTCTAACTTCGTATGTGCAGATGGCAATGTCTCGCTCGCCATGCCATTGGCTGCTACTGCTGCTGTGGCTGACGCCTGATATAAAAACAAAATAATTAAACCGTTAGAAAGCATTGTTTTAGAAAACTAAACTAAAAGCTTTTATTTACTAACCAAAAGATAAAACTGAACTCACCTGTTTGTGATCTCGGCTGTCATAATTATTGCTGTCGCCAATGGAATCTATTCCATGAAGCAAGTTTTCCTTCAAGGCACTTGCGCGCAACTTTGCCATAAGTACCGCAGGATTTACCTTCAATAACAATGTAGCAAGTAATAGACGTTCAGGTAAGATGTCATGGGAATTGAACCACAAATGATGTCTCAAACATGCAAACCAATGGGTTGCAACATGATTTTTTTGTGTCCACGCGTGCGCGCACCATTTCAAGCGGTGGGCCTGCGCGAGGGCTTCCACTGATGCTGCACACGGGCCGCCTGGCCACCATCATTCCTTCCGACCCTAAGCCACCGTGAAGAGCCCCACCGAGCGTGGCCGCGCCGCCGTGAAACCCAAGCAGCTGCCTCCTCCTCTGATTATGATGGCGATGCTGTTGCTGGAGGTTTTGGTGGATGTTAGCACTCGCAGAAGCGTTGAGATATCGATTCGTCTTGGTATTGCTTTTGATTGATGTGTAAAGAGTGGTAGCAGCACGTGCAGTTGTAGTAGTGGTAGAGAAAGTGTAGACAGTGGTGTTATCACTGCCATCTTCACTGCCAGTACTGCTGGTTCTTCTTCTTCTAGGTGAATGATATTGGTGGTGGTGCCGGTGTCGATCCCGACCATGTTCATGTATTGAGGAACTTGAAATACTTGCATCCGCTAAACAATTGACATAAACAAGAACAAAATCAGTTTGAAATATAAATTTCAATAGCAATAATATAGACAATATTCTTCAAGGCTTTCAAGAGGCACCATCGAACTTTACATTATCAGGTTAAGAGTACAAACGATGTTACGCATAACGACGACAATGTCGACAGTATTATCACTGTCATCCTGAGCATCAAAAACGCTCAATAAATTCATTCGCCTTCAACCAAGTCATGTCATAAACCTACTCATTCTCTGGATGACAACTACGTACCATGTCTAGATGCAATAAGAGGGTAAAGGTCATTTAAGGCGCTCCGCGCCCTCCCCGCGTTTGCAGCCGATGTTGTCACTATTCCACCCATGTTGATTGCTCCTGCTGGTTGATTGCTGCTGCCTTCGTACATAGGAGATCGCTTTGGCTTGCCTACAGAAAAAAAAGACAGTTGAAGATTGATGATTTGGTTATTAAAATATCAGTTTCAGTCCTTGTGTAATCAAAATGTATTTATTGATTGAGTCAATGCGATTCTATGAATATTTTGGACCAAGAGGCCTAAAACCAAGCGAAACCAATGAAACAAAGAGATAGGATAGGGACTTATTGAGGCTGCAAAGATACCGTTCGCCGCAGTAGTAGCGCTGAGTGTTCCTGCGTGCGTGGCATCGCGAGTTCCTCCATGTGCGTCACTACTGCTCGAGTCCAGGTCGCGGGTGGCGAGTGGAGGCGGAGGCGCCCATGGTTCATCGTTGCTCCCCCGGTAAACGCCTAGGGTGGCGCCTGGAGGAGAATTGGGGCTCAAGTCGTCTGGATTCAAGCGCAACAACCTGCAAAAATAAAAAAAGGTCGCAGAAATGATAAGAAAAGTCCCTGAAATTCGAGGTAAAAATGTTTCAAGGGAATTCGTAAGGACACCCACGCCATGAGCGTATCAAAGTCCTAATAAATATCAAATTTCTCATTACTTTGGATTTAGGCCGTCTTTGACCATTTGCTTTGCCACAACTTCGCGTGCAACATTGGCTGCCAGCATCAATTCAAAGTATTTCGCCAGTTTGGGGTCTGGTAACAAATTGAGGAATTCCCATGCATACAAGAGTTGATACAAGAAGAAGAAATAGGCCCGTGTGATATCATGATGATCTCAACACAGCTTAGACCAACAGTTTCTGTTGCACCTCTTACTTAGACATCACAAGATGTGCTCTTCTTGAAGACCTACGATACAATAATTACCGTTGCGTGCGGTAAAAGCACCACCATCCGTAGGGTGGTGCTCCTTGCCAAAGTAACGGCAGCCACCCGTGAGTAGAGCGCTGTTCGGGTCCGCTCCCTTTGATTTGCAACTTGCTCGACCAGCGTCTCGCCACGCCAACAATTCCTACATTTGGCAAGCACCAGCCGTATCGACCATCGCGAGGTGGTGTATTTTGTTAATGTTTCGATATTTAAAGAATGCATAGCATTTCCAATGATTTGCTCGTGAAGCAATATGGCATCAAAGGAAGACAGTTTACTAATACTGAGTGCAGAAAAATTTACCAAAGAACTTTAAAAATAGTACTGCTAGCTCAATTCATGTAATAAATATACCTGCAGCAAATGCTCTAAGACCAAGTCAGCAGTTGCCGAGTGCACCTGGAGGCAATTTGAATAGAAAGATTGCAAAGGAGAAAGATGCGTTCAAAGAAAGAAGACTGTTTTAATAATTAATTTTGGTCATGAGGTGCTCTCTAATAGAGACAGTCTCTAATAGAGAGGTCGCGTACAAATCAAAAGAGTCGTCGCCTAGTAGCGTACATAGTGTATATACGAAAGCAAGGAAGTATATCTAAAGTATTAATTTACCCCAACTTACCAGATGGTCAGGCAGGCACCACTTGTGGCCGAGCAAACGATCTGCTTCGTCTCCTGGTCCCATCGCTACATTATTTACCCCAGAAGGAGATTGTGGTGAACCTCCCCAGGGCGAGCTCTTCTCTCCACCACCACCACCACCAAGGTGGCTTTTGACCGAATGCCACGCTCCTCCAGCTGCTTTGGTCAATGAACTACCGCCACCACCACCACCGCTGCCGGTCTTTGCGTGATTTGAATGCTTCTTATGGTTCGTTGCTTTGCCCTTGTCTACTCCGTGGCCTCTTTCCCCATAAGCAGCTCGGGCCATGTGGCTCACGCTCAATTGCCGATTGGCAGAAGGTGAAAATCGTGCAGTCGTAGCAGCTGTACTGTTGAGCGGTGGTGAAATTGGTGCCTCAGTATACGAGGCATTAAAAGCCGAACTACTGGCAAGCAAGTGACGATGACGATAACGAAGGTGTCTGTGAGAGCCTCTTGATGCGGCCCCTTTGTTCCACCGGTGAGTGCTGGATGATTGACTCACCTTATCACATTGCAAAGTACACCAGAAAAGCAAAGTAAGCAACCACAAGAGGTTGTACCCACGACTTTGTACCACACTGTTCATATATTTACGGATCCACTAGGTAATGAATTGAGCATGAAATGTCAATTGTAGTCCATTTTCCTTCGTACCTTAATCCCGCAGAGATGCTGCGCAGTGGGGTACACGTATTTTTTCATTTTCGCAGCAATGCTCAAGTCTTCTCCGTCGGGCGCTTCGTTTTCGCCCTGCACTCCTCCATGGTTCAGCGCCGACACCAAGTCCGGGTTCTTGATGAGAGGCAACAGGGCGTCCCGGATCGAAATCGCCGTGACGCCGTAGTGGGCGCAGAGGGCCAGCTGGGGGTGCTGCGCGGAGATCCACGCCAAACGCCTGCCCCATGCCATGACGTTGATGACTGCGGGGCGCTGCGGCCGCCGACTGAGAGCAGCCCGCAACAACACTTCAAACGGCAACGCGTCGTTGCCGTAGTAGGCCTGTTTGGGAACAGACACAGGGGGAGAAATAAAAGGAAAAGAAAATGGAATGACAAAAAAACTTGTAGCCTGTATACAACTAGATTTTCACCAAAGACTTCTCAAACCTTTGAGCATATATAGATATTCCTGTGTCATTTTATGAGACCTCACTAAAGATCTGTACCATGATGTAGACTCTAGGATCAAAAAAAGAAGAATGATTGGATCTTCCTGCTAAGCTTAGGTGCAAAGTGTGACCACGAACGCATCATCATCATCGGATACCTGATCGTCCATGGCGAAGTCCATGAGCAAGAGGTCCACTTCAGAATCTTCCGATAAAGTCGACTTTACCCCACCATTGTTGCCGCTAGAGCCTGTTGCACAGTACGGACATTTAGCTCAATGCTAGACTATACCACCTATAGACCGGTGCTGAATGCGTGACTATTGACATCTTTGAGGCATTTACACATTAATTCCATGACGCATACCTGTGCTGCTGCCTCCGCGATGCCGCGTGTCCTGAGCGGGTGCACCAATCAAGCTGTCTAAACATAAGCCTGCGGTGAAGGAACCGTGCTGAGTGCGGCTCCCATCGGCCACGAAATTCACCTGAGTAGATACATGAAAAGCACGTGTGGACGTGTACAGAAAAGGGCGAGTTAAATAAGATAGAAAAAGAGATAGAAGAAAAGAACAAGAAAAGGAAAAAAAATGCAGGAAGAAAAGAAGCATGCTTCAGAGCTGCGCCCACTCACTGCTACATTAGGCAGCACTCGTTGAAGGCCAGCCGCAACAAGCGACGGAAAACGCCAACGGTGGTTGACCTGGTCCCATGAGAGAAGAGATAAATCCAATACATTTGATAATTACATTGTACGAAGAAATATAGGAGTGGTGAAAGTCCATGATAGAATCTAGACGAGAGGATGGATGAAGACAAGGCATACAAGATGAAGACCATTACAGTGTAGAAAGCAAGCTAATAGGCGGCAAAAAGTCGTCTCCTGAACACTGAACTAATCTCACACACCTTCCCGCCGGTGCCACTCGCAAAGGTTCCACCGATAACACCGACGTTGAGGCGAGGCGGCGGAGGTGATGGAGCTCCTTCATTTGCGGAACCCTAAGCAAAGAGTATACAAAATTCAGAGTTATCGAGTGGGAAGAATATATCCCTTCAATCATTAAATCACCTAGAACTGATTAGCTGGAGAGCACAAATACAACACTGCCAAAATTATCACCACCGTCACAATCGCTACCGCCACCATGCACACAACAGCCTATACCTGCATTAATCGGTGCGCTGCTTCGTCGGAAGCCCGCAGCACCATCCTCCCCAGCGCTTCTCGCCACGCTGCTCGTGTCTCAGCGCCCACCATAGCTACTGCGGCGCGTCGCACGCTGAGCGGGTGTGCTTGTCGGATTCGGCGCAGTTCTTTCTCGACGGCAGCCCAATCAATCACTGGGCGAGACTGCAAGTGCGCTACCCGACTAGAAAGGTCGAGTTTCAAACCACTGCCTTTCGAGAATGCCGTGGCAGCGACTAGCTCTGGCTGAAGATGTGAATGCAGGAAAATGGAAAATATGATGTAAAGGTTGAGATAAGTATCGAAATTTAAGGGGTAGTAAAGGACAAAAAAACGCTAAAATACATCACTTCTGAAAGCACAAAGCTCACTAGCGTCATCGCAAGAGTATTCAGCTGACATAAGGATAATGATTTGTTTTTAATTCGACCTATCATTGCCAGGGCTAGGAAAATTCTTTTTTTGTAGTGAATTCATGTAGCGTGTGTTACTTACAGTGGCATTTCTAATCCCTTACCTTTTTGGTGGGGCTGCCGGGCATTCCACCGAAGAGCACTCCAGCGCCGCGGCCTCCGTTCACTCCACTCCGGACTGCGGCTAGAGCAGCGCTACTGCTGCCGCCACCATCGTTCAATGCTCCCTGTCCCGTGACTGCTTGTGTTGCTCCGTGCGCCTGGTGCGAATAAAGTAGCAAGAAGAAATGAATCTTACAGCACAAAACTTTTTTTAAAAAGTAGTGCACGAAAAAAACATTCTGAATTTGTCATAAACATTATTCTCACTGGTTCTGTGAAAAAAACAACGATTCAAAATGACTCAATACCGGATCGCTGGGCAAATAATCGCCCACAGGATACTTGAGAGCAGTCAGCACGTCTGCGCATTCGGCCGTGACCGTTTCAATGGTAGGCCTCGGCAAGGCCGCAATCCACCGCTGTGCGACGCGGGCGGAATTTTGGCGATTGGTCCCGAAATCCCCGTCCGCCTTGGGGGCTCTGTTTTACGATGGTCGTCGATTTTTTTAGGGAATATCAAGAAAATACAAAACGGAAAGGATTGAGGATTGAAGTTGCTCAACTGCAGCATTTCTCTTCTCTTCCCCCTTAGAACGGGGGGAGCATAAACTGAGTGTATACCTAGTAGCTCGCTGCAGCCACGCGGCAACATTCGGAGGCAAAGTGTTGCTACTACTGGTGAGCTGACGGCCTCTTCCTCCTCCTCTTCCTCGGCCCGATGCTCCTCCTACCAGGCCCAGCCATTTGAAGAGCTCCGTGGCACGCAAGTTCGGCTCCAATGCCTTACAAAATACATAGAAATAGGAATAATGGAAAACACGCCATAAGGAAGGGCATAGAGGTACGACTTGCATTATTCATAGGCAGGAATAACTAGCGTCTTGGCAAATGTCTCAGGCAAAAGATGATAGTGTCATAATAGGGAGGCCCAATGGACAAAACGAGTATGATAGGCACATGCAAGGTCGTTTACTTTCTTCTCAAGCCTTTCTTTGCTATTTTTACCAAATCTTCGTAGCGAAGCATTGTGTAAATCGACTGCGGCAAAAACTCTTCCCGGCTGCTCGGCGTGCTGCTGGCGCCAAACAGCACCGCGGTTTCGGTCCCCGACGCCGCCAATTGCGCCCGGGCCGCGGCGTCTTCTGCTCGCTGCGCCGCGTCTTTCAAGCTTGCCGCTTGCACGTATTGGGAGGAGCCAACGGTGGCCCCGTCGCCGCCTGCCCCAGCTTCGAAGTCAACGAACAGGCCTCCGCTTTGGTTGGCCGCTTGCGCGAGGGCACTCACCGCGTTGGCGTGCTCGGCCTAATGTGATATATTTTTGGAAGGACAAATTAGATAAAAAACATGAGATGAGATGATCACATCAAGTACAACTCAAAAGGGAAAATTTCAAAGTTTTACACTGAATTATTGAAACGCGAAGGGAGACGCAAACACAATATCACACACAGTAAAGTAACGTGCATAATATGTGTACACTGTACCAGCGATTGTGCGTGCATCGCCGCACGGCGCGCTTCTTCCACGAGCTTGTGCGCGGACGCCATGGTTCGTCGCATCGACGAGCACAATGGCCTTGCACACAGCAGAGGCTGCGAATCGCCGCAGAACGCTTCGAGTTTGAGCCGGGAATGAATCACGCCGCGCACGTCCCGCACCTTCATTGGTGTAGGTTTGGTGTGTTTGTATACAGTAGGCAATATGTAGAATATGATAAAGAGAGATGCACATATTAAAAAAGCAATCACTTGAGGCATGCTTTGTTACTTGAATTGTTGATGCGGCTTTAGATTAAAAATACACACTCTTAATCTACTCCGAGAGCTACTACAGTAGTACAGAACTGTAAGTATAAGAGTATACACATAGAGAAGTTTACAGGACGTGATTGTGACTATAAGAAAACAAATATCAACGCACCAAGTGCAGGACTTTGATTTCGGGGGCTGGCGCCTGTCCTTTGAACCCCGCGCGGGCGCCGCGGCACGCCCAATGGTTGGGGGTTTCCAGGCACAGGGCGGTGGCTTTGCTTGTACTGCTGCTGCTGCTGTGGCGGCCACCTTCGTCGTCGCCAACATCGCCCAATCCGCTAGCATCACCGCTTTCGCTGTCAGAATCTGCAGAGAGAATCGGTAGTTCACGACACTGGTTACCAATATATATAGAAGCCATGGAAGTTGAAATTTACGAGGCCATTATATAAATCAGTGCATGAGAGATTAGCAAGAGCAAGACATGCAAGCCAGGGGTGATGTGAGGTTTTGACGAGACGAACCAGCACTGCGTGAAGAGCTGTGCTGCCGCAGAGACCGCACTACGGCCTTCGGAATGGGGGTTGGAAATCGCCCCACTAGTTCTTTCACGACGCGCAGCGACGACCGACACGCCGGCCCAAACGCAGCCCCTAGCGCTCCAGCTTTGTTGGGCTTCTTCAAGAGCACGCCCGGCGCGTCGAGGTTGTTTTTGTCGTAGCTAACGGAGCCGAGCGACACAATGACAA
>Ga0307930_1004111_pt1 | contig 10295 bp, 11 predicted proteins | sample OrgLakmetageno46_FD_203161 | JGI IMG/M metagenome (GOLD analysis project Ga0307930, IMG submission 203161) | Saline water microbial communities from Organic Lake, Antarctica - #46 | ecosystem: Environmental > Aquatic > Non-marine Saline and Alkaline > Saline | place: Antarctica: Organic Lake... | reverse complement strand
TAGAAAGTATTCGCTTTTACCCACCTGCGAAACTAGTTGACGGCCGAATTCCACTTGCGGAAGTCTTCTGGCAGGTCGCGCCATGGGCAGCCCGTGCGTACAATCGACAATACTGCCTCGACGATCAGGCGAGGGTCGAGTCCGGTGCGGCCGGGGTCGCATGCGCGGCCGAGGCAGTGCAGAGCCCAAATTGCTTACTGGGTATAGGTCAAAGCGGTGCTGGTTAAAGTTGCCTTCCATGTTTGCAACCTCGAAGCAATCAGCAACCAATTTGGAAATCCTGAAACGTCGACAAGCTCTGGATACAATATCATTAAATTACAAGCATTTAGCATATAAATTCGACATCTAGGATGCAGCTTCACGGTGTCCGGCGGCTTTCAGAGCTGAAGATTTGTCTTGCATCGCATCAAAGTTTGGATATTTTATGTTTAGGAACAGTTCCTATTTACGGAACAAAGGGGTAGGGTTAATGTCCCATGTTGAGTTAAAAACCGTGGCTCGCGCAGCAGAGATGCTTGCGGCGTTTCAGATCAAGAGCGTTTGGACCTTGACCGAGATCGCTGCGCATCTTTCAATCTCAAAAAGCATGGCACATCGGCTCCTCCACACCTTGGCGCAGTACAATTTGGTGGAGATCGACAAAAAGACGCGGGAATTTCGCGTCGGTACGCTAATCCACGACATCAGCCATGCGGACAGCGCCGGACCACGCATTAGCAATATCGCCAGCCATCTCATTGACGAAGCCGCGGCAGAAATCGAAGAGACCATCGCCTTCTGCCAGATCAATGGAATGGAGGGAGTTTGCATAAAATCTCTCGGCAGCAAGCATTTGATCCGCATGTCGATCAGTGACGGTGACCGGTTCGCCTTGAACGCCGGGGCTATCGGCAAGGCGCTACTGGCCTTCCAGCCGTCGGACGTTATCGAAGCGTACTTGGGGAAGGCATCCTTTCACGCATACACTGTCAATACTCCAACCGACCCTGAGACGTTACGCCAGCAGCTTGGCGCGATCCGAAAGTTAGGGGCTGCGCGGTCGGTCGCAGAGATCACGGAGGGTGCCAGTTCAATCGGCATCCCGATCTTCGACCCAGATGGTGGTGTCACATATTGCATCGCGGCCTCAGGGCCGACGGAACGCTTTTCTGAAGCCCAGCAGGACAGGGTAGAGAAGATATTGCGCAGAATAGCGCTGAAACTTTCAGTCTACATGGCCCGGAAGGGAATCAGCGAGGCGGCGGATCAAACGACCAAAACAGGGATGGAGATTGAGAATGTTATTTAATCGCGAGCGGGCCGAAGGCGTAATGCGGAGGGCAGGTGTTGATGCTGTCATTGCCACCTCGAAAGAAAATGTAGCCTATCTGAGTGGTCATGACAGCCCGACCCACACACTGATGAAGAATTCGCTGAATTTTGCGGTCTTCTCACCAACCGCGTCGCCCGTGGCGAGCGTGATCATTCCGCGTCTGGAGGTAGAGACTTGGTTGCACGGAAAGCCCTGGATCGAGGATGTCCATCTGGTTGGCCTTTTCAGCCGCAATTTGACCCACGATCGTGACATGGACGCAACCGGGCGCATGGTCGAGACCCTTATTTCAGGCGCGCACGAGGCTGCCTCCACACTGGAAGCTTTGGTGGCGACAATTAAGGCACGTGGCCTATTGAGGGGACGGCTGGCCGTTGATGAAACCGGCCTTGGCCCAGCTGACTGGAAGGCAATCTCTGAGCACTTGCCGGATGCTGAGATTGTTCCGGGCAACATGCTGTTGTGGAACGTCCGTATGATTAAAACTCCAGAAGAGATTGCGCGGCTGCGCATGTCGTCAAAGATCGCCGAGGGAGCAGTCAAGAGGGCCTTAACTGACCTCGCTGCGGGTAGCACCGATCGCGATCTCGACCGTGCATACAACGCTGATGTCTGCCTCCAAGGTGGTTTGCCGTCGTTCTCGATGTTCGGGTCGGGGAGCCTGACGGCACAGCCGCATCTAATTTCGGGCGACAAGGTGATCGAAGACGGCGACCTGATACGCTGGGATGTCGGTTGCACCTATGGACACTATCATTCCGATACGGCCCGCGCCGTGGTCAAGGGAACACCCCAGTCGCATCAGAGCGACGTTTGGGATCTTCTAGTGACCGGTGTCGAGAGCGCAATTAAGGCAGCCCGACCTGGTGCAACGCCAGCGGAACTGCACCAGATCGCGATTGAGCCTCTGAGCTCTTCGGGCAACAGCGATTTTGCACGCTTCCACTGCGGCCACGGGATCGGAATATCTATCTATGACCCGCCCATCATCACGCAGCAGGACCCCTCAACATCGGTGTTCCGAGTCCCGGCTGCCGAGGGTGGGCTCGAGCCCGGGATGGTTCTGAATATTGAGGTCGGATACTACCAGACTGGATTTCAGGGTTTTCTGTGCGAGGACACTATCGTGATCACCTCGGAGGGGAACGAACGCCTGACCTCGGCGTCCAAGGCGCTCTCCCTTTCCGACTATCTGAATTGAGTAGCAGACAATGAACACGGGACGTGAAAGGCTCATTCTTCTGACACCGGGCACGTTCTGGTTGATGGTGTTCTTTCTCGCCCCGCTTTTTGTTTTGTTCATCTACAGTTTCTGGGTGGTTGAGAACTACCGGATCGTCGTCGATCCGGGCCTTCGGAACTATACAAAAATCATCTCGGGCGAGATATATTATGGTGTTGCAATCCGCACCATCCGGATCGCGCTGGTCGTCACTGTCCTGTCCTTACTGATTAGTTATCCAGTGGCCTATTACCTGGCACGCAAGGTGCGGCGGTTCCGGTTCACCTTGCTGATGCTTATCATCATGCCGCTGTGGATCAGCTTTCTGGTGCGGACATTCGCTTGGGCGCTGGTGCTCGGGCGAAACGGGGTGATAAACCAGGCGTTGCAAGGGATCGGCTTGACTGATGAGCCGCTTGAATGGCTCCTGTACAGTGAGTTCGCCGTGACCATTGCGCTTATCCACATCTACATGCCTTTCATGGTTTTGCCGATCTATGCCGTGCTGGAGCGGTTCGACGGCACCCTTCTGGAAGCAGCGCGGGACATGGGAGCCAGCAAGCTTAGGGCCTTCCTCACGGTTACCCTACCGCTTAGCATGCCGGGAGTTATTGCGGGCACGATATTCGTCTTCGTTCCCGCTATCGGCGCGTATGTTACGCCCGAACTGATCGGTGGCACCGACGGGATGATGTTCGGCAACCTCATCGCCCAACAATTTGGCGCCACCTTCGAATATCCGTTCGGCTCTGCACTGACCGTTGCGATGATTGCTTTCGTCGCGACCATTATTTCGATCGGTCTGCGCTATGGTCGGCTAGGACGGACCTGAGATGCGCAACTCTCTCTTCATCCGACTGGCACTCGGCATCTGGTTCTGGCTCGTGGTGCTATTTCTGTTCACGCCCCTTTTCGTGGTAGTCCTGTTTTCCTTCAACACCACCGAGATCTCGGTTCTCCCGATGCGTGGTTATACGCTGGACTGGTATGCAAAGCTTTTTCAGAATGACCAAGTCGGCGACGCCCTGTTCAACAGCCTAATCGTCGCAGTCATGACAGTAATGATTGCGGTCCCACTGGGCGTGGCCTTTGCCGTCGGAATCGCACGCCGCCGCGGTGCACTGTCCAAGGTCCTACTGGCCTTCGCGGCAGCCCCAATGATCATGCCTCGGCTGATCATCGGGGTCGGACTGCTGACCATGATTGACACCATTGGCCTCAGACTATCACTATGGACTGTTCTGATAGGCCACACGCTCATCGGTATTCCATACGTGGTGCTAATCGTAAACGCCCGGCTGGCCAGCTTTGATCACAGCTTAGAGGAGGCTGCGCGCGACCTGGGTGCTGGGTTCACAACGGTACTGTGGACCGTGACCCTGCCACTTCTAAGGCCCGCAATCATCGGTGCCTCGCTCATCGCCTTCACCGAATCCTTCGATGACCCCGTGATCTCATTCTTTACGATCGGCGTCGAAAATACGCTCCCAATCCTGCTTTGGGGGCTACTTCGCCACGGCATTACCCCGGAAGTGAACGCATTGGCGTCCGTTACACTTCTTATCAGCATCTTGACTGCCCTCGCGGCTGAAGTGGTGCTTCGCCTGAACAAGTAAAGACGTCACAAATGTTTGAAACAGATAGAAGGCCAAGTCCATGACACAAGCTCAAAACAGAACTTTCAATGTCCTTGCACCCACCGGCATGACCCGCCGCAGCCTGATGCAGCTTCTGGCGGCCAGCGCAGCGGCCTCGACCGTGGGCGCGCGCCCTGTCTTCGCAGCGGGGGAGGAGTTGAACCTCTTCACCTGGACGACCTGGGGTGACGACGATTTCATCGCCTTCGCCGGCGAAAACGGGCACAATATCCGGCCGAGCTTCTATTCCACTTCGGACGAGATGGTTGCCAAGCTGAGGGGTGGAGGCGATCAGCTTTACGACATGGTCGTGCCGATCCAGAGCTTTGTACCTCTTATGGCAGAGCTTGGACTAATCAAGCCGATGGACAAGTCACGTTTCACCAATCTCAACGGACTGTTTCCTGAATTCGTCGGAACTCCGGAATGGGAGTTCGACGAGAAGTTCTATGGCGCTCCATTCGTCTGGGGGGCGAATGCCATTGCCTACAACCGCGAAGAAACTGGCGAAATCGATAGCCTCGACGCGCTTTGGGACCCGAAATTCGCCGGCCGCATCGGCATCCGAGACGAGCCCGAGGACAGCCTCGCCATCGGCGCTCTCAAGCTTGGGATCGAGAATCCGTACCAGATGGACGAGGCAGAGTTGCAGGAGGTCAAAAAGCTCATGATTGCGCAGAAGCCTTTGGTCCGCGCCTACTGGAAGTCGATTGCCGACGTTCAAACGATGCTGGCTTCGGGTGAGATCGTGATCTCCTGGGCTTTCCTTGCCATCGTAAAACCCCTGCGCGATCTCGGAATCGATGTCGGCTGGGTCTGGCCGAAGGAAGGCGCTATCGGATGGAATGAAGGGATCGCATTGGTGGCGGGCTCTCGGAACGAGGACGCAGTGACCGAATATGCTAATCTGACCCTGTCGGCTGATTATGGCAAGATGATGGGCCAAGTGTCGCGCTATGCAACCAGCTCGAAAACCGCAGTTGAGCAGATGGACCCCACGCTGGTCTCGGATCTAGGGATCGATCCGGCGAAGATGTCGGCGCTGGTCTTCAAGCAGGCCCTACCAAATCGGGCCCGCTGGATGGAAATCTGGAACGAAATCAAAGCGGCATGAGCAAAGCAGTTCCATCGGCCGACGTTGAGCTGATCTCCGTCGTCAAGCGCTTTGAGGGGTTCACTGCCGTGAATGGGATCGATCTGTCGATCGCCCCTGGCACGTTCGTGACCCTTCTGGGGCCTTCGGGTTGCGGCAAGACGACGACACTGCGCATGATCGGTGGCTTTGATGAGCCAACCGCCGGCGATGTGCTGATCAAGGGTAGGCCGGTGGAGCGAACCCCGCTTAAGGAGCGTCAAACCCGCATGGTGTTCCAGTCCTACGCTCTCTTCCCGCACATGACAGTGGCTGAGAACGTGGCCTACGGACTGCGGATGCTGAAGGTGCCAAAATCGGAGATTTCGAGCAAAGTGTCCGACGTCCTTGCCCTTATCGGAATCCCCGACAAGGCCGATAGCCGCCCGGGAGACCTCTCGGGCGGACAACAGCAGAGAGTTGCACTGGCGCGTGCCTTAGTCACCCGGCCGGCCGTCCTGCTTCTCGATGAGCCCTTGGGTGCGCTGGACCTTAAAATGCGGCGCCGAATGCAGCACGAACTCAAGCAGCTCCAGCGCAATGTCGGCATCACCTTCGTCTATGTGACCCACGACCAGGAAGAGGCGATGGCGCTGTCCGACGAGATCATAGTGATGGAGAACGGTCAGATCGCGCAGCGGGGCACTCCCGACGCGATCTATCGGCGCCCGGCCTCAGCATACGTAGCCGACTTCATCGGCGAGACGAACCTAATCCCAGTTGCCACCGGACAACTCGCGGTTCGGCCCGAGAACGTCCGCCTCGACGTCACCGGCGCGCAGGGTCTCGCCTGCCGTGTTCAGGATATCCGCTTCATGGGGCCGTTCTATCGGGTCTTCCTTAAGACACCAGATGGCACCGAGATCCGGGCCGACTTGGGCAAGGACCCACCGCCCGTCGGTGCAGAGGTCGTTGCCTCTTGGCCAAATGAAGAAGCCGTGCAGTTGAAAAGCTGAATCATTTTAAGAAAGAGCAAGGAACACGCTGATGACTTTCACAATCGTCGCCCGCTCGGAAGACGGGCAATACACTGGCACCGCCATGGCCACGAGTTCTCCCGCCGTGGGTAATCGATGCGCATTCGTTGCCCATAATGGAGCAGTAGGTTTCCAATGCGTGGCTGAGCCGCGGCTTGGCGCGCTCGGCTTGCGGCTACTGCGGCTTGGCTATTCGGCAGGAAAAGTGGTGCGCGAATTAATCGACACAGACCCAGCTCATGCGTTGCGCCAGATCGGCATCGTAGACGAGGACGGACGCGCCGCAGCCTACACCGGCGACCAGAATATGGATTGGTGCGGCCACCGCATTGGCAAAGGCTATGTTGCAATGGGCAACATCATTTCGTCGAAACACGTGGTGGATGCTATCGCAGAGGAATACGAGGCCAGCGCCACTCTCACCTTTGAGGATCGCCTCGTAAGGTCTATCGAAGCGGGCCGCGATTCAGGAGGTCAAGAGGAGGGACAATCCTCGGCCAGTATTCTCACCTTCGGCAAGGACAGCTATTCGCGCTGCGATCTCCGCGTGGACATCCACGAAGAGCCGATCGCCGAACTTCGCCGCGTTTACGATTGGTACGCGCCACTGGTTCCCTATTATGAAGAGCGCGCATCCAATCCCGAGATCGGCCGCTACAAGGACTTCTTGAAGCGCAACGGACATGAAAGAAGCTTCGGGGCCCGCCCCCCTATCACTCGCTTCAAAGCGTAAGGGAAGTTATGTTTAAAGCGTGGGCGTCAAGCTCTCCGAAAATCGAAACCAACACTTCGGAGAACTGTGATGGAAAAACTTCGTATGTTCTTAGACTTCCCGTAGCGCTAAATTCTTGAATTCGTAAGATATTTGCAGGACAGAAATTTTGTAAAAAATAAGAACACGGTACAGGCTGAGTCGCTGCTCATCGAGAAAGGAATGTCGGCTCACCTCGCAAGGGGTGGGTCGTTTCAGTTGGTGCCCCCTACGCGGTCGAGAAGGACGCACGGGGATCGCAATCGGAACGCGGCGTCGAACTCCGACTGGCGAAGGCAAAGACGATCTTCGATGATCTGGAAGTCTGGCTGCACGCCCAACTGCCAGGTGTCTCTGGTAAATCGCCGCTGGTTGGCGCAACCCGCTATGCCCTGACGCGCATAGCGCGGCTACGGCCATACCTCGACCACGGCATCCTGGAGTTGGACAACAACACTGCCGAATGTGCGATGCGCTCCGTCGCCATCGGGCGTAAAAACTATCTGTTTGTTGGATCGCAGACAGGCGGCAAGGCTGCCGCCATCGCCTACATGCTGATCGAAACCGCCAAACTGACCGATATCAACCCGCAAACATGGCTTGCCTACACACTCGCCCGCATTCCTGACTACAAGATCAACCGTGTTGATGACCTGCTGCCATGGAAAACAACGTCATAGTGCAGTCAGGTCGGACGCCAGGCTGAGTTGCCCTCGCGCCCGAACACGCGTGGGCGTCCGGGGCCGGGTCTGCTCGCACATGTGCTGGTTGGCAAGTATTGCGATCACCTGCCGCTCTATCGCCAGTCGGAAATCTATGCCCGTGACAAGGTCAATCTGCATCGTTCCACGCTGACCGATTGGGTGGGGCGATCAACGGCGCTGCTGGAACCTCTGGCTGCCCATATCGGCAAGCTGGTTCGGGCGGGGCCAGCCCTGTTCGCTGATGACACGCCCGTCAAGATGCAGGCCAAAGGCAAGGCGCAGACTGCGCGCCTTTGGAGTTACGTGCGCGATGAACGTCCATGGTGTGGGAAAGTACCGCCATGCGCGTGGTATCAGTTCAGCGTGGACCGCAAGGGCAAGCACCCCTCATCCCACCTCAAGGGGTATAAAGGTGTGGTGCACGCCGATGGCTTCACCGGGTTCAATGGGTTGTTCGGGGCAGATCGTGCCAGCGAGCAGGCCTGCATGGTCCATGTGCGCCGCAAGTTTGTCGATGTCTATGAGAGCGAAGGCTCTGCCATCGCCGAGGAGGCAATCAAGCGGATCGCTGCCCTCTATGCCGTGGAAAAAGCAGTGCGATACAAGCGTGTTGCGCTGCGGCAGCAAATGGCCAAACCGGTCTTTGATGATCTCGAAGCATGGCTTTCGCTGCAATTACCCAAGATCTCTGGCAAATCGACGCTGGCCGCAGCCATCCGCTACGCACTCGGCCGCATGCCAAAAGCGCGCGCGTATCTTGAAAACGGCCAGCTGGAGCTGGACAATAATATCTGCGAGCGATCAATCAGACAGGTGACTCTCGGGCGCAAAAATTATCTGTTCATGGGATCAAAAGGTGGCGGCGATGCCGCCGCCATCGCCTATACGCTCATCGAAACCTGCCGCATGAACAAGGTCGATCCGGAAGCCTGGCTGCGTTGGGTTCTCGCCCGCGTCGCAGACCACAAGATGAACCGTCTGGACGACCTCATGCCGTGGAGCTGGACAGCAGAATAAGTCAACAGCAGTCAGACCGGACGGATACACCCTAAACGAGCACTTGGAGCGGCACGAAAGCGGGACAGGTCCAGTCCGGCCCCCGGTCGGAATTACGGCCATGCGCAAATATTGCTCCCCACGCCGGTCCCCGCTCTCATCAGCCGGAAATTGGCCCACACTCTCGCACCTGATCCCGCATCACCGCGTAGTCGCCCATCATTTCGACGACAGCCGATCCCTCCGGCAGGGCCTCGACCTCTTCTGCCACGCGCGTCTGCTCCGTTCGGCTGTAATCCACCACCGGCGGGCATGCCGCCACGCCACCCGTCTCAAAACCCACCGTCGCGCAGCCGGTCAAGCAGCTCGTCGCGATTACGAGGACGGCGAGCCGCCGCTTCCAGCATTCGGCGCTGGATGTCATTGGCTTTCTCCGTGGTTGCGAGACGTTCCGCGAGCCGCCCGACGCGCTCTCCAGCGCGGCGGATCGACAGCAGGAACAGCAGGATGGCAAGGGCAATGGCGCCGTAGCGCAGGGCGGCCCGCGCCCATGGACTGGCGATAACCCCACCGAACAACGCCCCGATCATCTCTGCCCCCGCTTCCAATCATCGAGCCGCGCATAGATGGTGACCGCGATGCCCACGAGGGCCATGGCGATGAACACCCAGCGGAGCGTGTCGAGATACGGCACCAGCGGCAGGATCGCCCCTTGCGTCTCGGCCAGGATGTTCTGCGCCACCTCGACGCCCGCCGCACCCAGTGTTGCCACCCCGGCCGCCCCGCCACCTTGCATGGTACGGCTCTGCGCCAACACCTCGCGCGCAAGCGGCGCTTCCTCGGCGAAGGCGGTCGCCCGGACCGGGAAGCGCTGGCCCCATTCGCGCGCAGGACCGAGATCAACATGAATGAACCCCGAGCGCGGATAGAACCCAAACCCGAGGAAACCGACCGCGCGTGCCGCCGCCTCAAACGCAACGGGATCGTGGTTCGACATGGCAATGTCAAAGGCGGCCCCATCCATGTGCTTTGACTGCGGGGCCCCTTTAATCGCGCGGTTATGCTCCGGACTGCGATAGGCCGAGCGCAAGATCAGCGGCTTGCCGAGCCGGTCGCGCAGGGACTGCAGCTTGTCCAGCGCAGGCGCGTTGATCAGCAGCTTGTCAGTGCCCCGGCAGGCGATCTCGGCGGGCGAGAAGTTCGGCCAGCGCCAGAGGCCGTTCGGCACGTCGCGGAAATGACGGAAGATTTGGGTGGTGTCAGTCATGACGGTCTCCTGAGCTGTGGATGAGAGGATGCAACTGAGCCCGCCGCCGGGATGACGACGAGATAGGATGGATGGGGAGGCGAGTGATGGGGTGCAGATGTGCGCTGGGCAGCGGACGCGCGACGTCAGCCGCCTGAACCAAAGATCCTGAGCTTCACGGCAATCCCGGCCAGCAGCGCCAGGATGACGCCGGTGGTGATCATGCGAACGGCGGTCTGCACGGCGGTGCGGCGCACGAAGCGGATCGAGGCCAGCAGGGAGCGCAGATCGCGAATGTCGAACGCAGCCTCCTGG
>Ga0307930_1004110_pt1 | contig 10296 bp, 13 predicted proteins | sample OrgLakmetageno46_FD_203161 | JGI IMG/M metagenome (GOLD analysis project Ga0307930, IMG submission 203161) | Saline water microbial communities from Organic Lake, Antarctica - #46 | ecosystem: Environmental > Aquatic > Non-marine Saline and Alkaline > Saline | place: Antarctica: Organic Lake... | reverse complement strand
TCAGCGGGCCGGTGTCGTGCGCGCCGACGATCACCGGTGCCTTGGACCAGACCAGCGCGGCCGCGTCGAGGCTTTCGCCCGACCTCGGGAAGTTCTGGTTGCGGATCGAGTTCGCAAGCCGCCGTCCGAGCCCCGCACCGGTGATTTGTCCTCGCCAGTCGGATTTCAGCCCGGTTCCAGCCTCACGCATGGCGGCTGTCACCGCACGCTCTCCAGCCGCGACCTCGGCTGCCATCATGGCCACAATGTCCGGATCAATGTCGATTTTCAGCTTCATGACGGCCGCAGGTCCAACGTCCAGATCAGGCGGTCGCTGTCACGCAAGGGCTCTCCCTGGATCGTGAAGCTGTCGGTGCCGATCACGATCAGATCGCCCTGGCGCGGATCGGCCAGGTCGGAGACGCGTACATCCAGCACCATCGTGTCACTGGCGAACTGCGCAGCGCCAAACTCGGTGATACGATCCGGAGCGCGGCGGATCACACGGATCGTGCGTTCGTCGGAGGTGGCGGCGGAGATCCAGAGTGCTGCCACCGCCATGGACGGGTTGGCGAAGATCCGGTCCGTGGCGGCGGCGAAGACATTCATGGCGCGCCCGTCAGTTCGAGGTGTGCAGGCGGATCGCTATGCGCGGCCGCTTGTTCACCGGCAGGATCGAGGCTTCGGTCATCAGATCGATCCAGCGACCTTTTTCGTCCAGATGCTGGCGGGCGTAGAGTGGCAGGCCCATGGTATTGGCCGCCTCCAGCAGGTTGGCCGGGCCGCCGTAGGTGGTGAAGGTGTCCATCGTGCCGAGGGGGAAGGCTATCCCCTCACTGGCCGGGACCAGCCGTTCGCTGGCGTTGGTCGAAAGCGTCACGGTGCCGGAATACTCCTCGAACACGATGCCCGCGAAGGGGAAATTGCGGCGCATATCCTCCCGCAGCGGCTGAGCCCCGGTGGCGGCATAGAACTTGTATGCCTCCTCGGTCTTCGGATGCGAGATCAGCTTGTCGAAGAACTCCCGGCTGACCAGCGCATGGACCGAGGACATCGCCTCGCCCAGAAGGTTGTCTTCCACCGCGCGCAGCACCTCGCGGACCTTGCCCTGCACATTGGTGCCAGCCGTGCCGAGCAGGAAGTCCACCGAGATTTGCGCGAGGCCGAACTCTGTGAAGTAGTTGTAGAGCGTGGTGCCCGCACCATCTTTGACGATGCCGCGCAGGGCATTCATCTCCATGTACTCGCGGGTCTGGGCGTGCTTGCGGCGCATCAGCTGCAGCTTGCGGTTCATCACCTCAACGAGTGGATCGGCCGCATCGAAGACGCCCAGCGCCGGGCTTCCCTGGATGTCGCCCGGCAGGATGACTTCGTCATGCGGGATCCACGGCAGGGCGAAACTGCGCATGGCACGACCTTCGCGGGTGCCGACCGTTGCGGGGCCGCCGAGGGGGACGGAGGGCAGCAGGTTCAGCACGCCCTCGTATTGCTCGATGATGACCGATAGTTGGCTGACGCCCTCGAAGCGGAAGAGGCCGATCTGGCCAAGGCGGGTGTAGAGGTTGGGCAGGATGTTGATGGCCTGCGTCATCTCGGCCAGCGAATAGCCGCCAGCGTCAAACGGGTTGCGGACAAGGGTCATGAGGTGCTCCGGGGATAAAAGGGGGTGTGGGGTCAGACGCCGTCGCGGGCAATGATGCCGACGGCGGCCAGCTGGCCAATCTTGGTGGTGATCTTCGCGCCATCATCGACGGTGCCGTCGTAAGCAAGGCCTGCCCGCGACACGATCGAGGGCCCACGCGCGACGACAATGCCGGTCGCATCGGCCAGCGTGGCGTCGACGGCGTAGAGCAAGACGGCGCTGGCGGTCTGCGCACCGTCGCTGCCGCCACTGGTCGACAGCTTGTATTTGCCACTGGCGGTGATCTGGCCGAGCACCGAGCCGACAGGGTACGGCATGCCCTGCAGCAGGGTGATCACCTCGCGGGTGTAGTTCGGGTTGACCTCATATTTGAGGACATCGCCCATGCTGGGCGGTTCCGTCAGGACGGGCATTGGTCAGTCTCCATGTTTAGGGGGTTGGGCGCGGGATCAGCGCGAGGCTGTGGCGGCCTTCTTTGCGGCGGCGATGATGGGGCTGTCTTTGGAGGCAGCCGCCGCCGGGGCGGTCGCAATGATGCCCGCCGCATCGCCGCGCGAGGCAAGATCGGCCAGCACGCGGGCGCGCAGCGCTTCGGGTTTCAGCCCGCGCGCAACAGCATCGGCGGCGTCGATGTCCACACCCAACCGGGCGGCCTGCGCGCAGACCTGCGCCACTTCGGCCGCCTCGGCGCGGATGGCATCGGCGCTCATGGTGGCTGCGTCGGGCGTGAGCGCGGGTGCGGCGGCCTCAACGGGCGGTTCGGGAGCGACCTCGGCAGGCGTCGCTGCGGGCTGCGTCGCGGGCGGGGTAGCAACCTGATCCGTGTTCGGGGTGTCGGTGGAGTTGGTGGTCATCTGTGGACCCTTTCTGTTGGTGGAATTCGTGTCATGCGAAGCAGCGGCGAAGGCGCGGAAGGCGGTGACGGGATCGGCCACCTCGTCGGCAAGACCGGCGGCAATGGCATCCGCGCCGCGGAACACGGCCGCCTCCGTTGCCAGCGCGGCGGCATGGCTGAGACGATCCCCGCGCCCGGCGGCGACGGTTTCAGCGAACAGGAAGCGCACGACTTCCAGCTCGCGCTGCATCTGGTCGTGCACCGCCTCGGGCAGAGGTTGGTAGGGATTGGCGTTGATCTTGTGGATCCCGGCATGGATCAGCGTGACAGCGATGCCCTTCTTATCGAGCGCTCCGCTCATGTCAGTGTGCAGCGCGACAACGCCGATGCTGCCGACGGCCCCGGTGCGCGGCAGGATGATCCAATCGGCCTGGCTGGCGAGAACGTAGCCAGCGGACAGCGCATGTTCGGCGACGAAGGCCTGCACCGGCTTTTGTGCTCGTGCGACCCGGATGCGGTCGGCCAGATCGAAGGCCCCGGCGACCTCGCCACCGAAGCTGTCGATGTCCAGCGCGATGCCGAGCACCGCAGGATCCTCGATCGCTGCGTCGATCTGAGCAGCAATGCCCTCATAGGAGGTCAGGCCGGAGGATTGCCCGATCCACGCCCCGCGATGCACTAGCGTTCCGGCGATTTCGATCACCGCGATGCCGTCGACCACCGCGTAGGGCTGGCTTTCATTGCGCTGATGGCGCTGGGCGAGATCATTGCCAAACAGCGAAACGCGGGCGGGCAAGGCGGCGACCGCCTGATCAGCAGCATCCGCCTCCAGGCCCTGAACGGTGATGTCCTGCCCGGTGATGCGCGGACCCAGCCCTGACAAGAAGGCCAGTGCCTTGGCAGGGTCCACCATCAGCGGCGTGTTGAAGGCCCGCTGGGCGATCTGGGCGTGGTGCATCATGGGTCATCCTTGGGGTTGGACTCGTCTTCAGTGTCTTCCGGCGCACCGTCGCCTTCCGCGCCATCCTGCTTGTCTTCACTGCCGCCCGCAGTTCCCGGCCCCTGCGCCGGGGATCCCGGACGGCGGAAGTCGAGGCCCAGCGCCAATTCGCGTTTACGCTCGGCGGCAATCTCGCGGTCGACCTGTTCGGCGTCATAGCCGCGCTCGGAGATCGCTTGCGTGCGGGATTTCAGCCCGGCTTCGATCTGCAGGATCTCGGCCGAGGCGTCCTTCATGGGATCGATCCAGTCCCATTTGGTCGGCAGCCAGGCGCAGGCTTGGTACTGGCGGCGCTGGCCGCCATAACCGGGCAGATCGATGGCTCCCGACAGAACGGCCACATCCATCCAGCGGGTCCAGACCGCGCGGCCCATCTGATAGACCATCACACTGTGCTGGAAGGCCGAGATGCGGCGCCGAAAGTCCACCAGCGATATTCGGGTGTTGGAAAAATTGCCCTTCGCGGTGTCGCCGGTCAGATAGCCATAGGGGATGCCCAGCGCCGCCGCGATTTGCAGCAAGGTGCGGTACTGGAACGGCTCATAGGTGCCACCGGAATCCGGCGTCGCTGGGGTGGACACGTCCTCACCGGGATCAAGGCGCACCACCTGGCCGGGCTCGACCTCCAGATCCTCCTCGGTCGGTTCCAGCGGGGTTTCGGGGGCGGGCGAGGTGATGAACATCGCGAACATCGCCGCGATCTTTTTGCGCTCCAGCTCGGCGTCATCGTAGAGATCCAGCGTGAACAGCTTGACGATCGCAGCGGAAAATCGCGATACGCCGCGCAGCTGACCTGCTTCGACCGGGTCGAGGACATGGATCACTTCGGATGCTGGCACCCGTGTCGTCTCACCCGCAAGCCCCGGATCGGTCATGTCACCGGGGTGGCGGCGCAGGAAGTGATAGGCAACGCGGCGGCCGATGCCGTCAAACTCAATTCCCTGCCGGATCAGGCCAACGCCGGGCAATTCGCGGCTCATATCCAGCGGCAGCATTTCCGCAGGCAGCATCTGCAATTGCAGCGGCACGGTCAGACCATCCTCGGCCCGGCGCGGCCGGATGCGGATGAACACCTCCCCCGCGAGATAGACCTCGCGGGCGGCGCGCCGCTGCAGCCCGTAGAAATCGGTCAGTCCTTCGGCGTCGGCATCATCGGTCCAGGCGAGCCACAGCGTCTGCAGCTTCTCCTTCAGTCCCGCATCCGCGATGGAACTGGACGGTTTGATGCCGTCACCGACCACATTGCTGGCGAAGGATTCCACGGCATTCGCTGCATAGCCGTTGTTGCGCACCAGCCAGCGGGCGCGGGCGGTGATGGTGTCGCCAGATGCTGCGATCAGCGTGTTTACGTGGGCGCGGGAGGCGCGGAAGCCCCGTAACCGCCGGTGGGCCTGCGCCGCGTCAAACCCGCCGATGATGCTGCCGATGCGTTGACGGAACGCCTCAAACGCCATGGATCACAGGCCCTTCGTGGCGATGGTGCCCCAGCGCCGACGACGCGGGGTGCCCGAGGTGGCCGTCGCGATGCGGGTTTCCAGATCGGAGATTGCATTCGCCAGTTCGACGTCCGAGCCATAGGCGATGGTCTTGCCGTCATAGCTGACCGAGCGGACGCCCGCGTAGCGCGCCTCCTGCAGTGCGGCCAGCAGCGCGCGCATCCGTTCCAGATCCATCTCAGTCCCTCATGAAGTTCGGTGTGTATACCCGGCGCTTACGCCGTGGCGTGGTCGGTGTTCCGGCCTTTGGCGCAGCGGGTTCTTGCGGTTCGGGCGGGGTAGCCAGTTGCGGTACCGGGCGCGTTTCCACCCCGGCCTGTTTTTCCAGCCGTCGCCAAGTCGCCTCGTCCCAGCGATCCGCCCCGAGGATCCACGCGGCCGCCCTTGCATAGACCCGGCAATCCAGCGCCTCGTTCCTCTCGCGCATCTTCTGCCATTCGGGATGGGCATAGCCGCGCTTGTTGCGCACGGTGATCAGCTGTTCTGCCACCAGTTGCTTCAGCCATTCGGTGTCGATCCAGTCGGGCAGATGCACCGTGCCCGGCGCGTCCAGCACGCCCAGCGCCCGATCTTCATCGGAGGGGCGTTCCAGCCGCAGGAAGCGATAGGTCTCGGTCTTGAATGTGGCGGTGGCGATCGACCACAGCCGTGCGCCCCGGCGCAGACGCTTGCCGCCGATGGTGGCATCGACAAAGGTCGGGCCAGACACCGGCGTCGCGCGGTTGAACCCTTCCAGGCCCTTGATGGGCGAGACCTGCTCAAAGCCCTGCGCCCGGGCCCATGCATAAACTGCAGCCGCCTCATAGCCGGTATCGATCGCCAGCTTGGCGATGGGCATCACAGCGCCATGGGCGTGGGTCCATGTCCGCCCGAGCAGCGCCGTCAGCTTGTCCCAGCAGGCCGGATCGTCGGGACCGCCCGGAATGACGATGTGATCGACCAGCCAGCTTTCCAGACCCCGACCCCAGGCCCAGACGTCCACCTCAATGCGGTCCTTCTGCACATCGACGCCCGCCGTCAGGAACAGACCACCCTCGGGGATCTGCGCTCCGAAGACTTCGCGGCGTTCCGCCAGCCGCTGCCATTCCGGCGCGTCCCCGCTCTCGACCCATGTCTCGCCCAGCAGGGTGTTACGCGCGGCGCGCAGCATCTCTTCCGAGCCCTGCGCCGCCAGCCAGTCGCGTGCGATCTGCGCCCAGCTCTTCCAGCCCAGCGGCGAATAGAGTGCCGACAGGTGAAAGCCGATGGAGTGCGGATCGGCGGACACCGCCGTTGCCCGCCACTCGCCCCGTTCCAGCATCTGCGTCTTGTGATGCTCTGCGATGGGCTTCTCGCAGCCTTCGCAATGATAGGCGGCGGTGTCAGGGCGTCCCTTGTCCCAGCGCAGCCTCTCAAACTGCAGCCACTGCATCGCGCGGCAATGCGGACAGGGCACAAAATACCGGCGCTGGTCCGACGCCTCGAACTCCCGCTCGATCCGGCTCAGCCCCCGAATGGTCGGCGTGGAGACCATGAACACCTTACGCCGATGCGAAAAGGTGGTCGTGCGCGCCTCGGCCAAGGTAACCGGATCGCCTTCCTCGTCGGCCGAGGCCGGATAGGCGTCGACCTCATCGAGAAAGATGTAGCGCGCGGGCATCGAGCGCAGGCCGGTGGCGGAATTCGCTCCGGTCAGCACCAGGATGCCGCCGGGAAATTCCTTGGACAGCATCGAGTTGCCCGCATCGCGCGACCGCGCCGGGTTCACCCGCTCGCGCAGGGCCGGGCTTTCCGCGATCAGCGGATCGATCCGCCCGCGCGACGTCCGTTTGGCCATCTCCACCGTCGGCAGCACGGCCAGCATCGGCCCCGGCGCGTGGTGGATGACGAAGCCGATCCAGTTGTTGCCAGCCTCCGTCGCGCCCACCTGTGCCGCCTTCATGAAGCTGATCCGCTGCGCCGGGTGGCGCGGCGACAGGGCATCCATGATCTCGCGCAAGTAAGGCGTGCGCGCGGTTCGGTACTGGCCCGGTTCGGCCGAGGCACGAGAGGACAGTTTGCGGTGTTGGTCCGCCCATTCCGACACCGTCAGGTCCGGATCGGGCCGCATGCCGCGACGCCAGGACCTCAGAATGTCCTCGGCCCCGTCAAACCCGAGGTCAAGCCCGTCCGTCAGCTGATCTTCGGTCAGATCGGTGTCGGTCGTACCGTCGCGGTTATCCGAGGCTGACCCGGAGTTCGGCAAGGGCGTCGAGTTGCGCTCTGACATGGGTTTCCAGCACCCTCTGCAGGATCGCGGCCTCGATGATCACCGGCGTGCCGGATTGTTTTTCCACCTCCGCGGCCACGTCCGCCGCCATCAACGCCGCGACCCTGCTGGGCCAGGTCACCCAGACATCCCGTTCCTGCCGCGCCAGGCGAAACACCAGCGTTTCCGCCCGGGCGCGGTCGACCAGCGTGCCCTTCTTCTTCTGGATCGCCAGCTGGCGTTCCTGCGCCTGATAGACGGTCAGCGCGGTGCGGGCCTTGAGGTAGGATGAGCTGTCGGCTGGCCCCGAGAAGCCGCTATCGCTGCCGGTGCTGCGGCGCTGCTGATCGGGATCCGTCATTTCGGCGCGTCGCACGTCCGAGGCTGCGGCGTTTATCGAGCCATCACCGTAAACCACCAGACGCCCGGCTTTGCGCGCCTTCTGAATGGCGCCGCGCGACAGGCCGGAATGGGCTGAATACTCGCGCTCGGACATACCTTCCATGGCGATTGGACGTGCCCTCAAGATATTGGAATTAAACCGAAATAACGGTCTTATTCAGTTGATTCCACTCGCCCGTCGAGCGATTCTCGGATCAGGAAATTACCCCCGGATCGGAGACACGCCCATGACCATCGCCCATCGCTTCAACATCGAAGCCGCTCGCCTGCTGCCGCACATGGCGACAGACCTTGCGGTCGACCCCACGATCACCACGGCGGGTGAGATCGACGAGATCGTCTTTCGCCGCAGCGAATTCCTCGGCGGGATGGCTTGCGCAATCCTCGCCATGATCGAACAGCAGGAATGAGGAGACGGATATGACCGCCATCACCACAATCCGCATCGATCATGACGCGCTGCCCGACCAGTTTGACCGCTCGCGCCCCGACGCTGTCGCAGCTGCCATCGAGGCCGCGCTGCGTGAGGACGGGATCACCGCCGAGGCCTCGGACGTATTCTCGCATCTCAAGGTCGAACTGCCCACGACGCAGTTGGCCGCTGCCAGCGCCGTGTTGGCCGAGCTGCAGCTGATTTAATGCCACCGAGTGTAATCAGAAAGCACTGATATTGCTCTGATTTGCCTACGATAATGGGCGCAGCAGAGCGATGGTGATGACACGCAAACGATGCAACTCACCACCGCGCTCAAGCAGCGCAGCGATAGCGCAAAAGTAAGGAGCCCCGCCATGACCCGCCTCAACCCTGCCACCACACCCCGCCACCAGTTACGCGCCGAGAAGGCCCGGCGTCATAAAGAGGCTGCCTTGAGCGCGTTCATTGCGAAAAAGGCGGAGATCGACGAGATGCTTGAGCGCCTGCAGGCCCTCAGCGCGGATCATTTCAACGCCCATCCCGACGAGATCAATTGGGGCGATGTCGGAACCCTTGAGCTTTACGCGAGCCAGCTCAAGCGTATCACCGACAGCGCGTTCAACGAGGGCGAATACGCCGAATAAACCGGCCACGCCGCATGATGCAGCCCGCCAACGCGGCGGGCTTGCCCCGGTAGAAGAGCGCGCCACCGCGCGCCGCATATCACAGCCGGAGGCCCCCATGCCCAAACTCACCGATACGCAAAGCCTTATCCTCAGCGCCGCAACCCAGCACCCGTACAACCTCGCTATGCCATTGCCCAAGGGGCTGCATGGCGCCGCCGCGAATAAGGTCGTCAGCATGATGATCGGACGCGGCTGGCTCGAGGAGGTCGACGCCGATCTTCGAAAGGGCGAACCGCTCTGGCGCGAAACCGGCGATGGCCACGGCACCACGCTGGTGGTCACCGACGCAGGGTTGCTCGCCATCGGGATCGAGCCAGCGGTGGTCAAGACCATGGCCGCGATCCGAACACATGCCGCCCAACCGCCGGCGCCCAAACCGCCGACACCGCGCACCGGAACCAAGCAGGCGCAGATCATCACCCTTCTGCAGCGTCCCGAAGGCGCTACGATTGCTGAGATTGTCGAGGCAACCGGTTGGCAAGCTCATAGCGCGAGGGGCATGATTTCAGGGGCGCTGAAGAAGAAGCTGGGCCTGCCAGTCACCTCGGAGAAGGTTGACGGGCGTGGCACGGTACATCGCCTGAACGCCTCCTGAGTATCTGCATTTCATCCCCAGCGCTGGAACACCCTGCGCAGCGCGTAGCTGCGCAGGAGTGATATGCCAACGAAAACCGCACCGATCATCAGGTTTTCGCCAAGATGCAGGTGCAGGCCGAACCATGGGAACACCACGATCTGTGCTGCGACGGCCAGCGCGTAGCCCACGACGACGTTCGTGACGGCTTCGACAAATGACATGCGTCGGGACTGTGTCATGCGCGTTTCCTCGTTTGAGGAGCCGGGCTCTCAGCCTCGTCCTGTTCGGCGGCGCGACTTGCCATCCGCCCCGTCGCCATCTCCCACCGCCGCACCGCGACGTCGCAATAGACCGGGTCCAGTTCCATCGCGAAACACTGCCGCCCAGCGCGTTCGGCAGCGATCAACTGGGTGCCGGAGCCGCAGAAGGGTTCATAGATCAGGTCGCCCGGATCGCTGAACGCCGTCAGCACTGCTTCGACCAGCGCCATAGGGAATACCGCCGGATGCGATCCGGCCGCGCCCAGCCCTCCCTTGTGGCGCATGATCCGGAAAACGCTGTCGGGGATGCGGTGGCTTTGGATCGCGTTGCCGGTGCCGGTCTTGGCGTGAACGGTGCCGTCGGCTCCGCGCAGCCCACCGCCGCCGAGGGTTACACCCGCGTGTTTGGACGGGACGGTTTTGTGTGGTTTGCGTGAGCTGTGGTTGAAGTGGAAAATGAACTCGTGCGACGGGGCCAGGCGGCCGTTCCAGTCGCCCGGCAGGCCCGGGCCCTGATCCCACACATACCAGCCAAAGCGTCGCCAGCCAGAGGTGCGCATCCATTCCACCCATCCTTCCCAATAGGGCATCCATTCGCCGTCGCGGTGCACGAGGCCAAGGTTCACCAGAAGCTGGACGTCGTCCGTGACCGGGGCCGCTGTGAACACGCCCTGCATCAATGCGTCCCAATCGCCGACCTTGTCCTTGGCCGCGCCATAGTCGCGCTGCTGGGCATAGGGTGGCGAGGTGAACATCAGCGTCGCTTGTTCGCCCTGC
>Ga0307930_1004109_pt1 | contig 10299 bp, 9 predicted proteins | sample OrgLakmetageno46_FD_203161 | JGI IMG/M metagenome (GOLD analysis project Ga0307930, IMG submission 203161) | Saline water microbial communities from Organic Lake, Antarctica - #46 | ecosystem: Environmental > Aquatic > Non-marine Saline and Alkaline > Saline | place: Antarctica: Organic Lake... | reverse complement strand
TATTAACGCCTGCAAGATGATTAGCCAGTCAAGACACATCCCTGTTCCATATCTCTACATTACAGTGAACGTATTTCCACCCAGAAATCGTGTGAGGGATTTGTCCTTCTCAAATTTCATTTCAAAATTTCAAGGTTTCCTACTTAATCTGCGCGGGAGGGGGGTCTCTGCACTTATAACGCATACCACACCCCAATCGAACTAATTTTGGTTTACGTTTGGTCTACAGGGTGGGTTTTGGTTTGATGTTAATTCTTGTCTAAATCGGACTACATGTGGCTTCAAATAAAGGCTTAATTAAATTTAAGCCCCACTGGGGTGTGCCCTCTTATAACGAACGGAAAATTCGGCTACTCAGCTCCTAACGGCTAACGGACTGAAGAACTGAACTGAATGAGAAGTTCGGCTTCTCAAACTCAACGAACTAGGCGAACTGGACCGTAAGACCGGAAGATTAGATTAGATTAGAATATACTCCCCAATTGCAAAGAAACATCAACAAATAGCAAAAAAGCTACGTATTGATGAATCCTCCAGAACAAGTCTGACTGGGCTGAGTGTCCTTTTGCGTAATGCAATGTTCATCTTTACTCGTATGAACCCTGCAGGATCAATTCTCGGAAGGAGGCATAGGTTTCGAGTACGTCCGCGATCTCCACTCCGACCTATCCTCTGCTATAGCGCGCCATTCCTTGGAGTTGGCCGGTAGTCCTCTGCACTTTAGAGCCTTCTTTAAAGTCCGACCCCATGTCATTTCAGGGCATCCATTCGGCCTTGAGTGTGCTACCCAACCAGTAAGCAACTGCCGCGGCGCCCGAGTCACCGAGTCATAGGCATCCGAGCGACGTGGCCAGACCGAATCGAAGAGAAATTCGTTAATGGAATCGAAGGGAAATTACTTAATTCTTCGGTTCCCTAGGTTTCTGGGGTTTCGCCAAAGTACGCCAACGAAAAAAACGGTAATGTTTAACTCGGAAGTAAAGGGCCGCGGATGATTATCGCGCTGGGTGTTTCTGCTTATGCCACTATACCACGACTCACAAGAAGCAAAATTTATGTCTATAACTAAAGGAGTTAGCTAGGAGGCCCCAAAGATAGAGCAATCCTTAGCTGTTGTTTGAAGCAGCTCCTCTTTCGATGCCACCAACTCAGATGAGCCCACGATATTAAGCCAAGTGAGGCGGCACCTTGCGCCTGAGGACTCCATAGGGGAATATGGCGATGTGGCGGCATGGGCGTTTTTATTGGAGCACGCTGGTGGGCCTGCGGCACGATGCTGAATAGCTGCCATGTCTGAGACGGCAGCGTCCAAATCACCCGTGCACTGCGTGTGCGGAAGCCTTAAGTCTTCGAGCCGATAGCAACCGCCTAAACCCGCAACCACGTCGCCGCTGACGAGTGGGCCGGACACGCTCAAGCGGCGCAAACGGCGGCCACGGCTGCTGCGGTGTCCGCTGCTGCGGCTGCTGCTTTTGTCTCTTTTGCCACTGCTGTGGAGCCGAGCCGAGTCCCGCCCAAAGCAGGCGACGAGGTCTACCGCGACATTGGTGCCATGCAGTTCCAGGTCTTCCAAACTAGTGCACGCATGCGCCACCGGCGCGAAATCGCCTTGCACGCGAGGGCCGCAGTTGGCGAGCGAGAGCCGCACGAGCAAAGGGCAGTGCACAAACACGCCTACGTCCCCTCGAAAGCCGCTAACCTGTTCCTGACTGTGTCGTCCCGTTGTGAAGCCACGAGCGCCCTTAGATCCGGAGCAGGCAGCATCATTAGCAGTAGTTGTTGCGGTTGAGTTCCCGAGGTAGCAATGGCGCAAGAGGTGCGCTCTCGCCAGATGCCGCAAAGAGCCGCCAATGGAAGTGCCGTTGAGCCAAAGCACTTGAAGCGCGCAGGGAGGTGAGCCGTCATTTACGGTCGAAGAAGCTACGGTTCCAGTGAGCAGCTCGCTGTCGACTTCGTCGTGCCCTTCTCGTTCAAGACCACCAAAATCGCCGCCAACTACTTCATCGTCTAGATCGTCTCTGCCGTCTTCTTCGCCACTCACCGAGTTCGATGACAGCGACGAGACTGCGGATGGCGAGATGGGCACCGGGGAAGCAGCAGCAGCAGTTTTCACAGGGCTTTTGTGAGGGCTCTTGTGGGGCCGCACGGCATCACCAGTGGCCCCCACCGTGCTGCCTACAGCCTCCTCCTGGCCTCCGCGTTCTCCTGTGCCTGCCACGGATGGCGTAACAGGGCACAATAATAGTGCATCGCTGCCGCCTGGCGCATCTCGGTGAACAATCGGGTCCAGCAACAAGGCACTGCTGTTCTCCATGCCTTTGTTGTCTTCACCGCCAACTCCCCCCCCTTCTTCAGTCATGCCAACATCCGCCTCTTGGTGTTGGTCGTGAAGCTCAGGAATTGGCGCAGGTGCAGGTTGCACGAGTGTTCGGAGATCGCCCGTTAAACCAAGGTTGCGGCTCAGCCGAAGGACCTAATTGGAAATACAAGTTCCGTCGACGAAACAAAGTTAAAATCGGGCATCAAACAAATTGATTACAGCATGTCCAAAAACGCAAGCAATAGCCCCATGATAGATCCACCAACGGTGCCATAATAATAAACAACCCAAAAAACAACGAGCAAATGAAAAACGATGTTTTTGGCGAACCTCAACAGGGCCATCGGGCGCGAGAGCGGCAATAATAGGAAGGTCCGCGAGGTCCAATTGAAGGTTGCACCTAACAAAAGCAGCAAAAGAAACGTTGATAGGCAAAAGCAGTGACTCGTATGATTATACGAATCGCCAAGGGAAGAACACTTTCTTCACTTGCACTAGTCTCAATCAAAAGTGCAAGTTTAGGCCATGCATTTGCACAAGCACATATATATATTTCAATTGAAGAAAAGTCGTGGAGGCCAAAAACACACACACATGAACGACATGGCATGCACCTGGCGAGGTCCAGGCTCTTCACTTTCGTGCATTCATCGTCCGCAAACGCCACTCGCTTCCACTCGTAGACAGGGAGGTCAGGGCGCCAGTTGAGCTTTCGTGAAGGCTTCGGTGCACTGGAGCTTGCGGAATCGCGATGGGCGTGAGAGTGGCTGCTCCGGTGGCGGTTGCGGCGGTGCGACGGCGAACCATTGCGGTTTGGCGAAGCGTTATTGACACAGCCGGCCACCACTAAGAGGCCGCTTACAAGGGGGGAAGCGAGCAAGTCTGCAGAAATGCAACTGGAAGGAGATCCGGGCAAGTCCTCGACGAGATGATGCCCGTCTTCCCCGCGCGGGCTCCCGTAGCTCGGTGGTATAACACAAGGTGGTGCTGGGGCAGCATATGCTCCAGGAGCATTTTGCTCGACGGTGGTCATTTCTTGCCTTTCGATTGCTGTTTCGTTGGCACTTTCGTTGTTGCCGCTCTTGACAACGTCTACGGCTTCAACTTTGTCCTCGCCATGCTTAATTGGATTGACATTAATATCGTCGTTGACAGAAGCAGTAGCAGCAGCAGAGGCAGCAGCAGTGGCAGAAGCAATTGTGTCTGCTTGCAAGGTGGTCTCGTTCAGCGGCTTAGCTTCCTCTTGCACTATCGTTTCCATTTCGCTAACCTGCTCCTCTTTCCTTGCCTTTACCAATAAGTCTCGCACGGCTGGTTGCTGAGGCAGCACGTCAGAATCATCATTAGCTCCTGCTTCATTATTGACATCACTCCTACCACCACCACCAGCAGCATCATCATTAGTGGGTCCGTTGATTGGCGCCTTCGTAGCAATGCGTTCGAAAGGATTGGGTGGCGACGGTGGAGTTGGTGGCAGCTCCTTCTCATCATGTTGCGAAGGGGATGGTGGCAATGGTGGCGCAATTGGTGAAGTTGGGTATGAAGTGGGGCTCCCGGGAAACATCGTGAAAGGCCCACGAGGAGGCGAGAAGCCAGATCGCTTGGGAGCGTGGTCCTAGAATAGACCAAGCGGTTCAGATAAAACTATGAGACAAAGACGCAAGGAGAAATAAAGAGGAGTGGCAGAAAGGCACGACGCAAAGATAGCAAGCAGCAGCGAACAGTGTCAATTAAAAGTTAAGTACTACAATAGCAGCACTGCCAATAAGTAGAGCAAACGACAAATTCGCTCATAATTGAGCCCACCCGCACCTTGAGGAGCTGCAGGTATGAGAGCGCTACTTCATCACTGAGAGTTCCCTCAGGAGACTCCAGCAGCAGCGGAGGCACTCCAAATCGCTCGTGCAAACCTCGCACCGCCTGACGCGTTTGTGAGGGTGCATGAAGCTGTACTTATGAGTGCATACACTCACATAAATATTCAAGAACGAGACGAAAAAGTAAGAATACGCCTCTCCTCACTCATATTCCTAAAGCAGCGATACCATCGACCACCAGTATATGTGCGGCGAAAAGACAATGCATTTATGGAAAGGTGCTCCTCAAAAGAGTTGGAGCTGAAATTGTACCGTTTCAAAATCGATGGCAGGATCGCCAGTAGGAACTGGAGCAACAAAGGAATTGGCTTCATTCTCCGCTGCAGCAGCAGTAGTCGTAGTAGTGGTGGCAAAATTGTGCAATATAGCGAGAAGCACAGTGCCGTTTGCGAGACTTTCTGTGACGTCATGCACTGCGTTGGCTAAAGAGCTCCCTGTCGCAGGATCGGTGGTATCTTGCACCTAAAAGATAGTCCGAAGGATATTGACCCACGAAATGTAATAATACAAATGATAAAACATGATAAGGCAGTGCATAAGAAGAAGTTGGAGAAGGAGCACTTAAGAGGAAGCACAATATCAGAATAAAAAGACACATATAAAAAGCCCTTAGGTTTTGATAATCGAAGTGTACCCGATGTTTCAGCCAAGTGAGGAATTGTTGTTTCGTTGGAGACACATTAAAATCGCTGTTGTCGTTGTTATCATCGCCCTCAACATTGTCGCTTATTTCATCGGCAGCAGCGAAGAAATGTTGCTTGATACGCCAAAGTAAACCTAGCACGCTGCTCTCGTTGCCTAATCCATATTGAGAAAGGGGGGGGTGAGAGAAAAGAGAATTGGGACATGGCTTCAATAGAAGGCTGGACAAAGGAGCGGAGAAGAAACAAATAAGATATAATAACATTCAAGACTTGGTTAGTTAGTACCTAGCCCTAGCTAGACAAGGGCTCGATCTCTTTGATGTATCATTATTGTGTAATATTAGCGCACCGTCCACAACATCGATAGCGCCAATGTTCACGAGAGGCACCCCCGCGCTTTCAAGGTAGCGCAAGCAGAGCGACACGTTGCTCAAGTGGTGGTGGCGCGTTGTACCCTAGATAGGGAGATAGGAAGACAGAGAGTCAGAGAGTGATTTCAAGAAGACCGGTGAGTATTCAAGGATGGCACGAAAACAACATTAGTGAGCATGTTCCTTCTGAGCGGGAATCCGAGCAATGAAAAATGAAAAGTCTGGAGAACAATAAGAATGAATGATGAGAGCCTATTCAATCAAGCAAATATACAGAACAATTAAAGAGTGATATTCAACAAAGTGGGAAGATGAGGCAGACGTTGACACAGTCCTTCGTTTAACTTTGAAAAAGCGAAAGTACCTTGCTTAGCTTCCCTACTTCTTCAGCAAGACTGTCACCCGAAAGTTCTTCGAGCAAATGGTAAAGCAAAATACCACTTTTCAAGCTTTCGACGAGTCCTTCGCCCAACTGGGTGACAAATAGCCAACAGCCAACAGATGTACTACTGATTATATGGATGCCGCCGTGCTCAAGTCGATCGAGCCGTAATCAAGTATAACTCATTGATTTCGAAGAGAGCACAATAACACAGCCCTCACATTAGCTTCAACGCATGCTAGAAGTAAAAGTGATGCACACAATGAATGCACAAGCTCGAGCCCGTCTTCTATCTAGTGCTGCTTCATTTTCTCGATGATAACTGTATCTTCGTAATCATCAAGCCTCACCTGCATATTGCGACGGGCAAGCTTCGCATTTATCCAACGCATAATGGCATGAGAATCAGTTCCACTCGGAGTACTACTTCTGGCTTTTCGCGGCGTTGGAATCGAGGCCATGCCGCTCAATACCTTGTTCAGTCAATTATGAACGCTCCGCCTAGCCTTGTGGTGCTGTTGAGATGGTTTGGAAGCAAAGAGTTGAGCAAGCAAAGAGCTCGTCGTCGTCGTCGTGTGTGGTGGTGTGTGGTTCAATTTCGCACCGTTACAGGGGGAGGGCATAGTATCACTAGGAAAATGCTAAAATGCTATGCTAGTCTAGCTAGCAAGCTGCTAGCTACAGAGAAGTAGTCTAAAACCTAAAAAGCTACAGTAAGCTTACGGTGTAGTGATAACGTGACAACGTGATAGCTGCGGTGGTTGGCTAGCTTCCAATCGATACTTGTTCCAGTAGCCATTGTGGTTTTAGGTTTGTTAGTTTGCTGCCAAGGTCTTTCAAATAGACATGCGCCTCACAGCGCTTTACTTGGGAATAGCGTTTCTAGCCACCGAACCAGCTTGGGCAGTGGTATACCACGAGCAGACTTACAATGGGAGCCTCGCAGCGGGAGAGGTCCGGCTAGCGTGAATACAACTCATTCATAAATAGCCCTAGCATCAATTTACATAGCAAATTACCAGACTTGGGAGACTTATCTATTCAATATTTTTTCATTCCACTTTGTTCTCGTTTGTGTCTATCTCGACGCGGCTTTCATTGTCTCAATTGACGTACATAGGGAACGAGCTTTACGCTACAGTTACCACCCATGCCGGCACTCGCTGCCAAAATGGGAGAAGTTTATCACTATGACGTTGAGGTCTGCAAAAATAGGTTTTCTAAAATAATACCATTCCTTTTTAGTTGATGTTCCTAAGCTGTGAAGTCATGGCTATTTTCGAGTGCACTTGTCACCCACGCCGCTTATTCTTTAGGATAAGGCTACCCTCTCTTTTCTGTTTCACGTATGCGCTTTGACGTTCAATCGTACTGTTCATGAACAATTGTTTCGCTTCTTCTCAATTAGATCTCTACGCCGCTGCCTTCCGTGCCACTGCGGAAGTCTGACCGACCTCACATGTTCGCTCTAGCTTTTTCTCTTGACACTCAACGGCAGTTGCGGCGGTCACCATCCACTGATACGGAGCTGATTTGGTCCACGGTAAAGTTACGAAACTGCAGCACTGACAGAGGCAGTAGTAGTAGGAGCAGCACTAGTAGGAGCAGCACTAGGAGCAGCAGTGGCGATGACGGAGCGTTGCGATTTCGAGTCCCGGCGGACCCTCTGAAACCGACCACTTTACACGTGCTCCTGGCCTCGAACTATTTGGGGAGTAGTGGCAGCAGTAGCAGCAGTGGCACTGGCAGTGGAAGCAGTAGCAATAGTTGCAGTACTGGGGGGGTACCATATCGAGTTGTCGTGCGCAGTCCCGACGGGGAGCGGAGGGCGCCTGAGTTGCTCAAGCACCCAACTGGCCTAACGAGTGACGAATCAACAGACTGCTACAATTTCGACAGCAAGCACGACAACCGTGTCGCCTCTCATCGAAGCAGCAGCAGCAGTGGCAGCAGCAGCAGTGGTGGTGGTTTAGTGGAAGCTGCGTCTTTGCCGACGCGCATTTTATGCGTGGACGGTGGGGGCTCCAAGGGAGTGATTCCGCTCGAATCCTTGGCTGAGGTGAGAAACAGGACAGTGGTACACTTCACCCACTTTTTGCATTTGCTTTACCAACATGAATCTATTATTTTGAACCGTGTGCAACCAAGTTGCCTTTCTCCACTATACTCACGGCTTCATTGGAGTTCCCACTTGGCTGAATGTATGCATACCTGCTGGCGTGCTTGTGCCAAGAATGAACGATCTGCGATTTACGTCAAGAATGAACGATGTGTGTGTGTCTGATGGAAACAGTTGGAGCGGCGGACAGGAGTGCGCACCCGGGACCAGTTCGATTTCTTTGCAGGCACGTCTACAGGGAGTATTGTGGCTGCCGGCCTGGCGCTTGCGGACTTACCGGTGGCGGTTCTCACGAGGCTTTACGTAGACTTGAGGTATGATTAGGAATATTGAGGATGTTCATATTTTATTTCTCGCATGTTGCTATGATAATCAAGTGGTGCGAACGATGAAGTCGGTACTATTCTTAACCTCGTGCAAATTTCCTTGCTCGCTATGCCATAAACGTGTCTGCGTCCTTGATCGCTCTGCTGCTGCTGCTGCTGCTGCTGCTATAGCGCGGTCATATTTGGGTCTCGCGTCTCGGCAGCTCAGCGGTCAATGCGCTTACGGGCCATCATGTCCGCGGTCTTTGGGCCCAACACGTCACTCCAAGCGGCTGCTAACGCGGCCCATGCGCATGACGTGCTCAAGCACACCACTACTCAGTCAGCCAAGGGGGCAGGGTCGGCAACAACTGTAGCGCCTTCTCCTCCTCCCCTGAAGCGATTTATTGCTGTCGCTACCGATGCATCCACGGTTGGTATCCACGAAGTTTTTTAACTCGAGTAATTCTTTCTTGGCTCAATGACTTTCTCTTGCGTACATTATTTTCCATCATTTCTCGTTTCCTACTGCTTTGAATATATTCCATGTTCTCGAAAGGAAAACCTACGTTGGTTTCTCTCTCGCTGTTCATGTTTGTGCCTCTGCTATAACCCTTCTTTTTCTCTGTGTTACTAGGTTGCTTTTCGGCCCTACGTGTTTCGGTCGTTTGCGCCATCGCTGCTCCACCCGCTTGCGTCCCCACTGCACGACGCTCCTTCGAGCACATGTAAAGTTGTGGACGCGCTCCTGGCCTCTACTGCCGCGCCCACCTTCTTCAGCCCCGCCAATTTAACGGTCATTTTTTAACCAACCGTTCAGAAGATACTAGTTATTGTAATCCTGCTTGATCGTCGTTTGTACTTCCATTTCTTGTACACTTGCTCGCGTATTTCTTTTCTTTTCAGTGTATTTGTATGCGTATCGTGCATTTCAAAAGTCACCATATCAATCCTTATGGCATCTTCTTCTTATGGCATCTTCTTCTCCTTCTTCTCCCTCTATAGATTGACGGCGAAGCTCGCACACTCGCTGACGGCGCGCTCTGCGCAAACAACCCCTCTCAGTTGGCCTTGCTTGAAATCGCTGAATTAGCCGCCTGTGCCACTGCTAGCGGCGAATCAAAGGCAGCAGGAGGAGGGGCAGTTGAAGCGGCAGCAGCAATGAGAGTGCCCACCGTCGCGCTAGTGCTCTCGTTGGGGTGTGGGCAGCCAGCAGCGGCAGCGTCGCACGCCATGACCACAGGTAGCAGCAACCCGAGCCAGTGGTTTGGCGGCGTGGCGGCGAGCATTGCCTCGGCACAAGGTGAAGTCTGAATGGAATATTATTAGGAAGAAGTGTGTATTTGCGCAATTGTGACGCATTCTGCATTCAATGATCAAATTATGGATGTTCTCATTCTATCTTCACCTCTCATTCTAGATTTCATGGCGGGCTTATTTACGCTCATGACTGACACGGACATGATTCACGAAATGGTAACGAAAGTTGAAGAATAAGAGCGCTTCTGTAACTCCTCTCTAAGAACTCTACCTTTATCGTCATTTCTATGTGACGTCTTTCTGCTTTTTTTTTTGTTTCTCCCCCTTCTTTTCTATGTTTTCCTCTGATTTAATCGCCATTGGCTCTCTCTTTCTTGCCGTTGTCACAATAGGTGCGGCGCCAAATCGCGTGTCAAAGCGCGATGCAACAAGCCCACAGTAGTAGCGGTAACAGTGGCGCCATTACTTACTGCCGGCTGAACTGCGTGCTAGACGGACGTCACATGCGCATCGATGAGTCAGCCGCACCGGCTCTTCGGAACATGATGCTTTTAACACGGGACTACCTTCGGAAAGAACGGTGCGCTTACGTGTGCCAGAGCATGAAATCGTCTTGCCATCTTTCCTCATTGGATATGTGCCCAACTCTGTTTCAAAATAATCTAACATGCCTGATTTATAACAGGGCAGTAGAAGTAGCAGCCTTGGTGCAAAAACTCGCAGAAGTTCACCCGGAAAACCAAATATCAGGATCATCTGCGGAGCGCCGCCTCACTGCCATCAGTGGCAGCAGCAATTCTTTAGTGGTAGGCCGAAGCGACAGCAGCAGCAGTAGCGGCAGTGGCTTTTCTGTGGGGTGGCCTTGGTTCAGTAGCCCGAGTAGCCACACTGTATGGGATGGCGAGTGGGCCGTGGCGGCGTATGGTGAAGAACAAACCGCCCTCTCAGAAGGGGGAAATGGCCTGGCACAACAGGTCACGCATTCGCTGTACGCGTGGCGTGCGAGCCGCCCTTTTCGAGC
>Ga0307930_1004107_pt1 | contig 10302 bp, 7 predicted proteins | sample OrgLakmetageno46_FD_203161 | JGI IMG/M metagenome (GOLD analysis project Ga0307930, IMG submission 203161) | Saline water microbial communities from Organic Lake, Antarctica - #46 | ecosystem: Environmental > Aquatic > Non-marine Saline and Alkaline > Saline | place: Antarctica: Organic Lake... | reverse complement strand
ACTGCGGTTCGAGTGGCTCTTGCAGAATTCGATATAAAGAATGCAGAATGCGAATAGGGCAGAGCGCCGCTTGCAGCCTTCCTGAATTCAAGCAGGCATCGAGCGAGGCAACTTTTGGATGAGTGGCGGAGGGTTGGACGCCCAGCGTCGCAACGTGCTGGTGGCCGCTCAGGTAGTCGGACGCACGCATGCCATTTGCACCATCACAGTCCCTTTGCTTGAGGAGCCATTTCTAACTGGATGTTGCTCCTCTATTGGCCTGGCTCGAGCATGGCAAGGCTTCGGCAGCACGCGGGCTCACCAACCAGCATTCAGCTGCCGTAACCTAGGAGAAAAGATCTAGTAACATATTCCTTTACGCACGAAGCAGCCATCCGAGCCACCGAAGCCCAAATACGCCACCAGTAGTTCACAAACAGATGCAAAAGTATTTAGAATAATCGCCTACATGCCGACTGGCTACTAGGGCGCTTTAGGAGAAGGCTTGGTTGGGCTTAAATTAGCTTTCTATTGCTCGTATTTAATTTATATATGGTCTCAAATGGCGTACAAACGTACAATATACCCCCCCTGTAGACGGGGATACCTCCGATCGTTAAATTTCACCGATCGTTAAATTACACATTATTCTAATCTAATCAGGCATGTGCGCCTGATTAATTTCTTAGGGTTTAGTTTGCGCTGCTTTGCTTTTCTTCTCTACCTGGTAGCCTGGGCCTGTCTCAAAATTTAGTGATTTTTTAAAAGAAACTGAGGGGTTTTGGCTGCGGTATCTAGAAACAAGGGCCTTTCAACCCTGCCTGTCTGGTAGTCGCTTAAGAAACTGAGGGGGGCTCACGTGGAAATCTAAGAAATTGCCTAAGAAACGAGGGGGTCGGCTGTTTTCCTGCTTTCTTATCACCCGCAACTGGATGTATGTAAGTACGTTGTCGACATTCCGACATTCCGATTAGATGATTCGATGCATTTTTTACCGACCCACCGGCAGGTTCATTTAAGTTGAAGATTCTTGATGGTTTTTAAAAAAATGTTGAGGACAGACAAAAAATCCTCAAGCACCGCTTTCGCGAAGTCGGCCGAGCCTTGCAACACTGCACAACAACATACGACTGATCCATTGACCCGGTTGATTCTTTGAAGCGTGCTCACGAGACTTGCATGAGAGAGCACGGCCAGCTTTGCTCTACATGAGCGCGAGATTAATGTATTAAGTACACGTAGCCCTTTGTCTCTCGATTTCCTTTCCACCTACTTTCTATCCCATTTCTTCGCTGCCGCCGGACTTCGGGTTTCAGTCACCGGACTTGCTATGGAAGGTGCCAAGGTATTCGCCCAGCAAGGGCTGGTCGTTTCGCCGCCTTGGATGCTGCGACGGTCTAAGCGGTACGACGGGCGATGGTACTTCTTCAATACGGATACCAAGGCATCAGAATGGGCCTTGGATCCTGTGCTTGTTACTGCGCCTGACCCCCCCAAGCCATCGGCTGAGTCTGTAGCTCGCGAGCAGTCAACGCCGAATGAAAGACTTGATGGCAGTGAATTGGACGGCACCGTACGAAATGGATCCCGCAGCAATAGCAGCAGTAGCGGAAGCCAGGGGTCGGGGGAGCGTCGCCAGCGCCGGGCAGGTGGCAAAAACAACAGACTCAGTGACGTCGCTTCAACTGGGGCACAGCGGTCGTCGCTGCCAGCGTTGCCGCGGGGCCACTTGAGCAGCAAAGAATTTGACGACGACCTGTTGCTTGAAGATTTCAGTGCCAAGGTCGGTACTGTAGACAACCGCATTATGAATGACATCAGCGCAGGTGGCAGTATGGGTGGCAGCAGCTTGGGGCCGCGCACCTCTCGGTCGGCCTCCGACGTAGGGCCAAGCTTCGAAGGACGCAACATAAAAAGTAGCAGCGGGCCGCGGAAGCACCGCCCAAGCCCTTTGAGCACGCGTCCTCTGGGCACCCCTTCGGAACGAACTGACGCGAGCAGCGGTGGCAGCAGTGGCAACAATCGGCTTGAAGCTCTACAGCAGCCCATGTCTGGAGGGCGCAACCTTGCAACCCCACCTCTCGCGGACCAGACACCACCTCCCGGCAGCTTCCACCGCCGCACTAAGTCTTCTCTTGGGTCCCCTGGAGACGAAGACGAGTGGGCAGTGGGCACTCATCGAGTGCGGCCGCGCAGTGGCAGTGCCCTAGGGCAATCGCTCAAGTCTCCGCAAAGCGCGCCCTTTCCCGGTACTAGTAGCGGTGCTGGGCCGCGGGCCCTGTTTCCAGTGCCAACAATGTCCCGGACAGCCAGTACGCCTGTGGGCATATTGAACGCAGCAGCAACCGCGGCCGCTGGTTCAAGCGTTGAAGAGGGCGTATCGGCGCCACTACAACATCAGCAGCAGCACCAACAGTTATCCCCCCACAGAATAAAGAAGAGCAGCGAAGACGAGAACATGGACCGCAGCAGCGACAGCGGCATGAGCAAATCATCGTCCACCGGCAACGTGGCCGCACTCGGCCAGAGCCCTACGAACAGCGATGATCTCCTCTTGCAGCGCCGCCAGGGCCAGTTGAATTCGGCGGCGGGAAGTGTACCCAAAGGCAGCAGTGGGATGTCAGCAGCGCAGAAACACTCCCAGGGGGGATTTGGTGCCCCTGCACACGGCCACAGTGGCCAAACCAGCGGTGGCGCCAATCGCGACCCACGGGCGGGCACGGTAGGGATGGGAGGTCTGCACGGGTGGGCACCCGGCCACAATGGGACTCCCATTGACCCGCGGTCCGAACGTTTGCGCATGAGCGCGGCGGCCCGCGCGAGCGGCTCCTTCAGCAACAGCAACAACGACGGCGAGGAGAACAGCAACAAAACTCGCAGCAGTAGAAGTGGCAGCAGCAGCAGCAGCAGTGGTAGTGGCGGTCTATCGCCAGCTTTTGGCAGCTCGCAGGCCTTGCGCCGCGCGCCCCCCTCACTCTCACCGCATTCCGAAGATGGGGCTTGGAGTCCCGCAGACCGTCCGACGCCACGGCGGCCCAGCTTTTCGACCACGCCGGTGCTGGGATCCCTCGGCGCCATGCCGCCACGGACCTCATCGACTCCGCAAACCTCCAAGAACGGTGGTCGCAGCGATGGGGTTTCCAGTAGTGCTGGTAGTAGTAGCGGCGGAGGGTGGGGCCACGAGAGCCCTACGGAGCTTCAACTTCGTGCGCAAGCGCCACAAGAGAGCAGAGACTCCTTGGCCGACGGCCCCATTCGCCGCTTCGGAAGTGACAGGAGCCTCAGCAGCAGCAGCAGCAACAGCCTCGGTGGCATTGACAACAACATCAATGCCGCGCCTGCCTCCGACTCGGGTTACGTGGTCACCTCCGGATTAGGCATGGGAGGTTATTCGATTGTCGTGCTGGCTGAAGATGTCGCGTCAGGATTTCAGTACGCCATGAAGGTGTGTGAATAGGATGAATTTTTACGCTTATCTTGAGGTGCCATGGTGTGTAAAAACGCGCCCATAGTTCCACTCATCCTTCACCGCTTTTCGTTGTTATTTTCCCTTTTTTTTGTTTCGCCTTTTCAGGTCACGCTGAAGACACGCGTCCCGAGGTCGCGGGACCGGCGGCGTTTGCGAAACGAGCTTAAAGTGATGACCGACATCCCCGCGAGTCCCTTCTTGCAGCGGTGCCACGCAGCCTTTGAAACCGCCACGCGGCTCTTCTTCGTCGTGGACTTCAATGCGGGAGGCGACTTGTTCAACCATTTGGTAAAAGATATTAGACGATTATTATTACGTATACATATCGAGAATGAGAGGAAGAGCTCACATGTGCATGTAATTATGCGCGTGTACTTATGGCATGAGTCCATGATTGGTCGTTTGCAGATTTCTCTGACCACTTGTATTCATAATTTTGAACGGGCCTGAGTTATCGCAGCCGTCATATTCCTCGTCCTCATCCTTCTTGCTCCATATTTTAAATTGTCGGTGGTGGCGCCTCCCTCATACAGGTGCAGCGCGTGAAGGCGACAAGCAAAGGGTTCGCGGAATCCCAAGCCCAAGTGCTTTTGGCAGAAGTGGTGCTAGGGCTCGAGCATTTGCACAAGCACGACTTCATTCACCGCGACATCAAGGTGGAGAACGTGATGTTGGACGCTGCCGGCCACGCGAAGCTGATTGACTTTGGCTTAGCGCGCGACGTGCCGTCCTTGGACGAGCCTCTGAGCCCGACAGGGTCTCTGATTTACATGGCGCCGGAGCTGTTGAGAGAGTCGCGCGGTGGGAAGCACACCGATTGGTGGGCGCTCGGGGTGTTGGCGCATGAGTTGTTGACGGGCAGAACTCCGTGGTCGTCGCTGACTGACAAGGCCTTGATTCAGGTGAGCGCTCGATAGAGACTATTTCATTGCTTTCGAGATGGCAGTCGGAGACTGAGGCTAAAGATATGATACGCGTTGATTAATTGCTTGACGTCTCATACGATTGTCGAACTTGAAGTACCAATAGTGGTACAATGACCGTTTCTTTTAAAATCAACCTTTTTGCTGGCGCGTTTCCCTCACGATGCATTCTTTCTCGTTAATGTGTGCGCCAATATCAAACAGCGTGAAATTGGCGGGATGCGCGTGGCGCCTCCGGCCGAAACCAGCCCGGCCGCGGGCATGTTCGTGTGCGGCCTCTTGCACCACGACTGGCGCAAGCGGTTGGGCACCAGCGGGAGCCGGGACGTCAAGGCAGCGTCTTTTTTTCGAGGCCTAGACTGGAACTTAGCGCAGCGCGGGTGTTTGCCCCCCGCCCTGGGGCGTTTCGACGGCGCGGGTCCCTCGGGCAAGGACAACTACAGCCCGGGCCTCAGCAGCAGCAACGGGGGATGGGGCAACGCCAGCAGCAGAAGCAGCAGTAGCAACAAGAATGGCAGTGCCGTCCACAAAGAAGCAGGAGGCGCACGGTCTCTGATTGGCGAAGGCGGTGACGCGGCGCCGTTTGACGTCGCAGACTGCGCTGCTATCTTGGGCAAGTACGTGGCCGGTGCGGAGGGGGAAAGCAGCAGCAACAGTGGTGACGATGGCCCCAGTGGAGTGGTGGACCATGTCTACGGCCATAGCAATAGCAGCAGCAGCATTGGGGTTTATGGTGGCGGAAGCAGCAGCAGTGGCGGCGCTAACAATCACCACAATAGTCACAGCAGCAGCAGCAGCGGCAGCGGCGGCGGTGCCACTAGCAACGGTGCCCATTTCACCCTTGGCCTACGTCGCGTAGAGGTCGCTCCTCCCGTGGCGCCGCCCTCCAGCAGCAGCGGGCAATACGGGTGGGACGACGACGACGAAGACGAGTTCGGGTACGGGTACGGCCACCACGACACCGCGTTTGACCGGCGGAGGGCAGCCAGCCTCGCCAAGAGCAATGGCTTTGGTGGGCCCTCGAGTCATTCCCCCTCTTGGGGGTCTTCGTCGTCGTCGTCGGGGCACAACCGGCGGCATGCCCCCAGTGACCCGCCCAACGGAGGCTTTGGCAGCGGGTCTTTGGGTACTTTACCAGGTGGCGGTCCAGTCGGAGTTGACCACGGCCTCGACAGCGGTGCCTTTGCAGATTCACCTCGAAAATTAGCGCCTCTCAGCTCGCCACCTCATCAACAGCCGCGAACTTAGAATATAACTTCAAAACTTCAGATTTAGATCCCCAGTCCGTTTTGATCCCTCATTCTTTCTTGCAGGGTAGAGAGCAGAGACTGGCCAAATCCTGTTGTAACTACCTGAATGGCGCCGATCTAGTTTTTAACTACTTCTTCTGTTTGATCTTTGGCTACGGCTTTAATGTCCAGCGTGCACTTCAAAAAAAAATGCAGTCTAGTCTAGTATAACCCGGAATTAGGAATTAGAAGTCTAAGAGGAAGAGATAAAAGCAAAGCAGCTCAAACTAGGAAGATAATCAAACACACATGCCCGAGTGGCCATGGATGTGATGAAAGTGTTCCAAAGTGGCACGCTCCTCCGTGCTCTGAGAGTGCAGCTCAAAATAGGATATTCCGCCCACAGAGGAGGGACTACTGTACTTAGGCCAATACGAAGTCTCCCAGGCGATCCAGAAGAAGAGTCGCCTATCCCCACAGGCCCAGAAAAAGAAGGCAAAGCAGCTTAGACTAGGAGAGGACCAATACAAGAAGGAAAGCCAACAGGTACCGCTGAGTGGTCATGGAAGTGATGATAACGGTCCAAAGTGGCACGCTCCTCCGTGCTCTGAGAGTCTGAGAGTGCTACTTAAAAGAGGAGTTTCCGCCCGCAGTGGATGCGGTTACTGGGCTATTCTTAGGCACGTTGCTGGCGCCAGGTACAGTATCCATAAGTATTCTCCCACGCCCACTACTCAGCCAGTTAAGTCTCTCATCACGAACTTTCTCTGGCTAGCATACCAGCAGCAGTAACCATCGCTCGTCGCTGTTTGCAGTCGCTTGACCCGAACTCGAACTCGAACTCGAACTAACACAAACCCAAATGACGCAGAAGCCAATGCTGCGGGCAGAAATATACGCCCATGCGTTGCGCGCAAGTCAAAATCGTAAATAGGACGTGTGTAGAGGCGAGGAAGTTTGGACCCCCCCCTCTCTCTAAAGTGGAACCTCGCTAGTTCTTGCCTACAGATAAAATATAATTTTTGTCCTAATAAGCAAAAAGGAAAGAGCAAGCTGGCGGTCACACGGGACTGCCTTTTCTGAAAAACGCAAGCCTGTGAACCATCATATCCTTATCAAAGGCGTTACCATATGAAAAGTGGATTCGCATGCCAGGAACTTACTGAACTCTCAGTACGCCACTGGAGGAGGCACATCTCTCAACCATAACGCGGCCCTGGAAGATATTGAAGTGGGCAAAACGCCGGTGTTCTTTACAAGTCCACTGGATCTACTAATGAATAAGGCACCGAGGACACCTTCCAGCGACATTTTCCTCTAAACTGGAGCGGTTCTTCAATCATGAATACAAAAACACACACCAGATATATTTGATAAGAGCCTCTCGTTAATCAGGTCGAAATGGTTTCGATTAAAACATTGTGAAGTAGACGGTTCAGACCACATCGTGGACTTTAAGACTCTATAAGTCCTTTCACACTACGATAACACCTCTGCAACTCCCGGGGCCACTTGGAGAAAAGGAAGGAAGCTGTCAACAAAGAGCTCCGCATCGCACAAAGAAGCTCGACTTCGATCTGCATGGCACGCAGCAAGACCAGAGAGGCCCAATAGAGAGCGAACTCAATGAGTGCGGCTACAGCGGCCGTGTTTTTGCCCCAGTTGCCAAATCACTGCCCGATATCGGGGTGCTTCCTCTGACCTCCGTCTCATCTTGGACCTCGTCGTTTGGGAAATGGCTCACGCACAAACGACATCCTACAGCATTGGCTTTTTGGAAGCCAAAGCCTTGTTCAGGAAGAAGCTTGCACGCAAAGGGGGTCACGCAATTGCTCGGGGTTAAGCAATTCTTCTTCTGAATGGCCTAAGAGACCTTGATGTGGCCCCCTTTTCTGCGGGCTATATCTCTTTTTTTGAAAAGAACTCTCAGGGCACGGAGGAGCGTGCCACTTTTGACCGCTTTCATCACTTCCAAGGCCACTCGGGCATGTGCGCCTGATTAGCTTCTTAGATTTTTTTCGCGCTGCTTTCTTTGTATCTTTACCTGCTGGGCTTCGAATTCTGGCCCCTCAGAGCCTGTCTTAAAATCCCTCTGGCCGTTGGCCCCATTGTTCTGGCCCGAATTGAGAGATTCCTGTTGCAACCCCCTGTAGTTTTGGCGAAGGATCCCCACCATGGCCCTCCGACCGGAGGGTCATGGTGACTCGCAGGGTGGCCTTCCTGATGATTGGAGCATATAATCTCATCATATTTATGTACCAAATGACCTACGGCTACCATTTTTCGCACTCTAATGCCCACATTACCGCCATATCTTCGTTTACCCCTTCTTCAACAGCATGCCCGGTCGGGTTCAGTTTCTACCGTGGAAGAGAGGAGGCAGTGCATTACGATCGTCTACGACGACTTATTGTGAAATGCTCTTGTGGTCGAGAGAGCATCGGAGCAGTTTGACCATGTACATACCTTCCATCGATCAACTTCCTCAGTGGGGCTCGCGGGTGCTGACGGTGAGTTTCCCGTCACCCGCGCAGCCACTGAACTTATGCATGATTCGCGAAGAAAAAAAGCCACTACGATTTCCCCTGCTTTGTGGCTTCTTTCATTTCTGTGTTCATCCTAGTGGCCCTAGGCTCGCAGCTCCTCGGTGGTTGAAAGCATCCTATCGGTGGAGTGGGTATGACTTTGGACTTGAAGGAGAGGAATTCGGTTCAGGATGAGGGTGAAAACCCCCCACCAAACTCGGATACATGTGAGTCTGAGCCTGAGCACAATCGAATCTTTTTTCGACCTCGCTAAGTACCGCTTCTGGGACGTGACACACGAATGAGCACTCAGTCCCGCCGACTTGTTCGGAGGAAAGGCGCCAGTTGGAGCCTTAATTGGCCTTCTGGAGCGAATTTTCTGGCGCATTTGCAGCTCAAGTACATTATTTATGCGCCTCTGTGACTGCTGTGTACTTGCCTTTCTTTGTTTTTGGGCGAGTATTAACTAGACTAGACTAGACTGTTGCATCTGCGGCTTAGGAGGCCAAGAAGGTACTGCAGGAGGTACAGACGTACTAACTACAGACCTACTTACAGGCCTGAGATTTCTTGAAAAAAAATCCTCGGCTGGCATCGGCAGGACCAAAATCCAATGCCGACGATCCGACGATCGATGAGAACACAAACCATGATCTGAGAAAAGTTGTTAGCATAGCAGCATACCACCCGAAGTAGTCCAGGAGTGCAATCTTCACAAGTTCACAAGTAAGCATCACAAAGGCTAGTTTGTGCAGGCAGTGGAGCGTGTTGAACGCGAAAACCTCATGGCATCATCTGCTGGACACACAGACATCGCCGATGATTCTGCTTCGCCGGCTCTAGACTCTGGTCTCTCAAGACGACAAGAAGAGCTTATGAAGAAAGCGGAACGTCTGATGCGAGCTGAGCTAGACGACATCCTCGAGGTAACCAATCAGCAGAGATATAAGTTGATAAATATTCGTGGTAGGTATGCTACACAAGAGGCGCGTGAACGAAGGCGTTTCGGACCTTTTTGTTTATCCTGTTTGTTTTGCATTGACTTGTGACGCGATTCCTTCCTTTGTTGTTGCAGGATGCTTTGAACTATGCCATCATGAGCCGACCGACAGAAACTCCGCCTCGTGATCCTGTCAGTGTCTTTCACGAATACTTGGTTAAGGCTTGTCAGCAGGCGGGCGGCGCAAGTGACGTCTGCCTCGAAGCTGTGCCCCTCGAGGCTGAACGAAATGAGAAGCACTTACCGCCACCCGAAGTAGCCCTTCAGGTAATTACTAGCTCGACCACTCTCGAGATCTCACGTGACACTTGTAGGACGGCTTTACATTATGGCATATCTTTCACCTAGGACTCGTCTGTAGAGATTGTGCCTACGTAGATTCGATAAGTTTTTGTTTCTATCCGGGTGAAGTTCTACTGTACTATGGTGTTCGTCGGACTGACAAATGACAATTTTACGTCTCATTGTTGTTGCTTTGGGCCCCACTTTTGCACAGTTGCGTCCACTTTTGCTGTGGTTGACGAAGCGCGCAGTTGGTAACAAACCTCAGAACGAAACGTTAATAGCATACCTGCAGAGTGAAGTGAAGCGCGTGATCGATACGCCCGAGCTGAAGCGTGACATTTGGATGGCTATGATGTGAGAAAGTCCAAATGAATAAAAGGTGACTCAAATAGGGTAGCTATAGGTGCCGTCCTGGAGAGTGGTCCTCCGCTGCGTTTAGCAGTTGCGAATTCAAGGAAGGATTTTTAGTAGCTTGCGGGCTTGCGGGTCACAAACAGCCCTCGTATTCGGTACTCGAATTCCAACTCGAACTAATTCGAGCTAAAATAGCACAGAACAGAAGCTGTTGCTGCGAGCAGATGTATATGCGCGTGCCATGCGCCATGCGCGCGAGACGTAGTTGCAATGGGAAATTCCTCCAGTGATTAAAGTCCTATTGCGCATTGATCAGTGAGGTAGGAGGCCACGCGTCCCAACAAGCCACACGCCGACACGCCAAGGGTGCGATTCACGTACCCGCGGGAATCACGCGCGAGGTCTTCAAAAATTCACTTCACGCGGTATTTGCGCGGTATTTACGTGGGAATCACGTGTGGTATATATACGGCAACATCCTCAAATATACGGTAAATACGGGGGATTCGGTACTCTTTTTGGTGGTGGGGGGTCGTCG
>Ga0307930_1004103_pt1 | contig 10309 bp, 8 predicted proteins | sample OrgLakmetageno46_FD_203161 | JGI IMG/M metagenome (GOLD analysis project Ga0307930, IMG submission 203161) | Saline water microbial communities from Organic Lake, Antarctica - #46 | ecosystem: Environmental > Aquatic > Non-marine Saline and Alkaline > Saline | place: Antarctica: Organic Lake... | reverse complement strand
GCCGCGGTATTTGCCTGGGCTGGAAGCGTATTCTTTTAGCTGGTTTGCACCGGTCAACCACTGCATGTGAATCGCCTGTGCCGGCGCGCTGGCAGAGAACGCACTGCCGTGCGCTCGCTGACACTGCTTGCAGTGGCACAAGACTACCGGGCCCAAGGGACCTTTATACTGAAACTGAATGTCACCACAGAGACATCGGCCGCTGTACGCCATTAGTAGAACCATCTCATTATGGAGTTACCGCGTAACATCCTCAGTAAGCGCACCGAAGTGCTGGTACGAAAAACTCTCGGCAAAAATGTTGTAACCGCGCTAGAAATGCTGAACGTGTGAGTTAGAGTATTGTTCATTCGATGTCCTTTTATAAAAAAACGGCGTAACTGTTCAGCTCGCATCTGCCACAATCATTAAAATTGAGTCTCATCGGTATCCATAAATGCAGGGCTTTTCCCTTAAAAGATTAAAGCCAAGGCCTCTGTGGCTGACATCTCCTGCTTATAGCACGTTGACAGGTAACTGCGAATGTGACGAAAGATCTTCGCCCACGTCGTGAGTCGAAAACAACCGGATATTTTTGCTGTACTTTCGCCACTCGCAGGTCGTTCTCTCCCTGATTATTAGAGCAGCGTCAGTGCGCTATTGGACGCGCAGTGCAACTTGCCTAGACTCTTTCTGGAAGATTTTTCACGGTTCAGATCCGTTGGAGGCGGCTTACAACTATTTTTACTGTTGAGCGTCGTGCAGTTGAGCAGTAGCGCCACCAAGACGAACAGCACTTCCAGGGCTGTTTTAAGTGAAGGAGACAAGTCACGCTCTTTCTCAAGGAGGTTCTTAACGGAGGCGATTGCCGAATCAACGTCAATATTGCCTATTTTCAATGTATACCCGCACTGGGATGGTTTTGTAAGACAGTCATTATCGCACGGGTTTTCAGAGCGACATTTTTGGCTCTGAGCGCCGTTCTGAGGCGATAAAACCGATGCCGTCTGATTATCGGCGTCGATAATGACAGCCCGTCAGAAGATCTATGCCGCCGTCTATGGCCTGTGTGGTTGCACCGCTGCGTATGCCGACAAAGTGAAAAATTTGGGCAAAACCCTGTCAAAAACTTTTACAAGTTTTTTGAGCTGAATAGTCACATCAAACTAAAGGCGTGACAGCTCTAAATATGGCAAAAACAATGGAGCTGGACGTGCATCAAATAGTGCCTGTTAGCCTTCTGCGTCTTAAGAAATTCTTTATTAAAAGTCCAATATTGGGGAAGTACTTTGGCGTATCTTGGGCGTTACTGGCAGTACTAACTGCTCGGGTAGCGATTCAGGGTTATTAATATGGTTAAGCAAGAGCTCTGTGGCCTTGATGATCATTTGCTCTACGGGTTGCTGCAATGTGGTAAGTGAATGACTTGGCCAAGACGACATGACCATATCGTCAAACCCCACCACCGAAACATTAGCTGGCACCGTTAAATGCAGCTCATCACGTAGCGTCTCCATCACTGCAATCGCCATCAGATCATTGGCAGCGAAGAGTGCGTCTGGCATTTTTTCAAGGTTACGCGCTGAAAATAAGCGCCGGGTGGCGTCACAGGCGTCATCGTATCGATAATGCCCTACATCAGATGAGAAGCACGTTTGCCCTTCTGCCGCCAGCCCCGCCTTAAACCCTTCCTCGCGCTGCCGATTAGTGGTGGACTCAGGGATCCCTGCCAAGTAGGCGATTCGTTGGCGACCCAGCGAAGCGAGGTAGCGGCCTGCCCAATAGCCACCTTGGAAATTGTCACTGCCGACTTGGCTAATGCCTAAGTACTCCACAGTGCGGTTGATGATCACTACCGGAATCCCAAAATCGGCCACTTCTTCAGCTTGGTGCTGGTTCAAAGTAATCGCCAGCATCAGTACACCTTCGACTTGGCTGCGAATCAAATCATCCACAATCATGTCAAAACCCCCATTCTGGGGAGCGAAAAACAGCAACAGGTGGTACCCCTGCTCCTGTAAAAAGCGTGAGGCTTTCTCAAGCAAATAGGCATAAAACGGGTTTTGTAAACTGTAGGTGACCACCGCAATGGTACGGCTTGAGCGCGTAATCAATGAACGGGCGATGGTATTTGGTCGGTAGCCAAGTTTGCGAGCAGCCTCCATCACTTTTTTGCGCGTTTTTTCAGACACACTGGACGCTGGTGAAAAACTGCGGCTCACAGCTGATTGGGATACACCGGCAAGATGAGCGACATCACGTGATGTGATGGATTTTCGTTTCATTGATCCAACTTATTAGACGATTAATTAACTGGTTTAAACCAGGAGCTATTGCCATTTCATTAGATTGGCAGCCATAAAAAACTACAAGCCATGGCGACGACGCTCTCATAGTTGCGTTTCAATTTGTCATAGCGCGTTGCCAGTCCACGAAAATATTTCAAGCTTGCAAACGCATTTTCCACCAAATGACGGTGGCGATATAACGACCAATCCATATCCGCATTACCTATGACTGAGTTCGACTTTCTTGGAATCACAGCCACGGCACTTCTATCTTCAATTCGTTTGCGAATTTTTTCACTGTCATACCCTTTGTCCGCCACCACAGTTTTAGACAGCGGTAAGGGTTCGATTAATTCGCTTGCTAATGTGCTGTCATGAACTTCGCCGCCCGTCACTGTAAACTCAATCGGTAAGCCGTAACTATTTAATGAAAAATGAATTTTTTGTATTTCCAGCCCAACTTTCACCGATAGCTTGTGGGTCAGCACCGCTTACGCCGGCGCTATGCTAATGGGCTTTCACATAGCTGCCATCAATAAATTCCCACTCAGTGTTCTGTTCACTGATCAGTTTTTTGAACAGAGACCACCATTCTCAGGTCGCGCTTGTTATAAATATTTTCATAAAGAATCATTCCTTTTAACTTCGGCCAGTGCTCAGCACTGGCCGAAGCACGAAAAACTCGTTTTATTGGTGGTGTAGGAACCTTAATATTAAAATTTTCTTTCTTATTCAATGCTTTGTGCGAAAACGTCAACAGGCCTTAGGCTTTGTCTGAAAGGTCAGCGAGAGTAGCCAGTCTTCAGGCGAAATCTAACGTAACAAACCTAAGAAGGCCTGCCGTAGGGCCTTCAGAAAACTTCATGCACTTTTGCCCACTGCTCTAGAAGCCGACGTTATCTGCACCTTTCAAATCCAGCATTTCTCGCGCTTCATCTGGTGTCGCAATTTCAAATGACAGTGCCTCTAAAAGTTCTCGTACCCGCTTTACTTGGCTAGCATTGGTTTTGGCCAGCTTGCCTGGTTCCAGCCACAATGAGTCCTCTAATCCTACCCGCACATGACCACCCATTGCAGCAGACTGCGCGGCAATTCGCATTTGACTGCTGCCGGCACCTAAGACAGACCATTCGTACCGTTCTCCAAACAAGCGGTCGGCGGTACGACGCATGTGCATCACATCCTCAGGGTGCGGGCCAATGCCACCCAGGATTCCAAACACACTCTGTACAAATATCTTCCCCTCGACCACCCCTCGGTCAACCAGGTTACGAAGATTATACAAGTGACCGATATCGTAACATTCGCACTCAAAGCGAGTACCATTCTTCGTCCCTAGAATGATCGCCTTTTCAATATCCGCGAAGGTATTTTTAAATACTAAATCACGACTATTCTCAAGATGGTCACGCTCCCACTGATGCTCAAAAGACTGGTAACGGTTCAGCATCGGAAACAAACCAAAGTTCATAGACCCCATATTCATAGATGCTAACTCTGGCTGAAATTCCATAGCCGGTCGCATTCTTTCTTCAACGGTCATGTGTGGGCTTCCACCCGTGGTCAAGTTGATTACCGCGTTGGTAGATATCTTGATCTTAGGTAAAAACCGTTCAAATACTGAGGGATCCTGAGTGGGTTTGCCATTATTAGGATCACGGGCATGCAGGTGCAAAATAGCCGCACCAGCCTCAGCTGCGGCGATGCCGGCTTGTGCAATTTCCTCGGGCGTTACTGGCAGGTGCCGCGACATAGAAGGTGTATGAATAGCACCGGTCACCGCACAGGAAATAATAACTTTACGCTTTTGAGCCATCTTAGTGCCTCCTTATTGTGGTATCGCAAGCTTCTTGTTCAGTCATTGAGCGCTGATGCGCCATAAGTGCCATCAGTCTGTGGTCGCGCCACTCATGGCGAGCCGCCAACTCTTTGCTAGGCAGCAGGGCACGGCGCTCTTCACCTAGCGCCTTCAACGTTGATTCATCCCAAGGGTTATCACTCCCCCGCTGTTGGTCTACCTGATGGTACAAAGAACTATAGCGATTGGCATAGTCGACCACGCCAGCCGGTGCGTTTAGATCGATAGTTTCAAATGGTCCCATAAACGACCAGCGCAGCCCAAGCCCGTATTTTATAGTTTTATCAAGATCTTCCGCAGATACATAACCATCGCGGAACAAGCGCAGCGCTTCATTAAGCAACGCGCCCTGCAAACGGTTGAGCACAAACCCTTCAATCTCTTTCCGCACTAAAATCGGTGCCTGCTGCGCCGCCTCCATCAGCTGTAATGTAATGGCGGTCGCGGCCTCAGAGGTCTGTGGCGTCGGCACGATCTCGACTAGTGGAATTAAATAAGGTGGGTTGACCGGATGCGCGACTAAGCAGCGCTCGGGGTGTCGCAAATGGTCGCTAAATAGAGAAGCGACAATACCCGATGTGGAACTTGCCAAGATAGTGTCGTCGGCTACTACCGTTTCTAGCTCACAATAAATGGCTTTTTTTCCCTCAACATTTTCGGGACCGCACTCTTGCACAAAGCCCACTCCCCGCATGGCGCTAGCAAGATCCGCATCAAAGCGGATGTGCGCCATCACTTGATCGACTCCAGCGACTAAGCCTGCCTGCTGCAAATCTATTAGCGAATGCCGAATCGCTTTCCCTGCACTTTCCAATGCAGCTGCATTTACGTCATACACACTCACCGAAAAGCCAGCCCGAGCAAATACAATTGCCCAAGCGCGGCCAATCAAACCAGCGCCCACCACACCAATGATAATCGATAATATAGGCTCTGCCCGCGAATTTTGTGTTACTGATTGCATGGATATCGCACCTCTTATTTGTACTTATAACGTTTCAACGTTGCCACACACGCTTAGCGCCTGCCCGGAGATATTCGAGCCGCCAGGGGCGGATAAAAATAGCGCCATCGCCGCCACATCAGTGGGCTCCACCATTTTACGCATAGAGATCTTAGCGAGGTTCTCTTGCTCCATGGCTTCGTAGCTAATGCCCTGTTTTGCCGCTCGGTCTTTAATCACATTCTTAATCCGAGGGCCTCGAACAATGCCGGGTAAAATCGCATTAACGCGAACGCCATCCGGTCCCAGCTCACACGCCAAGCTTTTGGTTAGTCCTACTACCGCCCATTTGCTCGCCGCATAAGGCGTTCGATAAGCAAATCCCAAACGCCCGGCAACCGAGGCAAGGTTAATCATTAACCCCTGACTTTCACGTAGCAGCGAAGCCGAACGATGGGCAACTCGATACTGGCCATTCAAGTTAATATCGATGGTACGAGTCCATGCCCCTTCACTGATCTCCTCAACGCCCGCTGTCGGCCCGGCTATTCCCGCGTTATTAACCACAACATCAAGCCCGCCTAGCTGCTTCACATCCTCAAATAGCCGCGTGATATCTGATTCTTTACTGACATCTGCTAACGTAGATGTAATGCCTTCCGGCAGTGATGCCAGCGCTGCTTCATCCACATCGCAAACGTGCACCATTGCGCCGGCTTCTTTAAAGGCCAGGGCAATCGCTAATCCAATGCCATTAGCGCCTGCAGTGATCAGCACCTTTAATCCTTGTCGTGGCATAAGGCTTTCGATAACAGACATTGTTGGTTTCCTTGTTATTGGGGTGTCAAAGTGACGGTAGCCACGTGGATAACGCGGGTATCACACTAATAATCAGTACGTTGACGAGTACGATAGCGACGAACGGCATGACGGCTCCCGTTAGTCTGGCCACACCGATCTCGGATATTTGCGAAGCTACGAAAAGATTTAAACCAACGGGAGGTGTAAACATCCCCATGGCCAGATTCACCACCATGATGATGCCGAAATGAACCGGGTCGAAGCCAAAGCTAATTGCTATCGGCAGCAGAATAGGCACAAAGATAAGAATGGCCGCAGCGGCTTCAATAAACATACCAGCAAACAACAGCAGCATGTTGGCCATGATGATGAATGTTAAGGGGCTCCCAATAGTCGACAAAACAAAGTCCGATACCATGGCAGGCACCCGCAGGCTTTGCAGAATTCTTCCATAGAGTCCAGCTGCCGCGATGATACTCAACACCACCGCTGTAGTAACCGCCGAGTCTTGCAGTATACGCACCAAATCACGCAACTTGATTTCACGATACACCACAAAACTGACGATGAACGAATAGACAACCGCAATGACGGCTGCTTCGGTTGGAGTGGTGATCCCCCCGTAAATACCGCCCAGAATGATCACCGGCATCAGAATCGCCAGTACCGCTTTGCGTGCCGCTAGCAGCATCTCCTTTGGTGTACTTTTTTGGTTGCCACCAATGCCATTTTTACGGGCAAAGATGTAGGCAAAAATCAAAAGTGACATGGTCACCAGAATGCCAGGCAACACACCGGCAATGAACATATCACCTACCGATACATTCGCCGCAATGGCATACAGAATTAACGGAATGCTTGGCGGAATAATGACCCCAAGCGCCCCTGCAGCTGCCTGGTTAGAGGCGGCATAGCTATCTGGATAACCTCGGGCAATCATCGCGGGAATCAGGATCGAACCAATGGCGGCGGTGGTGGCTGCGCCGGAACCGGAGATAGCTGCAAAAAACAACGAAGTGACAATAGCGACCATGGCCAACCCACCGGTCATACCGCCCACAAGGGTGTTAGAGAAATTAACCAGGCGCTCGGAAATGCCGCCATGCTGCATCAAAGATCCCGCCAGAATAAAAAACGGAATCGCCATTAAGGGAAACGAATTCACTGAGCCAATCAATTGCTGGGGCACAATCAACATGGGCATCAAATCGCCATGCCATACGGCCACGGCTGACGCCAATCCCAACGAGAAGGCAATAGGCACACCAACTAGAAACAGGCCTAACAGCAGGAGGAATAACATGATTGCCATGATTAGCTAACCTCCGGCGGTTGAATCTCCGCCTGCTTGGAACGATCTTTACTTACTACTTCATCGATTAGTAGCGCCACGCTATTAACAAGAATAACAATGCCACCTAACGGGACAGCCATATAAGGCCACATCATCGATACGCGGGTGCTTGGAGCAGTCTGACTGGCCACACGACCGACTAGATCAAAACCATATTTCACTATAATCAATGCAAACAATGCCGAACAAAGCACCACCAGCACTCTCAACACACATGAGAAACGCGAGCCTGCATACTCGAGAAGGATATCGACAGAGATAAGAGCGCTTTTACGATAAGCGTAGCCTGCGCCAATAAATGTCAACCAAATCATCGCAAAACGCGCAATTTCGTCAGAAAAAAATAACGGCTTACCGACCACAAATCGAGCAAACACTTGCCAGAAAATCAGTACGGTCATGGTCAGTAGCAAAAAAGCCAAGCCCCAGCCCACGACGCGATTAAACTGATCAATAACTCTGTTGATCAGCATTAGAGAAGACTTCATAGCTGCCTCACCATTAACGAAAGAGCGCGGAAGGCTTTCCTCCCGCGTATTTCACGGGATCAATAATCGAAATTGCGAGCAGCCTCGACGAGGTCTTCACCCACAGTAGGCGACCACCGCTCAATCACAGGGCGGACAGCTTCACGGAAAGGCTCAAGGTCGGGGTGGGTAACGGTCATGCCCAGTTCTTCAAGCTGAATAAGGTAACGTTGATCTAACTCTTGGCTGGCGTCCCGCTGGAAGGGCAATGCAATGCGTGCTGCTTCCAGAATGATCGCCTGATCTTCTTCGCTAAACGACTTGAACAGATCCAATCCCATCATCAGCGGTGCCGGTGAGTAAACATGCTGGGTAATATTCAAGTGGTCCTGCACTTCATAGAAGTTAACATCGTAAATAGTCGCCAGTGGGTTCTCTTGGCTATCCATTACCCCCTGCTGCAGGGCGGTGTATACCTCAGTCCAGGCCATCGGTGTTGCATTGGCGCCCAGCGCTTCCCAGGTATCTACCTGTACTCGGCTCTCTTGGGTGCGATGATTAATACCTTGCAGGTCTTCTGGGCTGTTGAGTGCTCGCACTGAATTAGTGTTATGACGAAAGCCATTTTCCATCCACGCTAAGAACTTAACGTTCATCCCCTCTTCAGCAAACTGTGCAAGCGTTTCACCGTGTTCACTATCTAAGAATGCGTAGGCGTGGTCGTGATTTTCAAAAATATAAGGCAAATCAAACAGCATGAATTGATCGACAAAACCGCCCATTGGCCCTGTTGACGTAATGCCAGCATCGATAATACCGAAACCCATTCCTTCAACAACTTCACGCTCGGCCCCCAAAGCATTGTTATAGTAGGGCTCAATGCTCAAACGCCCTTCTGAGAGACGTTCCAATTCTTCGCCAAACTTCAATACGCCAACACCCTGCTGAGAATCAGGGCCAAGTGGCAGGCTAACATCAATAACTCGCTCTGCTTGAGCGGCCACAGTAGTGGCCATTGCAATAGCAATAGCTCCCGCCAAGGCTGATATTTTTCGTGGAGTAAGCTGGAAGTAATTCATTAATTAAGATCCTGTTGTCGTTATTTTTTTGCAGGTTTAATGCCACGCCCTTTAGAAAAAAGCTTGACTAAATTTGATACTACAACTTTAAGCAGAAAAATACTACGTATTCAAAATTTTTATAAGAAAGCGTTTAAGAAAATATATAGATATATGAATTTATTGAAAATAATTTATTATAATAGATTGAATACGTAGTCTTTTATCTCTCATAACGATTATTCGAGGTCAAAACTATAAGTTGAGACGCGGCGGCGCGCGCTCGCTCACTGGGCAAATAAACACTCAAAATTCAAAGAGTGGTCTGCAGTGAAGGGGCTCACAAACCAAAGAATGGAAATCGACTCACAGCCCGACTGATCGGTGGTTGATAGCTGAGAAGAAAGCGCACGAGAGGGAGGGCTTGTCAGGCTTCACTGTGTAACTGAAAGTGGTGACGAATTCGGTCATAGGGCAACAGCTAAAACTGCAACACATAGACCGCACTGGCCTCGATGCCCTGCAGGACGACTGACTCTGCCCGAAAAGGCAGAAACAAATCGATTCCCCTAGTCATCTTTAATCACGCGTGCTCAGTATTCAGTCACGAACCGCGCGATATCAATATCGATGACCTGCCATGTTTCATAATTATCTTCTTGATACCGTCGTCCTTTTAGCAGGGAGCATCGGTTGACTTTCAGCTCTTTCACGGCATCAGGATCATCGACCTGCCACAAGGTGGTTTCGATACACCTCTTATGTCTGCCAGCTTTTCTATTGCTGAGACCCTTTCTGGAATATTTGTCAAGGTTTTGATCTGTTCAGGGCAGCTTACGACTATTTTAACTATTGAGCGTTGTACGATTGAGCAGTAACGCCACCAAAGCGAGCAGCACTTCCAAAGCGGCCTTGAATGAAAGCGACAAGTCACGCTCCGTCTCAAGAAGGTTCTTGACGGAGGTGATTGCCGAATCAATGTCGATATTGTCTATTTTCAATGTTTACCGCCATTTTAAGGCGATTAAAAAACCGATGCCGTCCGATGATCGGCATCGGTAATGACAGCCCGCCAGAAGATCTATGTCGTCTATGGCCTGCGTGGTCACATCATTGCGCATGTCGATAAGGTGGAAAAGTTCGGGCAAAAACCCTGTCAAGGACTCTCACAGATTTTTTGAGCTGAATAGTTACAAAATAACAAGCTAGAAAGAATATTTAACGTTTTTCCGAGCTTTGTGAATGGTGGCTGCGAAGAAAATAAGCTACTGTTCAAGGTGTCGAAATTTTAATCAATACGCAGCGCTGACCCGCCACCTCGGACGCTATTATGCTCTGCTCGTTTGCCACTGTGAACGCGTTTACAGCCCTGCCGGCGCGCCGCCTACGCGGGTTGGCGTTAGCGGCACTGCTGGCATGGCCGGGAGCCCCGGTACTGGCCGCAGACACCGATGGCCAAAGCACAATGGCGCAGGCAGGCGCATGGAACGGCACCCTGCGGGCCTACGCCAGCAAGTTGCTGAACAGCAACAGCGCCTTGAGCATGGCCGCGCTGCCTATG
>Ga0307930_1004097_pt1 | contig 10312 bp, 9 predicted proteins | sample OrgLakmetageno46_FD_203161 | JGI IMG/M metagenome (GOLD analysis project Ga0307930, IMG submission 203161) | Saline water microbial communities from Organic Lake, Antarctica - #46 | ecosystem: Environmental > Aquatic > Non-marine Saline and Alkaline > Saline | place: Antarctica: Organic Lake... | reverse complement strand
AACACCCTGGGAAATGCGCTGGTCTGTTTCGAGAAACGAAACGCCGGCGAAAATCGTGTTTCGTTTCTGTTGTTTCATTACCGACGTGTTTCAACTCTGGCCCTAATTCTGATGATCCAGCATTTTTCTGCATTGATTTCTGTCAGTTTGGACGTCGTTACGTCGTTCACCTTCCACCTTCCACCCCTGCCTGGAATTCCCACCTTCCGAAAATGGCCTTGGGAATTCCCAAGATTCCCGGGAATTCCAGTGAATTCCCTGGGAATTCCCGGAATCCAGGGCACGGGGACTGGGTGGCTGCTGGCGCTCTTCACTTGAGAGATCCACCGAACAGCAACGCCCGCATCTCACCGAAACGAATACACTGACGGTGCTCTTTGCAACCCCTTTCATCCAAGACAGGCTTGCTGTTGGCCAACTGCACGTGCACGTCAGGAACTGGGAGTGTCAGTGCGCAAGGATTTTGCACTGCGCTGTACGACGCACCAGAAATACCAAAGATTTTCCGTGTGACGTCACAAAAATTACCCCCTGTAATTGCAATGACCCCCCCTGTATGGGTATTCCAGGGAATTCCCACGAAACGGCCATTTTCGAGCTGGGAATTCCAATTGGAATTCCAAAGAATTCAGTGAGAGCAGTTTTGAGATGCAGGTACAAAACATCAACTCTTCGTTGATCTATATGTTGCCCCGGCCATAAAAACACGAGATTCCGCAAATCGCAGCCACTATAATCCATTACAAAACTCGAACTCGAACTAAGACAAACCCGAATGACACAGAAGCCAATGCTGCGGGCAGAAGTGTACGCGCGTGCGTTGCGCGCAAGTCAAAATCGTAAAGAGGATAGTGTGTAGAGGGCAGGAAGCATAATACTTCCACCCCCTTCTAAAGTGGAAACTGTTCATGAAATAATTTTGAAACCGGACTTAAGAAATGCTCGAACTCCTAATTATGATCATCAAAATGGAATCATCGGGTTTGATACGTCGCGCCATGCTTCGTTGGCTTGTTTGGAGGCTGTTTCTATGACCGCCCGAATGGGCCCCCAACGTCCGGTCTAAAAAATAAATTCAGATGTGGAAACACATAGAACGTAATTTTTATCATATTAGTAGCAGAGCTGGTACCCAGATGTACTAGCAGATACCCTTGGTCGAACGATGCTTGACTGCATGCTTGTTCACGCCGGAGAGCACCTCGTATAGCATGAGTGGGTAAACGGCTTTCCACTATACAACATTTTTCTTCTAGAGTCTAGCATGCTTTGAATTGTCTGAGCCTCGGTGCTGTCTAGAGTTTGAATAGGCCAACGCAAAGCGCAGTCTAGCCTTGAGAACACGGTTGTTAACACAGATGCAACGGCGATTCGATTGCGCTCGCCCAAGGGTTTGAAGACTTCGCCTCATCATCGCTCGAAAATTAAATTCAATATCTTGTTTTGAATCGTATCGTTATGGGCCGGTCTGGCCTTACAATAACGCGCGTGCGCGCCTATGGGAAGACGTGAGCACCTTGTGTAGCTCCGTCTCTGTATGCTTGTTCACACTTTGGGCGCGTGTATTTTCCACGTCAATATTAGGGAACCTTACTATAGAAGGTCAGATGTGCCTTTTGAAAAGCCCAAAGCCTTAGCACTAAGCCTTAGAGTACAACACTGCTTCTGGGCGGTTTTATGCCCCCTGATACCTAAGGAGTTGGATTTTTTAATGTATGAATAATACAAATATTTTTTCAAAGTAGAGCGAGAACAACACGTAAATAGAGAGGCGTGCTGCACTCAGAATATTCTTCTCTCGGGTATCATTTATACAACTGCGTCTCTTAAGTCGAGGCCGTGGCAACAGATTTGCTGTCGGTCGCGCCCTCATCAGCTCCTTTGGTGGGTTTGAACCATTGCCACAATGCAACCGCCATCGAGCCCGCCATCGTAGCCGCTGCTACTGTGCCGCGTCCTGCCGTGCTCAGCAACGCCCGAACAAACGCCGCGCCTCCTACGCGCAACGCCACCGCCGCTAGGGTGCTCACGGCCAGCACCCCCCGCCCTCGCGCGCGCCACTGCTGGCCCGCATGCTGCTTGAGCAACAGCCACGCGGTGCTGCGTGCGCGCGCTCTTTGCTTCGCTGCCAGTTGGTCGGCAAACTCACTGCTCGGCCACACCGCAGCTACAGCCACATCCACGTCACTGGTAGCATCGGGAGTGCCAGGATTAGCAGTAGTGCTCAAACGGCGATTGCCGCTGGACAAACTAGCGACTATTCGCTTCGGTTGCAGCATGACCTTGCGGCCAGCCTCCACGAATTGTGCTTCCAGAGCCGTGGCCAAGGTTTGAGTCGCCATGCGTCGCGCAGGGCGGTTGGCTTTGGAACTCAAGGCCAGAAGCAGAGCGGTGGAGTCCAAATCTCTTGCGACGCGCCTCAGAGTGGCGCCTCCAGGCGACCCCAGCACCGTGACCAAAGAGTCGAGTGGGGTCGCAGCCTGGGCGGCCTGTGCTGCTGCGCCTGCGGAATTACCGCCTCCTCCTGCGGTAGTACCAGCAGCATTCGCATCTTCGCTGGCGGCGTTTGCCTCTTGGGCCATAAGTCGCGCTCGCCCACTGACGGCTTCCGCTGCCGCTGCTGGCTCTCCTTCTTTGTCTTCTTCGCCTTTTCCTGCAGTTCCCGCACGAGCTAATTCCGCTTCAGCCGCGTCTGCGCGTTGTTGCTCGAGCAGCGCGTCAATGCGGTCCCATTGGAACGTGTTGGCTTCGGTCAGCAAGGCTTGCCTGAGCGTGGCCGCCCCGGTTGGCGTGGACGGCGACAGAGCTCGCTGCACCGCCCAGGGGAGGGCCACTTCGTAAATGTTGAAATCGGGATCCACCTGTATAGTCGATTTCGAATAGTAAAACACGGACATCAAGATAAATCTTTGCACGAACACAAAATGAAAACTAATTGGCTTTGATATAACCACTTCTTTCTATCTTGTCTAATCTTTCGACAAAACCGCACACCTTGCCAGCAATGCCTTCCAGCGTCAAGAACGTGCGAATGAGCAAAATCACGTAGGGGGGCGTGTACATTTGCCAGCAGAACCCCATGTCGCTGAGCACCACCGAAAGGGCCCCAAAGCGCGACCCACCCCCTGTGGTGGACTCCATGCGGCGCTGGAGCTCGGCAGCCATCACTTCCGCGGGTGGGCCCTAATTTTGACGAATTGAAGAAGAATAAATAAGGTTAAAATTATGGTTGACGTTGTTATTGTGTATAGGAGGGTCATTATCAATGAATGCAAATTCAAGACAAAGACATACGCGTTTGTGATCAAGTACGAAAAAGAATCAGATAAGTTAGCAGAAATATAATCATGCGGCGTGAACAAACGTGCTATTTGACATCAAACCTCTGGGTGCGTCAGCTGCCACGGGTCTGCTTCTTTTGCTCGCCATTCAATAGGAGTCCCGACGAAGCCAGTCGACATGAACGCTGCGACGAGGCCCTGGTAGTCCTTGGAGAGCACGCACTGAATTCCACTTGCAAACGCTTCTTGAATGTTGCTCTCCACGCGGGACATGAGGCCAAAGTCTACGTATTGGATGCAGAAGCAAAAGCAAAAAGTATGGTGAAGACAAAATTGATTGAGAAGACGCAGGATTCATCGATGAGTAACGAATGAGAGTGAAGAATTGAAATGCAAAAAAGAACGCTCCTTGCAAGCGTCAATTTTAAACCCCAATTGAACAGCAAGAGAGCTCACCTAAAAACACAAGCCTGCCGTCGTCAGCCAGCATCACGTTTCCCTCGTGGGGGTCGGCGTGGACCAAACCCGTCAGCACCAGGCCTGCGGTCACCGCTTCCACGCACATGTAAGTCATCCGCATCTTTTCTTCGGAGGTGGCCAAGGCACTCAAGTGGCTCCCGTACACCCACTCCATGGCTAAAGCGCGCCGCGTAGTGAGCTCGGGAATCGTGTCCGGTACCCGCACGTACCCAAGAAAGGCCAAGCTCTCACCAAAGAGTTTGGCGTTGGAAGCTTCGTGCCGAAAGTCGAGTTCTTCTACCACGCCTGCTGCCACCTGCAACAACAACAAAAAAAAAGTGCATGGATCCATAATTTCAGAATTAGTCAGCTTGCTTTTTGAAAGTAAAACAGAAATGACTCATCAACTATACATCCTGAAGAGTTTATGTTTCAATCTTTTATTCATTTGATTTTCTTCCAACTTCTCGAGGAAGATTGCGAACGCTTACCAAGTCAAAAATGGCAAGCAAGTCGCCGTTCCAGAAGCGGCCCGTGATGGCTTTTAAGGCCACGATAATCACCGAAGCATCGAGCAAGCACTGCCGCAGAGCGCCTGGCCGCTGGACTTTTACAGCAATTTCGCGCCCGTCGTGCATCGTGCCCCGGTACACCTGTTGAAATTCGTTTTTTAGAGAATGATGAACGACAAAAGAAAGTGCTACATTAATACCAAAAGTCTACGCAATATACGAACAACGTTGATGGCAAGCAGACCGACGTGACCTAGCCCATACCAAGGCATTCTCTAAGAGATATAGCCTTTCATACCTGGCCTAGTGAAGCCGACGCAATGCAGGTGGAAGTCAGCTTGGCGAAGAGTGGCGGGGCCGTAGCGTTGGGGCCACCTGGGATCCCGGGAGCGAGCGGGCCGGGAGCCTCGAAGTCTTCCGCCATCACTTGAAAAGCCTCCGCATCTGGAAAAGGCGCGTTCGAGGTTTGCAAGCCTTTCAGCGCTTCGCACACGTCTTCGGGCAAAATGTCCGGCCGTTGGCTCAACGTTTGGCCGATTTTCACGCTGACCGGTCCCAGCAGGCTGAGTTCCGACCGCAGCACGGCGCCCCGGTCTATAAGGGGGTCTTCCCATGCGCTCTGCACGCGGCGGTAAGCCTTCAAGAAGTCTAGCGCTCGCGACGTCATCTTCAGGGGTCGCATAGAAAAGTAGTCCATGATGCGGGTGCCTGGGAAATAATAATGCGATCAGGGAAATGGGCAGCATATTAGCATGTCAGGTGTTGAGCAGTCGTTTTAAGTGACTCAAGCCATGCGAGGGTAGCCTGCCATACGCGACGGAACTTACGGTCATACGCAGCGATTCCGCCCTTGTCCAACCCAACGACGGCTTCGAGCAGGGCTTGAGGGTCTCCAGTGAGCGACTCAAGAGCACTTTCGATTGATCCCATGACCTGCGCTCCTGCGCTTGGTCCTCGAGGGACTGCCGTTGTGTCATCGCTCGTAGTCGTTGATGAAAGGGTAAGCTGTGCGTTACCTCTACTTCTTGCGATTCTTCGGCTATTCGGTAGAGTAGTGAACGCGTTGCTTCCACCAAGCAGTGTAAAGATCAGAAGAACCCATTTCAATAGCATGAGGACCTGCATTTTGTAAAAGCAAACGTCATAATGTCCACACCTTCAATTAGCTCTTTGTCAGATAACTTATGAGTGAAAAGACTGAGATCCTTGAAGAGGGTAATCAATACGACCTACTCTAGACTTACTTCGAGATGCAGCTACGAAGTCAAGAGATGTTGTGCCGGAATATCGCGTCTCTACAAATCTGTAGCTAGACCAGCTACTAACTATTACTTACAACAGTATACGCAAGCCTTAGAGGACCACACGAACAGAGCAGAAGCTAAGCAATACTTACACGACAAGACGTGTGTATGTGTGCACTCTCTTCGTTCCCTTCTGTGGCGAACAGGTTTACATCATCATTTTGGCAAAAGAAGATCAAACTATCTCCGACAATCAGCAAAACTCAAACTGTAGTATCTGCATTCACTCGCTTGTTCGGGGACACTTCTTTGTCTTCTTCGTTGAATCTTTTTCATTTTGTATTAATAAGACATACCTAGTGGAAACAAGGAGTTACGAAAGAGACTCAAAGCATTCGCCAGCATGGCATCCCTTACTTCTACTGACGATTATGCATCCTGGCGACTGCGTGTTCAAAGCGCTCAGCACTCACGCGCAACACCTGAAGCTCTGGCTCGCGTGCAGGAGAGGTCAGTTCAACGCGAAAATGCAAAGAAAAGTGCTGGAAGGGCAAAGCGTCTGCACACCGTGCAAGCTTACTCCAGGTCAGCATTTGGGGGGTCAATGGCAGGAATACGAGGAGCCTCTTTGTCGATTCAATCAGGACCACCAAATGCAGCCCCTCGAGGAACCTTGGCTCTGGCGCCTCCTGCACTTGGCGCCTCGGCAGATGTGGAAGGCTCTTCCAACTCTGCCCCGACCGTACTAGCGCTCTTTGGGAGCAGCACCAAGAACGAAACTGAAGTTGCTGAACAGGCCCAGATGTCTTCAGTTGCCATGGCAACCTTGCAGAGTGCTGCAGAATGCTCCGATGAAGAAGAAGCTGAAGAAGCTATCGAGTCGGCGCGAGAGCAGCTCGAACGAGCAGGCCACGCGTGGGCTGCGCGTGGAGAAGCAGGTGCCAACGAGACTGCCGAGCTTCTTGGCGGTGGTGGCGAAAGTAACGGAAGCAGTGATGGCGGAGTGCTTGAAGACTTGCTGCGCGACCTGCAATCAGAGCCATCCGATGACGCAGACGCCGCAAGACGGTTTGGGCTGTACGAAGCCCACGCAGAGACAGTTGCCACCGTTCGGAAGAGCTTAACGAGCTTTTGGGCAAGCACTGCACCAGAAGTGCCGGCTGGATTGCCGAAGCAAGCCATTGAAGCAAGCTTGGCAAGCATAGACCGCCAAGAAAACTTGGAGCTGCACATCGAGCCAAGGCACTGGTTCGTGTACAGCATGGCGAAAAAAACTGCTTCAAACGAGCAGCAGCTTGGTACCGTGCTAAGAGCTATTATGGCCAAACTCGAAGTGCTCGCCAACGAGGATGACTGCCCGATTTGCTTGGAACCCATTGACACCGAAGACAGTGAGGCTGGGGGTTGCATGGCGCTCAGCTGCGCTCACAAGCTGCACGCTAACTGCTGGCGTCATTGGTCTGCCAGCTGCGCGCAGCAGCACAAAGCAGCCTTTTGCCCACTATGCCGAAATGACGAATTCCTGGAAGATGTTCTTAGTTCTGGTCCTTAAAGTGCCCGGTACCTGGTTCTTTCAGCTCTTGCCTAGTGTAATTATCTAAACGTTTCTGGTAACTTAAAGGAACCACTTCGCACTTAGATACATCTCCACCTAAAAAGCTTTCTCGGAAACCACTCGCATGGCAACTCAAGTATTTGTGCCTGATTATCTCTCCTTCTAGTATTAGTTCATTTCCTGGATATGCGCTGCCTTGCTTTTTTTTGTTTTTCTACATTTTAGCCTTCGCCTTACGGCCTTTCGGGGCCTGGCCTGTATAAAAAGCTCGCAGTATTTGCTATGGTGGGCAGAGAACAATGCGGGTCTCTGTCTTCAAGTACCCGAGTACTCCCCTCCTCCACCTCACCCATACAGTTAAATAGTATCTCGTGCTGTCGGTTGGTGTTGGTGTTCGGATGAGATCTCGTGTTTCGGATCTAATCTTATCCAATCTATTCTAATTTAATCTAATTTAATCTGATTTAATTTAATCTAATTTATTATTGAATAATTTGATTTATTCTTTTATTCAATCCAATCCAATCGAATCGAATCCAATCAAATCCAATCTCATCTCATCTAATCTCATCTAATTTTATCTAATCTCATCTAATCTCGTCTTGTCGTACCGAGCATTATCTCATCTTATCTCGCCTTATCCAATATATGTTCATTTATCCAAACTCATCTAATCTATCTAATCTCATTCAATCCAATCTTATTTTACCCCATCCAATCCAATCTAATCTCCGAATCGTATGATTCAACCCAATTTAATATAATCCAATCTGATCTAATCTAATCTAATCGGATATAATCTTATCTCATGCTATCCCACCTAATTTTATTTAATTTCATCTGACTTCAATTTGTATATCTAATCTATTTTGATCCAATTTATTCTCATCTCACCTCATTCTATCTCACCTAATTTATTCTCATCTATTCGTATCATTGTAAGTACTTTCATTAAATTAAATTAGATTAGATTGTACTCACCAATTGTTAAGAATCATCAGCATCTAGCAAAAAGCTGTGCATTGATGAATCCTCGAGAACCAGCCCGACTGCGCTGAGTGTCTTTTTGCGTTATGAATTGTTCATCTCTTACTCTGAATGAACTATGTAAAATCAATTCTCAGGAAGGGAAATAGGTTTCGGAGTACGTCCGCGATCCCCACCCAGGCCTATCTCCTGCTGTCATTGCTGTGGTACGCCATTCCTTGAAGTTGACCGGGAGCTCTTTGCTCTCAAGAGCCTTCTTAAGAATCCGGCCTATATAATCTACTCTAGTCTAGTCCGATTAGTACTCCCCAAATACAAAGAAACACCCCCTCCAGTAGATAGCAACAGAAAGGTACAACCTTCAGAACAAACTGGGCTGAGTGTCCTTTTGCATAATCTCTGGGCACCTATTCGGCCGAGAGCACCCTACCCAGCCAGTAGCAAGAACTCACTCATACAACTAGAAAATTCAAGGCACGGAGGAGCACTGCTATCACCACTTCCATGGCCACCCGGGCATGTTTGCCTAATTAGCTCCTTAGTTTGAGCTGCATTGCTTTTTATCTCGCCCTGTTAACCCTCTAAATCCGGCCCCTCGGGGCCTGTGCCAGAAAATTCAAGCCCAGGGCTATCTCGCAGTACAAGAACTTTTCCGTGCACTCTAAGCAATCTCATTTTTAAAACCGCTCTTGCTTGTACTTTCCTACTTGCCCATTAACCCCTTTCTTGTCCTTTTTTTCCCCTTCTTGTCTCATACTCATACTTGACTGCCACAACTCGAACTCGAACTAATACAAACCCAAATGGCACAGAAGCCAATGCTGCGGGCAGAAGTGGGAATGCGCGTGCGTTGCGCAAACAAAGCAAATGCGGAGTGATTCAGGAGGGAGAGGGGCATTGGCCATAATCCTCGGAAAATTTGCAAAAAAAGCGAGGAATTTGTGGGTGTTGCGCACTCCGCAGAACAATAAAGAGGAACACACCACCTTAAGCTCGTCTAACACTTGTGTTACACATGAGCAAAGTAAACAAAAAACTTTGGATCGATACCGCCACTTCCATGGCCACTCGGGCATGTGCGCCTGATTAGCTTCTTAGATTTAGTTTGCGCTACTTTGCTTTTTATCTCTGCCTCTTAGCCTTCTATTTCCGCCCCCTCGAGGCCTGTCTCAAATAAAGTTGTGGTAAGTGAAGTGATGAAGGCCAATCACAGTGTACCTATAAGTGGAGATAAGTTCAGAATTCGAAAAGTGGACATAATTAAAGTTTTTTTTTTTTCTGCACTTTTCATTATTACCTCTTCATCACTTCTTCTGTATATAAAAGCAGTAACGGCTCTCCTCAAAATTTAAAAATTTCCCATTCGAGGACAAACGTTGGCGTGGTTGGTGGTTTGTGGCTTCAAAAACAGGACAAAAAGAAATACAGAAAGCAGGTGGCGTCAGTTTTACTTATAACAACATAACAACATTTTTCATTACGGAAAGGGGCACTGGACTTCATGTCGTTCTCAGCAATGATAGAGTTCTCTTAAGGCGTGAATGCCATGCTGAAGCCTCCAAAGCCGACATCCGTTATCGGGCCCGCTAGGCGTGACGCCAGCCCCGCTGCTGACGATGTTATCAAGCTTCGGCAACGGATAACATCGCTCAAGGGGGATAATCATGATTTGCCTGAGCCAGGGAGTAGCACATGGCAGCATAGTGATGACGATCGTAGTAGCCCCGTCAGTGTAGCTACACCTCGTGAGGACTCAGCTGAATCGAATGAGCTCTCTAAGTCACTGCCGCGTTCCGACTCTACTCCTCATTCATTGCCAACTACTGTAAGCTACGGCGACGTGATCGATGAGGTATGCCTCGAAGGAAAAAAACCTTCAGCTCTAGGGGAGTTGGACTCTATATGATGACTTGTAACACTAATTGGTTGCATCATTATCCTCTAAATTTACACGTACTCCTCAATTGGCAGCTGGACATGGATCTGTTTCACGTTCGCGTGCGAGAGCGCGAGGAACTGGCGCCGCCTGAAGACACTGCCCTCGTGGCCGCGCAATTGGCAACGCTCTGCTCAAGTAAGCTAGAGGCCGAGGTCGACAATGCCAAGAAGCTGAGTAATTTCGCACCTAAGTTTATCAGAATGGGTACTTTTCGTTGTGCGTACTACATCGTTGCTTTCGCTCTCTCTGTTCTGTTTCTTTATTTGAAGTGCACATTCACCACTTTGTTTTTTGCTTTACAGGGGCCACGAGCAAAGCAGCAGCTAGCAGTGGTG
>Ga0307930_1004093_pt1 | contig 10322 bp, 10 predicted proteins | sample OrgLakmetageno46_FD_203161 | JGI IMG/M metagenome (GOLD analysis project Ga0307930, IMG submission 203161) | Saline water microbial communities from Organic Lake, Antarctica - #46 | ecosystem: Environmental > Aquatic > Non-marine Saline and Alkaline > Saline | place: Antarctica: Organic Lake... | reverse complement strand
GTCCTCAGGGCCTCCTTTGAAATACGTAAGCTTAACGCAAAAAAAAAAACTGTAAGCTTTGCTTATTTTCTTGGCGACACCGAGAAAAATCTATGATTTCCCTAATTATAAAACGTGTATCAAGACGCCATGGCATTAAAAGCTTAGCTCTTAGTTACATCTGTTACAGAGTCTCTTGAGCCTTCTCAAATTTTCTGCCTTCTCTCTACCCCTTGCTTCGTACTCTAGACGGCTATTTCTTGAGCAGAGAACATAGATCAATCATTCTTCGAATGCTTTACGGCTAGCCAGAGTGAACGATGAAGTTTCCTCCATAAGCCAATTTGGTAGCGGTCCGATCGAGCGCGCAGTATCTTTTGCTCTATAGAGCTTCTTTCGTCAAAGCTTCTCGCTCCGTCAACTGCCGCAGCCTGTTCGAGCTGCACCTGCGAAATGACTTCATTTTTTTCGAGTCTGTTTCCAAGTGCATTGGCACCAACCAAAGGAGCCCAGAACGTGGCTGGCTTTAAGTGCGGCTGGCACGAGGACATCGGGCGGCGCCCGACACTAGAAGATCGCGTGGCAGTGCGTGAATTCGTTGCTAAGCCTTTCGATAAGAAAGCAAACGGGGGCAAGGGACCTCAAGCTGCTTTCTTCGCAGTGTTCGACGGGCATGGTGGCGAGGAGTGCGCTGCTTATCTTGAAAAACACTTGCCCTCGCGCCTCGAAAGTGCTCTAGCAAAGCGAGCCAATGAGTGCATCATCCGTGCCAGTGGAACCCGGAGGCCTGAAGATATTGCCCGCAGCGAAATGGCTGTTGCTGAAGTCCTCACTGCATGCTATGAGACTGAAGACGCCGAGATCTGTCGTTCTCCTGCTGGCATCAGCGGCTCCACCGCAGCAACACTTCTACTGCTTGGCAGCAAAATCTATTGCGCTAATGTTGGAGACAGCCGCGTAATTCTCTGTCGCGGAGGCCAGGTGCTTTATTGTCCAGTTCATTGTAGCTAGGTTGCCGCTGTTTGCGTAAGCTTAGAATTTCGACTGCCTGACTGCTAGTCGGTACCTCCTTTTTTTTCTTTTCGAGGGTTTGTGGTGCCCTTCCTATCATTGACCAACTACTGTTCTATGGTGCAGGCATTGCCCATGTCAGAAGACCAGAAGCCCTCGCATCCAGATGAAAAGGCCCGCATCATAAAGGCTGGCGGCTTCGTGATGAACGGCCGTGTTCTTGGAGACCTTGCCGTCTCTCGCGCATTTGGTGACAAACAGGTGACTTACCTGTGTAAAGGCAAATAAACGTTGACATGTATTTTAAATCAACTAGCCAGTGGTTTGACTTTGCAGTGAAGCAGCGCATGATTCCTTTTTCCTCGTGTTCTCATTTCCCATTTTCGTTAGTTGGTTGATCTCATCCTCCTTGGCCGAACTATCATTTTCAGTTCAAGGACCCAGAAGACTTGAAAAATTCTTTGGAAGACAAGCCAGACGAAAACAATGGCACCCAACCTCTGGTGTTGGAGCCGCTCGTCCTGGCTCGGCCTGAAGTCCGAAGTGTTGATCTGAACCTTGGTTTGCCAGAGCCAGGCGTCGGTGCGGCAGCTCGGGCCCCACCACCACTGCTGTCCCGCACTTCTCCTCCTGCACAAGGGGTGGCGCGAGACGACTTCGTGCTCTTGGCGTGCGACGGCCTCTTCGACGTGTGCTCGAACCAAGAAGCCGTGAGCTTCGCTCTGGCCCAGCTGAAAGCCCACGGCGACCCTCGCCAAGCGGCCCAAGCCCTCGCCAAGCGCGCCATCGCCAAAGGGTCTAGCGACAACGTTTCGGTCTTGCTCGTGCTCTTGAGGCCAGACTTGGTTGAGGTCACCAGCTGTTCGAAGCCCACAGCGGCGAGAGGACGGGACATTCTGCCCTCGCCTCTGCCAACGGCACCTGTTGTGTGCATGCCACCGGCAATGTCATCAGCATCGCAAGCGCCATTGTCTATGTCTTCGGCCGCAGCTGATGCTGAGGCAGGAGCTGTGCGATCACGCAAGGGGAAGGGGACTCAAATAAAGGCAGCAATGGGCAGCAATTCTTCAAAAGACACTTCAAAAAGCAGGTCACGAGGGCGACCGGGCTCATCGGGAGAGCGCTTGGACTTCAAGTTCTCAGGAGCAGGGCCCTTGGGCCTGCAGCTAGGGCAAGAGCAAGACACAGGTTGGCTGCGAGTGTCCCTCGTGAAGCCGGAGGGGCGAGCACAGGCCGTTGGCCTACGGAAACATGCCATTGTGGTTGGGATCACCGGGGCACCTCGAGAGTCCAGAAGCGATAGTGGCAGTACCCAGGTTCAAGAGGACATTCGAATGATGCCGCATGATGAAGCAGCAGCACTCTTGAAGGCCCACCTTGAGGCTGGAGACCTAATTTTGACAGTGGTATATGACGACGAACTCAAATGATTCAGCTCTATATCTGTTGTCCTGCTTCTCTTTTGTGTTGGTTCCTCGGTAATAATTCCTAGCCAAGTTTTTAAATAGCATATTTTGTACAACTTTTTTTATCAATACGAGTAATTCCCTCAGATAATTAAATTGCTTTTGCTTACGTCGCAAGCCTTAAGCAGTAGCAGTAGCAAGCAGCGTCGGCGGTCGCGGGTCGCGGTCCTCGTTCTCGATCTCGTTCATGTTAATGTTATCGGTTGCTGGTTGCTGGTTCATTGGTTGTAAGGAAACGCCTAATATAGTACAATTGTAATAATAGATCAACGTAGTTTGATGTTTAGTACCGGCATCTCAAAACTGCTCTCACTGAAAAATGTCTGTGCGTGTGTGTGTGTGTGTGTGTGTCACATCACATTTTTATCTGGGTACATTAATCATCGTCGTCGGGTTTTTATCTGGGTAGTCAACTTTGCTGAGTACAATGGTGCAAGCTTGTAGACGAGCAGCCTTCTTCATTGTTCTGACACGTTGCCACGTCACTGAAATCAACTACGTTGATCGTGGCGCGGCGGCGCGCGCGCCGCTGCAGTACTTGTGTGATCGTGTGATCGTGCGAGTATTTCCCAAAAATGGGCCCAACGCTCAGCGCTGCTTGAGATTATAATGCATTAGTATTGCACAAACAAAGAGCTAGCGCTAGATCTTTCGCTCATCTAACGCTAGAACATTCAGTGAGTCAATTGTACTACATATTCTGATCTCAACTGGTTGCTAGTCAAGCCAAATGAGCGGCACTGTAGACGACTTGTCGGACTCGGATGAGGACGACTTCCCGCCAGGTTTCCTAACCTCGAATCTCACAGAGGAACGCGACTCCGACGAAGAATTCGATGCTCCGCTGAATTCGGGTGCTGTCGTGGAGACGGAGGTGCCCTCGCGTCGCCCGCAAGCTTCAGTCGAATTTACGCCGTTGCTCTATCGCGAGAAAAAGTGCGTTCTCGACTATACACCGTTTACATTGACGCCTGCTGACACCTATATTGAGTGAATACATTTGATGCCGGTTTGCACTAGGCAATTATTGCGGCTTGACTGTAAATAGATGCGTTTGTTTACTATTTGTTCATTTACATACTCTAACCACGTCACGTGTATCTCTCCAGGTTCATGAAGAAGATGCAGGCGCGGATAGAGACGCGAGGCCCGAACCCGCCTGAACCGCCAGCAGGCCCTGCGCGGCTCGGCTTTCACGACATGGCGATGAAGGTGAGCGCCACCACGCAAGTGATAGACCTAGGGGGGCAAGCGCTTCCGCCTCACAGCCTAGCTAGCTTGTGGACCCTCCTGGGCGAGTCGGGCGTGCTGCGGCGAGTGTCCCTCGGACAGTGCGAAGTCGGCGCGGACCAAGCTAGCTTGATTCTTGATGCCTTGCTCCGCAATCAGGGCTCGTTAACAAGCTTGAACCTAAAGAAGAACCATTTGGACGACAGCGCTGCTCGTAAACTTCTAGGCTATCCTCCCGAAGCAAAACTGTGCAAAAACCGATTGCGCCATTTGGACTTGCGAGGCAACCGTTTCTCGGCTGCTACTGGCAAAGTCTTTGCACGCGCTGTGCTGCCGCCGCCTCCAGCAGTGAAGGCCGAAGACGATGAAGAAGAGGGCGACCGCCCCAAGAGCAATGAAAAGAGTGGAGAGAAGGCTGGTGCGGGTGCGTCAACTTCTGACGGCCAGAGTGCGAGGAGCGCAGGCAGTACAGGCAGCAGCAGCAGCGCCAGCAGTACGCCTGCGCCTGCAGCAGCAGCAGCCGCTGCAGCCGCGGCTCCGGCCAAGCCCCGCAAGCTGCGAGGCAAGGCCAAGTTTCGGAGCGCAGGTTGGCTCACGGCCATGGTGGCAGGCGGCCCCGCCAAGTGCTCGAGGTTCGACGAATTCAACGGCGTGCCCACGGAAAAACTGATCCGCGGTGAGACGACAAAAAAAAAGAGAAGAAGCATCAAACATCTACCTCACTTAGAATTATCTAGTATTGAGATAAATAAGCTGTACCTCAGCAATTGCCCACTTGAATTAGACGTAGCCTGCGTTTTACATTTTGAATGTACATTTATTATAGAAGGACCATGCACTTCGGCCACGCCTTCACACACGTGCTCCTTCTTTGTTCTTCAGGAGAGCTCACGAGCCTCAACTTGGGCAGTTGTGGTCTGGGCCCAGCCGAAGCATGCCTCGTGGGCTTGCTCCTGTGCCAAGCCCGCTGCACCATCACCACCGCCCTGGACTTGTCCTGGAACGCTGAGATCGGCGCCGACGGCTTAAAAGCACTGGCGCACAGCCTTGCCCACGCCAGGAGCCCACTGCGCAGCCTCAACCTCAGCGGTAAGGCAATATCATTTCATGCACTTTTGCAAGCATAAAGCTTGTCTCGTAACCCTATTTTTATCCTCCTCTCACCTCATTTGTTTTATGATTTGCCGTTTTTGCACCCATCTTTAGGCACTCGCTGTTGCGACGTAGATGAACGAGGCGAGCCCGTGGCTAAATGGGGGGCTTCCTATGGTCTCCCGGGAGCGCCTAGAGCCCCGGCCACCGTCATGTCGTCATTTCGGTCAGATGGAGTAGTAGCCCTCTGCTTGCTGTTGCGAAGCGGGGCTGGCGTGGGAGCTACTCTGAGGCGCCTGCTCTTGAACGACAACTGCTTGTGTCGACCGTCCACCCCAGACCCTTCTAGAGCGGACAGCGCCACGGGCGAATCTCCACGCGTTGCTGAATGGGTGCGCCCGCCGGATTGTTTTGACCGGACGTTCGTCCGTGAGCAGCAACTGGTGCGGTGCTTGGTGGAAGTGCCGGGTTTGGGCAACAAGGGGAAACTGAAGCGCGAGTGGCACGGCTGCCAGGTGGTCGACATCAAAGCCTCCAAGGAGCGCGGCACCGTGGACTTTGGGGTGGAGATGGACGATGAAATCGTAAACACACGGGTGATGCAAGCGGCGCAGATCAAGTTCAATGCAGAGGTAGTGGCTGCCAAGGCCACCTACAAGGCCAAATGCGCGGAAGCCGCCGCGGAAGGATGGCCAGTACCCGCGCCGCCCAAGCAGCTGGCGTCGGCGCAGCAGCCCCAGCCCCGGCGCCCTTGCGAAGAAGACATTCAAACGAGGCAAGAATCGGGCGCCATGGCGGCGATTGCGGAAATGTTAGTGCACGGGATGCCCCCACCCCCAACCCCAGAAGACGTCCTCAAAGCCCGCGAAGCGCGAAAAGCCCGCGAAAAAGCGGCCCGCGAACACGCGGCAAGAATGGCGGCCCAAGAGGAAGCTTTGGGAAGTAAAAAAGGCAAGAAAATGAAAAGCAAAAACAATGGTGTTGGAGGCAGCGGTAGTGGCGAAGGAGGTGACAGTGTAAGCGGTGACAGCAACAGCAGCAGTAGTGTTACCACGACTGGCCTCATGGAAGGAGGAGGTGCAACCTTGGCGTCGCCGTCGCTAGACTCCACGTGGCACTTGACACAGGGCTCAGTGGCTGAGAGCTCCTCTCTGCCTGAGAAAGGTCGTAGTAGTAGTAGTAGTAGTAGTAGTAGTAGTAGTAGTAGTGGTGGTGGTGGTGGTGGTAGCGGGCTTCCACAGCAACATCACGGGAGTCACTTGAAGAACAAGGGACCGCAAGCTGCAATGGCGGTTGGTGCAGCTGTGGGCGCAGAGGGAGGAGGAGGAAGGGCAGTTGTACCTCTCAGTGCGGAAGCGATTGCCTTTGAAGCTGAAGCGAGTGCCATGCTCGGAGCTTACGACCAGAGCCAACCGAAAGCATCGTCTACTTCCTTGACATTCGAGGACGACACGAGCCTCGGGATCACCACTGTGGGCTACGGCGACAGCTCCACTGTGATCTCGCCGCTGACTGGGCAACCGACGTCATCATTTGCTGGTTTGCAACAGGATGTCTCGGTCGAGAAGGATGACGACGCTGAGATGGACGCTGAAACGGACGCCAAGAAGAACGAAAAGAAATCCAAGACAGCGCTTCCTAGTGACGACGTCCTTGACAAAAACGACGACGACAACGCTAGCTTGGCAGGTTCCCTCGCCACCAGTGGGGCGGGTGGCAGTGTCGCTTCATTGGACACGTTAGCGAAAGCCGCGGCTGCAGTGAGCCCCCAGGTGTGGGGCGAAGTGGAAGTCCCCGATTGGGCCAAGGGCACTGGCGGACCTTTTGGCGGTGAGATGATTGATGTCTCACGAAGTAAATGAATGAACAGGCTTCATGGTGTAGGTCAAAAGGTCTTTTCCTTTTGGTATTCTATTCGTAACCAATGCAGGCTTCTGGCGGTGGATAGTCCCAGCCACGCATGTACTCCTGCCATTACAATTGTGGTTGCTCCTGCCTTCTCGTCTTTTCCTCCTCTAGGTATGTGCGTGCAACTGCAGCGCTTGGAGCTCCGGCGATGCCGCATTGACGGCCTTGGGGCTTCGGTGCTGTCGCGTGGGATTGAAGCGCCCGGCTGCCCGATTTCCATGCTCTGCGTTGACGGCAACTCCTTTGACGGCGACGAGGGTGCCATGCCCTTCGGTGGGTGCATGCAATTTTTAAATCATCATTTTTCCTGGTAAATGCACTAATCGTGCGTATTTGTACACGACTTCATGCATCCATTCCATCTCTAAGCGTCATGCTCATGTTTTCCCTCATTCCTTGCTTTTCGTCGTCATCATTCTTCCACTATTATCTAGGGTTCGCACTAGGGCAAAACCGTTCATTGACGTCCCTGTCTGCAACGGGCGTGGACCTCTCGAAAGAAGCCAAGAAAGTGTGGGCTGGCTCGTTGATCGACAACAAGGGATGCAAGCTTGGGAGCGTGACCGTCGACGCGTTCACCATTTATCCGAGGCCTCTTGCGTCACCTTTTGGCCCGGGCCCTGCCGGTGGGAGCCCCGCGGACTCCACTCCTTTTGTGCGCAAGAAAATAGCCGCCGCCGCCACGGCCGCCGCGGCCACCACCGCTAAAACTATTACCACTACTAGCGCCGCAGCGCCCAAGGAAACGAACAGCATGGCGGCCTTTAAAGCTCTGACTACAACAGGTGGGGGAAGCGGTGCTAGCAGCAAAGGAGCTGCTTCTGCGGCTGAGGGGCCTAGTGTCAAGTTTTTTGGTCTCGAAAAGAAGGCTGCTGCCAATCCCAGCTTTCCGAAAACAGCTTTGGCTGTACCTGCTCCTGCGTCAGCGCCAACAACACCCTCGGAAAGAGGAGGGCACTGCTACTGCATGGCTTCCCATGTGCGGTTTCCTGACGCCCCCCTGTTAGCTGCTGCTTTGTGTCACAACCGCTACGTGACGTCAGTGGACTTGAAAGGCGCAGTGTTAGGGCCCGACAGCGCTCAGGTATGAGAAGAGTATACATATTGAGGCAATTTACAAGGAGAGAGGAGAGCACATTTAACAAGAACACTTTTTGCGCAGTTGCACTCGTGTTACCTTACTGCCTTTTGCCGTAAGCTTGTCGTTTTTCTTTTTGTCAAAGGTGCTTCTGGAAGGGTTGGCAGTGCGGGAACGCTTGACGCGGCCTCTGAAACCACGACCAAACGACGAAACTTACTTGGACGGCAGTGATCTATCGGGATGGCCTGAAGTGGATCCAGTGGATATTGATCAAGACGATGATAATTCGACTCTGAGCGGTGCTGGTGCTGCTGCAGCTCCTGCTTCTCCGTCTTCGTCGTCCTCATCGTCGTCGTCATCGTCTTCACCCAAGCAAAGTGATGCTTCGAATGTATCCAAGAAAGGATCTCCCAAGTCGTCTGGAGGTTCTTCAATGTCGTTGTCGAAGACCACTGCCGCTGCAACAGGCACCATGGCCGCCAAAAAAGCGTTGCTTCACGGGGAGAAAGTCCCAAAGAAAGACCGAAATGTTGCCGAGAAGGAAATGCCGGTCGTCGCTGAATCAATGCCGCAGGCGCCGCCCCCGCTGTGCTGCCTGTTGTCATTGTCCCTCGCTGGATCTCCCTTGGGGGCGGCAGGGGCTAGTATATTAGCGGATGCGCTAGACGATTTGCGGCACTTGCAGCATTTGAGCCTCGCCCGCTGCAACTTAACGGACAGGGGGCAAAACATGAAGCCGTGCTGGTTGCTCTTCGAACGACTCGAAGACGAGTTGCCACCGCCCCCCAAGAGCAAGTCTACAGCCTTTGGGCGGCCACCGCCTACGCCGCCTTCTGTCGAACAAGGAGGCATGGTGCAGGCAGCTATTGGCGGCGAGAGCAACACTGGCGGCCTTGAAGGAGAAGGAGAAGAAGGAGACGAGCTTGCCCGCAGGAAAGGCCTGGGAGGTTTCCCTACTATGGGAAAGAGCGGTCTGTTCTGGAAAATGACTTGCTTGCTGAAACCACCTGGAAAATTGCGCAAAGGTAATTGTGATAGAGAAAAAGGAAAAATGAAACAAAGAAGTTCTAGGTGCGGAAAAAGGGAGAGAAGGCTAATCACTAGAGTGATGCCAAAGATCGTTATCTCCGCATTGGTGCCTTTCGCTGACTGTGCAGCCTGTATCTGACTACGGTATGCTTTCCTCCCTTCTTTTCCTTGCGATAAAACCCAGCGCCGCCGCTGCGCTTTTTGGACCTTTCCTGCAACGGTTTGTCGGACGGTTTGGTGCGGCGTGTGCTAGTGGCGATGAAGCGCTGCAAGCCTTTGTGGCAATGGTGCGACGTGTCCGGCAACTTAGCGCATGACCTGGGGCCACCCCGGCTGGGGATCGAAACCACGCCAGGCTGGGCCGCGCACAACCGCCCTCCGTACGAAGTGAACTTGTCCTTGCCCATGTTGGTGGCGGTGCTGTTTGCGGGTTTGCCGGTGGCCTGGTGCGTCGAAAACGACACGTCCAAAGACGGGAAGGGTGACCTCGTACCACCAGGCGCGCTGGATATAGTAAGGGATCTATATTAGGGTAATACAGTTACGCTTGGCGGGTAATTTCATTGCAAATTCATCTGATTCGTTCTATCCTACACGTTCACCCCACTCTATCAGGCTGGCCTCGAGCAGTGCGCAGCAGACCACGGCGCTCCCATCACTTTCTCGCCCATTGGCAAGGATGCCGTCATCGCCAGAGCGGCCGAAGCTTGCAGCGGGGATGCGCCTGCGAAAGCGAAGGAGGCCCAGAGGCAAAGCGTGTGGCGAAACGAGCGCTTACGGGAACTCGACGTTGAAATTCCGGTGAAAAATACGAGCAACATCAATATATAAGAATGATGTGAATATATGGCATCTTTTTTAAAATCAATAACCTGGAATTCACTTTCTTCCTTCGCATGTCCTATGAATCTAAATCCCAGGATGCCGAAGCTGCAGAGGCCAAGGTGCTGGCTCGGCACAAAGCCATCCGGCAGCGTGACGTAGACAAGGCCAACGCAGCAGCGGATGTAGCCAAAGCTGCAAAGGTCGCGGCCGTGATGTTGGTGAAGTCCTCTGAAGCGCGCGAAAAAGTCATTCGGCGACGCGCGGCCTCGGAAGCAGCGGCCAAGGCAAAAGCAGCTGCTGAGGCAGAGGCAGAGGCAAAGGCGCTGGCGGCGAAGGAAGCGGCGCAGGCACTGGTGGAATGGCCACTGATGGAAGCGGAAGATCACGACGTTCCATTAGAGCAGGTGCAGAGCGCTACCAACACAGGAGCAATGAGCTGTTCGCTTCCCCAAGGGTACATGTACGACGATGAATCCGACGCGGCCCGAGCCCGGCGCGCGTTTCGAGCGGTGGTGGGGCCCCCGAGGGGGGAAAGAGGCGGCGGAGGTGGCCTGGAAGCGGAGTGGGAGCACATCGCAGCGCTCCTGGCAGCCGCAGGAATACCACTGGCCGAGGACGATGCGCAGCACGCAACTACGCCATCGCCACTGGCGTTGTTACGTGCGCAAGAAGTGATAGGCGTGGAATTTCCCAACCCGGCG
>Ga0307930_1004089_pt1 | contig 10329 bp, 8 predicted proteins | sample OrgLakmetageno46_FD_203161 | JGI IMG/M metagenome (GOLD analysis project Ga0307930, IMG submission 203161) | Saline water microbial communities from Organic Lake, Antarctica - #46 | ecosystem: Environmental > Aquatic > Non-marine Saline and Alkaline > Saline | place: Antarctica: Organic Lake... | reverse complement strand
CACCGTGCAGTCAGCCAGGGAGTCGTGCAATGCAAAGGAGGTCGCTGTGTCGTTGTTGAAGGTGCCTGTGATGGTGGTGATATGAGGAGCATTAAAAGAGAGAGGCAAGGATCACAAGAGTTCAGAAATGTAAGCTCAGTTGACGAATGACACAGCAAAAGAAAACCTGCGAAATACACGTTATGCGTACTGCAGTGCAGAATGCAATTATAGCAGCAGCAATAAGAACAATGATAAAAAACGAGATGGCATGTTGTGGCTATCTAAGCGCATTTATGAAGACACAGACAAACACACACACAGCCACATTGGTCTTACCAGCAGGGCAATTACTGCAGTTGGAACTGCCTAAACCTGGCTGATAAGTGCCTTCGGAGCATGTCAAACATTCCGAGAGGCCTGTCACGCTGAATGGGCCATACGAGCCTTGAGGGCACAGCGCACAGGTCGCCGCACCCCCTCCTTCTCCACTATTGTACTGGCCCGAGGTGCATGCCAAGCAAAAGGACACGTTAAAAGCACCAGTGACGTTGTTGTAGGTGCCAGCGCCGCAGTCCTGTTGACGGAAATGATGAGACATTCAAAGAGGAAAAAAAATCCGAGATTAGATTCGACAGGAGTGCGTGGAGAATAGGCGTGTGCGTACATGGCACGTAAAAACGTGTCTCGAAAGCACGCACTTTAAAAAAAGTTCTTTTCAAAGTGTACCTCGCATTCGATCGCGCTCGATGTGGGTTGGTACTGTCCTTTGGCACAGGCTTCACAGCTGATGCTCCCATTGGCATTCTGGTGCGCGCACAAATGCAAGAAAAAGGCAACTGGTGGTAGTGGAATTGATACTTCTATTTCTTCTTAAAGGGCGGGCAAGCAGAGAAGCGAAGGAGCACACACGTGAAGACAATACCCACTCATGCATCAGAACTCTCACCTGATAACGCCCGGGCGTGCAAGCATCGCAGCCTTCGGTGCCCGTGCCGTTTTGCGCGGCAAAGGTGCCCGGGCCGCAGGCCACACATGTAACCAGGCCTCGGGAAGGGCCGTAGGTGCCTTAAATGTGTAAAAAAAGAGAAAGGTCGAGAGAGGAGAAGATGCAAATTATCACTCGTAATAAAAGTAAATGAACACACTACTTTATAATTTAGAAACAAGAGCACAGTATCGAGCTCAAGAGATGTCCATTTAATCTCATCTTTTCACCTTTTGGGCACGCGCGGCAGCTTTTGGCTCGACCCGTATGTGGCTCGTATGAGCCCACGGCGCACAGCTCACACTCTAATGGAGTAGAGAAGGCAGAAAGGATGCACGCAGGAGCAACCAACAAGCATATTAGCTGAGTAAAACCAAGCAGGGAAAACGAAGTCTGCGACAAAGATAGAACACGTGAATACAGGGCATATCAAGTAGTCATGGAGAAATGGGTCTTAAATCACTTCAACGCTGCCTCAGTAATATTCTTTTGCTTGTTTCCTTACTTAGCGTGGCGGTGTTTGCCTTGAACGAGCCCGCTTGGCACGGCGCGCAATACGACGCGTTGACGGCCACCTGTAAAAGGCCACCATCATCACAGTGCGAAAAGCAAACAGCCGTCAGGTCAATTGAAACTACACGCGTGTGACATGGCGATATAGTACGCGGATGTTCTTAATATACAAAGTGCTCCTGCTCCACTTCTATCATTTCACCCTACAGCTCATCTTCTACTCTCGCTCTTTACCTTTCCAGCGGAGCAATATTCGCACTGGTGAGCGCCAGTTTGTGTTGCTACAGTGCCATTGGGGCATGCCAAGCAAGCAAGCGAACCAGTGACGTCAGCATAAGTGCCGACTTCGCAGGCACTGCATTCGGCTTGGCCCTCGATAGCAGTGGCCGTGCCCTGATGTATATACAGAGAAAATAACATCGGGCCAAGGGTACGAAAAGCCAAGAGTATATGCAGATGAGCATCAAAAAGAACAAAAGGTGTTCTTGCATGTCGTGTTGTTAAAAGACAATGAAAGGACGAAAAAGAGCGCTCGTACGGAAGAAGTCTGAATCTACGGCAAGGCGTGTATGGAATTGCGACAACGCTTATTTGCATGGACCTTTTCCTGCTTATACTCACCAATCCACACGGTGCGCACAGGGCAGTGCCGGTCTCATTGGCAAAAGTGCCCGCAGCACACAGCTCGCAAGTTTCGGTGCCATCGAGAGGCTGCTGCGTGCCCAAACCACACGCTGCGCAGGTGCTGGAAAAGTCAAGACCATCGGCGATGGAGCCGGCAGAGCAGGCCGTGCAATTGTACTCGCATCTGATAGAAGACGCAAGCGGAAAATTGTGAGGAACATGAAATAGTAGTAGCAATTAGTAGTTAGCACATGGGCTACGCATAGACATGCAAATCAAAGAAATGAGAGGTAAAGACGCGTAACGTCAGGATCATCTGCAAAGAATGCTGAATAAACATTAATACCCGTCTTGGCGGTTTCCCGGAGTGCTCGCATAGTATATCGTCGCGTTAAACAAGGGTGGAAAAGGGCAGAAATAGCCGCCGTTGCAATCGCAGTCCACGTCTTTCCAAGCCGGATGGTGGTCGGGGAAAGGGCAGCGGTATGCCTGAGAGAAGGAGTTAAAGAGTGCGAAATATGAACCAAAATTCAAGATGAAGGTGCACACTGTATACAGGCTATATTGTCAATCCTTCCCTGCGTGAAGTGGGAGTGATTGAATTATTTCAAGAATTCCTTCATTTTCCTCACCGTGTCAGCACCCCAGAACGAGTACTTGGACGCACTCGAAGGCAGCGCCGGTAAGAAGCCGCTGAATGCATTGTGCCCAAACAGGGCCCATTGAAGTGCGGTCATGCTGGGGAGCACAGAGGGAATACTGCCATTCAAAGTATTGTTTTCCAGGTTCAAGTACTGTAGCGTGGTGGTGCACGCGCCGTCTAGCCCCTTCAACTGATGATGAGCAATGATGGTAATGATGATGTTGATGATGATATGATGAAAGAGAAAATGAGGAGGCGAAGCCGTAAAAAAAAAAAGGCCGACAAGAGAAACAACGACGGCACGCGCAGTCTTTCTCTTTGTATACAAACACGTCTCACAGATACACAAGGGCAATTTGTTTCCTACCAGGGCCATTCTCTTATTTTCATGCAATGAAGACCTATATTCTAATAATTCTCAGAGCGCACCCCTCCGGTGAAGAAGTTGTGATTGGCCAAGAAATACGTCAACGGCGCGGCCGCAATCGACGGCAGTGGCCCCGTAAACGCGTTGTGAGACACGTCAAGGTACTGGCAGATACACACAGGCATTGTACGGGCCCGTCAAATGAGAAAGAGAAGGGCATTAAGTGCAGGTTCAAAAACAAGGCGTATCACAACTAAAATCCGCCGCGAACATGCATAAGTAAGGAATGCGCATTTCTATTCACTAATCGAAATAGTTCGATAATGTCAGACAAGTTACGCCGATATCCTAGAGCATATGCACAGTCCTTTGTATTTTACCTGCATACTGGAGGAGAGTGGCGAAGGAAAAGGGCCGGTGAACTGATTGTTACTGAGTTGCAGTTCCGTGAGGGTAGCTGAGAGCGCAGTAGTTGTCGGCATCGCACCGGATAAGCTGTTGTCGCTCAGGGTCAAGGTGGTCAACAACGGCAGTTCGGTCACCAGTGCCGATGGAAGAGTGCCCGTTAAAGCATTTGCGTCCAGAGATAGCGTCTGCGCACATGTAACATGATTAGAACAAAGAAGTGGCACACGTGTGCGATTGGTATTCAAATGTGACGCAGCGCAGACGAAGGATAGAAGAAGGACCCGGATAAAAAGTCACGTGTCACCAACAACGAGGAAAATGAATAATTCAGCCGTGCCATTCTCACCTCTAAGCTCGACTGCGAGGCGAGCCACGGAGGTAAAGACCCACTGAGGTCGTTGTTGTCGAGGTGCAGGTTCGAGAGGCTGGACAGAGCCGAGAAGTTGGTCGCACCAAAGTCGCAGCCCGTATCCGTGCCCACCTATTACATTAGGAGGAAAATCGATACAAACATGCGTACCAGAACAAACGAAATCAATCACGAAAAGGGCAGGACGGGAATTTTAAGAATGAACCAAGATGTGCACAGTAGCGCTTTTAGGCGTACAAATACACTATTTCCCCTTGCAGTATCGTAGACATTTGTTACATTTAAGATGAATTAGCCACAGTCACAATAGATCGTAATACCCGGAAATCGCTGAGGCCCAAATCCGTGACCATGCCCGAACTCGCGTCACACGCAACGCCAATCCAAGCGTGCGTGTCGCTGTAGGTGTAAGACCACGCCACTGAATCCAGAGTGTTGGTTTGCATCACTAAACCCGTGCAGGGGTCGTACACAACGTCATCGTTAGTGCACTCGGAGTTGGACACGAGGCCGTCGCACCAATTGCTGTTCACCGAAGCGCCGGGCTCACTCCACGTGTCGCTGCCGCAGGCCTGCCCGAAGTCGGTGAGCGCTTCTCGCTGCAGTGCCACCCCCGTTGCGTCGTATGCACACACACAAAGATGTTATACATGTCAAGACGGCAACAACAACAAATTAGAAAGGTCTAGGCAGGAGTGATAAATTTTTCGACCGATAGAAGAGGGAAAGAGTAAAGTTCACGCAAGCTGTGTGCCACCTGAGAGTCTGGCGCAGTTGCCTCGGTCATCAAACCGTTGTCGTAGGGAAAGTAACACCGCACTTTGCAACTCGAAGTTGACGCGGGGACTAAACAGTCAGTGATCTCCCACTGGTCGATTGAGTCACAAACGGTTTCTCCTTGCTGCCACAGCATTGCTGCTAGTGCGCAGCCTGTCCACTTAATGGAACTCCTGCGTTGAGGGAATCCCATTTTTTTTGATACTGTGCCCGCTGCCGCATGTGCGCCCAGATAAGCGATCTATACAGGGTGGATCAACTTCTTTGTTTCACCACTGATGACCAGCAGACCGACCAGAACACCAAAAAACAGACGACCTGTGTGATGACTGACGAGAGAAAGGCCCGCCCACAGAGTTTCCCAGCCAATAGTAATTATGTTGCATGTTTCCTGAACTCGAACATAGAAACTCTCTGCTTGGGGTCTACCAAGTTAGGGGCGAGGGGCTAGGGGCTTGGGCTTGAGTCTTGCTGACATGAGTAGATTCGGCGCCGACGACACAAATATTGAAGATGGCGAGGATGTGAGTGTATTAATTCTATGGCACTTTCCATTCGCATTTTTTTAAGAGGAGGTTGCCGGTTTATCAGGATAGATTTGCCTACAGTAGATCGACATTGCTCAACAGCGATTGTTTCATACCCGTAGATCGAAAAACACTTTCCTAGGTGATTGATTCAGATCTCGAAGAAACGCACGACGAAATTGACGAGGCTACCACGTCGTTAATATATTCGCCCCGAGCTCATTTGGTAGCAGCTTCAGCACGCAGTAATGCTGCGCCTTCGAAAGTGGGCTCGAGTACCAGCTCATCTAGACCTCCTCTTTGGAGCTTCAATTTGAGTGACTTGTACAGCCGAAGTGGGGGTTTAATGCCAGCGTTCCCTGCGGGGAAAGTTCCGTTCATTTTGGCAGCAGCAGTAGCCTGCTTTTCACTAGTGGCTGTGGTTCTCACTGTAGTCTGGGGTCAACAGGTTGGTCTAACGAGCCTTTTATTTCTCTAGAATATCGACCTAGGTGCCGCCTTAGTCTCTTTCTCTGTACTCGTGCCGAGACATTCATTTCATTGCGTCTCGCAACTTCCTGTTTCTTTGTAGGGCTTTTTCAAGTCGGATGAATCGGATGTAGAGGCAGTGAACGGCGGGAATGCTGGAACTCAGGACAAGGCGCTCAGCGGAAAACTATAGAGGGTACTTGGATTGTTCATAGCAAATACCAATGGGAATCTTTTGATTTGCTTCTAGCGGCAATCCTCGCTCAGTCGCCAGTCGCCAGTCGAAAAAACAAGAAGAAGAAAGCGCAGCGCTCGTTTACGCCGAAGCATTTTACTTGCGTACTTCCCCCCTTTGACCATCGAATTCAAATTGCGCGAAATATGGTCCATTTGTTTTTCTTTTTCTTGTCCAGTAAGGGGCTAATAAGTTTTATGAACTGGACGTGTTTATTCAGATCGCGCCCCCTAAAATTACAATTCAGAACTACGCATTTCGGCTTTGGGAAATTGGAAAGTGATACCCAGGAAGCGATTCCGCGGATTCGTTAATCCTTGGCACCGTGCTTTTGCCGCTTCTGTTTCGTTAATCATTGAGGAAGAAGACTTACCGACGTCCGGTTCCTCTGGTTGTAGTGAAGCCGAACACCGCTTTAAGTATGCCACGTTTCTCTGTAGTCTGTAGTAGAGTGTAGAGAGAATGCAGGTAGATGCCACCCCGCTATAGTCTTTTTTTCTTTTCCAAATCCAGCTCCTTTGCTTGTTTCCTCAGGGAGAGAGAGAAAAACGGCGCTAGATACATAGATACAATGAATGTTTAAGTCGCCGTTTGAATCCAGGATATCATTATATTTGCCCTGCTACTGCGCCTTGCTGGCCGAAGTACGTGCGTAGATTTACATACGGTGGGGAGTGTGCTGGCCGTGCTTCGGAAAATCCAACCGCAACAATTGCTGCTGCCAGCACAGCCGGGATACTGCGTGTGGTAGCTACATGGACCCGGAGCCCGGCTTCCGAGCCGGGCCAGGGGATTTTTATGTGCCGCTTACTGTCTACTGTAAATGGCACTCTTCTGTTGATGTGATCCCTCTTCCCCTGTGTGCTCTACTGTAATCTGAAATACCAGTCCCTCCCCTCGGGGGCGGAGAGGCGCGAAAAAAATCAGCAATAGCCTCGAGTTACTAAGTTAAAGCTAGCCTTTCATAAACATGCTTCGCTGCGCCGTCTTAGCACTAGCGTGTGCCTCATTGGTGACTGCCGATGACGCAGGCATTCCTGATTATGGAGGCGGCAGCGGTGGCTTTGGTGGCTTGGGCGGGTGCGTGCTACTCTTTATAAATCAGATTTAGTTCTTATCACCCACAAGCTGTGGCGAAGAAGTACACTTCATGGAATCATTTTGGCTAAGAAATGCCATACCATTTCTGAGTGATTTTTGAATGTTCGTGCCTTTTCTACTGTACCTGGGTAGCGGGAAGTCTTGCCCGAAGTTCAAATGCGCGAAAGGCTACGAAGCAGCTCCGAAGCGGCCGCTGGCGCTCAGCGGAAGCGGGTGCAGCGGCATGGGCGGCGGCATGATTATGAGCATGGGCAAGGAAGAGCCAGAAGAAATGGAAGCTTGTTGCAACCGGTGTGTGCTTTCATCTTGTATAATTATACCGTACAATCAGTGATATTGTCTACAAGTGCGCAAAACCTAGTCTAGAAAAGCCATTTCTTGCTGTAGTAGCTCTCTCGACTAGACAAGGATATGGTAACTTTTGAATAGTCAGTCTTTGTACGATTGCTTTTTTTTACACATGACTATGCCTGTGTCCGTAGGCGTTCCGCGTGTTTTCAAACGTGCGGGACTTCGAAGAAAAGCTGCGACAAAGAGTTCGATGCCTGCGTGGACGGCGCCTGTAGTTTAGTTTTCGATCCCGATGCCAAGTATGGGATTAGTATTATATTTGCCGACAGATCTTGAAGCCGCGCGTTATTCTCCTCTTATCCAAGTATCTGACGTTTCATTCATTGTAGATTTGTTGGGAATTCTTACTTGTTGCTTTATTTATATGCATGCGTTTGTGTGTGCATAGAGAAAAGTGCGAGTCGTCAGCCAAATTGCAGAAAATGATGGCGGGATTTGGCGATTGCCGCGAATATGATACCGCGCAATCCAGCGGGTGCCAGTGCATGGCTCCGGAAAAAGCCGAGTCGCGCCGCGAGAAGATTTTAACGGACTTTTACAAGAAGCACGCTCCCGCCGACGTGGGGAAAGTCGAAGGCCTCCTGGCCAAAGCAGGCAACAACGCACAGAAGTTTGCGGCTCTGCTTTCCAAACTCATCGCGAAATACCCCAAGGTGAAACCATGGAATATCTATGTACATGAAGGGCTGTATTGGCGCATTTGGTTTGATGTGTTTCAGTATTAGTGGAAATGTTTTGGTTTTGTTGGCGTAGGTTTTTCTTGAATTTGTGTTCTTCGCTGCTCATTTATAAAAGCGGCTATGTTATGGATGTTTGAAAATTTGATGCAGGCAATCAAAATCAAGAAAAGCGAGCAGCAAGATTACATGGACAAGATTATGCGGGAAGCCCGCGACAAGCCCGCTGAAACGCCAGCGGACGAACCTTCTGAGCCAGCGCCTGAAGCTAACCCAAGCGACGATAACGTCGACGATCTGGATGCACTCCTCCACAAGGAGCTTTAAGTAGTATAGCAGAATGTTAGAGTGAGGTCCGGTATACGGACCGGCGCTTCCGCTAGAGGCAGAGCACCCTATTGTATTGATGGGGGATATCAACGCAAATCAGTCCGATTTGTGTACAACCTTTAATACTGCCTGTTTGTGCGGTCAACCATGCTCCCATGGAGCTGGGAAGGTTACCCTGACCCTTGGCCTCCTATCATTATCTATCTCTAATTCAATGCAACATATAAGCCAGACCGCCTTCTAGGTCAAGGGTTCCAGTTTACGGCCTGTAGTTACGTAGGTCCCTGATGCTTTGAGCGATGGCAACTTCCTCGGCGCGTGGTTTATATGTTTGCAACGGCCCCCGTGCGCGGCCGTCAAGACGCTCGCCGAACACTCGGTGGGCTAAACATTCATGATTATGATGAGGCATTATTGTTTTATATTTTCTACGAGCAACTCTTTCGCATGTCCATCGCGGGGGAGAGATGCTTTGGTTTGGGGGAGCCGTGTTTTGCCCGGCATTTTCCCAACAAAGGTTCCACGATGGATCCTCAAGACGTTGACTGGGCACTGGTGGACTACATCACGAGTGGCTGGATATTTTACACTCACTCACATTTTCATTGAGCCCCTTCTCCAGTATTATCATCGTGGGGAAGGCTGCAGTCGCTGAAACTTTGGTGGAGATTCGCAGACCGAATCTTCTCCTTTTACTCCAGCGCTGCGCCCCTATGACAGGACCTCAAGATGTTCACGGACCACTCGCTCTGTGAACTGCATTATACAAAACTCGAGCTACGCATTACTATTTACAATCTCTAAGCCTTCTCTTCTTTTTGACTTTCGTGGGGGAGAGAACTGCACAGGTAGATTCATTTACTACACAAGATCTTTGGTAGGCTCATGGCGCTGTAGGTTGCGCCGCGCCTGCCCCCTGCCGCTGATTACACTGGCATTTCCTGTTCACCGTCAACTCTATTGGCACCGACTCTTTAACCATGTAGGTTGGAGAAATCGTTGCCAGAATCTATTGGTGGAGCGTCTATGTTTGGTAGCTGTCACGTTTTGCTGTGTATCGTGCGACCTGCCCTCACCACACAAGAGATGGTGAGCGTGGGCGTGCCGGCCTAAGATGCATATGGTGCATAGTTGACAGTTGTGACCGACTAGATGACTCTACATTATTCGAGCCATACGACCTCAAGTTTGACGAAGAATTGATGAATGACGCGATCTTGCTGCGACCGAGACGAATATCCTGTTCTGCGCGCCCCCTGCCTCTCACTGCGTTGCGCGGGGGAGTAGAGTGAGGTCCGGTATACGGACCGGCGCTTCCGCTAGAGGCAGAGCACCCTAATGTAGTGATGGGGGATATCAACGCAAATCAGTCCGATTTGTGTACACCCTTTAATACTGCCTGTTTGTGCGGTCAACCATGCTCCCATGGAGCTGGGAAGGTTACCCTGGGCCTCCTATCATTATCTATCTCTAATTCAATGCAACATATAAGCCAGACCGCCTTCTAAATGTTCGACTCCATGAGAACAATAAGGCCGCATATAAACGAATGCATTGAGTTTAGTGCCGATATCTCGTGGACCTTCTTATTTCCTATGGTGTTAACTTCGCACTAGGTGCTCGTTATGTTCGTGCATGTCCCATGATGTCCCATGTCCATGAGTGATGAGTGGTGGTCCGTGGTCGGTGGCTGTGAACTAAATTTACCCCCTGTATTTTCAAGAAATTTCTTCGCTTCCGTTGTTTGTCGCATCCTACAAAAATGGAGGATAAATCGAAAGGCCTCAAGTACCGATTCGTTAATTCGAAAGGCCTTAATTTTCTCTTTGACTAGTACCTCCCTGTAATGCACAACAGTTTTCGCGGCAAAAATGCTTCGTACTGTACGCACGAGTACTGTTTTCGCTAGTCTCTTAAGTGTCCGATAGTTTTGCCGAAATTACTCAAAGAACCAAAAAACTCAGAGTGCAG